>Ga0315912_10007002_pt1 | contig 9995 bp, 2 predicted proteins | sample VfabasoilMG_FD_204469 | JGI IMG/M metagenome (GOLD analysis project Ga0315912, IMG submission 204469) | Garden soil microbial communities collected in Santa Monica, California, United States - V. faba soil | ecosystem: Environmental > Terrestrial > Soil > Garden | place: USA: California... | reverse complement strand
CCGCTCAGCTTCCGCAGCCTGGACGTGGGCGTCGTGCACGACCTGATGATCCACGACCTCGACCTGGTGCTCGACCTCGTCGACTCGCCCGTGCAGAGTTTCGATGCCGCCGGCGGGGCGATCCTGACCGAGAAGGAGGACGTGGCCTCGGTGCGCCTGGTGTTCGAGAACGGTGCGCGCGCCAACGTCACGGCCAGCCGGGCCTCGATGACGCCCATGCGGCGTTTCCGCATGTTCTCCAGCGAGAACTACGTCAGCCTCGACTTCACCAAGAACTACGGCATCGTGATCCAGAAGGGCCCCGAATGGGAGTCGGGGCGCGAGGCGCTGCGCACGCTCGACCCCGCGCTCCTGGCCGCGCGCAAGGACTGGCTGCAGGAGCAGGTGCTCAAGATCTCCGAGCTCGATCTCGGGGAGATGGAGCGGCCGCTGCAGGCCGAGCTCGATTCCTTCCTGGCCTGCGTGGCCGAGCAGCGCGAGCCCGAAGTCAGCGGCGAGGACGGCGCGCGAGCGCTCGAGCTGGCCGACAGGATCGCGGCCGCGATCCGCGAGCAGCAGTGGTAGGGCGCCTCGTCGCGCCGCCATAATGCGCGCATGGGCGACCCCACGACCAAGCTTTTCGCTGCGCTGCACGAGACCATCGCCAGCGCGCCGGCCGCGGCCGAGGAGGAAGTGCTCGCCGAGTGGCGCGCGCAGCAGACGTTCCAGGCCATCCAGCGCGCGCGCGCGCAGGGCCGGCCGTTCGTCTTCTGGGAGGGTCCGCCGACCGCCAACGGCAAGCCGGGCATCCATCACGTCGCCGCGCGTACGGTGAAGGACGCGGTCTGCCGCTACCAGACCATGCGCGGCCGGCGCGTGACGCGCAAGGCCGGCTGGGACACCCACGGCCTGCCGGTCGAGCTCGAGGTGGAGAAGAAGCTGAAGATCAGCGGCAAGCCGCAGATCGAGCAGTACGGCATCGGCAAGTTCAACGCGCAGTGCCGCGAGTCGGTCTGGACCTACAAGAAGGACTGGGAAGAGCTCTCCGAGCGCATCGGCTACTGGCTCGACTACGAGCATCCGTACGTGACGTACTCCGAGGACTACGTCGAGTCGGTCTGGGCGCTGCTCAAGCGCTTCCACGATGCCGGCCTCGTCTACCACGGCCGGCGCGTGCTGCCCTACTGCGGCCGCTGCGGAACGGGGCTCTCCTCGCATGAGCTCGGCCAGCCGGGCGTCTACCGCGACGTGCAGGACCCGAGCGTCACGATCCGGTTCCGCGTCGACGCCGAGGAGAGTTTCCTGGCCTGGACGACGACCCCCTGGACGCTGCCCTCGAACTTCGCGCTGGTCGTGAACCCCGAGGTCGATTACGTGCGCGCGCGCGTGCGTCACAGTGAGTACGAGTCCGAGATCGTCTGGGTCGCGAAGGCGCGCGCCGATGCGGTGCTTCCGAAGGGCCACGAGGTGCTCGAGACCGTACGCGGCAGCGCGCTCGTCGGGCGCAAGTACGAGCCCCTCTACAGCAACTCCGGCGCGCTGCCTCCGAACAGCGTGGGCAGCGGTCCCGAGGGCGCGCGACATCGCGTCTACGCAGCCGAGTTCGTCACCACCGAGGACGGCACCGGCATCGTGCACATGGCCTGCTACGGCGTGGACGACTGGGAGGTCGCGACGCGCGAGCGCATCACGACGCTCCTCGGTCCCGGGGCGGACGGTCGCTTCGTCGTTCCCATCCACCAGCCCGGCGCGCGGGTCGAGGTGGTGCCGATGCAGACCTGGTTCAAGGATGCGGATCCGCTGGTGATCGCCGACTTGAAAGCGCGCAAGCTGCTCTTCAAGAACGCGCGCGAGAACCACAGCTACCCGCACTGCTGGCGCTGCGACACACCGCTCTACTACTTCCCCTCGCCGGCCTGGTACATCCGCACGACGGCCTACAAGCAGCGGATGATCGACTTCAACAAGCGCATCCAATGGGTGCCGCCCGAGGTCGGGACGAAGCGCTTCGGCGAGTGGCTCGAGAACAACGTCGACTGGAACATCTCGCGCGACCGCTACTGGGGCACGCCGCTGCCGTTCTGGGTCTGTGGGAGCTGCGCGCACGTGCACGCGATCGGCAGCGTGGCCGAGCTCACGCAGCTCGCCGGCGCGCTTCCACCGGGGTTCGACAACCACAAGCCGCTGATCGACGACGTGCGCTTCGACTGCCCGAAGTGTCGCAAGCCGAAGTCGATGCTGCGCACCAAGGCCGTGCTCGACTGCTGGTTCGATTCGGGCGCGATGCCCTTCGCGCAGTACCACTGGCCGTTCGGCGAGGGGCGCGCGCAGGTGGCCGACCAGTTCCCGGCCGACTTCATCGCCGAGGGCCTCGACCAGACGCGCGGCTGGTTCTACACGCTGCACGCGATCGGCTGCTTCGTCAGCTCGCTCTCCGACGTCGGGCTCCCGGACGGCCCGGCCTTCAAGGCCTGCGCGGTCAACGGCCTCGTCCTGGACAAGGACGGCGTCAAGATGAGCAAGCGCCTGGGCAACGTCGTCGACCCCTGGGCGATGATCCGCGAGCACGGCGTCGACGCCGTGCGCTGGTACCTGCTCGCCAGCGGCTCGCCTTGGCTGCCCAAGCGCTTCGACCCCGAGGGACTGCTCGAGGTGCGCCGGCGGCTGCTGGGCACGTTGACGAACAGCTACAAGTTCTTCGCGGACTATGCGCGCCTCACCGACGGCTTCGATCCGCAGCGCGATCGCGCGCTGGGGCCGGCCGAGCGGCCCGAGATCGACCGCTGGCTGAGCTCGCGTACGCAGACGCTGATCGTCGAGGTGCGCAAGGCTCTGGACGCCTACGACCTCGACGGCGCCTGCCACTCGATCGAGGGGTTCGTCGTGGACGAGCTCTCGAACTGGTACATCCGGCGCAATCGCGCGCGCTTCTACAAGAGCGGCAAGGGCGCCGACAAGCGCGCCGCCTTCGCCAGCCTGCACTCGGCCTTGGAGACGGTCGCGCTGCTCAGCGCGCCGCTGATGCCGTTCCTCTCGGAGATGCTCTTCCAGCGTCTCGCGCCCGGGCGCGGCTCGGTGCACGCGGCGCTGCTGCCCGAGCCCGACCTGTCGCTGGTGGACCGCGACCTCGAGGAGAGCATGCGCGTCGTCACGCGCGTGGTCGAGATGGGGCGCGCCCTGCGCGAGCGCGTGGGGATCAAGATTCGCCAGCCGTTGCGCGCGATCCACATCCGCTCCTCGCACGAGCACAGCCTCGAGCTTTTGCGCACCGGGTTTGCGCGCGAACAGATCCTGGGCGAGCTCAACATCCGCGGCTACGGCTCGCTGGCCAGCGACGATGGCCGGCTCTGCACGCTGCGCGCCAAAGCCAACTTCCGCGTCCTCGGCAAGCGCCTGGGCGCGCGCATGAAGGCCGCCGCGAGCGCGATCGAAGCCCTGCCGGCCGAGGGCGTCGCCGTCCTGCGGGCGGGACGGACCCTGCCGCTCGAAGTCGAGGGCGAGCGGGTCGAGGTCGGTCCCGAGGACGTGCTGATCAGCGTCGAAAGCAAGGCCGATTTCGAGGTCGAGACCGACGGGCGCTTCGTGCTCTGGCTCGATACCGAGCTCGACGACGAGCTCGTGGCCGAGGGGCTGCTGCGCGAGCTGACGACGCGCGTCAACGCGCTGCGCAAGAAGGCCGCGCTCGAGGTCAGCGACCGTATCCGGCTCGGCCTCGAGGCCCGCGGAGACGCGCTGCTTGCGGGCGCACTGCGCGAGAAACGCGCCTGGATCGCCGAGGAGACGCTGGCTTCGGAAGTCCTGTTGGATGCCGCGTTTCCGGGCGCGCCGCTGGTCGAGGAGGAACTCGATCTCGGCGGCGGGCACACGCTTCGCGTTCGCCTCGGGCGCGCCTGAACCGGACTCAGGGTGTTGTGCGTATCGCCGGGCGGAGGTAGCTTCGGCCTTCCCGGGGTCATCCTGGCCTTCAGGTGACCCGTCAGCACCCTGGAGCCGAACAAGCACGAACTGGGCCCTGTTCTCTGTCTGCATCTCTGATCGCAGCCGGTTGGGCCCACCTGGAAACAGCTGGTTTCCGGGATCGACGAGCACGGTCGCGCTGGGACCCCCGGGACTTCCGCTCACGCGCGCGTTTTTCGCGCGCTGCACTCGATCGACGGATCCGCGCCGCTATCATCGCCGCCGGCCCGGCGCGCGAACGCGGGAAGTTCCGCGCGTGAACGCCATGGGGGCCAGGACGAACCGCTATGCGCGCGCTGCTATGGATCCTGATCGGCGGGGGACTGCTCTGGCTCCTCATCCAAGGCTTCGGGCCCAGTCTGGCGCGGGACGCCGAGTCGGAGCACTCGAGCGGGGTGCTCCTGCACGAGGAGTCTCCTGGCCCGTCGGAAACCGCACCGACACAGGCTCAGCCAGCGGCTGAGACCACTCCGGTAGGGGATCCATCGCCCCCGGCTGTCGTGGCGCCCCCACCTGAGGCGTCACCCGCGAAACCTGCGATCTCCGAGCCCGGATCCCCGGCGGGAGAGTCGCAACCCGCCGGTGCGAGCCCGTCGCCCGACCCCGCGCCCGCAGGCACAACCATCGCCGAGGTCGAGATCGCAGCGCGCCTCGCGCACCAAAGCAGCGGTTTCGTCGAATGGCTCGGCACCACCAAGGACGGCCTTGCCCCAGGCCGCCGGTCTTTCGCGAAAGCGCTCGGCCTGCAGCTCAATGGCCGGACCTCCGAGGCGGGCGAACTCGTGCGCGAGCTGGGCCGTTCGAGCGACCTCGGCGCGGACGAGCGCAAGCTGATCGAATTCTGGCCCCAGGGTCCGACGTTTGCGCTGCCTGAGGCCGGTACCCCGACGGGATCGCTGCTCGTGCGCGCAGCCGGGATGGCGAGCGCCGAAGTCACGGGAAAGGAAGCGCTCGCCGCCGGGCGTTGGGCCGATGCGGCCGAGTCTTATTCGCGCCTCCTTCAGCACGAGCTGCGCGGCCCGTGGGAGCCCGACGCGCAGTGCATGGCGCAGTGGGCCGATGCGTTGAATCAGGCGCAACGTGGCTACCGTTGGAATCGGAAGGGCGCTTGGCCGGCGCTCGAGCTGAAGGTCGAGCCCGGCGACTCGTTGATCGCAATCCGCAAGCGTGCGCTGCAGGAACGAACGGATCTGATCACGTGCACGGGCCTCATTGCCCGAGCCAACCAGCTCCAGGGTGAGACGATCCAGCCCGGGCAGATGCTTCGGGTTCCCACGGGAAAGCCCCACGTGTTCGTGGACCTCAGCGCGCACTGGCTGCTCTACTTGCTCGACGATGAAGTGCTCGCCGCCTGGCCCGTCGGTGTGGGCAAGCCCGGGAGCGAGACACCACCGGGGCGCTTCAAGGTGGGTGAGAAAAGCACGGATCCGGCATGGTTCCGGGCCGGGCAAGCGCCGGTACCCGCCGGAGATCCACGAAATCCCCTCGGCACGCGTTGGGTTGCCTGGTTGACCATGGACGGCGAGAAGACGCACCTCGGGTTCCACGGCACGCGCGACCCCGCGAGCATCGGCCAGGACGAGAGCGAGGGCTGTGTGCGGATGCTCAATCGCCACATGGAAGAGCTCTACGAGATCCTTCCGCGCGGCTCTGAAATCCTGCTCCAGCCCTAGCGCGGCGGGCGGTCGAGAGGGCCAGGCGCCCGGTCCGAACGGCATCGGTCGCGACGCGCTCAGTCAGCCCTCGATCCGACTTAAACCTATGACCAGCAAGTGGTTGTGGATCGCGTGGCCGATTCCCACTGCTACCCATTGACCGACGATCGCGAAGCTCTATCATTCCCCTCCCCAAAGCGCGTCAGCCACGATGCTGTCGCAGCGGGTAAACGGTACACGGCTCCCCTTGCCGCCAGCGGTGGAGGGAGCATGGATCTTTGAAAACAGGGTGGCCCTTGAAACCATGCGAGCTGGATGCGCTTCACGGCGCGTCTAACTCCAATAGACAGAACAAAGCTTTCTTTTTTGAAGGGTTTGATTCTGGCTCAGAACGAACGTTAGCGGTGTGATTTAGGCATGCAAGTCGCGCGTGAAAGCCTTCGGGTGAGTAAAGCGGCGAAAGGGTGAGTAACACGTAACCAACCTGCCCCCTGGACTGGAATAACCACTGGAAACGGTGGCTAATGCCGGATGAGCCTGGTGGATGGCATCATTTGCCTGGCAAACGGTGGCGCAAGCTGCTGCTAGGGGAGGGGGTTGCGGGCTATCAGCTAGTTGGTGGGGTAATGGCCTACCAAGGCGATGACGGCTACCGGGTCTGAGAGGACGGTCCGGCACACTGGGACTGAGACACTGCCCAGACTCCTACGGGAGGCTGCAGTCGTGAATTTTCCGCAATGGGCGAAAGCCTGACGGAGCGACACCGCGTGCAGGATGAAGGCCTTCGGGTTGTAAACTGCTGTCAGGTTCTAGGAACAAACTGGTGTTAACAGCGCCAGTCCTGACCAAGACCAAAGGAAGCAGCGGCTAACTCTGTGCCAGCAGCCGCGGTAAGACAGAGGTTGCAAACGTTGTTCGGAATTACTGGGCATAAAGCGCACGTAGGTGGTTCGCTAAGTCGGATGTGAAATTCCCCGGCTCAACCGGGGAACGGCAATCGATACTGGCGGACTTGAGGTCCGGAGGGGTGAGTGGAACTCCTGGTGGAGCGGTGAAATGCGTAGATATCAGGAGGAACACCGGTGGCGAAAGCGGCTCACTGGCCGGAATCTGACACTGAGGTGCGAAAGCTAGGGTAGCAAACGGGATTAGATACCCCGGTAGTCCTAGCCGTAAACGATGGGCACTTGGCAGGGGGGTAACCTATGGTCCTCTCTGCCGAAGCAAATGTGTTAAGTGCCCCGCCTGGGGAGTACGCTCGCAAGGGTAAAACTCAAAGAAATTGACGGGGGCTCACACAAGCGGTGGAGCATGTGGTTTAATTCGAAGCAACGCGAAGAACCTTACCTGGCCTTGACATGCACGGATTAGTCCTATGAAAGTGGGATAACAGCCCTTCGGGGTCGGAACGTGCACAGGTGTTGCATGGCTGTCGTCAGCTCGTGTCGTGAGATGTTGGGTTAAGTCCCGTAACGAGCGAAACCCCTATCACTAGTTGCCAGCGGGTCATGCCGGGAACTCTAGTGAGACTGCCGTTGTTAAGACGGAGGAAGGTGGGGACGACGTCAAGTCATCATGGCCCTTATGGCCAGGGCGACACACGTGCTACAATGGTCTGTACAAAGGGTTCCAAGACCGCGAGGTCAAGGCAATCCCAAAAAGCAGGCCCCAGTTCGGATTGAAGGCTGCAATTCGCCTTCATGAAGCCGGAATCGCTAGTAATCGCGCATCAGCCACGGCGCGGTGAATATGTTCCTGAGCCTTGTACACACCGCCCGTCAAGCCACGAAAGCGGGGAGCGCTCGAAGTCGCTATGTCCAACCGCAAGGGGGACGGTGCCTAAAGCAAGCTCCGTGATTGGGACTAAGTCGTAACAAGGTAGCCGTAGGGGAACCTGCGGCTGGATCACCTCCTTTCTAACGGATGAGTTAGACTTCCGGCGAAAGCTGGATGGCAAGCATAGGAGTTCGCATGGAGACGAGGGCCACCCTACCTGATTGCCAGCATCTGCACAGCTATGAGGTAGCTGCCGCGTTCGGCCTCCCCGTTCATCGGGCCTGTAGCTCAGTTGGTTAGAGCGTCCGCCTGATAAGCGGGAGGTCAGTGGTTCAAATCCACTCAGGCCCACCACAACACCATGCGACCTTCGGGGCGCACGGTTTCAAGGGCGGCGCGGTTCCTGCGCCACGAGCACTAGTCCTGGGCAGGCATCGCCGTCATCCCTTGGGGGCGTAGCTCAGTTGGTAGAGCACCTGGTTTGCAACCAGGGGGTCGTGGGTTCGAATCCCTTCGCCTCCACCACTTCCCTGGACAGCGCTGGCAATCCGATCGGAAAAGCTCGGCAAACGCCGAGCGCTCTTTGAGAACAAGGTGAATGGACATGATCGTGGAAGCCACAAACGAACAAGTGGTTAAGTTACTAAGAGTGTATGGTGGATGCCTTGGCGTCCAGAGCCGACGAAGGACGTGGTAAGCTGCGATAAGCTCCGGGGAGCCGCCAACAGGCTTTGATCCGGAGGTCTCCAAGATCGGGAAACCGCTCGGGATTTATACCCCGAGACTGCCCGCACAACTCGCGGGCAGAGGGAACGCAGGGAACTGAAACATCTCAGTACCTGTAGGAGCAGAAAGAGATATCGACTCCCCTAGTAGCGGCGAGCGAACGGGGATCAGCCTAAACCGGTGCCGTGCAAGGTTGCAGCCGTTGCGGCATCGGTGTCGTGGGACTCACGGGGTTTCCTGCTAGGAACCCAAGAAGTTACAAAGCATGTGTTTAGACGAATGGCATGGGAAGGCCAGCCGCAGAGGGTGAAAGCCCCTTAGTCGACAAACAACATGCCTTCTGTGAGTATCCCAAGTAGCACCAGACACGAGAAACCTGGTGTGAATCCGGGGGGACCACCCCCCAAGGCTAAGTACTCCTGGACGACCGATAGTGTAATAGTAGCGCGAGCGAAAGGCGAAAAGAACCCCGTTTAGGGGAGTGAAATAGAACCTGAAACCATGCACTTACAGCCTGTCGGAGGCCTATGATCCTTCGGGATAATGGCTCACGGCGTGCCTTTTGCATAATGATGCGGCGAGTTACTCTATTTGGCAAGGTTAAGGGTTTAAGACCCGCAGCCGAAGGGAAACCGAGTGTGAATAGCGCGAATTAAGTCAGATGGAGTAGACCCGAAAGCCAGCGATCTATCCATGAGCAGGCTGAAGCGGATGTAACAATCCGTGGAGGGCCGAACGGGTGTGGGTTGAAAACCGCTCCGATGACTTGTGGATAGGAGTGAAAGGCTTATCAAGCTGGCAAATAGCTGGTACTCCCCGAAATAGCTTTCGGGCTAGCCTCTGGTAATAGTCGATGGGGGTAGAGCCACTGAATGGGATGTAGGCCTTAACCAGGTACTACACCTAATCAAACTCCGAATACCATTGACCGTATCCAGGGAGTCAGTCTACGAGCGATAAGGTTCGTGGTCGAGAGGGAAACAACCCAGAACGCCAGTTAAGGTCCCAAATGTGTGCTCAGTGAAGAGAAGGAAGTGGAATCTCTAAGACAGCCAGGATGTTGGCTTAGAAGCAGCCATCATTTAAAGAGTGCGTAATAGCTCACTGGTCGAGAGGTTTTGCGCCGAAAATGAACGGGTCTCAAGCACACAACCGAGACTGCGTACTGTCGGAGTCCGTTGGACTCCGCCATTGGTAGGGGAGCGTTCCAAGCGAGTGAAGGGTGACGGTAACGACACCTGGACGCTCTGGAAGTGATTATGCCGCAATTAGTAGCGAGAAAGCAGGTGAGAATCCTGCTCGCCGCAAGCCCAAGGGTTCCCGGGCACGGTAAATCCGCCCGGGGTTAGTCGGACCCTAAGACGAGGCCGAAAGGCGTAGTCGATGGATGACAGGCTAATATTCCTGTACCACCAGATTGCGTTATGACCGACGGAGGGACGCGGAAGGAATGGTGATCGCACTGACCGATGTGCGTCCAAGCTTGAGGGTGGCATGCAGGCAAATCCGCATGCGTAATCCCAGGAGTGATGGCGAGCCCTTCTGGGCGAAGTCACCGAACTGACCGACGAGAAAATCTTCTAGGTAGCAATTTGGTGTCCGTACCAAAACCGACACAGGTGGGCGAGGTGAATATCCTAAGGCGCTCGAGAGAAATGCAGTCAAGGAACTCGGCAAATTAACCCCGTAACTTCGGGAAAAGGGGTGCCCCGTCAAGTGTAGATCCTTGCGATCGAAGCTTAGCGGGGCCGCAGAGAAATGGCCCATGGAACTGTTTATTAAAAACACAGGTCTGTGCCAAGTCGTAACGACGACGTATACAGACTGACGCCTGCCCAATGCTGGAAGGTCAAGAGGAGGGGTTAGCGCAAGCGAAGCTCCGAATTGAAGCCCCAGTGAATG
>Ga0315912_10007001_pt1 | contig 9996 bp, 6 predicted proteins | sample VfabasoilMG_FD_204469 | JGI IMG/M metagenome (GOLD analysis project Ga0315912, IMG submission 204469) | Garden soil microbial communities collected in Santa Monica, California, United States - V. faba soil | ecosystem: Environmental > Terrestrial > Soil > Garden | place: USA: California... | reverse complement strand
CCACGAAGCGCTCCGAGACAGCGGATGGAATCCCCTGGAAGTCTGGACAGCCGAGTCGATCACAGCAGCGAAGCTCGCGCTGGTCGCGCTGTGGTTTTCCTTGTTCGCTTCGTTCGTCGTGATCGTGGGCACGTTCGCCATCAAACAATCCACGCGCCGCGGCGAGAGGAATGGCCAATAGATCGGCATCCTGGTTCGCTCTCTGCAGCGTAGTCTGGCTCGTGTGCGTGCTCGGGTGCTCGCGACCAAGAGTTGAGGCGCCACCCATTCCACGTTCCGCTGCACACGCGGGCTCGATTGCCACGACAGCTGGTACACCGCGGCTGATCACGCAGGTACCGCATTCCAAGCTGATCACGGCAGTCGCGTTCTCGGCGGACGGCCGCTACGTGGCAACCGGCAGCCAAGACGCAACGGCGTTGTTGTGGTTCAAGGAGACCGGGCAGATCGTCCGGTCGTTCTCCACCGAGCGCGGTGTGGTGGCTCTTGCGCTGTCCGCGGACAACCAATACCTCGCGGCAAGCATCGACGATGGCACCATTCGTATTTGGTCGGTCGACACGGGCCGCGAAGTTTCCTGCCTACGCGGGCACACCCAGCCGGCATCCGCGATCGCGTTCTCGGACGACCGACTGCACCTGTTGAGCGTGAGCACGTCGCTCGGGAACAAGGACAACACCGCCCGAATGTGGTCTCTCCAGACGGGAAAGGAGCTGAGACGATTTTCGACCAACCAAGCGGGCATCCGAGCCGCCGCTCTCTCCTCCGATGGGAGTCGACTGCTCACGGGAAGCACCGACGGCACGGTCGCTCTCTGGGATTTCGAAACCGGTCGTCGCCTGCGCACGTTTTCGGGCTTTGAAGGCGCCGTCACGGCCGTCGCGTTCCGACCCCACGGCACGCAAACCGTTCTTGCCGCGGGCGACGGCGCGTCGATCCGAGAGTGGTCGACCGCCTCCGGCAAGGAGTTACGCTATCTCGGGCGCTTCGCCAGTGAATCGGAGGTCGTGTTTCTGGCCACCGCACCGGACGGCTATCTCGGAGCGCTTACCTCTCGACGCGAGATTTACGTCTGGACCGGCGCTGAGCAATGGGTCAAAGACGGCGACGAGCTGGTGCAGGTGATTGACTCGGAGCACCTCTTTCGTCTGGAGGGAGCTTGGTCGGAAAGCCGGTGCAAGAGCGGCCCCTGCTTCGCGTTTTCGCAGACCGGAGGCGAGGTCGCCTGGGCCCATGCCACGACCGCTCGCGTGACTTCCCTGCAGACCCGAAAAGAGGTGATGCCCGTCACCCAGGCCGCCAGTCACACCCTATCGGCTGCATTCTCACCGGATGGCCACGCCCTGGCCATCGGTGTCCTCGGCGGGATCTGGACGTGGGACACCGCCTCGAATCGTGAGCCGCAAAAGGTCGTCCCCGAACGCGGTGGCTGCCTTTATCCATCTCCTTCGTTCGATCGCGGAAGAATCCTGTGCTCGACCCTCGTCGAGCCTCTCGAAATCCGGGCTTGGTCATCCGATGCACGCACGCTCGTGGAGACTTACAAGATACCGCACAAGCACGGCGCCTACATTGCCAATTCCCCGGCGTACTCCCCCGATGGAACTCGTGTCCTCGTCGGCCTCACCCGACGGGAAAACCGGCTGGGCGCGTCGATCTTTTCCGTTCAATCCCAGCAAGAGACGCATTTTCTCGAGGCCGGCTTTCGCGACCCCGCACCCGAGCCGGGTACCGGATTGTGCTTTACGATGACGGCCGCGGTTTGGTCTCCAACGGGTCAAAACGTGCTGACCAGCGGCATGAATTGCCGGCGCGACTTCCTCGAGCAGAAGGGTTTCGAAAGCTGTTCCGTTTCTGTTCACGTCTGGTCGGCCGACACGGGCACGCTGCTGAACAGCCTCGACGGGTCTGTCGGGCATGCGTTCGTGCCTGGCAGTTCAACCGTTCTCGTGACGAGCCGCACCGGTGAGGTTGGACTTTGGGACTACCAACTCGGCACTTCTGTGCGCCCCCTCGGAGTCAAGTCGAAGGACATCCAACATGTCTCGCTTTCTCCCGACGGCACGCGCGTGCTCGTCAACGACCGAGGCGTGCTCTACCTGAGATCTCTGAAGGACGGCACCGAGGTGTCTCGGTTCGAGGTGAATACCAGCGTCGGCATGTCCGCATTTTCACCGGACGGACGCCACCTGGTCACGGTCGGATCGGTCGACGAGAAGGTGCGAATCTTCGACGTCAAGACGGGCCAGGCGCTCGCGCAGCTCGTCTCTTTCTCGAATGGCACTTGGGCGGTCGTGGACAGTCAGGGACGGTACGACGCCTCGAACGCGGGAGAGATCGACGGCCTGCATTGGGTGATCGGCCTGGAACCGGTAGCGCTCGACCAACTGAAAGAGCGCTACTACGAACCGAAGCTGCTAGCGAAGCTACTCGGCTACAGCGATGAACCGCTGCGCGACGTCGGGACGTTCACGGATTTGGCGCTGTTTCCCGAGATGGAAGTCCGGGCTCCCGAAGGCAGGGAGCAGGCTCTGACGATCCGCCTCAAGAACCGCGGCGGCGGCATCGGCCGCGTCGTGATCCGGATCAACGGCAAGGAAATCGACGGCGCAGCGCGCGGTCGCCGGATCGAGCCCGATGCAAAAGAAGGCGTCGTGGTCGTGCCCGTCGCTGATCACCCCTACCTCCGTCGCGGCGAAGACAACCGCCTGGAGGTGAAGGTGTTCAACGCCGCGGGGTACCTTTCCAGCCGCGGCAAGACCATCACCTACAAAGCGCCCGGGGTCCGGGGCCCGCCCCCGAGCCTCTGGGCCGTCGTTGCCGGAGTGTCGGACTATGAAGGGGAATCGATCGACCTTCGCTATGCGGGCAAGGACGCAGTCGACATCGCGGGCGTCTTGCACATGGGCGCCACGCGGCTGTTTGGACCCGAGCGAACGCACATCAGCTTGCTGACCACGGAGAAGGTCTCAGGCGCCGCGTCCCCAACGAAGCAGAACATCATCGCTGCGCTCGAAGCGGTGGCGCGGGGCGCGGGATCCGGCGACATCCTGATCGTCTATCTCGCCGGACACGGCGTGGTGCACGGAGGTTCGGAAGGGGACTTCTATTACCTCGCGCGCAACGCCCGCACCGACAACCTGAACGACCCCGCCGTCCGGAAGTCGAGCGCCCTCTCCACAACGGAGCTGAGCGATCTCATCAAGCGCATCGCCGCGACCAAGCAAGTGCTGATCGCCGACACGTGCGGCGCCGGACGCTTGCTCCAACAACTGAGCGGCCAACGCAGCGTCCCTTCGAGTCAAGCGCTTGCGCTCGAACGTCTCAAAGACCGGACGGGATTCTTCGTCCTGGCTGGATCCGCGGCTGACGCCGTGAGCTACGAGGCCAATCGCTACGGCCAAGGACTCCTGACCTATAGCCTACTAAACGGCATCAGCGGAGCCGCGCTCCGAGACGACCAATTCGTGGACGTCGGCACCCTCTTCAACCATGCGGTAGACCAGGTGCCTCAACTGGCCAGCGGCATCAACGGAATCCAGCGCCCCAGCATCGCAACTCCCCGCGGCGGCGCGAGCTTCGACATCGGCCAACTCATCGCTGAGGACAGGAAACACATCGCGCTGGCGAGGCCGCTGCCCATGGTCCTACGCACGAGCTTCCAGGACGAAGTTGGCATTGTCGACAGCCTTCACCTCACCGAACAGGTAAATCAGGGACTTCGCTCGCTCGCTCGACGCGGCCCTGCCCCGACGCTGATCTTCGTAGACGCGTCGGACGTCGGAGGAGCCTACGCGATCGCCGGTCGCTACGCAGTCGCGGGCAAGGACATCACCGTCCAAGTGTCCCTCGCCCGCGGAGCAGACAGCGCGGACCGGTTCGAGACGAAAGGAGACGCCAAAGAACTCCCCGCATTGGTCGAACGAATCGTCACCGAGATCGAGCAAAGGATTCAACGGGCACCACATTAGCGGCGCCGGGCGGCGTAGCGCGCGCCGGGATTGCTCAAGCTACGCGCGGCAGGGAACTGGGACCATGAATTCCCCGCCGCGTCTCCTACCTTCCGCACCCACAGCTCGAGTGCACCCTCGGCGCCCAGGTCACGCCATCGAAGGTGCCGACGGCTGTGTCCCAGCACGGACGCTGCACGCCAAACGTGCTCTTGAGCAAAAAGCGCTGGCCGCCAATACGCTGGCCCTTGTCGTCGACCTCGAGCACGTCCAGCTCGAAGACGCGCGCACCCATGACTTTCCCGTTTGGAATGAACTGCAATCGGAGGGTCCCGAGCGCGCCTGCCTTGAGGGGCGGGCCGATGACTTCGGCGCGGCGCCGAGTGATGAAGACGCGCCCGTGCAGCGCCTGCCCAAATCCTCTACCTTCCAGCTTCCCGTTGTTCCATTCCTGGAGTGCATCGCCGACGAATTCAGCGAGGACGTATCCCCAGTCGAAGAGAGACGGCTTCTGACGGGCGGGTGTCTCGAAGATGAGGTGCAGGCGTTTCGGATCGCGGTCCAGGTTACCGATGACGACTGACGCCGTGCGTGCTCCAGTGCCGTCCGTATCGACGATGGACACATTCTTCCACACAATGTTGTTGTTGTTCTGAACGTTGGCGTAGAGGTTTGTGCCTTCCGGGCTAGTCATGCCAAATGGTGCGACCGATGACGTTTCGATCCGCGCGAGCAAGCAGAAATGTGCCTGATCGGCGCCGAACGACGCGTAGTCGGAAGGGTCCGGCGGAGTCCACGGGAACTCAACGATCTCCACCGCGCCACCATTCACGGTGACACTCTGGCTTCCGATCTGCCCACCCATCAGGGCGGGGGAAGTGACGCTGCCGTCCCATGGTGAGGGCCACGAGAGCGCGCTCGAGGCTTTGGCCCAATACAACTTCAGCGTTCCACTCTGCGCGGCGGCGCCGGCACAGCCGCGGTTGCGAACGCGGACGTACACGTAATTGGACTGCTCACCACGTGGATTCTGGTGATCCTGGTTGGTGAGACCATCCGCGTTGTTGCGTACCCAAATGTCGTCGCTGATCCACATCGGGTTGGCGCTGGGGGCGGGCTCGCTACCGGTGTCGTCGGCGTTGTCTTGCATCCACAGGTCGGGAGCCGGCGCGCCGCCTCCTACCGGCACGAGCCCGTCGGAAGCGAGAATCCCCGCCCGCGCTACTGAAAGTGTGGCATTCGCACGCTCCGCCTGATCCTGCGTGAACATGAACATCGCCGCGTCGTCGACGTAGTCCATGTAATTCATGAACATGTCGCCATTGGGGCCGTTGCTGCAGCTCACGTGCGGAAACGTGGGTGCCCCGACGTTCTCAACCGCCTGGTTCGGTGTGTCCGCGCACTCGTCAGAGCCACCGCAATTCCCGCCAGCCGACAAATCGTCGTCGCCCCAGATATGAAGCAGATTCAGCCAGTGCCCAACCTCATGCGTTGCTGTTCGTCCGAGGTTGTAGGGCGCGTTGCCAGCCGCTGCCCCGGTAGTCCCAAACGCCCGGTAGTCGCAGACCAACCCCTGAACGTTTGCGGGCATAGTAGGAAATGTTCCGTAACCGAGTGTGTTGTCCGTGTAGTTGACGATCCAGATATTGAGATACTTTGTCACGTCCCAGGGGTCGTGTCCGCCCTGGGCGGTCGACTTCATCCGCTCGTCGATGGCCGCGACGGCCGTAAACCCCGTGATGGTCGTGTTGGTGCGGGTAATACCCGTGGTCGCCACACAGCCGGGAGCGCGAACGGCCAGAGCGAACTCGATCCGCATGTCAGCGGCGGCGCTTGCGAATACCGCCGGCACCAAACTCGCGTCTGCGTTGGCCAGCCGGAAATCTGCGTTCAGCACGTCGAGGGCCGACTGAATCTGAGTGTCGGCGATGTTTTGCGCCGCCGTGTGCCAAACGACGTGGACCACCACCGGAATCCGGACGACTCCGGTACGGAGATTCTGCTGTGCGTACCGCGCAAGAAATTGCCTAGTCTCGAGCTCAAGCTCGCGCCGCCTGCGGCGGTACTCCGGGTCTATCGCGGCCAGGCGGCGGTGTACGGTCATCGTCGCGCAGCGGGGGGGGCGCTTTCCCACGTGATTGTCGTCCTTGGTCACCATTGCATGTTCTCCTCTCGATGGCTGCTTGGGTAGTTAAACGAGGCCACTGGTTCGGGCGTCAACTAGGACATTTGGGGGAGACACAAAAAGGCACCACGCCGGCGGGTGATTACCCACTCAGTGCAGCACTGCTACTGGTGACGGCGGCATACCAATTCGTGAAAGGCAGGTGTTCTGCGGCACCCCGGACCTCACCCCAAACGCTCTGACATAGCGTGAGGAATCGGTCCGCGCCGCTTAGCTTCCAGCGCGCTACCTGCGAACGAAATGAGCCATCTTCAAGGTGGCCGATCGCGTAAGCCGTCGAAAAGCCGTGTTGAATCGGGACAATCCAGCCGTCCTCTTGGACTACCAAAGGCGACACGATCTCGGCCAGACGCGATGCTTCGAGCGCAGCCCCTGTCAATCGCCCCCCCGCAAACGCGCGCCACGGTTCGCGCTCGATCAACGCTCGATCCGCGACGTCGAATTGGACACGCAGACGGTCGCGATAAAGCTGCGCTAGTCGCGCCACCTCCAAGAAAGCGTATGAAAGCTCGAGATCGTCCGGCGGATGGAGCTCGTAGTCGCGCGCTCGACCTACGCTCTCTAACGGGTGAACCTGGAGCAACTCGGCGCCCTCGGATAGCGCGAATTCCGCGATCCACGCGAGCTCATCTAGATTGGTGAGGGTCAACGTGAATATGAAACCGAAGGGAATTTTAGCGGTCCGAACTTCGCGCACTCTCGCACGCAAGCGCTCGAAGGCGCCGCACAACCCGCGCATGCGATCGTGACTCTGCGGAACCCCGTCGAGGCTAAAAGCGAGCAGCGAGACGTGGGGAGCCACACCAGCGAGCCGGCGTGCATCGAGCAGAAGTCCGTTCGTCGTGACCGATGTTTGCATGCCGAGGCTTCGCGCAAACGCGAGGAGTCGGGCCAAATCCGGGTAGATGAGCGGTTCACCGCCAGAAATGCCGACGCCGTTGAATCCCTCTTCCACGGCGTCGGCGAGGAAACGCTCCAGCGAACCGATAGGCACCATCGCTTTCTCGCTCGGCCCTGAGCTCGAATAGCAGTGCTTGCAGCGCAGATTACAGCGTCGCGTGGGATGGATTTGAATGACGTTGATGTCGCTGCCAGTGGGACCCATCGTTCGCCTCATCAGTACCAAAGTTGTCGTCGAGTCATCTCGGAAACGGCAAGCCCGTCAGCCCGCAGCAGAACTTTCACCCTTGTTGAGCTTCACTTTGACTAGGAAACCCGGATCGGTGATGCCGTACGGAAAGCATTCGGCGGTTACCTGCAGGGCTGAACCGTTCAGCTGCATGAGCTTCGACACGGTCCCACCAAGATGTGCCGCATCGACCTCGATCTCCGCATGAACGTGATCGAACGCCGGAGTGCCGTACTTCCACCACCATTTGACTTCGTACTCACCTCGAGCCAATCCCAAGGCTCGAGCCAGGCCATCGTGGTCATGGCGTTCCAACAAAAATAGTTTCGCTGACCCGCGCTCAGCATCCTTCGCCTTTTCCATAACCTATCCTCCTCGTCGCAGGAAGAAATCACTCGCTTCCTTTTTTCTGTGCGACTCAACCAATGTAACCCGCTTCCCTCGAACGACCATAGTCATTTACGAACTGACGATTGCCAGTTTAAGCGCATGGCTCTGATTGCACTTAACGCGCGCGTGGTCATTTATCCATCGGCGAGCACCATGCGACCAAGAGATCAAGGAGTGAACACGATCCGACTCACTCCGATGCGGAGGCGTTTGAAATCGTCGCGCTCGACGATGTTGGCTGCGCCGCGCACGTGAGCTTCCTCGAACATCTTTCGGAGGCGGTGAATATCAACGTTGATCTTCTCTTCGCTCGAGCTGCGAGCTGCAGACAGGTCGACGCTCGACACCCACCCGGCTTCCGGTTCCTGCGCACGGTCTCCAATCCGTTGCTGCGCGAGCGCCAGCAACGTGCGAACGCACGCGCGCGCGGGAAGCTGAACCTCGACGGAACCTTGGCGCAACGTAAGCGCGACACGCTCGGGTCGCACGTCGAAGACCAGTTCTAGCTGAGACAGATCTAGGTCGTACCCCGCGGTACGACCTAGGTGATCGTCTGCCGCATTGGTCAGCAGCAGCCGCCAATAGCCGCTTGGGAGGGTGATGATGTCGCCGGACTCGAGTGAACGTTGCGTCGCCCCGGCATCGAGACGCCAGCGTCCGTGTTGGACGAAGATGCTCGCCTCGAGCACTTCGGGCGACGGAAGGAATAGCAACCCGGGCTTGCCGAATACGTACTTCTGGGGGCCCATGAGGACGGCACAGGGATCCGGTTCGTCAAGACCGACGACAGTCCACGATTCCGCGTCGCCGCCGAAACACAGTCGGTTTCCTCGCTCGAGGACGCAACGTTGCTTGGGAGCGAGCAGGCGACCGTCAACCGTCGTTCCGTTGCTGCTTCCCAGATCCCGCAGCACCCACTGCCCGTTGTACCAGCCGAGATGCGCGTGCTCACTCGACGCGCGCTGACCACCCAAGCGAATATCGGCAATCGACGATCGGCCGATGACACATCGACACGGCACCTTCACGTCACCACCTGCGCCACGAAGCATAGCCATGGGGCATCATACAACGAAAGAGCTTCGTAGCGATGACCTGGCGAGTTGCACGAGCTTCCGCGCGTTGTCCTCGGAGGTGGCGAGCTCGTGCGCAATCTGGTCGTACTCCACGCCGGCGACTCGAAGGGTGAACGCACGCTGCTGTTGCGACGACAGCGTCTCGGTACCCGCCATGGCGCGTGCCAGACGCTCGCGAGCGTACGCTATCTCGTGGGGACCAGAGGCGCTCGCGGGCAATTGCGAGTGTCCACCGCGCGGCTGGCTGTGGACGCGGGCCCGAACACGCTCCCTGCGTCGTCGGTCACGCGCGAGATTGGCGATAATCGTAGTGCAGAGCGCCAGCGGACGAACGGCGTCCCAGAGCGCCGGATGCGCCACCTCGAGGACTCGCAGGTAGGCGTCTGCGAGCAGGTCCTCCGCGTCCGCCCGATTGCCCCGCGTCCATCGCAGGCAGATTCGGAGCAAAACGTCCTGACGCCCGTGCCAGAACGTGAACAGGGCTTTTCGAGCGCGTTCCGTAGAAGCAGCGGTTTGGACTGGGTAGCTCGCGTCGAAACTCATTCTGCATGGGTACCTGGGATGCCCCTGAAGCACCATTTCAATCGAATTTCGCGCGCAGCATCCAGGCGACCCGACTTTCTCGGAAACCAGATTCACGAACTCGGGGGCGATGCGTCTTATGGCTATGTCATCGGACGAGCATCGGCCGACTCAAGAGAGTTGCCTGGGCCGGGAGGATCTCGGTCGCCTCTGGCAGGAGTTGACCACCGGACTCTCGCGGGTCGTGGACAACTACTGCACCGAGGAGCACTACGTTCTACACATCGAGACCCGCTTTCCGGACCCGAGTCGGCCAGCGCAGACACTCGAGGACTTGGATATTTTGGAGCAGTTCTTGCTCGGCAAGGCCCAGAAGACGCTCGCCTTGGACTGCTGCCGATCAGACTCGTTAATCGCAAGCATTCTGCAGCGTCGATTGCTAGCCCTCGGGATCGATGCCACGGGCCGGGAGGTCCCCGCCTCGCTGGTGATGCTGGCGCATGCGCGCCACCGGCGAGGAATCGAATTTCGCGCCCAGGGGCGGATGCTCGTCATCCCCGGGGGCGCGAGCATTTGCGAAGTTCGCATCGAGCGTCCGGATCGCTTCCTGAGCGAGATCCTCAGCCGCTGCGAGTACCTAACCATTCGCTCCGTCTTGGAAGGCAAGTCGCATGCAGAGATCGCTCAGCTTCGAGGAACCTCTCTGCGGACGATCGCCAACCAGGTCGCAAGCACCTACAGTAA
>Ga0315912_10007000_pt1 | contig 9996 bp, 9 predicted proteins | sample VfabasoilMG_FD_204469 | JGI IMG/M metagenome (GOLD analysis project Ga0315912, IMG submission 204469) | Garden soil microbial communities collected in Santa Monica, California, United States - V. faba soil | ecosystem: Environmental > Terrestrial > Soil > Garden | place: USA: California... | reverse complement strand
GCCCGCGAGCGCCGCAGCCCAGCTCTCGCCAGCATCGAGGCGCGCGCCTTGGCCTATCTACACGACGATGCAGGTGCTGCGAGCCCTGTCGGCGCTCACACCACGGGTTGAGATCGGGATCGGGTACATCGCGGTTACATCGTATGAGTAATAACCAAGCGTCAGATCGAGGCGGGATCAGAAATCGCGCACGAAGGCTCGATCCACCGCGGCACGTGCATCGCGTCCCTCCTCGTACAACGACCGCCATTCACTCCAGTCGATGTCCTCTTCGGTTACATCGCTCAGCACCTCGGACAAATCGCAGCGTATCAACGCCACGATCTGACGGCGCCAATCAGACCAGGATTGCTGTAGCGACGACACGTTGCTCGCAACCTTCGCTGCCGCACACATCATGCAGATCCTCTTGCAGCTTACTCAACACTCGGGCGCTGCGACGTCAAGGGCAGCGCTCGCAATGATGCTAGGGCCCGGCAGCACGCGGAGACAATTGCAGCCGGGTCGGCGTGCGGTCACAGGACAGTCTTGCGCGAGGCTTGCGACCGTGGATGTCGCGACTCACGAAAGCTACATCCAGACACCGCAGACGCAGCCGGACCCAACACCGTACCAAAGGGCTGTTGAAGTCGCCTGAGCTCGCCTCGGCCACTGCGGACAGCTGATCGTAGCGAGGATCCATCAGGAATAGAACACCAACGCCCGCAGCTCGATGCTCGCGCGTGGTACCGGGTGGAGCGGTGCGTTGGGATCCTCGAATGCGCCGTGCACGACGAAGCGGGCCCGTCCGTCTTCCGCCGAATCGTAGGTCTTCAGCAGCAGCACCTCATCGCTCGACATCTCTGGTGCGTAATACCAGCGATGCCGCGGCGAGTAATGCACCAGGTAAGTCTCACCCACGCGGTCACGATAGATGAGATCGAGCGGTACCAGATCCTCTGCAGCGAGAGTACGTGCATCACAGATGGCGAGCGGCGCATCCTGCAGCGGGCCGCGGATGGGACGCCAAAGATTCACGATCGAGAAGCGCCGCTCCAACAACTCCTCGGCTTCCTCCGGCAATAGATCGCGCACGCGCTGCGGTCCGGAGCGTTGCGTGTAGTCGTTGTGCACACGCGGTACGGGCTGGCGCGGCTGCCCGCTGGCACGATCCGCGACGCCATCGACACGTACGCGCAGCGTGTGATCGAACACCACGACCCGGCTGCTACCGGTCGCTGCTTGCAGCAAGGCTTGCGCCTCCGGGTAGTAGACACGGCGCAACTCATCGACATCGTGGAAGTTGCGCACCGCACTCGGCTGCGTCATCCATAGAAAACCTTGCACGTCCAGCGAGAGCTCTGTGGCGATGGGTCGGAGGTTGTGAATGACCACTGGATGCGCACGATAGCCGACATTGGTCTGGAGTACGCCGAGCGGCGGATCGAACGTGTAGCTATAGGGCTTGTCCTGTAGGGCAATGAAATAGTTGAGGGAGGCCGCGACCTGCGCGGGCTGTTCGAGTGCCCGGTGTGTTGCCATGAAGGCTCCTGTCGTTTTGCGGTGAGACCGTGCGTCAGGATTGGCCGCGCAGCTGCGTCAGCATACGACCAATCTCCTCGGGTGAACGAGTACTGCGCGCCAGCAGTACATCGCAACGCCGGGCCGCTGTCACGGGGCCCGGTCCTCTCACAGATACATGCTGATACGATTGCAACGCACACCCGCCGGTCGGCTGCTTTGATGCAACAGGCGTCCGTCAACCCGCGTTCGTCGCTGTCTGTGTCTGCGGCGAGCGCTGCACGCCTTGCCCACGCAGATAGACGGCGGAAATCTGCCGCGTGTGCGCGATGTTCTCCAGCGGATTCGCCTCGAGCACCACGAAGTCGGCGCTCTTGCCCGCTTCGATCGTGCCCGCCTCGCCCAACCCGACCACCGCAGCCGAATTGCGAGTCGCAGCGATGATTGCTGCAGCGGGAGACAGGCCGGCTGCGACCATGTCTTCGAGCTCGACGTGCGGTGCCCACGGAGTGTTGCCGTCAGTGCCGAAGGCAATCGTCACACCCTCGCGGGCGAGCCGCGCGAGATTGCGCGCTTGAATACCAAAGCTCACCTGCGCCTTGGGGTCGTCGGTGGCACTTGCTTGCAGCTTGGCCAACTCGTCGGCAGGCAGCGATGCTGCGAGCCAGCCCAAGTCGCTCACCACGCCGCGATTCGGCAAGTTCGGAATGAGCACGACGTCCGGCCTTGCCTTGATCAGTGCGATGAACTCGTCGTCGACATCGCGGTCGCGGACGCCATGCGCAAAGATGTCGATGCCCGCACGCAGCAGCTCCTTTGCATCCTCGAGCGCAAAGATGTGCGCGGCCACTTTGAGGCCGCGCTGATGCGCCTCGTCGATGACCGCCCGATACAGAGTCGGGCTCAACTTCTGGTACTTGCCATCGCGATCGTCGACCCAGATCTTGACGATGCCGACCTTGCGGGCCGCCTCGGTGCGAACCGCCTGCCGCGCGGCCTCGTCAGTGGTCACCCAATGAACTTCACGTCGCCCCGGTTCGGGAGCGGTGATTCCCAACCCCGCCGAGCGGTACCGCGCCGCACCGGGAATGTTCTCGTCACGAACCTCGAGCGGCGCACTCGCAGCGTCGCTACCGAGGCTGAGCGCCGCACCGACGCCATAGTAGGCGCGACGTCGTAGATCTTGCAGCAATGCCTCGCGTGTGGTGCTCAGGTGCGTGTGCGCATCGACGAGCGCCGGTATGACCGTCTTGCCGGACAAATCGACGCGGGTCGCACCCGCCGGGGCCGACACCTGCCCAGTCGCACCCACGGCAACGAAGCGACCGTCGGCGACGACGAATGCGGCATTCTCGATGGGTGGTGAGTCGTTGCCGATCACGAGCCGTGCGCCTTCGAACAGCACGGCGCTCGATTGCGTGGGCGCCGCGGGTTGCGGAGCCTTGCCGCAGGCGCCTAGCGCGAATAGCGTGATCGCGACTGGCACGGCAAACACGCCGCGTATGGCTCGTTGGCTGTTGGGTTGGTTCTTGGGTTGGTTCTTGGGTCGGTGCATCGAAGGGTCTCCAGATAGAGTTCAACTGTGTACCAGCGGCCGAAGGCGCAACGCCGCGCTGGCTCGGCCTGGCGAAGTCATTGCTCCAAGCTCACACGGTTCAGCGCTGCGCTGCCTTGCGCGCAGCAGCCTGCACCTCGGCTTGCTTCAGCACGCGCAAGAAGTTGCCGCCCCACAGCTGCGTGATCTGTGCCTCGGTGTAGCCACGCCGCAGCAACTCACGTGTCACTCCTTGCGCCTCCCCGACATGCGCGAAGCCGGTGACTCCGCCGCCGTGATTGAAGTCCGAGCTGATGCCAACGTGATCGATGCCGATCAATTTCACGGCAGCGTCGATCGAGTCGACGAGGTCGGCCACCGTTGCATAGCGCCAGCCGTTGGCTGAATAGTTGCGATAAGCCGCTTGATACTTCTCGTAGGCGGCCGCATCGAGCTTGGCCTTCGGATCGTCCACGCCCTGCTCGAGCCCAAAGTCGTCCCAGATGGTTCGCTGATACTCCGCGCGGCGCTGCGGATCGTTCTTGAGATAGCTGGCGAAAGCCACGATGTGCACGACGCCGCCCTTAGCCGCTATAGCCTTGAGCTCCGCATCGCTCAGGTTGCGCGCCACATCGACGCGGCTGCGTAATCCCGAATGGGAGGCGATCACCGGAGCATCGCTCAGTTGCACCGTCTGCAAGACACCCGCGGGTGTGAGTTGCGAGACATCGATGATGATGCCGAGCCGATTGAGCTCGGCGACGGCGCGCTTGCCGAGCGCAGTGAGCCCGCCATGCTCGTTCGGCTTGTCGCCAAACGCACCGTTGGGACGCGAGGAGTCGGCGAACGCGTTGTTGCTCGCGTGCACGAAGCCGAAGACTCGCACGCCCTCCTCGCGATATTTCGACAGCAAGCTCAAGTCATCGCCCAGCGGCAGGGCGTTCAAGAAGCTAAGCAGGATGGCGTGCTTGCCGACGCGCGCGATCCGCTCGAGGTCCGCGGATGAGCGCGCGAACTCGAGTCGGTCGCCATGGGCGGCCACCAGTTGGCGCAGGCCAGCGAGCTTTGCATCCACCTCCCGTCGCGCAGCAGCCACGTTCGCCGGTGTCGTCTTGGCGGGCGCAGCAAACAAGGCGACCGTGGCTACATCCAGATCCCCGCGCTCCAACTTGGGCAGATCGAATTGGTCGGTAGTGCCAGTGGCCGCTTGCTTGGCGTCGAAGCCGACAGGAATGTCGATGTGGGCGTCGATGGTGACAGCGTTGGCATGAACTCGTTTGACGAGTGCCTCATCCGGTTCGACTGCAAGCGCGGCCGAGGCATACAGCGTGAGGCTGATCACACTGGCGAGCAGCGTCCGTGGCATCGAGATGGAGATCATGGCCAGCTCCAGTGAGAAGTAGTTGCTCCATGCTAGGAGTGTTCACATAACAGCCACCATTCCACGCTGGTCATAGTGCGGTTACGGCGCCGTAGTTATATCTCGGTCACATCGTGAACCGTTATGGCGACATGCGGATTCATTGGTTCTGCCATGACGGGCGCCGGCTACGCTGCTGCCACCTGCATGAAGCTCGACGCGACGACCATGGCCGAACGACCGGACAATGTGATCGACTTGGTGCCCTATCGCATGGCACGACGGATGGCCCGGAAGCCGCCGCGCCCTTACCTGATGTGGTATCCGCACCTGGGTTTCGTACCGTCATCACGTGCGACGTCAGTGCCGACGCTGCTGCAGCCGCGGCGCGCCACGTTCGTAGGCAAGCACACCTGATTCGTGGCCGAACCGCCCTTTCCCGAAGCTACCGACAGCACTTTCTACGACAAGCTGCTGCCGCAGCTGGTCGGCGCCAATCTGCGCCGGCTGCGTTCGAAAACAATCTCTCGCTGGAAAAGCTCGCTTTCACATCGCGGGCGTTGTTTCCCTTTTCCGGCAGCCGCAAGGTGGAGTTCTATGAACTGCGCCTGCTGCCGGGCTGCGACGAGAGCAGCGATGCTCATCCGCCGGGACTTGGGAAAACCTGGTCGTGGCGCAGGGAATGTTGGAATTGAGCATCGCCGCAGATCTGCACCTGCTTGCGACCGGTGACGCGATCTACTTCTCCGCAGCCGCACCCCATAGTTATCGCAATCGGGGCGCGACCGAGGCCATCGCCTATCTGGTGATGACCTACCCGGAGAACCTCAGCCACTGACTCAGCGCGTGCAGACCATCATCGGCATGGAGCCGCACATCATGGTCATCGGCATGCCGCAGCTCATCATCTTGGTCATCATGTCGCAGCACATTTCGAGCATGCCCATGCTCATCATGCCGGTGGGCATCATCATGCAGCGCATGCCCTGGCTGGTCATCTCACATTTCATGGTCGGCATCATGGCCATGCCACAACAGCTCATCATGTGTACCGGCACCGCTGGCAAGCGCACGACATGGTGTTTTGGGACAACCGCATCGGTGATGCACGTGACCGCCGGCTGCCCGGACCACATGCGCCGGCGCATGCACCGCACCACGATCGCCGGCGACGTGCCTTACTGACTCGAGGATTCGGCGACGATCTGCTGGGCCTCGGCGACCAGCGTCTGCAGATGGCGCGCGTCGCGGAAGCTCTCTGCATAAATCTTGTAAAGATTCTCGGTCCCGGATGGACGTGCTGCAAACCAGCCATTGGCAGTCACCACTTTGAGCCCACCGACGGGCGCATCGTTGCCGGGCGCGCGCGCCAGCTTCGCCGTGATCGGCTCACCGGCGAGCGTGGCTGCACGCACCGACTCGGCGGAGAGCTTCGCAAGGCGCGCCTTGAGCTCCGGCGTCGCGGGTGCATCGATGCGCGTGTAGTAGGGTACGCCGAACTGTGCAGTGAGCTCCTGATAGTGCTCGCCGGGATCCTTGCCGGTGCGCGCCGTGATTTCGGCCGCCAGCAGCGCAAGGATGAGTCCATCCTTGTCGGTGGTCCATACCGTTCCGTCCAAGCGCAAGAAACTCGCGCCTGCGCTCTCCTCTCCCCCGAAGCACACCGATCGGTCGAGCAAACCTGGCGCGAACCACTTGAATCCCACCGGCACCTCGAGCAGGCGCCGCCCCGCTGCCGCGACCACACGGTCGATGAGGCTGCTCGAGACGAGCGTCTTACCAACCGCGGCATCTGCGCTCCAACCCGGTCGATGCGTCAGCAAGTAGCGGATCGCGACGGCCAGATAGTGGTTGGGATTCAGTAGGCCCGCCGAGGGCGTGACGATGCCATGGCGGTCGGCATCGGCGTCGTTGGCGAAGGCGACTTGAAACCGATGCTTCAGCCCGAGCAGGCCAGCCATCGCATACTGACTCGAGCAGTCCATACGAATCTTGCCGTCGTGATCCACGGTCATGAACCCGAAGGTCGGATCGACGTTCGGATTCACCACCTCGATCTCCAGGCCGTAGACGCGGTTGATCGGCTCCCAGTAACGCACGGCGGCACCGCCCAGAGGATCCACCGCGAGTTTCAATCGCGCGGCGCGTATCGCCTCCATGTCGATCACGTGCCGCAGGTCCTCGATGTACGGCGCGGCGAGGTCTTGCTCGCTGATCGTGCCCGCGTGCTGGAGCGAAGCAATTGGCAGGCGCTTCACCCCGCGATTCGCCTCGCGCAGCAGCGCGTTGGCACGCGTCTGAATCCAGTCCGTCACGTCGGACGCGGCCGGTCCGCCATTGGTTGGGTTGTACTTGAAACCGCCATCCTCCGGCGGATTGTGCGACGGTGTGACGACGATGCCGTCCGCCAGTCGCTCAGTGCGGTTGCGGTTGTGAACCAGAATCGCCCGCGAGATGGTCGGCGTAGGCGTGAATCCGTCGGCGCGCTGGATGATGGTCTCGACGTCGTTGGCGGCCAGCACTTCCAAGGCCGAGCGCTGCGCAGGCCCCGACATCGCATGTGTATCACGACCCATGAAGAGCGGCCCGCCGATGCCCTGCGCACGCCGGTAATCGCAGATCGCCTGAGTGATTGCGAGAATGTGTGCTTCGTTGAACGATCCGCGCAGCGGTGACCCGCGGTGACCGCTGGTGCCGAAACTCACCAGTTGTGTCGGATCGCCCGCCTCGGGCGTGCGTGCATAGTACTCACGTTCGAGACGAGCAGGATCGATCAGCAGCTCCTTGGGGGCAGGCTTTCCGGCCAGCGGCGACAGGCTCATGGGAAACTCCCCGAGCGTACTGGGCAGGAACCCACGTCCCAGATCTCGCTGGGCCACATCTCGCTGGCGTAGTGCGCCAGGCCGCGGCCGCGATGCGCGCAGCGCTGCACCGTGAGTGCGCCGTCATGGAGATACGAGTGCGGATCGGTGCGATTCATAGAGTAGCCTCCGTGCGCGAGGAGCTGCATCCGCAGCGGCACGAACACTTTCGGGTTCAGCGCGGCTGACATGAGCTGAAGCTCGAGACCGAGCACCGCGCGAGTCTCGGCTCTTCGAATCCACCGCGGTTGCGCCCTGCAGTGGCTACTATGGCGCGACCATCGCCGAACACGAAGTAGGAAGTGCTTACGCTTTCGTGTCAGCGCGGCGCCTCGACCGCACTTCGCGAGCCACGAGCAGGGTATGTGGGGGTACATGGGTCGTGATCGCTTCCGTCGTCCAATCCACCACGTGTCGACGGTGGGTTGAAAGCACTGTGTAGGCTGCACCGATGGGCGGATTGGTACTGGCTGGCGGTTCGGAGTTGACACACCCAGTGGACCCCTGCCCACCGAGCAGCTGGCAGCTTGCAATATCCGGTAGGATATCGCGCGACGGTCAGTGCCACAGCTCGAATTTCAACGGCTCGAACTCGAACGGCTCGAACTCGAATTGCCCGTCCTCAGGGCACGGCTTGGCCGCAGTTGCGACATACGAAAATGCTCCTCTCGGACACCGAACTGGGAGCCTTGAGCCTAAGCCTGGCCATCGCGCTGCGTAGCGTGCTCGTCAATGCGCAGCAGCAATAGAAAACTCCGGGCTCTGCACTACGGCGTGGCACACTTCGAGCGTCTCCTGTCTTGGTAAACCGGGGACTCCCCCGAAGAGATTTTTTTGATCAAGAGCCCTGAGGGGATCACGCCTCAACCATCGCCGAACTTGATCGCAGAAGGCGGATTGGCCCATCAAAGAAGTTGGTCAGGCTCAACTCTCCGGGGTCTTCCACGCCGTTCTGGCATAGCGGGACAGACCGCTGCCACTGTCATACGATTTGCCGACGAACCCGAGTTGATTGCTGCTGCTGGCCGCGGAGTTGTTCAGCTTCTCGCCGTAGGGCCGATAGTTCACCTTCCAGACCCGAGATTTCAATTTGCCGCACCCGACGATCTTCAAATGCGAGCAACTCAAGGCAGCGTCAGCACCACTCGCGCCTGCTGGCGTGGATGAGGACGAATTCGTCATTGACCAAACGAATGAACAGGTGAGATCCCACAGACTGTGAATCGTCCCCGATGTCGCGCGCAAGGCTGTTTTAGCATGGCCACTGCCTCTCTAGATAGCATCTGACCGTGCGAACGTCCTCTTGAGTGGCGGGCCGGACAGTGGAGCTTCGCGCACTCGTGGGTATGCGGATTGTTATTGCGATGGAGCATCCCAGTTGCGGGGCGAAGTCTTTGTGTGGGGCGTTGGAATGCCAGCATGCGCCTTGCCTGCCAAGTCAATGTCTCGTTGCTGATTCGCCGACCATAGCGTGACGCGGTTGCGACCTGCATTCTGAGCAACCCGGTCAGCGGCCTGTTCCTCTAACGAGGCGGCCCCCTTTGGGCCACGGCTGCGTTGCCTGTTGCGCGTGCAGCATCGGCTGCCCTATCCACCGCCGTCGCCGCATCAACCACCTTGTCCGACTGTCCGGGCCAACTGCATTCCCTGCTCGACGGCACGGATACGTTGGTTGCGGATGGTACAGCGATCTGCCGCACCAGTGCCTGCAGCTCGGCCGCAGTGGGTGCAGGCACGAGCACGCTTTCGCGGGACACCCACCGACCAGACCGAACGGGCCCTGTCTCAACTGCCAGACATATTTCACCAATGGAGCAAGACTACGAGTGTCCCGGATTGTGGCCAGTCGATCAGCGATCGAGCCAACTCGGTGTCCTCTGCGGGACATCCAACCATCCACCGATTGGAGGGCAACCGGCCACGTCATCTGGTCATCTAGAATGGGCAAGTCTCTCGTGAAATTGGCTCCAAATTTGATGGGTGTCCGGCGTTGCGTGTCCTTTGACCGGCTCTCACGGGCCGTCGCGTCCGAGACGACAGCCCCCTAGCGCGGTGAGCTGCCCCGAGGTGCAATGACAGCGCCGACGTCGCCCGGCTCGCTTTCGTGATGCTGGCGCTGGGCGAAGGCTTCCGGCGCGCCCCCGCAACGGGGAGCTCGTGGCGATATTGGCTGACGATACGCTCTGCGGCTCAGCGCGCGCGGCGCAACTCTACGAGCGCGTGGCCTCAAGGGCGGCGGATAGTATGGTCACTTCACGCCGACTCGCGGCAAGTCACGGATCGACGCGGAAGCGAACCAAGGAGGCATCCCCCCGTGCACTACCGCACGCGACGATGCGGCCGTTCGGTTGCACCAGCAACGCAAAGGCGCTCGCATCGGTATTGCCGAAGTCCGTCATCAGCATGCCGTCGTTGCCGAAACCCGTGTCGAGAGAGCCGTCGACGTTGACTCGGGACAGTCGGATGCGCGTGAAGGGACCAAAGCTGACCGTCCCCACACTCACCAGCTTGCCATCCGGTTGCAGGGCGATGCGGCCGTCGCCGAAGATGACGTCACTGGTGAGGATGCCCTCGCTGCCGAATCCTGCATCGAAGCTGCCATCGCTCAATAGCTTGAACTGGACGCTGTTGCCGGTGATCCGGTCCTTCGAGATGTTGCCAGCGCCCAGCAACCTGCCATCCGTTTGCAACACAACGCCGGAGAGAAAGGCCGAGGTGACCGGCGGCAGCACCTGCAGCTT
>Ga0315912_10006999_pt1 | contig 9996 bp, 12 predicted proteins | sample VfabasoilMG_FD_204469 | JGI IMG/M metagenome (GOLD analysis project Ga0315912, IMG submission 204469) | Garden soil microbial communities collected in Santa Monica, California, United States - V. faba soil | ecosystem: Environmental > Terrestrial > Soil > Garden | place: USA: California... | reverse complement strand
CCGTCGTCGGCAGCAGCCCGGCCCTGCAGCGCGTGCTGCACATCGCGGGCCGGCTGGCGTCCGGCGATTCGAAAGTACTGATCACGGGCGAGAGCGGCGTCGGCAAGGACGTCGTCGCGCGCTACGTCCATTGCAACTCGGCTCGAGCGGCGCAGCGCTTCGTCGCGCTCAACTGCGCCAGCGTCACCGAGACGCTGCTGGAGAGCGAGCTCTTCGGCCACGTGAAAGGCAGCTTCACCGGCGCGTATCGCGACAAGGTCGGGAAGCTCCAGCAAGCCCACAAGGGCACGATTTTCCTCGACGAGATCGGCGAGATGAGCCTGCGCATGCAGGCCATGCTCCTGCGCTTTCTCGAGAACGGCGAGGTGGTGCCCGTGGGCGCCGACACGCCGCCGGCGCGCGTGGACGTGCGCGTGATCTCCGCGACCAATCGCAACCTGCAGGACATGGTCGCGAAGGGCACGTTCCGCGAAGACCTCCTCTACCGCATCAACGTCGGCCAGATCGAGGTCCCGCCGCTTCGCGACCGCCGCGAGGACGTGCGCGCCCTGGTGCAGTACGTCATCGGCAAACACAGCCGCGCGGTGACCGTGGACGCCGATGCCCTGGACGCGCTCGAGCGCTACCGCTGGCCGGGCAACGTGCGCGAACTGCAGAACATCGTCGAGCAGATGCTGGCGCTCGCCGACGGGGATCGCATGGGCACGGAGCTGCTGCCGCCGAACGTCACGGCGCGCGCCGGCAAGTCCCCGCACCCGGTGCGCGAGCGCCGCCGTCGCGTGGCCGACGAGCTGTTCGACGGCCTCACCGAAGGCGGCTGCAATTTCTGGAACGACGTCTACCCGATGTTCATGAGCCGTGATCTGACGCGCGAGGATCTGCGCGCCTTGATCCGCAAGGGTCTCACGGCGACGAAAGGCAGCTACCGCGGACTGCTGCAGCTGTTCGGGCTCGAGGACGGGGACTACAAGCGACTGCTCAACTTCCTGGCCTCGCACGACTGCGCCATCGACTTTCGCGAATTCCGGACCATCAAACACGAGCGAGGCGCCTCGGGCGCCGCGTGACCACCGTTCTCTGGCTGGCGGCGGGTTTTGTTTCCGCGCTGACCAGACGACGGGACTGCTGCGAGGACGCAAATGCTGGCTACGGCCTTTCGGTTCCGCTACGGCATCGACGTTGCTCTCGCATCGACAGTCGCAGGCCTCGTCTGCCTGCACGAAGGAGTGGCTGCGTGGATCGTCGTCGGCATGGGCGCTACCACACGGAAGGGCACGTAGAAGTGCAGATACTGCGCGACGTGGACATCGTGCGCGCGAGCGCGAGAGAGATCACGGTGATCAGCCGTTCGCGCGCGGCGACCGGCGCTGAAATGCGGATGCGCGTGTCCGCGGCGGGCGGCCGGCAGGCCACGCTGCGCGTGCGCACCACGGGCAGCCAGCCGCAGCTCGTTGGCGGACAGCTGCGCTACCGGCTGTGGATGCAGGTGTTGTCGCAGGAATCCGAGGTGACCGCGTGAGCTGGTGGACGTGGCCCGCGCTGCGCGGGGCCGTGCTGGAGCAGATTCCCGGCCGCCTGGTGGACATCGGCGCCGGCGGCTGCAGTCTCGAAACGTCCACGCGCTTGTCGTCGGGCACGTTCGGGTTCGTGGAGATTCAAGGCGGCGATGCCTCGCTGGCGGAAGTGGCTCGCGTGTGCGACGTCACCGAGCGTCCGGGTCACACGTCGCCGTTCCTCGTGCGCCTCGAGTTCCTGCCGATCGCGCTGCCGGCCGGCCTGGCGGCGGGCGATCGCAAAGTGTCGCCGGAGGGTTCGCTGGCTGCGGCCGCACAAAAGGCTGGTCCCAGCCTGACTCTCGTGCGGCGGCGCCGCAGCGATGGTGAGGTCGAAAGCGTGAGTTCGGCACAGAGTGCACCGGATTCACACGGATATGCAGAGCACGGCGAGCCGGGGGAAGCCTTGGCAGAGCGATTGAAGAAGTAGGGGCCAGGACGCGACGCACCGTCAGTCGCGACCGACAGGGCCCGACGGGTTACAGCGCACACGGGGCACTGCATTGGTTACGCGCTGACGACAACGATTCAGAGGACACAAAACAATGAAGCAGATCATCGCGAACTTCATCGCCGACGAGCAGGGCCAGGACATCATCGAGTACGCGCTTCTCGGCTCGTTCGTGGCCTTCGGCGCCTACGTGGGTGCGAACACGCTCGGCGGGAAGTACAGCCAGTGGCTGTCGGACATCGGCACGCAGGTGGGCAAGGCGGGCACGAAGGTCCTCGCCACGTTCTAAAACCGCGATCACAACCGCTTCGCGCCGGGACCAGATGCGTCCCGTCGCGAAGCACCTTGAAACGAACGCAACCATGACGACGAACCAGCTGCGGCGCTTCCTGAGCGAGGACGCGGGTCAGGACCTGATCGAATACGCGCTGCTCACGTCGTTCATCGGGTTCTCGGCGTGGGCCAGCGTCTCACTGCTCCGCACCGCTCTGGGCGACACGTATACGACCTGGGATTCGAACTATCAAAACGACGCACTCGTTGAAGTGCCGGATCCGAAGTAGCACATGATGACCATGACCACCGGCGCGGCCCTCATCATCGGCGCCGCCGCCTGCATCACGGACCTCCACTCGCGCCGCATTCCGAACTGGCTGACGTTCGGGGCGACCGCCGCCGCGTTCGCGTTCCACTTCGCGGACGGCGGACAGGCCGCCGCACAGCAGGCGGCCGCCGGGTGGGTGACCGGACTCTTCTTGTTCATGCCGCTGTTCGTGCTCGGCGGCATGGGCGCCGGCGACGTGAAGCTGCTGGCCGCGCTGGGCGCGTGGCTGGGGCCGTCCGACGCCTTCTGGATGGCGATTTACGCCTCGATGGCCGGCGGCGTCCTCGCCGTCATCGTGGCGCTGCGCCACAACTATCTCGGCACCGCGGTCAAAAACCTCGGAGCCCTCGGCAGGTTCTGGTGCCTGTTCGGTATCAGGCCGCTGTCGTCCCTCACGCTCGATCGCGGCACAGGGCCTCGACTGGCCTACGCGGTTCCAGTGTTTCTCGGAATGGTGATGGCGATATGGCTGCGCTGACCCTTGACCGCAGGCTGCGGACGCGCGCCGGGTCCGAACGCGGCGCCGAACTCATCGAGTTCGCGATCGTGACGCCGATCTTCGCGCTGCTGATCGCGGCGATGTTCGACTTCGGCTTCATGTTCCGCAACTGGGAGCTCGTGACCAACGCGGCACGTGAGGGCGCCCGCGTCGGCATCCTTCCCGCCTACGCGTGCGACGGCAGCACGACCGACGTCACACAGCGGGTCCAAGCCTACATGACGGCGTCCGGCGTGAACGATTCGAAGACCTACTCCGTCGCCACGAGCCTGAAGTCGGTCTCGACGGCGGCGGGCAAATTCAGCGCCTGCGTCGTGACGGTTCAGATGACGCAGCCGCTGCCCACGCTGAGCGTCTTCGGCCCCATCTTCGGCGGCACCTTCGCCGACGTGAACCTGAAGTCTCAGGCCGTGATGCGGACTGAAGCGCAGGCCGCCCCATAGCGCACTTGTATCTGGAGCTCTGACCGACCATGAAGCAGCATCGAACCCTGATCGTGATGATCGTCGCCATCGCCACCGCCGGCGTGGCGGCCCTCGGCGTCAGCCAGGCCATCAAGCGGATGCCCCCTGCGCAGGCGGAGATGGAAACCGTGCCGGTGGTCGTCGCCGCCAAGGCCATCCCCATCGGCACGCGCCTCACCACCGACGACGTGAAGGTGGTGGAGTGGCCGGCGAAGACGCCAGTGCCGGGCGCGTTCTCGAACGTGCCGGCGGTCGTCGATCGCGGCGTCATCGCGCCGATCGGTGAGAACGAGCCGATCACCAGCACGCGCGTCGCCGGCGCGGAAGCGGGCGCCGGCCTGCCGCCGATCATCCCAGCCGGCATGCGCGCCATTTCCGTGCGCGTCAACGACGTCGTGGGCGTGGCCGGCTTCGTGCTGCCGGGCACCCGAGTCGACGTGCTCGTCGCCGTGGCCAACAACGGCGACCAGAACAACAAGCAGGAGCCGATGGCGCGCACCGTCGTGAGCAACGTGCAGGTGCTCACCGCGGGTACGCGCTTCGACCAGGTCGAGGCGAAGAACGGCGAGTCGCTCAAGGCCAGCGTCGTGACGCTGGCGGTGCTGCCGGAAGACGGCGAGCGCATCGCGTTGGCAGCCAACCAGGGCGAGCTGTCGCTGGTGCTGCGCAACCCGGTCGACGTGGATCCCGCCGACACGAAGGGCATCAAGCTCGCGGCGCTCATGAAGGGCACCGGGCCCGAGCCGGTGCTGGATACGCCGAAGCGAAAGATGGTGCCGGCGAAGAAGGTCGTCGCCGAACCGGCGCCGCAGGCGCCGCAGATTTACAAGGTGGAAGCGATTCGCGCGGCCAAGCGGACGGAAGAGGCGGTCAACTAACATGCAACTCACCCATCGGGCTCTCTACCGGTTCCTCACCATCGCGGTCCTGCTCACGGCGTCGTTCGCGGCGATCGCCCCGAACGCGCACGCACAGGCGGCATCGTCGAATCTGCGCGTCGCGCTGATCACGGGCCGCTCGACGGTGGTGAACACCGATTTCGACGTCACGCGCATCGCGGTCACCAACCCGGCGATCGCCGACGCAGTGGTCGTTCAGCCGCGCGAGATCCTCATCGACGGCAAGGCGCCCGGCACCATCAGCCTGATCGTCTGGGGCGGCAATCAGCGCGTGCAGTACGACCTGGTGGTCGAGCAGCCGACGACGCCGCTCGAGCAGCAGCTGCACCAGCTCTTCCCGGCCGAGACGATTCAGGTGGCGATCAACGCCGACGCCATCATCCTGTCGGGCCGCGTGTCCAGCACCGAAGTGATGCTCCGCGCCGCGGAAGTGGCGCGCGCCTCGTCGGCGAAGGCCAACGTCATCAACATGATGACCGTGCCCGGCGGCGCCGGCTCGCAGCAGGTGATGCTGCAGGTCCGCTTCGCCGAGGTGAATCGCCGCGCCATCACCGAGCTGGGTGCCGCCTTCTTCACGGGGGCCACCGGCTACAAGAACTGGGTCGGCCGCACCACGACGCAGCAGTACCCGGCGCCCGACTTCGACACGCAGAGCGGCGGCCTGGTCTTCTCGGACTTCCTGAACCTGTTTCTGTTCAACAACAAGTACAACGTCGGCACGCTCATCAAGGCGCTGAAGCAGACCGGCTACTTTCAGAGCCTGGCCGAGCCGAACCTCGTGGCCTACAACGGCCAGGAAGCCAGCTTCCTCGCCGGCGGCGAGTTCCCGATTCCGTTCGTGAGCGGCGGCCTGACGAACACCATCTCGATCGTGTTCAAGGAGTTCGGTGTGCGGCTGAAGTTCCGGCCGACGATCGCTGGCGACCTGATCCGGCTGCACGTCGCCCCAGAGGTGAGCTCGCTCGACTTCAACAACGGCATCCTGCTCGAGGGCTTCAAGATTCCCGCGATCACGGCGCGCCGTGCCGAGACCGAGGTGGAGCTGCGCGACGGCCAGTCGTTCGCCATCGCCGGCCTCATCGACAACGAGGTGCAGGTGGACTCCGCGGCACTGCCGATTCTCGGCCAGCTCCCGATCGTCGGCAACCTGTTCAAGAGCAAGGCGGACCGAAAGGAGCGCACCGAGCTGCTCGTCATCGTGACGCCGCACCTGGTTCGGCCGCTCAACCCGGACGAGGTGCCGCCGCTGCCGACGCTGCCGGGGCGCTTCCTGCCGCCCGGCGACGACATCGGCGAGCAGCTCCAGGGCGGCGGCGGCGTAGCCGACGCGCCCGCGAACAAGAAGTAGCACCGCACAGGAACACACACATGTCTGCCTTGTCCCACTCGTTCCGCCGCCGGGCGTCCTCTGAACGCGGCGCCATCCTGGTTCAGGTGGGCGTCTCGATCCTGGTGCTCAGCGCGTTCGCGATGTTCGTCGTGGACTACGGCGTCCTGTGGGTCAGCCGCAACCAGGCGCAGAACTCGGCCGACGCCGGCGCGCTCGCCGGCGCCGTGGCGCTCGCCTTCGACGACTTCAAGGATCGGTCGGACGCCGGGCCCGCGAAGGTGGCGGCGCACTCGTTCGCTCGGAGCAACTACGTCTTCGGCAAGGAGCCCACGGTCGACATCACCACGGACGTGCGCTTCTACGCCGACGCCCCGGCCGATTTCCCGGCGTCGTGCAACAACGACGACTGCATTCGAGTGGACGTGTACCGCAACCAGGCGCGCGGCAACGCGCTGCCGGCCATCTTCGGCTGGCTGGTGGGCGTGACCGACCAGGGTGTGCGCGCGACCGCGATCGCACAGACGGCGGCCGGCAACGCAAGCAACTGCCTCAAGCCGTGGGCGGTGCTGGACAAGTGGTTCGAGTCGAACGGCCCCTTCGATCCCGCCACGTCGGACTTCGACCCGCTGACCAATCCGAAGGACGTTTACAAGGCGCCGACGAAATCCGACCCCGGCTCCAGCTACACGCTGAAGAACGACCTCGGCGCGAAGATCAATCTCAAGGTGGGCGACCCGTCGAACGCGAACGAGACGTTCGGCGCAGGTTGGTTCTCTCCGGTCGATCTTGGCGGCGTGGGCGGCAGAACGTATCGGGACAACATCGGCGGCTGCGTCGGTGTCACCTACGCGGTCGGCAGCACGTTGTCGGTGGAGAACGGCAACATGATCGGCCCCACCAGCCAGGGCGTCGACGATCTCGTCAAGCTCGACAAGAACGCCAAGTGGGATCCGGTCGAGAAGAAGGTCGTCAACAGCTGCGTGGGCCCTCCCTACACGTGCAGCAAGCCGGGCTTCGCGGTGAGCCCGCGCCTGGTCGCGCTGCCGGTGATCAACACCCAGGCGGCGTTCGACGCGGTTCACAACGGCAGCAAGTCCACTGGCGCCGGCAACATGACCGTGGACATCGTGGCCATTCTCGGCTTCTTCGTGGAGGGGATGAACGGCAAAGACGTTGTCGGCTACCTGGCCACGAAGCCGGATCTCAGTGTGACCAACGGAGGGGGCGTCAATCCTGGTGCGGCCTTCCTGCAGACCATCCAACTGGTGAGGTAATGGTGAGTCAGGTCTCCTTCGTATCGAACGACGAGCGGCTGCCCGATATTTTCAAGGCGTGCGGCGTGAAGGCCACGCGCCTGAGCGAGGCGGAAGCCCGCACGCTCGGCAAGACGGCCGACGCACCGGCGGTGCTGGTGCTCGACGTGCGGCCGCACCACCAGCTGGCGCCGTGGGTGAACGAAGTCCAGAAGAAGCAGCCGGGTCTCGCCATCGTCGTGATCGTCTCCACGCTCGACGCCCGCTTCATCCTCGAGGCGATGCGCGCGGGGATCAAGGAGTGCCTGCCGGAACCAATCACGCCCCAGGCGCTCGATGAGGCGATCCGCCGCCTGGTCGTCGGCGAGCAGCGCGAACGTTCTGGACAGGTCGTCGCGTTCGTCGGCGCCAAGGGCGGCGTCGGCACCACGACGCTCGCCGTCAACACCGCAGCCGCGCTGGCGAAGACGGCCGGATCGCCGCCGCTGCTCATCGACCTGCACGTGGCGCGGGGCGACGCGGCACTGCTGATGGGCGCCGAGCCGCGGTTTTCCGTGCTCGACGCCTTTGAGAACCTGCACAAGGTGGACGAGTCGTTCCTCGCCGGGCTGGTGGAGAAGACGCAGTGCGGCGCGCACGTGCTGGCCTCCACGGCGCGGCCGGTGAACGTGGCGACGAGCCCGACCGCCACGCGCACGCTGCTCGAACTGGCGGCGCGGCGCTACCGCATCACGGTGCTCGACGTGCCGCGTACGGATCCCGCGATGCTCGAGGCGCTCGACCCGGCCAGCGTCATTGCCGTCGTCACCAGCCAGGAGCTCTCGGCGGTGCGCGGCGCGGCGGCCACCGTCGCCACCCTGCGTCAGCGCTACGGATCGCAGCGCCTGCGCGTGGTGATCAACCGCTACGACAAGAACGGGCCGGTCTCGGCCAAGGACATCGCCAAGGTCGTCGGCGAGCCGGTGGCCTGCCAGATTCCGAGCGACTACCGCGTGGCGGCTGAAGCGATCAACGTCGGCCGCCCGGTCGTCACGGAAGACGGCCGCCTCGCCAAGGCACTGCGCGCCGCGGCCGCCGAGCTCGTGAACGTCGGCAAGCCCGAGGCCCCCGCTCAACCGGCGGGCGTGCTCGGCCGCCTGGCGTGGCGGCGGGCATAAGGACCTGAAGGGACACCAGAGATGACACCGGTCGACACACTCACAGAAACGACGACCTCGCCGGCGTATCAGGCGCTCAAGGGGCGGATCCACAACGATCTGCTCAATCGCCTGAACCTGGATCGCCTCACACGCACGTCGCGCGCCGAGGCCGAGCCCGAAGTTCGTGCGGTCATCCGCGACATGCTGGACCGCGAGGGGCAGCGCACGCCGCTCAGTTTCGCGGAACGCGAATCGCTCATCGGCGACGTGATCAACGAGCTGTTCGGACTCGGACCGCTCGAGGCGCTGCTCAAGGATCCGGACATCTCCGACATCCTGGTCAACAACGCGTCGCAGGTCTTCATCGAGCGCAACGGGCGCCTCGAGGAGACCAGCGTCGTGTTCCGCGACGACCAGCACCTGATGCAGATCATCGAGCGCATCGTCAGCGCCGTCGGCCGCCGCATCGACGAGTCGACGCCGATGGTGGACGCGCGCCTGCAGGACGGCTCGCGCGTGAACGCGATCGTCCCGCCGCTGGCGCTCGACGGTCCGTCGCTCTCGATCCGCCGCTTCCGCACCGACCGCCTGGCCGCCGACGACCTCGTCACCCGCGAGTCGCTCACGGCTCCAATGCTGGCGTTCCTCCGCGGAGTGGTCACGGCAAGGCTCAACGTCATCGTGTCCGGCGGCACCGGCGCCGGCAAGACCACGCTGCTCAACATCCTGTCCAGCTTCATCGGCGGCGGCGAGCGCGTCATCACGATCGAGGACGCCGCCGAGCTCACGCTCCGGCAGCGCCACGTGGTGCGCCTCGAGACACGCCCGGCGAATATCGAAGGTAAGGGGCACGTCAAGCAGCGGCAGCTGGTCATCAACGCCCTCCGCATGCGCCCCGACCGCATCATCGTCGGCGAGGTCCGTGGCGAAGAAGCGCTCGACATGCTGCAGGCCATGAACACCGGCCACGACGGCAGTCTCACGACCATTCACGCCAACAGTGCGCGGGACGCGCTGTATCGCCTCGACACGATGGTGGCGATGACGAACCTGAACCTGCCCGAGCGCGCCGTGCGTCAGCAGATCGCGTCGGCCATCAACGTCATCGTGCAGGTCTCGCGCATGCCCGACGGCACACGCAAGGTGACGTCGATCTCCGAGATCACCGGCATGGAGCAGGACGTGATCACCATGCAGGAAATCTTCGGATTCCAGAAGGCGGGCATCGCGCCCGACGGGCGGACGCTCGGCGCGTTCCGCGCCACCGGCGTGCGGCCGAAGTGCTCCGAGGTGTTGGCCATCGCCGGCTGCCCGCTCCCGATGGACATGTTCGAGCATCGCCAGCAGATCGGCGGCGACCCGTCGGGCTGGAGGGTTGCGTGACGCTTCCGTTCGTCGTCTTCGCTGCCTGCCTCGCGGGCATCCTCGGCGCCTACTGGTTCTTCGTGCTCCGGCCGGAGCAGAAGGAACTGGGCATCGTGCGCGGCCGCCTCACGCCCAAGCAGGCCGTGAAGGCGTCGCTGCAGCGCGAGCTCGTGAAGCAGCAGCAGGCGCTGAGCTCGATCGGCGCGTTCGACACGCTGCTGCGAAGGGGCGGCGCCCGTACGCAGGGCCTCAAGACGCTCATCGAGCAGTCCGGCACAAAGCTGACGGTCGGCGCCATTCTGGCGGCGTCGGCCCTCCTGGCTTTCGTCACCTTCGTGGCGACGGCACGCCTGACTGGGTGGGCGATTCTCGGTCTGCCGCTCGCAGCGATGGTCGCGTTCATCCCGGTGGCGGCGCTGAAGCACATGCGCACGCGCCG
>Ga0315912_10006998_pt1 | contig 9996 bp, 6 predicted proteins | sample VfabasoilMG_FD_204469 | JGI IMG/M metagenome (GOLD analysis project Ga0315912, IMG submission 204469) | Garden soil microbial communities collected in Santa Monica, California, United States - V. faba soil | ecosystem: Environmental > Terrestrial > Soil > Garden | place: USA: California... | reverse complement strand
TAGGACAGCACGAGCAGACCGAGCAGCAGCCCGATTGCGCTCATCGAGGCTCCAGGCTCGCCGGGCCGCCCGGGAGGGAGCCGAGGCCCGCGTCCGTCAGCGCTTCGAGCACGCTGACGAAGAGCGGCGAGCGCCCGTTCAGCGAGCTGCAGGTCGCCGTCACCCGGTAGCGGGCGCCCGCGGGCTCCACGCCGATCAGCTCCGCGGCGGCATTTCGACCCGAGAGCTCCCCGGCTCGCGTCAGCACGTCCAGCACGCGGGCGGGAGCCGCGTGCGCGGGCACCAGCACTTCCACCGAAAAGCGGGGAGCGTTGCCCAGGCGCTCGAGGGCGCTGGTGAAGAGCAAGAGGTGCGGCACGCGGTGCTCGGTCTGATTGGCGGTGTCGAGCCGCAGCTCCAGCAGATTGATGCTGCTGATGCGCCCGAGCCGCCCGCGCACTTCGACGTATTCGCCCACCGCGAGCCTGCGGCCGAACAGGATACATGCGCCGAGCACCGCCGAGGCGAACAGCGGGGTGGCCGCCAGCCCCAGCGCGATCAGCAAGATCGTGCCGCTGCGGCCGAGTGAGCTGTCACTGCTGCCCGTGACGATCGGTGCGGCGAAGACCAGGGCTGAAAGGACGATCGCGCCACGAACGAGCACGCTGGCCGGGGCGGCCAGATCGGCGGGCAGCCAGCTGATGAAGGTCTCTCGGCGCGCGACGCTGGCCAGAAACAAGCCGACGAAGCGCACCAGCGTGAGCACGGCCAGCGCGGCAAAGCCGGCCACGACCAAGAGCGGCAGCGCCGAGACGGCACGACCGAGCAAGAGCGACAGCGGCGTCAGCACGAAGCCGGTGAGGCGCTCCGTGTAGCCGCGCGTGCTCTCGAAGAGCGAGAGCACGATCACGAGCCAGGCGTAGAAGATGCCAAACTGCCCCACCAGCTTGAGCAGGCTGAGCACGATCAACGCCGAGCTCTTGAGCACCGCCGGCCGCACCAGCTCGATGTTCTTGACGCTGACCGTGAGCACCCGGTCGCCGTGCTCTTCCAGCCACTCGCGGCTGCGGTCCCCGATGCTCGCCACCTTCTTGATCAGGTAGAAGGCGATCAGCGCGAAGAACACCAGGAGCGAGAACGAGAACACCGTGCCGGCGATCTGACCGCGCTTGTGCTCGGCCTCCAGCGCTCGCCGGATTGCACCGGCGGTCTTGGTGGCGTGGGACTCCAGGTTGGCATCCCCCGCCAGGCGGGCATCCTCCGCGCTCAGCTCGATGATCGGTGTCGTGCCGGCCGCGATCAGCGCTCCGCCCGCGCTGAGCTCGACGCGCACCTCGGGCAGCTCGCGCCCCCGCGCCAGTTGTTCCAGCGCTTGCGAGGTCTGGGTCGCCCGCGCGCCCGGCGACTTGCCGTGGTGCTCCGCGGCCAGGCTGAAGACCGTATCGTCGCCGAGCCGCACCGGGCTGGACGGCAGCGCGGGTGCCTCGGGATCGGCCGCCCCCAGGGCGAACACCGCGAGCAACACCACCAGCAAGGGTTGGGCCGCGCGAGCCATGAGCGGCAAGACGGCGCGTCGGCAGGCAAAGGCAAGCCCGGAGCGCAACCAGACCAGTCGGGACGCTAGAATGTCGGCCAACGGAACGAAGGCTACCAGCTTTCCTCCGGGCGGGGAAATTCGCGGAAGTGTCGCGCAACCGCCGCAGTTTTGACCCGGCAAAGGCCGCGAAACGACTATCCGGCGCTGCGCCGGTTCGAGTAGCCTGCCGCGTTCATGAAGACGTCTTCTGGTCGCGGCCACCCCGAGCGGCGGGTGCAAGTCCGGCGTGTCGATGAGTGCGAGACGATCGACGAGCTGTTCCGGCATTGCTTTCCCGCATTTGGTGGCGCGTTTCTGCGCCGCGTCTACACCATTCTGGATCGCGCCATCGGGCTCGGCTGTCCGCTCACGATTGCGGTGTCGGGCCCCGTTACCGTGTCCGGACAGCACCAGGCCTGGTTGATTCCGCTCTTGGAAACCGGGTGGGTGGCCTACGTCTCCACGACGGACGCCGCGTGTTATCACGACGGCCATCGCAGCCTGAACGCACATCGGGATGGCCCGATCTTCGAAGTGCCGATCTGGGGGGACGACGGCGCATTGCGTGATGAGCGCACGATCCGCGTCACCGACATGGCCTTCGACGAGGACGTGCTGCTCGATCAGGACAAGTTCATCAGCGCCATGCTGCAGCGTCCCGAATTTCAGCGCGCCATGACCGGCACCGAGCTCAGACATCGCATGGGCGCTTTCTTTGCCGAGCAGGAGCGGCACAATCGCGTGCCGTCCGGGCTACTCTCTACCTGTCAGCGCTTGGCGATCCCGATCCTGGTGGGTGCGCCCGCGGATGGCAGCGTGTTTCTCAATTCGGTCAAGCTGTGGGCGATGCAGCGCGCCGGGATCTTGAAGGACTATCGCTTCTCGCTCGACCTGCACGCCGAGGTGTTCGAGGCCTGCGCGTATCATCGCTGGGGCCTGTTCGATCAAGAGCCGTTCAATCTCGCCACGCTGATCCTCGGTGGCGGTGTGCCCAAGAACTTCAACCTGCAGCCGGAGCCCGCGCTGGGTCAGGTGCTCGGCATCCCGAACGTGCGCGGCTACAACTTCGACGTGCAGATCGTGACGGCCCCCGTCACGGATGGCTCGCTCTCCTCCTGTCCGCCGGCAGAGGCGGTGACCTGGGGCAAGGTCGACAAGGACACGTACCAGCAGGGGACCGAGAGCATGCAGGCGGACTATTCGACGCTGATGCCGTTCATCGTCAAGGGGCTGCTCGACAATCGCCGTCGCTACCAGCGCCTGGCGGAGGCCGAGGGAGAGGACGCCTTGTTTGCTCGGGAGCCGGCGGCGCGCGGCTATCTGCGCCCGGCGGCGGGGTATCGGCTGTTCGCGCGGCGCGAGCAGCTGGTGGAGCGCCTGGTCGAAGACGTGAAGCTGAATCGCGAGTGGCTCGAGAACTCGCTGGCGTATGGGCTCGCCCGCTCGTAGCTCGTCCGCTGCCCGCCTTGTGCTCGAAAAGAGCCTCTGGAGCCTGACCTGGCCACTGCTCTGGAGCCTGGCGCTGACGCTGTCGCTCAGCTTCGTGGACGCGTTTTTCTTGAGCCGGGTGTCGGATCGCGCGGCGGCCGCCGTGGGGGCGCTGCTGCCCGTCCTGAGCTTGACCGTGATGCTGTTTTCTCCCGTCTCGCAGGCGGGCAGCAGCGTGGCCAGCCAGTTGATGGGCGCAGGCCGCCATGCCGACGTGCCGCCCACGTACGTCGCCCTGATCGCGCTCAACGCGGGCATGGGCGCCGTCGCCAGCCTGACCTTCCTGTTGCTCGGCGGTCACATTCCCCATTGGCTCGGTCTCGAGGGAGCCATGGCGGACGATGCCGCCACCTACCTGCGCATCGTGGGCGGCGGCCAGGTGCTGAAGGCGATCCAGATCGGCTTCACCAACATCTTGAACTCGCGCGGCGAGACGCGCTGGGTGTTTGCCGAAGCCTTGTTCACGAACGTGTTTCACGTTCTGTCCAACCTGGCGTTTTTGCATGGTGCCTTTGGCTTGCCACAGTGGGGCGTCGCGGGCATCGCCCTGTCCACGCTCCTGTCCCTCAGCCTGGGCATGACCTTTACGATGCTGGTGGTGCGCTTCAAGCTGCGGGTGCGGCTGCCGTGGTCCACGCCGCGCGCGGAGCTGCGCGAACGCCTGCGCCCGGTGTTGCGCATCGGTGTGCCCGCGGCGTTCGAGCCGATGAGTTTTCAAGCTACGCAGCTGGTGGTCAACATGTTCCTGATCCGGCTGGGCGCGCCGGTGCTGGCCGCGCGCGTGTACGCGATGAATTTTTTCCTGGTGACCACGATCTTGTGGAGCGTGGCCTTCGGCATCGGCACACAGATCGCCGTCGCCCACCGCGTGGGCGCGGCGCTGTATGACGACGCCCACCGTGTGCTGGTGCGCGCGCTGTCGCTCGCCGTCGTCGGAAACGTGGGCCTGTGCGCGCTACTGGCGCTGGCGCACCCCTGGCTGCTGGGCAGGTTGACCAGCGATCCGGCGGTGCTCGCTGCGGCACGGCCGGTGTTTCTGATCGCGCCGTTGGTCGAGGTGGGGCGCGCCGCCAACATCGTGGCCGGCGGCGCGCTGCGCTCGTGCGGGGATTCGCGCTTCACGGCCGTGGTGGGTACGAGCTTGATGTGGTTCGTGGGGGTGCCGGCGTCGTACCTGCTGAGCACGTGGCTCGGCCTCGGCCTGGCCGGCGTCTGGCTGGCGATGGGGCTGGACGAAGGCATCCGCGGCCTGATGAACTACTTCCGCTGGCGCACGGGGCGCTGGCGCGAGCTCCGGGTTTTGTCCAGAGTTCCCCCTGCGCCCGCCGTGGTGGAGAGCGGCGCCTAGGGCGCATTTCAGGAGAGGAGGCGAGCCGTGGTGGGCAAGGTCATCAACCTGAACCGCTATCGCAAGCAAAAGGCCAAGCTCGACCGCAAGAAGCAGGCCGACACCAACCGGCGGCTGCACGGGCGCACCAAGGCCGAGCGGGCGCGCGAGGAGCTGCAGAAGCAGCAGCTCACCCGCGGTCTCGACGGCGCCAGACTCGAGCCGCCGGCGCTGGGCGGCGACGAACCGGGCGGCGACGAGCCGGGCGACGAGCGGTCGCAGGAAACGCCGAGCGACAGCGAGTAGGCGCTCGACCCGTGTGCTAGAAGTCCTGCTCCGTGACACGACTGCTGGCGCTGGCCGCGCTTCTCGTCGCTGCGTGCGCGGACGACTACGAAGGCCAACTCCGCGCATTCGAGGGCAGTGAGCTGCCCGTGCTGGTCCTGGACACCCGCGGTGCCAGCATTCCCGACGAGCCCAAGGTCGGCGCCCGTCTGCGCATCCATGCCCCGCCCGTGAGCGGCCTGCCCGCGCTCTCGGAGGCACCCGCAGCGGTCGACACGGAGATCGGCATCGAGCGGCGCGGCTACACCTCGCAAGAGTTCCCCAAGCGGCAATATGGCTTCGAGCTGCGCGGGGGGGAGCGCCAGCTGCCCCTGCTCGGCCTGCCCGAGGGGGAGAATTGGGTGCTGCACGCTCCGTTCATGGACAAGTCCTTGATGCGCAATGCGCTCGGCTACGAGCTCAGTCGCCGCATGGGCCGCTATGCTCCGCGGACGCGCTTTGCCGAGCTGTTTCTGCTGGACCATGTCGGCAAGGCGCCGGGGCTCGACGAATATCGAGGCCTGTATGTACTCACCGAGCGGGTCGAGCGCGGTCCGAATCGGGTCGACCTCGAGGCCCTCGATGCCAGCGTGACCGGGGAGCCAGACCTCGCCGGCGGATACCTCTTGGAATGGACCCAGCGCAAGCGGGTCAAGCCCGGAGAGGTCATGTTTGCGACGCAGCACGCGGAGGCCTTGCTGATCGACTATCCTCGGCCCCAGGACGTGAGCGCGGCAGAGACGGCCTGGATTCGCGCCTACGTCGAAGGCTTCGAGGCGGCCCTGGCGCTTCTGTCGAGCGACCCCGATAGTGATGCTTTCGAGAGCTTCTTCGATCTGGACGCGGGCGTGGACTACGTCTTGCTCTCGGAGCTCGTGCGCAACCAGGACGTCTTCGTGGCCAGCACGTTCGTGCACAAGCCGAGAGCGGGGCGCCTCGTGCTGGGCCCGGTGTGGGACCTGGATCGAGCCTTCGGCGACGTGGAGTTCGACGGCAACTGGCGCGCGACGGGCTGGCTGCTCCCGAGCCGCGGTTGGGCGAGAGAGCTGTTTCTCAGCACACGCTTTCGCCAGCGTTACGTGGAGCGCTGGCGCGCGCATCGACGAGCGGCGCTCGATACGGGCCAGCTGCTCCAGCTGATCGCAGGCAATGCGCAACGGCTCGAGGCCGCGGCGGCGCGCAACTTCGAAAAATGGCACGTGCTCGGCCGCTACGTGAAAGCCAATCGCAAGCCTTATGCGCGCACCTTTGCGGCCGAGATCGAGAAGCTCAGCGCCTGGCTGGAGGAGCGGGCTAGCTGGATCGATGACCACATCGGAGAACTCTGATCACGGCTCTCCGCCGGGCGACGAGCTAGCGGTGACGCGCGCGCACGTCGCGAAAGGGCGTGCCTGGGGTCGAAGGCAATCCATTTCGAGTCTGCCGTCACGCTCGAGGGCGGTGAGTACTTCTTCGCGCCGAGCCTGCCGTTCTTGAAGGCGATCTGAGGGGCCCTGCCAGGGCACGGGCAGCGGTGTTGCGGGTGAGCGCGGACAGGAGCGAAAAACCATGACAAGCTGCCCTGCCCGAGGGCGCGCATGGACAGGATCTGGACTCGACGCATGTGGTTGGAAGGGGGGGCGGCGTGCGCTGCGGGGCTCGCCGCCGGGTTGACTGCCGAGCGGGCTCGCGCAGCGCCCGAGAGCGCGCCGAGCGAGCGCCACGCCGAGCGGCTGCAGCAGCTCGAGAAGCAGAGCGGCGGGCGGCTGGGCATCGCCGTGCTGGACACCCAGAGCGGGCAGCGCCTCGGTCAACGCGCGGATGAACGCTTTCCGATGTGCAGCACCTTCAAGCTGTTGGTCGCGGCGGCGGTGCTGGCGCGCGTGGACCGTGGGCAGGAGCGGCTCGAGCGGCGCGTGACGTTTGGCCGGGCCGACCTGCTCGAGCATGCGCCGGTGACGCGCGCCCACGTCAGCGACGGCGGATTGCCGCTCGGGCAGCTGTGCGAGGCAGTGATGGTCGTGAGCGACAACACGGCCGCCAACCTGCTGCTGGCGAGCCTGGGCGGACCGGCGGGGCTCACCGCCTACGTGCGCACGCTCGGCGACGCCCGGACGCGCCTCGATCGCACCGAGCCGTTGCTCAACGAGGCGCTGCCCGGCGATGAGCGCGACACCACCACACCGAACGCGATGCTCGGCAACCTGGAGAAGCTGCTGCTCGGCGACGCGCTCTCCCCGGCAGCGCGAGAGAAGTTGGCGGCCTGGATGAGCGCCAGCACCACCGGACTCGAGCGCTTGCGCAAGGGCGTGCCGCCGGACTGGCGCGTGGGTGACAAGACCGGATCCGGCAACCACGGGACGGCCAACGACATCGCGATCCTGTGGCCGCCCCAGGGCAAGCCGCTGCTGATCGCGGCGTACCTGACCGCCACCAGCGCGGCACCCGAGGTCAAGAACGGGGTCTTTGCCGAGCTCGGGCGGCTCGTCACCAGCGGCAGGTAGGCAGGGGGCCAGCCCGCGTTCGGCTCCCCCCCGAGCAGAAATACTGAACTTTTGATTAGTATGTGGGCCTCGAGCTAGGGTCCTCTCCAGGGTTCGAGCACGCCGTAGCCGGGAAGACGGGGCCGACGGGGCGGCTCCGTGCCGAGCTACGCCCGCTCGCCCTCAGTTCGAAGCGTCGTAGTTCAAGTTGGACGCCAGCCAGCGCTCGACTTCTCCGAGGCTCATGCCTTTGCGCGCCTGGTAGTCGAGCGCCTGGTCGCGCTCGATCTTGCCGAGGCCGAAGTATTGCGCTTGTGGGTGGGCGAAGTAGAAGCCGCTCACGCTCGAGCCGGGCCACATGGCAAAGGACTCGGTCAGCAGCATGCCCGTGTTCTTCTCCACGTGCAGCAGGCGCCAGAGTGTGCCCTTCTCCGTGTGATCGGGGCAGGCAGGGTAACCCGGGGCGGGGCGAATGCCGCGGTAGCTCTCGCCGATCAACTCGGATTGGGTCAGGTCTTCGCCTCGACCGTAGCCCCATTCATCGCGCGCGCGCTTGTGCAGGTACTCGGCGAACGCCTCCGCAAGGCGATCCGCGATGGCTTCCGCCATGATGGCGCTGTAATCGTCGAGCTTGGCCTTGAAGTCGCGCACGATCTCCTGCAGGCCAATGCCGGCAGTGACGGCGAAGGCACCGAGGTGATCCGGAAGCCCGCTGGCCTCCGGTGCGATGAAGTCCCCGAGCGAGCGGTTGGGTGAGCCTTTGGACTTGCTCGCTTGCTGGCGCAAGAAGTGGAAGCGCAAGAGCGGAGTCCGCCGTGACTCGTCCTGGTAGATCTGCACATCGTCCCCGACGGCATTGGCGGGGAAAAAGCCGTATACGCCGCGCGCGCGCAGCGATTGATTCGCGATGAACTTGTCGAGCAACGCATTGGCGTCGGCGAAGACCTGGCGCGCCTGCTCCCCGATCGTCTCGTGCTCGAAGATCTTGGGGTAGGTGCCCTTCAGCTCCCAGGTGCTGAAGAACGGCGTCCAGTCGATGTACTCGCGCAGCTCGCTGAGCGGCATGTCCTCGATCACGCGGACGCCCGTGAACTCCGGCCGGGCGATGTCTTCTGCGCGCCAGACGATGGGGGTACGGTTCTCGCGCGCGGCCTCGAGCGGCAGCCCCTTGTGGCGTGGGCCGCTGTGCGCCTGGCGCAGCTTCTCGTACTCTTCCTGGTGCTGTGCCACGAAGGCGGCCCTGCCGTCCTGGCTCAATAGGTTCGTCGTGACTGGTACGGCGCGGCTCGCGTCGAGCACGTGCACCACCGGCTGGCTGTAGTGCGGCGCCAGCTTGATGGCGGTGTGCGCCTTGCTGGTCGTGGCTCCGCCGATCAATAGCGGCAACTGAAAATGCTGCCGCTCCATCTCGCGCGCCACGTGCGCCATCTCTTCCAGCGATGGGGTGATGAGGCCGCTCAGGCCGATCAGGTCCGCCTTCTCGCGTTTGGCGCACTCCAGGATCTTCTCACACGGCACCATCACGCCGAGATCGATCACCTCATAGTTGTTGCACGCCAGCACCACTCCCACGATGTTCTTGCCGATGTCGTGGACGTCACCCTTGACCGTGGCCAGGACGATTTTGCCCTGCGTCTTGACGACCTGGCCGGCGGCGGCCATGGCCTCCTTTTCCTTCTCCATGAACGGAAACAGGTAGGCGACCGCCTTCTTCATCACGCGCGCGGATTTCACCACCTGCGGCAGGAACATCTTGCCCTCACCGAAGAGATCTCCCACGACGCCCATGCCGTCCATCAGCGGCCCCTCGATCACGGACAGGGGGCGGCCGAGCTGCGCCCGCGCCTCTTCGGTGTCCGCGTCGATGTACGTGTCGATGCCCTTGACCAGCGAGTGCGAGAGCCGCTCCTGCACGCTGCCCTTGCGCCACTCTTCTTCCTTCTTGGCGGCCTCGGGGTCGTTCGAGCCCTGGGATTTGAGCTTTTCCCCGAGCTCGACCAGGCGCTCGGTGGCGTCGGGGCGGCGGTTGAGTAGCACGTCCTCCACCAGGACTTTGAGCGTGGGATCGATCTCCTCGTACACCTCGAGCATGCCGGCGTTCACGATGCCCATGTCCATGCCGGCGGCGATGGCATGGAACAGGAACGCCGAGTGCATGGCCTCGCGCACCTTGTTGTTGCCGCGGAAGCTGAAGGAAATGTTGGAGACGCCGCCGCTCACCTTGGCGTGCGGTAGGTTGGCCTTGATCCAGCGCGTGGCGTTGATGAAGTCGAGCGCATAGTTGTTGTGCTCCTCCATGCCGGTGGCCACCGTCAGGATGTTCGGATCGAAGATGATGTCTTCGGGGGGAAAGCCGAGCTCGTCCACCAGGATGCGGTAGGCCCGCGTGCAGATCCGGATCTTGTCCTCGTACGTGGCGGCCTGGCCCTGTTCGTCGAACGCCATCACGACCACGGCGGCGCCGTACTGGAGCACCGTGCGCGCGTTCTGCCGGAACTTGTCTTCCCCTTCTTTGAGCGAGATCGAGTTGACGATGCCCTTGCCCTGCAGGCACTTCAGCCCCGCCTCGATCACGCTCCAGTTCGAGGAGTCCACCATGAAGGGCGCCTTGGCCACTTCGGGCTCGCTGCCGAGCAGGAGCAAGAAGCGAGTCATGGCCTGGACGCCATCGATCATGCCCTCGTCCATGCAGATGTCGATCACGTTGGCGCCGTTTTCGACCTGCTGGCGCGCGATCGCGACCGCCTCTTCGTATTTGTTCTCCTTGATCAGCTTGGCAAACTTGGGCGACCCGGCAACGTTCGTGCGCTCGCCGATCATCATGTACACGCCCTGCTGCT
>Ga0315912_10006997_pt1 | contig 9998 bp, 5 predicted proteins | sample VfabasoilMG_FD_204469 | JGI IMG/M metagenome (GOLD analysis project Ga0315912, IMG submission 204469) | Garden soil microbial communities collected in Santa Monica, California, United States - V. faba soil | ecosystem: Environmental > Terrestrial > Soil > Garden | place: USA: California... | reverse complement strand
TAAAGAAGGTTGAAGCAGCGATGCTGAGTCAACCTCGCAGCATCAACTACCCGATGTTTCTGCGTTTCTGTGAGAAGATCGAATTTCGATCTCGAGGCGAGAGGCCGTTTGATTTTGAGGGGCTAGTTCGGAAGCACCTCCTCGGCGATAGCAGCGACAGGGAGCACTTTGCCGCATTCACCACGGAGATCGCACAAAAGGTTCACGCAATTGCAGCGGCGGCGGCGCGTGCCGACCAACGACTGTCGCGTTCGCTCATGAACAATCCTGAGCGTTGCCAGGAACTCGGTGCCCCTGCGCTTGACCGCTCACAATACGAGAGTGTGGCGGATATCTTCGCGCACTATCATCACTTGGCATTCGCAGGCTCCTACTCACTCGCAGGCGTTGCGACGCGCACGATTCCAACCTTACCAGCTCAGGCGCGACTGCGACTGGAGGGCGAGCTTGACCGGGTCATAAGTGATATGGCTTTCGAGGGAACCGTCGGGGTCTTTCCGTTGGAGCGCATGCGGTTTATCGATATCCTGCGTGTCCGCACCGGCGACAACTACATCAAGTTCGATCAGAACCTCAGGCGCATTCGGCAGGCGGCTCACGCAGACAACCACGAGGATTATGTCGATGCGGTGAAGACGCATGCGAATCAAGTCGCTTCGGCTTTGGCCCTCCCGCTCGGGCAGGCCGCACTCAAAGAGGTCCTCGAAACAGCCCCAAAGGTTATTTTCGCGCAGGGGGACCGACTGTCGGAAGCTGTGCGTGCCGCGGCGCCACAGATCCCGAGCCTGGCCTCGCGATTTCGCGGCGTGCGGTCGAGCATCGCCGGCTGGCAGTTCCTGCGAAGTCTTGCGGAATCCCCTGCGAAGTCAGTGGGAAGCGAAGCCACATGAGCACCAGCGGGGCAGAGTGCTGTTCCATCGCGATGAATGCAGGCGTGAGTTCCTCCGCTATGGAAGCTCGAGCTCGAAGAGCACGGGGAGCACACTATCATCTCGAACTGCGTAGACCGCGAGGGCTTCGATGTTCGCCTTGATCGGACTATTCACTCCCGCTGTAGCCTCGATGGCTTCTGGGACCTCTTCTGGGCGAACTCGACCGACCGTTACGTGCGGAACGAACGTATGTTGCCGAACATGATGCATCGCCAACGCCCCCGAATACAAAACATCATGTAGCGCTATGAGCTCGTCATTGCCCCGTCTGACATTCAAGAACAGGTACTCATTTTCGTACGCCGTGATTCCCTGAAATACCACGCTAAATCGCCGCGACTGCGCGACGAGTTCCCGCAGATGAGCCTCGAGTTCGGAATTCGACATCGCGGACTCGAATGGAAACACCAACGTGACGTGCGCTGGGATCTTTCGAGCCAGCGGATCGAGGCGGTCTCGCACCGAGAGGATCTCAGACCACTCATGCACGCTCTGGATTCTCGGAACTGCCACGACGGCCCGCTTCTCCATGGATCGCCATCATAAAGCACTTGCAGCTCGATCGGCCCGCAGCAGCACAAAATGCGACGAGGTGGCCGTGTGGCCACCTCGTGGTGCGGGGCTGACTGAGCTTCGCGCGGACTAGAGCTTGGCGTTCATGGGGTCGTACTCGCTCCCCTTGTACGCCTTCATGCCTTTGCCGGGAGGCGCTTTGGGCTTGGCGCGCGGAGCGGGGGCAGAGCCGGAAGCCCTGTGCACGTTGCTGGTGGTCGGGGACTGCTTGGCTTGCGGTGGAGCTGCCATGCCGCGCTCGGAAGCGGGAACGTTGTCCGACGACTCGCTGCTGTCGCTCGAGTCGGTGGTGGTGGTCGTGGTTGTGCTCGGCGGTGTGCTCGGTGTTGTGGTGTCGGTGAGCGCGGCCGCCGCGGTTTGCGGGTTCAGCGTCGTGCTCATTTGGGTCACGGCTTGCGGGGTTCCGAACCCTGGCGCGCCGAGGGCGGACTCGAGCTTTTCGTACGCCGACTTCTGGCCTGCGGACTCAGCCATCGGCCGGAGCAGGTCGTTACGATACAGCGTGACGAGCAAACCGGCGGCGATCGCCACGCCTATCAGCACCTTGCCCAGGTTGCCGCCGCGCTGGCCGCGGAGCGCTGGGATGTCGCTCATCGTGATCGGGCGCAGGCTCTCGGGGGAGAGAAAGTCCGGGCTCGGCATGAGCGGGGCGATAGGGGCTTTCGCGACCGGAGCGAGCGCGGTAGCGGCGAGCGCCGGGGGGGGCATCGTGGGGTTTCGCACCGACGCTGGCGCTTGGACCACGGGGGGATACGCCGAAGCGTAGCTGGGCGCGGCCGAAGGGTAGGTGCTCGCCAACGCCGGAGCCGTTGACGGTCTGACAGACGCGGGCGGGGGCGCGGGCACCACGGAAGGGTAGGCGGACGCTGACGCGGGAGCGGCAGGCCAAGCGGAGACTGAAGGAGAAGCCCGATATCCGGGGGATGCCGGTGCGACCGAGCGCGTCGAGTAAGCGGGCTCGGGTAGGAGCTCGGGCTCGATCTCCATCACATCGCTCTCTTCGTCTTCGTCGATGCCTGCGACGACAGAAAGCGGAAGTGCCTTGGCCATGCCCGGCTGCCAAACCAAGGTATCGGCTGAAATGAGGTCGAGCCGGAACATGTCATCCAATTGCTCGAGGGTGAGGTGTTTGACTTCGCCGGGCTCGATCTGTACGTGCCACATCTCTTCACTCATGAGGCCTCCACGTGGGATCAGGTGAGACGAGAACGCCAAAACTAGCATCCGGGCCGTTTTCTGACACGCTCCATCGCGCTTCGGTATGGACAGGCTGGAACGTTGCGCTGCACACAGATTTTCATGACAGCGCATCAATCAATGCTGGAAAACTGAAAAGCGCCGGACTATTCCTAGACGGGCGATGGGGAAAAATCCCTGGGAAGATCCCGATCCAGACGTAGCTGCTCTCAGAGCCAGCATGCGTGCACAGAGCCCGACACGCTGGGGGCGCATCGTTGTCGGATTGCTCATCGTGGGCGGTGCGACCTTCGTCGCTGGCTGGGTGGTCCCGCTGTTTCGCGCGCATGACAAGCTGCGTGGCGAGTTCCAACAGCTGAGTGAGCGGCGCCGCGTGCTCGACGATAATCTCGCGAACAAAGAACGCGAACTCAAGAAGCTCGAGTCCGACAAGACGGCCCTGCAGGCCAAGGTGGATGAGCGCGCTCAGGCCGATGAGGCCAAGCAGGCCGAGCTCGACAAGCTGCGGGTGGCCGTTTCGTCAAAGATCGCCGCGTTCGAAGCGAAGCGGCTCGGGGCCTCGTCGCTTGCTGGGGAACGAGTTCGCATTTCGCTCGCGAATCGGGTGGTGTTTTCGCCCAACTCGGTGACGCTCACGAAGCAGGCGGGCTCGGTCCTGTGTGACGTGGCCGGGGCGATACCCAAGACTGCTCAGCTCCGTGTGGTGTCGGTCACCAGTGCGGAAGAGGCGCCGTCGGTTCTCGCCGCCAAGTTCGGGAGCCGTCGTGAACTCAGCGCCGCGCGAGCGGCGGTGGTCGCCAATCAACTGGAAGAAAACTGTGGTATCGCGACAACCCGTATCGAGCCCATCGGTTGGCTCGAGGGTGGCGACGCGAAGACATGGGGTGTAGGGCTCCCGGCCACGGCGATCGAGTTCTCGCTCGCCGCGAAGTGACCGGAATCTCGGGTGGCCGCCCGCGCTGAAGCGCGCGGCATGGTAAAGTCCGGTCGTTGACAGGGCTTGGGTCTGCGCACGATCTGGCGACTGAGGCTGCTTCCCCGGGCATCCCTAACGCCAGCGCGAGCCGTGGCATCACGGAGCGCCGAGCTGCGCTCGCCGCCGCGCGTGTCGAGACGCTCGCCGAGCACCTGACCCCGGTGACTCTGGCGACGGTAGTCGCAGCCTCGCTCTTGGTGTGGGCGACTCGCGGGCGGGTCGAACCAGCCATGGGGCTCGTGTGGTGGGCAGTGGTGCTGGCGTTGACGGCGACACGCCTGGCGTTGTTTCGCTGGTACTGGGCTCCGCACAGCAGCTTGCCCTCCCGCTGGCTCTGGCGCTTCGGCGTTGGCGTCGGTGTGAGCGGCGTGCTGTGGGGGGCATCGGCTTGGGTGTTTTTCGTGCCCGATTCCGAGGTGCACCAGCTCTTGCTTGCGTTTCTGCTCGGTGGACTCTCGTCGGGCGCCGCCGCCAGCCTCGGATGCTCGCTCTGGATCTACGTGTCGTGGGTGGCCCCAGCGGCGCTGCCGCTCACGATCAGGCTGGCAGCCTTGGGCGATCCGATTCACCTGACGATGGCCGGTACGCTGGCTCTGTTCATCGTGGCGATGGGGCTCGTGGCACGCGGGACGGAGCGCGCGTTCCGTTACAATCTGGCGCTGCGTTTCGACAAGCAAGAGCTGATCGACACCTTGCTTGCGGCGCGGGTCGAGCTCCGGCGGGCCAACGCCGAGCTCGACACCCGCGTGCGCGCACGCACCCGCGAACTGGCTCGGGCAGAACGCGCGCAGCGAGACGCCGAAGGTGCCCGCCATCACGGTCAGAAACTCGAGGCGATGGGCAGGCTCACGGGGGGAGTGGCGCACGACTTCAACAACCTGCTCGCGGTGGTGTTGAACGCGCTGCCACAGATTGGCGCGCTGTCACGAGAAAACCCCGAGGCCGCAGCGCTGATCCGCGACGCCGAACGAGCCGCTCGGCGAGGGGCGCGACTCACCGAAAGCTTGTTGGCGTTTTCGCGCACACAGCGTCTGAAACCAGTCAGTGTCGACCTGGCGGCAGCGCTCGCCGACATGCAAGACGGCTTGCTCAGGCCTGCTGCCGGCACGCGCGTTCAGCTCGCGGTGGACATTGCCGAGGACGTTTGGCCCATCTTGGCAGATGTCGATCAACTGTGCGCGGCGCTGTTGAACTTGGTTGCCAATGCGCGTGACGCCATGCCGAGCGGGGGCACGCTGACGGTTTCTGCCGCCAATCGGAGGCTGACCGAGCATCCGGTGGTGCCTGCGGGTGACTACGTCGAAATGCTGATCGCGGACGACGGCGTCGGCATGCGCGCAGAAGTGCTCGAGCGCGCCTTCGAACCGTTCTACACCACGAAAGCCGTGGGCGAGGGCAGCGGCCTCGGGCTGAGCATGGTGTATGGCTTCGCGCGACAGTCGCAAGGTGATGTTCAGCTCGAGTCGCGTCCCGGTGCGGGGACGCGCGTGCGGATGTTGTTGCCGCGCGCTCGCGAGCGCGGCATGGGGGTGGCCTCCACCGAGCCTCCAGGGCCGGCGCCGCAAGGCCACGGCGAGCACATCCTGTTGGTCGAAGACGAGCCAGAGCTGCGTCGCGTGGTGGGTCGCTTGCTCACGCGCCTCCGTTACCAGGTCCACCACGCTGCTGATGCGGATCGCGCGCTCGCGCTGCTCGCCGACGAGAATCAACCTATCGACCTGGTGGTGAGCGACGTGATGATGCCCGGGCGTCTCGACGGCTTCGGCCTGGTTCGAGAGGCGCGCGAGCTGCGGCCTGGCGTACCAATCCTGCTCGTTTCGGGCTATCCGGATGCGCCGCACGACAGCGCGTGGCAGGCGCTGCCCAAGGAGCGCCTGGCCTTCGTCAAGAAACCGTTCGAAGCGACGCGTCTGGCGCAGCTCCTACGGCAGCTGCTGACCTCTGCGCCTGACGCCTGACGCCTGATGTCACCCCAGGCGCCACGCCAGGCGTCAGCGTACGCAGCGTGCCCACGACGGCCCGAACGTATTCCACGCTGCGGAGCCCGTGTTCGTCCCCGTGAAGCCATCGTCGAAGTTGAGACCCCAGGCGGCGGAGCCCCGCTCGGGCGTGGCCCAGTACCAGTCATTGCTGCGCGCGCCATACTTGGTGTCCGGGAACATCTCGCGGTTGATGGCGGGCGCGACTTGGGCTTCGTCCACCAAGGTGGCAAGCTCGCGGATCGACGGCAGACGCCAGGCGGTCCCACCGAGGTTGAGGTCGTTGCAGTAGTCGACGGCTTCTTGCCAGCTCAGCTGGTCGTCGCTGCCGCCGCGCTGCCAGATGAGGCCAGTGTAGTTGTCCCGCACTTCGTCGTCGGAAACGAGGCTGTACTGATCGGGGGGCGCCACCGCAGGGTCGCTCGGGGCTTCGCCGGAGCCCCCGCCGCGCACGCACTTGATCGCCGAGTGGTTCGATTTCGAGTAGGCGTTACTGACGATGCCATCCGACATGTTGAAGGCCCAGGCGTAGTCGTTGCCCGCGCCGGCGCCGGTTTGCGTGATGGTCAAGATCCAGTCGGACGCCGAGAAGTGAAAGCCGCTGTTGCCAGCCTCGAAGGCTTCGATGGCCCAGCCCGTGTGATCGTCCGAATGATCGAGCACCGAGGTGATCTCGATGCGCGTCGGTAAGCGCCAGTCGTCGAAACCCGCTAGCTCGAGCTCTTCGCAAGCCTGGATGCCCTCTTCCCAGGTGAAAGCCTGAGCGGTAATTCTGTCCTCCCACATCAAGAGCGTGATGTTGTCCACGACGGTTCCATCGCCGTTCTTGGTGTAGCTCGCTTCATTGGACAATCCGCTGCCCACCTGGTTCGGCATGGGCCAGCACGCCCACTTGTGGCTGCCGCAGTTGGGATCGACGACCGTGTCCCCCCACGTGCCGCCGCTAGCCGGCCCGGTGCCGCCGCTGGCCGTGCCAGTGGTCGCAGCACCACCGCTGTCGCTGCTGCTCGAGACGCCGCCAGCGCCGCCCCCGTTACCCCCGGCGTCGGTCGTCGACCCGCTGGTGCCTCCGCTGCTTCCAGCTCCAGTCGTGGTCGCGCCGGTGCTCCCGCTCGTCGTGGCGCCCGCAGGGCCCGTGGTCACCGGGGGGGGCAAGGAGTTTGGGCTCGTGGTGCTGCTGGTGGTCGTGGCGTTCGCGTTATCGGCGCTGTTGCTGCCCGCGCTTGTTTGGTTCTCACCCGTCGAAGCATTCGAACTCGAGCAGCCGAGTGCGAGCAACAGAGGAAGCGAGAGGGAGAACGCGCGTGCGGAGGACATGGACTCGTTCAAGGGTGCGCCTCAGCGAACGCTAGCGCTACCCACGAACGAAGGCGCCCGCCGCAAGAAACCTTTTCGGGAAATCGCAGGGCGGGAACCTCGCTGGCGGGCGGGCGGTGCAATATTCCAGCGTGGGCCATGCCTGGCAGCCCCGCCGCTAGTGCGGACGCCTCACGCTACACTGTGCACAATACCGCGAGCGAGCGGCCTCCGAGGGCGTATTCGTCGCCGACGGCGTACTCGCGGCTTGGTTGCGGGACCGCGGAGTTGGTGTCGACCAAAACCTTCCAGCGCTGGTGGCTGCCACAGGGCGGGACTGTGAAGGCGATGGTCTCGTGATGCGCGTTGAAGATGATCAAGAGCGGCACGTCGCGGATGAGGGCGCCGTCTTCGCCCCACTCTCGCATGGCCTCGCCGTTGAGCAGCATGCCGAGACAGCGCACGTAGCCAACCGTCCAGCGGTGATCGCTCATTTCTTCGCCCGTGGGCTGTAGCCAGACGATGTCGCGGATATCGGCGCCGTGCACACGGCGGCCGAAGAAAAAGCGGCGGCGGCAGAGCGAAGGGTGTTCCTGGCGGAGCTTGACCAAGAGCCGCGTGAACTCGAGCATCTGGCTGCGGTCGTCGTCGAGCGACCAGTCGAGCCAGCTGAGCTCGTTGTCCTGGCAGTAGGCGTTGTTGTTGCCTTCTTGCGTGCGGCAACGTTCGTCGCCCGCCAGGATCATCGGTACCCCTTGCGACAAGAGCAGGGTGGCCATGAAGTTGCGCATTTGGCGCGCCCGGAGCTCGCTCACCTCGGGCTCGTCCGTGGGGCCTTCTTCGCCGCAGTTCCAGCTGTTGTTGTTGTTGTCGCCGTCGCGGTTGCTTTCCAGGTTCGCGTCGTTGTGCTTGTTGCTGTAGCTCACCAAGTCTGCCAGCGTGAAACCGTCGTGCGCGGTGACGAAGTTGATGCTCGCGTAAGGGCGACGGCCGTTGTGTTCGTACAAATCGCTCGAGCCCGACAGGCGATACGCGAGCTCGCCGACCTGCGACTCGTCGCCCCTCCAGAAGCGGCGCACCACGTCGCGGTACTTGCCGTTCCATTCGGACCACAAGTGCGGAAACTTCCCGACCTGATAGCCGCCGGGGCCGACGTCCCAGGGCTCTGCAATCAGCTTTACCTGAGAAATGATTGGATCTTGCGTGATGACGTCGAAGAACGACGACAACCGATCGGCCTCGTGCAGGCCGCGCATGAGGGCTGCGGCCAGGTCGAAGCGGAAGCCGTCGACGCGCATTTCGGTGACCCAATAGCGCAGGCTGTCCATCATCAGCTGGAGCGAGCGCGGCTCGAGCACGTTGATGGTGTTGCCGCACCCCGTGTAGTCCATGTAAAAGCGCGGGTCGTCGGGCACGGTGCGGTAGTAGACGGAGTTGTCGAAGCCGCGATAGGACAGAGTAGGCCCGAGCTGGCTGCCTTCGGCGGTGTGGTTGTAGACCACGTCGAGAATGACTTCGATGTTCGCGGCGTGCAAAGCCTTGACCATCGCCTTGAACTCACGCACCTCGGAGCCAGGAGCAGGGTCGTACTTGTAGCGCGTGTTCGGCGAAAAGTAGTTGAGCGTGTTGTAGCCCCAGTAGTTGCGCAAGCCGCGTTCGAGCAGGAAGCGATCGTCGACATGCTGGTGCACCGGCATCAGCTCGACCGCCGTCACACCGAGCGTCTTCAAGTAGTCGATCACGACGTGCGAGCCGAGCCCAAGGTACGTGCCGCGCATGCCCTCGGGGATGCCGGGATGCAGCTTGGTGAACCCTTTGACGTGGAGCTCGTAGACGATCGACTTGTGCCAAGGCGTGCGCGGGTGGCGGTCGTCGCCCCAGGGGAACGAGCTGTCGATCACGACACTTTTGGCAATGAAGCCTGCGCTGTTGCGCTCGTCGAAGCTCAGGTCGGCGGCTTCGGAGCCCACGCTGTAGCCGAACAGCGAGTCGTCCCACGTGAGCGAGCCCGTGAGCGCCTTGGCGTACGGATCGATCAAGAGTTTGTTGGCGTTGAAGCGAAGCCCGCGCTCGGGCTTGTACGGTCCGTAGACGCGATAGCCATAGAGTTGTCCCGGAGCCAGATGCGGGACGTACAAATGCCAGATGCCGTCGGTCTGCTCGGGCAAACGAATGCGGGCGGTGGCTTCGAGGGCGTCCGCCGAATCGAACAGGCACAGCTCGACGTGGGTGGCGTGCTGGGCGAACACCGCAAAGTTGACGCCTTGCCCGTCCCAGGTGGCGCCGAGCGGGTAGGGGTGACCGGGGCGCATCGCGGTGAGCTCGATCGCGAGTTGCTCTTCGCCGCTGTAGACGAGGCCGGTGCGGTCGATGTCGAAATTCTCGGGCCAACGCGTGTGGCGATCGTAGCGCGCGCCGCGCAGGTCGGTTTGCAGCAGCTTGGCGCCGCGAAAATCGGCTCCGCGCAGGCTGGCGCCCCACAAGATGGCATTTTCGAAATTGGCGTCTCTCAGGTCCGATTCGTCCAGATCGGCGCGCGTGAGATCCGCGCTCACGAAACTCGCACGTCGCGCATCGGCCTCGCTCAGGTCGGCGCTGCGCAAGCGAGCGCCGTCGGCCCGCGCTCCCTGCATCGAGACCCGGAACAAGATCGAGCCATCGAGCACGGCATTCTTCAGGTCCGCGTGATCGAGGCAGGCGCCCGTCAAGTCGGCGTCCGCCATCGGGCTGCCGGAGAGATCGGCGCCGCGCAGAGTCGCCTCGCGCAGGCTCGCGGCCTGTAGGTCGGCGCGCGTCAGGTCAGCGTTCGTGAGCGTTGCCTGACCCAGCTCGGAGCTGGACAGGTTCGCGCCCGCGGCGTGCGCGGAACCCAGATTGGCGCGCTCCAGCTCCGCCCGCGGCAAGTGCGCGCCCGCGAGCTCCGCCCCTTGGAGGTTGGCGCCTGCGACGTCGGTTCCAGCTTCGGCCGCACCCGGGGGCGACGTCTTCACTCGAGGCAACACGGGGGTCACCTCATCCACACCAAATTCGGCGTCGGGCACCGGT
>Ga0315912_10006996_pt1 | contig 9998 bp, 8 predicted proteins | sample VfabasoilMG_FD_204469 | JGI IMG/M metagenome (GOLD analysis project Ga0315912, IMG submission 204469) | Garden soil microbial communities collected in Santa Monica, California, United States - V. faba soil | ecosystem: Environmental > Terrestrial > Soil > Garden | place: USA: California... | reverse complement strand
CGGAACTTGCCCACCCACGCCGAGCGGACCTTGAGCTCGTCCTTCTTGATGGCCAGGTAGCTGTCGAGCATCTTGGCGGCCTGCTCGTCGGTCATCGTCTCCGCGTTCTTGGCGTAGTCGAGCACGAGTTCGACCATGCGATCGCCGACCTTCTGCATCTCGGCACGGTAGTCTCGGTAGAGCGGCCAGAACGTCTTGCCCTGCTCATCGGAGACGGACATGTTCAGCGCCACGATGGCCTGGTAGTCGCTCTGCAGCTGGGCGCGGTCGATCGCGACGTCGGTGCGGACCTGGGCGTTCGCGGGCGTGTACGCGACCAGCGCGATCAGCGCGAGCAGGACGGTGTTGAAGAACTTACGCATCTTCACGGCTCCTTCTGCATGGGTGGTGGGGTTTCGCGTGGATGCCCATGAAGGTGTTCAGCCACACGACCGGCGCAGTATCCACGGACCGGACCTCCTCGACAAACCCAGGGAGCGTATGTGTGCAAAGGCTCCGTGAAGGACCCGTCGGGGCGCCTCGGCGGACCTCAGCGCCGGCCGGACGCGACGTCGCCCCGGCCCTTGGGAGCCGTTCGTTTGCCGCGGAAGCGGCCCCACAGCGTGAGGATGGTGTTGGGCGGGACCATCAGCAGGCTGAACGCCACGAGCGACGGCAGGACGACGGCGCCCTCGGGCGACTCGCGCGCGATCGCCAGCGCGAGCGCGGCGTTGCGCATGCTCGTGGCGCTGGCGAGCATGTAGCGCCGTTCGCGTTGCGGGCCGCCCAGCAGCCAGCCGGTCAGCATCGCCGCCAGGATGAACCCCAGCATCGCCGCCACCGCGGTTCCCCCGATGCTCCCGACCGCCTCCTTGCGGAAGCTCTTCGTCAGCAGCATGAACCCGACGAAGCACAGCCCGCTCACCAGGCCGAGCACGGACGTGAGCTTCGCGCCGAGTCGCGGGCTCACCGCACCCAGCACCATACCGACGCCGAGCGGGGCGAGCAGGAAGAGTGCATAGAACGCCAGCACGCGCAGGTAGGGAATGTCGGGACTCGCCTCAGGACGCAGGACGACGTGCAGGATCAGCGGCGAGAGGAAGACCGCGAGCACGCTCAACAGGACGACGAGCGTTCCGGCGACCGCCTCCTGCCCCTTCTGCTTACGCGTGAACTGCACGGCGCTCAGGCCACCCGGAACACAGGCCAGGATCAGCAGCGCGGCTTCCGAGCCGGGTGAGAGCGGCACGCTGCGCACGATCGCCAGTGCCAGCAGCGGCGCGATCACGAAGTTGGCGAGCAGCGCCCGGAACAGGGCGGCCGGCGACGAGAACAAGGTGCGAAGTTCGCCGAGCTCGGTCTGCAGCCCGAGCGAGAACATCGTCGAGATGAGGAACCCGCCGAACGCCAGCTTGTCGAGATCGGCCATGAGCGGCATGAGGAATCCTCGCGGTGAAGCTCGACCTCACGCGGCCCTTCTTGCCGTGTGCGCTGCGTCCCGGTGGAGTATCCACGAGCGAGCGGCGCCGGACAACGGGGACCGGCCGCGGCGAACCGCTCAGACCAGCATCAGCAGGAAGGCGTAGACCAGGGCTCCGAGCACGAACGGGCCAAGCCGGCCCTGTCGTTCGCGAGGCAGTTCCGAGATCACCGTGTTCGCCATGACACCGCCTGCCACCACCGCGAGCAGGAGTCCCAGCACGGGCTCGGGCAGCGCGAACAGCAGACCACTCAGCCAGCCGACGAGGCAGGCGCCGGCGAGGAGGCCCGCACCGGTGCGCTCGTAGAGCGAGCCGTGTTCCTCGCGCATGGTGCTCGCCACCGTGACGAAGTGGAAGACCATGGCCAGGACATAGAAGACGAATCGGATGCTCATGTGGTCCGCAGAGCGGACCATCAGGTAGCTGACGACCCACGCATAGGCGGCGAATGCGCCGAGGTGCAGGTTGAACAGCTTGGGCGCCCGCGCCGACCCGGGTGCTGGAGCCTGCGTCTCATGCGACAACTCGCGCACCACGAGCTGGTCCATGCCATAGAAGGCAAGGAATCCGAGCATGGTCGCGAAGTGCACGCCGTAGCGGAGGAATCGCAGGCCCGACTCCGACGTGGCCTCGCGGAACACGGTCCCGGCCGTGTAGAGCTCGGGCGACAGCCCGAGGAAGACGTACGCGACCGCAGCACCCCCGGCGAGCGAGACGAACGTGCGCGGGTCGAGCCGGTCGCGCAGTCGTAGCGGACGTTCGCGCACGAAGGCGATGCCGAACAGCACCGTCGCGACGAGCGTGGCCCCCGTTTGGAGCAGCGTCATCGGCGGGCGCGGACCCTAGTCCTCGAACCCGTGGTTCTGGAGCACGACGCGCACGCCCGGGCGGCCCGGCGCGTCGGCCACGAGCCGGACGTCGTCCAGCCACACGCGCCCCGACGTCACCAGCGAGATCCCGACCAGCACGTTCACCGCATCCGCCGGGACCACACCCGTGGCCTGCACCGCATGCCAGTCCGTGGTGCCGGTGATGGGTGCGCCGTCGGGCGGCGTGATCGGCATCGTGCGCCCCTGCGCGTCCTCCGCGGCGATCCACAGGAACGCCTGGCGCTCGAGCTTCTCGGACTTCACCATCGCCGAGAGCGTGAGCGGGACCCCGCGCATGCCTCGCGCATCGAGGCGCTGCGAGAGTCCTGCGAAGCCGCGTGCGTCCGCGGCGGGCACGCAGGTGATGCACGCGCTCGAGGTGCCCCGATAGGCCGCCTTCGCGTCCTGCGTGTAGCGGCAGCGCAGCGTGTCCACCGGCGTCTTGCCCCAGCCGCTCGGCGGTTCGTGCACGCGGAACACCTCATCCCGCCCGGCTTCCACCTGCACGGGCCCGTTGGCCAGCCGCCAGCCGTCGTAGCCGCCCACGAGCACGGCGACGCGAGGCTTTCCCACGCGCTGGACGGCGCGAGCCGCTTCGAGTGCGGTCTCCTCGGCGGGACACGAACAATAGAAGACCCATTTCTTCCCCACGGGCAGCTGGCTCGCACGACCGGGCAGCTGGGCCATGGGGATGTGCACGTCACCGGAGACGTGCCCGAGTGCGCGCTGGCCGTCGAGCCGCACGTCCACGAGCGTGATCTCGCCGCGCTGGGCGGCCAGCATGGCCTGCGCCACGCTCATGCGCTCGACCGCCGTGGTGTCCGGTGTCGACGCGGCAGGGGCCGCGGCGGGCTCACGCGGCACCGCGCTGGTCATGACGAGCGCCGCGCACAGCGACGCCACGGCGCGCCAGACGACCTTGGAACTCGAATCGGCAGGCCCGTACTCCGGCGTCGTCAGGATTCCCTCCCACGTTTCTGGTATGTTCGCCAAGTCGGCACAAGGACAGCGTTTGGGGTCGGATCGGGCGCGATGACACACCCGTCCATGTTCCCTCACGTGACCTGATTCTGGTTTTCGAGTATACCCGCGTCATGAAGTCGTCCAAAGAACGTGCCTGGAGCGAGGGAACGCAGAGGTTCCGTTCGCCGGCCGGCCCGTCGAGAGTGAACCGGCATCGGGGTGATCTCCTTCCCGCGCCCAACAAGGAGTCCATCATGTCGAAGCGTAGCCTGGGTTTCCTCAAGCTCGTGACCGGCGGCCTCATGGCACTCAGTCTGTGCTTCGCGGCCGGCACGGCTTCGGCCCAGACAGGCCGTCCGTACGGTCCCTCGACGGAGTTGACGGTGTTCAACGGCTATTACATCGCCCAGGACCTCTACACGGTCGTGAGCGGCGGTGGCAGCGGTTCGACGATCGGCCTCTCGAACTCGTACATGTACGGCGTCCGGCTGGGCTTCTTCCCGCAGCCGTACGGCGGCGTCGAGTTGGCGTGGACCCGCACGGGTTCGGACATCGAGGTTCACACGAACTACGCCGGCTTCAATCCGGGCGACCTGGGCAAGATCAGCTACGACAGCTATGACATCAACTTCGTCGGGCGCCAGCACAACTTCGCGAACCCGAGAGTGACGGGCTTCGGGACGATCGGCTTCGGCTGGACGGTGACGCACCCCGAGGTCACGGCCACCACCAACGCCAATCTCGGTTCGAACACGCTGTTCGGAATCAACTTCGGCATGGGTGCCAACGTGGCCATGAACCCGAAGCTGGACCTGCGGCTCGAAGGCCGCTGGAAGATCACGGGGACGCACGTCACCACGGGCACGTACACCTACTGCGACGTGTGGGGCTACTGCTACGGGTACTCGTCCAGCTCGTACAACAGCGGTGAGCTCACGGCCGGCCTGACCTACAAGCTCGCCAGGTGAGCGCCTGGGGACCACTCCCCCGGCGTGGCCTCGCGGAGTGTCCCCGGCCGATCGGATCGACGAGGGGCGGTGGCGACCAGCCCCGCCCCTCGTCTCATGAAGGAGAACGAACCTGTGAAGAGAATCCAGACGGCGAGCACGGTGCTGCTACTCGGGTTGTTGCTGTCCTCCTGCGGCGGGTCGACGAAGCTGGTCGAGACGTGGGCGGAGCCGACGTACCAGCCCAAGCCGGCACCCAAGGTCATGGTGGTCGGGCTGGGTGAGAACCAGCGTCGCGCCACCGCATTCGAGGACATCTTCGCCGGCTACTTCACGGCGCGGAAGATCGAGACGCTCAAGGGCACCGCGCTGCAGGCGACGAACGTGCCCGATGTCGAGGCGTTCAAGAAGATCGTGCACGACTCGGGTGCCGACCTGTGCGTGATCGCCAAGCTCGTGGACATCACGGACGAGACGGTCTACCACCCGGGCACGACGTCGTATGTTCCCATGACCGGCTATTACGGCATGGGGTACTACTACCAGTCGTCCTACGTCATGGTGAACGATCCCGGCTACATCTCGACCTCCAAGGTGTACAAGGTCGAAACCAACGTCTATGACGTGGCCACCGAGAAGCTGATCTGGAGCGGTCTCTCCCAGACGACGGATCCGGCGGACTTCACCGACGGCGTGAACTCGTTCGCGGCCGTGGTGGTGGGTGACCTGGTGGTGAGGAAGATCGTGCCCTGACGTGCGGCGCGCAGCAGCACACACGAACGGCCGGCGCGGAATCGCTCCCGCGCCGGCCGTCCTGTCAGGTGGCGTCCGCTACTTGATCGTGTAGCCCTTCGATTCCAGGCACAGGCTCATGCCCTTCTTCACCGCGTCGAGCTTGGCCTTGTTCTCGGCATCCGCCTTGGCCTTCGCTTGTTGGGCGGCCTGGGCGCTGGCCTGCTTGCGGGCCGATCGCCCCGCGAGCGCGCCTCCCACCGCACCGTAGGCCGCACCCTGGCCGGCGTTGCCCGAGATCGAGCCGAAGATGGCCCCCACCGCGGCACCCTTGGCCGCGGTCTTCACACCCGCTCCCGCCGTGGCGGAGTCCATCTGCTGCGCGGCTGCCGCCGCCGCCGCATCGCCGTCCTTGGGTTTGGTGCCGATGATCCCCGCCTGCTCCGCGCCCCACTGCAGGCAGGCCCACTCGTCCGCCTCCTGCTGCTCGGCCGTCTGGCCCTTGGCCGGGAACACGATGATGCCCAGTTTCTCCTTGGCCTGCTTCATCGTCATCGTGTCCGGCGGTGCGGCGGCCGGAGCGGGCTCGGCCGGTTTCGTCTTGGTCTGCGCCAGCGCCGGCGAGCCGATCGTGACGCACGCGACCACGGTCGCGAGCATGATCCTGAGATTCCGCGTCTCCATCCCATCACCCCCTGTGAGCACCCTGCGGCACCACGCGCTCGATCCGTGCCCGATCGAGCGGTCGAAGTCGCCCAGAGGATGACACAGCCGAGGGGCGTGCAGAAGTCCGCGCGATCGCCCGGCTCCATGCTCCGGGATCCGCCCGGACCGAACTCGAACTCGACAAGAACGCCCGGCGCACGAGGTTCACTCGTGCGCCGGGCGTCACTCCAAGGCTGGGTGCGGGTCAGCGGTACAGCGCCTTCACCCGGCCGAACGTGCTCTTCACCGCCGGCACCGCCGGCGTGGTCGCAGGGAAGTTGAGCTGCTGGGCGGAACGGCAGTTCACCAGGTTGAAGTTCTGCAGCGCCGGACCCGTCAGGATCCAGCCCACCGGCAACGTGACGGTCACCGTGCCGGCATTGAAGTTCGGCGTGGTCACGCTGTACCCACCTTGCGAGCTGGTACCCAGGAACATCGGGCCGACGGGCGGGCCTGCGTTCACGACGACCGACGCGCCGGGGATGCCGGGTTCGCCGAAGTCGAGCACGCCATTCAGGTTCAGGTCCGAGAACACGACGCCGGCCACGACGCCGCGGAAGGGGACGTCGATCAGGCACAGCGACGGAAGCGGCCCGACCGTGCAATTGTCGTAGCGGTTCCGGCCCCAGGTGCTGCAACCGATGCAGCCGATGCCGCCACCGACCGCTCCGGTGAGGATCGCGCCGCGGAAGTCGGCGCCGCCCATGCAGGGAAGGATCGAGTTCGACAAGTTCGCGCCGGCGAATGTCGCGTTGTCGAGCACGCTGCTGGTGAAGTTGACGTTGGTGAGGTTCGCGCCGGTGAAGTCGGCAAGGCTCAGGTCGGTGCCCGGCGAGAACGTGCAGTTCGCGAGATCGGCGAACGCGAAGCTGTAGCCCGAGTAGTTGGCGGCCGGGAACACCGTGGAGCTGAACTTCTCGAACGCGTGGTTGGGGCTACTGGTGAGCGGCAACACCGGAGCCACGTGTGCGGCGGAGGCCAGCGATGCGCTGAGCACCAGCGAGGCAAGTGCGAGGACGAGGGGTCTGGACAGGAGTCGTAACGCACGCATGGAGTGGCCCTCCGGCAAGTGGGCATCCAGGGCGAAAGCCGATCGCGATGGATGGTGGGAACAGCGCTCGGGCATCGAGGACGGAAACGCGCACAGTAGAGTGCGCATGGGGCAACCACAACGGAAATCAGCAGTTGAGAGCCCATCTTCAGAATCCGGTGCAACCTCGCGCTGTGGAAGGCACCGAGTGTTCGATGCTCGTGAACAGCCGTTCGGCATCACCGGGCGGCGACGGGTTCGGCTCGATGCGCGGAGCAGGGCTCATTCGAATTCGTGTTCTCCGTGTTCTCGTGAAACGCTGCCGCCATGCCCGGCCCCCGGCTGGAACCCGGCTCGCGCTTGCCGCCACGCCGCATCGTGCTGGCGGGTGCCGTGTTGCTGGCCACCGTCGTGGGCGCGGTGGGTTGGTATTACTCCGGTCTCATCCTCGGGCCCGACGCACCCAAGCCGTTCACGGGACAGCGCATCCTGGCGCGCACCGACACCACGATCACACTGGCCTCCACGCCGAAGGCGCGACGCCCGGGCTACTGGGCGATCCAGTGGACGGGCGGCCATGGCCACATCGGGCCACTGGTCTCGGTGGACTCCGACCGCGTCGTGACGCGATTCGAATGGGCGAAGGGCTCGCCGCCGGACAGCGAGTCCCGGCTCGCCGGCTTCGCGATGGAGGCCGACCCGGGATCGTGGCTCGGATTGGTCTTCGAGCAGCGATCGATCCCGTCGCGCGTGGGCCCGCTTCCAGCTTGGTTCGTACCCGGGATCGATTCCACATGGGCGGTGTTCGTGCATGGTCGCGCTGCGACGCGCGCCGAGGTGCTGCGCATGCTCCCGGCATACACCGCGCTCGGACTGCCCTGCCTCGTCATCGCCTACCGGAACGATGCCGACGGGCCCACGGTCGCTGGTGGCCAGTACCGATTGGGCGCGACCGAGTGGCAGGACCTGGAGGACGCCGTGCGCTACGCGCGTTCGCAGGGTGCCCGGGACGTGGTGGTCGTCGGCTGCAGCATGGGCGGCGCGATCGTGGCGCAGTACCTGCGGCGCTCTTCCGAACGGGGTGCGACGCGCGCAGCGGTGATGGACGCGCCTGCGCTCGATTGGTCGGTCGTGCTGGCGCAGGAAGGCCGGCGCCGGAACGTGCCCGGTCCGGTCACCGCCTGGGGCAGGTTCGTGGCCCGCCTGCGCACCGGGCTCGACTGGGCCGACCTCTCGCAGGCTCGTCATGCCGCGGAGTTCTCCACGCCCATGCTGGTGCTGCACGGCGAAGCGGACGACACCGTGCCCGTGGGATTGAGCCGCGCCTTCGCCACGGCCCGGCCGGATCTCGTCACGCTGCATGTCACGCCCGGCGCGGGTCACGTGGAGTCGGCCAACGTGGACCCCGAGGGGTACGCCGCCACGATCGCTCGGTGGATGCACGAGCGCGGCATCGGAACGGCCGCACCGTGAGGAGATGACGCGGCGAAGGCAGCCGGAGTTCCCGGCCGGTTCGGCGGCCCTCATGGTCCGGGATGCCCCACCGGAATCCGCTGCTCTTGATACGATGCAGGGCCGGACCGCCACCGCCCGGTGTTCCCGGACAGCGGTCCCACCCTCCACCTCGACCGGGAAGGCTTCCGAACGTGACGGAGTCCCTGCCCCCAGGCGCGCAGCCAGGCCCCGCTCGAACGCCCACGCCGTGGCTCCGCCGAGCGTGGCTCGCCGTGGCCGTGAGCGTCGCGCTCTTCGTCACGTGCGTCGTCGCCCTGAGACTGCCGGCGTTCGGCACCGCGGTCGCGAACCTGGCACTGGGCCGCATCGCGCTGTTCCCGGGGGCCACGTTCTCGGTGCGCGAGGCTCGAGGCGACTGGCTCACGCACCTCGAGACTCGCGGCCTGCGTCTCACGGGCGGCGGGATCACCTACCTGGTGGCCGACACCCTGCGCCTGGAGTACAGGCTGTGGCCGCTCCTGCGCGGTGGAGTCGAGATCTCGTCCGCTGAGCTGGCCGGGGTGACGGTGGACCCGCGACTCTTCAAGCTCAAGCGGCCGGTGAGTGCCAAGCCGCCCCGGCGCTTCACGCTGGACGACCTGCTGCGCGGGCGGTTCTACGGCGGGCCGAGGCTCGGCATCGGCCGGCTGCTCCTGCGCGACGTGCAGGGCGCCGGCAGGACGCCGGACGCATCGCTGCTGGCGGGCTTCGCGGACTCGACGGTGCGGGTGATGAGCCTGGAGCTGGAGGCGCACGAGGTCTCCCTCGGAGACGGCTTCGCGTTCGCGCTGGACACGCTGGTCATGCGGCTGCGTCCCGTGCGAGGCGAGGAGGATCGTCTCACGGTGACCACGCGCGCTGCGCTCCGGAACGGACGACTCGAGCTGGCGCAGTTGCGGCTCTTCTCTCCCACGACGGACGTGCGAGCGGCAGGCGCACTGGAGTACAGCCGTGCCGACTCGCTTCCGGACGTGTGGCTGACCGTGGATGCGTCGCCGTTCGACCTTGCGGACCTGTCGCCGTTCGCGGGCACGCCGGATTCGGGTTCAGGCGCGCTCGAGGGAACACTTCGAGCGCGCGTGGAGCTGCGCGGCAGCTCACTCGACAGCGTCTCGGGCACGGTTCGAGCGGACCTCCCGCGCGGGCGCATCGCGGCGACGGCGCTGGATCGGGTCCGGCTCGAAGCGAACCTGGCCCGCGGCCTCGCGGATGTCGTCCTGGATGCGGGCGTGGAAGGCGCTCCGGTCGCGGCACGCGGATGGGTGCGGCCGCTGGACGCGCGCCCCGAGTTCGAGATCCGCACCTCAGCGCCGCAACTGCCGGCGCGACTGGGAGGGCTCGCCTGGTGGCCGGGGCTGGCGCGCCGCGCCCCGTTCGCGGTCGGACTGCGGGCCCGAGGGCACGGCTATCGCGCCATGGTCGCGGACTTCGAGGGCACGGCACGAGGTGAAGCGGGAGATGTGGAACTGCAGGCGCACATCGACCGAAGTCGCGACCTCGCCTGGCAGGTCGGCCGGCTGTCGGTCACGGCGCTCGACGTGGCTCGCGTGGCGGGGACCGGGGAGCAGAGCCGCGTCTCGGGCGTGATGCGTGCGAGCGGTACGCGCGGGCCTCGCGGCCAGATGCAGGCGAGCGCGACGCTCGACCTCGAGGCGTCCGGGTATGGCCGGTGGAACGTGTCCTCGGGCCGAGTGCTCGCCACGCTCGACGAGCAAGGCGGCGGCGCCCGATTGTCGCTGGAGTCGGCCGACGGCTCTCTCCAGGTGGATACGCTGACGTGGCGGATGGACGGGTCCTC
>Ga0315912_10006995_pt1 | contig 9999 bp, 9 predicted proteins | sample VfabasoilMG_FD_204469 | JGI IMG/M metagenome (GOLD analysis project Ga0315912, IMG submission 204469) | Garden soil microbial communities collected in Santa Monica, California, United States - V. faba soil | ecosystem: Environmental > Terrestrial > Soil > Garden | place: USA: California... | reverse complement strand
CCGCTCCGGCAGGGAACCAGGTATTCGGGTGCCGGGTGTTGGCGCGCGAGATCAACGACGTCGATGCGCTCGAGCTCGAGTCGTATCGCCGGCAGGTCGGCGTAGCTCAGCACATGCCGGGCCAGATCGAAGAGCTTTGGCGGCTCGGGGGGCGCGACTTCGACGATGCGCAGCACCAGCGGGTCGGGGTGGTGGATGAAGTTGATGTGGTCGTATAGACCCCACACGACCAGGGTGTGGTCCGCATCCACGCCGCGCTGGTGCGCGACCTCAGCCAGCGCCGACCGGTTGGCGCAGTCGGTGGTCGGACTCTTCGCGAACACGCAGGTGTCGGGAAGCGCAAGAACTTCGACCTCGGTGATCGACGAAAACAGTGGCTCTTGGGCTGTACGCGCGACCGCGACGACGGCGATTTCGCTGTCCTGGACATTGCCCCGGTGCAGCACGATGAAGTTGGTGCGGCGGTAGGCCTCTCGGCCGAGAAAGTGATCCTTGATGGCCGCCTCGGTCATCCGCCCTGCATAGGGCTGCACGCTGACCTGCCGGTAAGGCAGCGGCACGACGTTGCGGTCGTCGCGGAATGAAAGGGTGACTGTGGGACTCATCGGACGATCCGTCAGTGATGAGCAAGCGGGAAGCGGCGCTCCAGGTCGGGGCCGCGGAGTTCCTTGCGGTGCACGCCCATGGGGTCGAGCCGGCGAATCAGAGCGACGGCTTCGGCGTCCGGCAAGGGCATCTCTTCCAGCCGCTCGGAGAGGCGCGGCGAGAAGCCCGTGTTCCTCGCGATGTCTTCGACATCCGTGTCCGGGTAGACGGCCCTGAGTCGAACGTGTCCGTCGGCGTCGAAGTCGAACAGCCCGAGTTCCGTGACGAGCCAGTCCGGCCCACGCCCCCGGTGACCGAGTTCGCTGCGCGTCCGTCCATCGGCCGCCCGGTGGCCGAGTGTGGTGACGAAGTCGCAGCGCTCGACCAGCCGAAGCATGCGCTTCCCATCCTTGACGGGCGGACTGCGGTGAGCCGTGGTCCACAGCGTGAAGTTGCTTGCATCGCAAGACAGATTGCAGCCGCCGCCACCGCCGGGCAGCTTGAGCTGAAGGTGGTCGCGACCAAGTCGGGTGACGTTGGCATTGCCCCAGCGGTCGATCTGCAGGCCCGAGAGAAACATCCTGTCCATCCGACCGGACGCCGCCAGGTCGAAGAGCTCTTCGATGTCGAGCGAGCACTCCGCGCCTCGGTCCAGCACCCAGTCGTTCGAGGTCGGCGTGAGGAACGGCGGACACGGGTTCAGCCCATAGGTCGCGCCCGCAACGAAGACGAGGTCGGGCGCGTGCGTGCGCTTGGCCAGATGAAGTGCCAATTGGACCAGGGGAGAACCGAATCCGTGAAACGCGAGATCCCGGTTCTTGACCGTGCGGGCGAGGTTGAAGATCATCACCTCGCCGAGGCTACAGGCCGCACTCATGTGGCCGTCTCCCGATAGAGATCCATCCAGACGTTGCTGCCCTCGTCCCATGCACCTAGCCTGGAGCGCAGCGCAGCACCTCCGATGCGCTTCAAGTATTCGTCGTGGTCCTGGCACTCGAAGACGAACGGGTCGAGGTACTGCGCCTTGAACGCTGATGCGCCGGCGCTAGCCGCTGCGTAGTAGGCTGCGGTATGGGGCCGGTCGTAGGCGTACATCGGATAGCACGCCGTCGGGTGCGCACCGAACGGCACTTCGGCAAGCGCAGCGACGTAGAAGTAGGCCACGTTCGCGCCACCGAGCGATTGCAGCTCGTCGTTCGAAACGATCCGCTCTACGGTTGCGATCACCTTCTTGGACGCCCGCGCGGACAAGATGTCGGCGACCTGCGGGCCCTCGATGCGCAGGTTGCCGTGGGCATCCCCGTACTGAGCGTGAATGAGCGCGACGTCCGGCTGCAAGGCGGGCACCAACAACAGTTCTCCGCCCGTGTACGGACACTTCATCCGCATGTACTCAGGGTACATGCTTTCGAAGCTCGTGCCGCGTACGGACCGCACGGGAAGAAATGGCAGGCCATAGGCAGCCGCTCGCAACTGCTGCACCACCGTGTAGCAGCAACCATCGGCGACTGCCACCGCGCCGGATTCACAGACGCGGCGGAAGTTGGGGGCCATGCCGAAGTCCTGCTCGAAGCCGACGTAACTCTCGGCGGATTTCGCGACCGCCCCGGCACCACAAAGAAGGTCGATGTCGATGCCGTGTGCCGAACCCACGACTTGAAGATTCTTGCGGCCGGCCCGGATCAATGCGCGCAACAAGGCCATGGGCTCGCGCGACGAGAGCCCACCGCCAACAGCAATCCAGTCACCGTCCTTCACATGCGAAGTCAGCGCGTCCAGACTGGTCCGCTTGTCGTTGTCGGCAAACACCGCGCTCATATCGACGTCATGCCGCCATCGACGACCACGATGGCCCCGACACAGAAGCTGGCCGCGTCGGAGAGCAGGAAGACGACCGCTTCGGCGATCTCGTCGGCCTTGCCGAAGCGGCCGATCGGGTACTTGGCCAGGCGCTTGCTCATCGCCTCCTCGCTCGTGTCGCTGCCAAGCAGCGACTTGCCCATCGCCGTCTCGGCGATCGTCCCCGGGCACACGCAGTTCACGCGCACGCCGTGCTTCGCATACTCAGCTGCCATCTGCCGCGACAGATTGACGACCGCGCCCTTGGCCGCGCAGTAGGCAGCCATGCCGGGAATTCCGACGAGACCCGCCACGGACCCGACATTGACAATCGCCCCTCGCCGTTGTTCGATCATCTGTGGCAGCACGGCACGGGATGCGAGGAAGGTACCGGTGACATTCACCGCCCAGATGCGCTGCCAGCTTTCGGGTGTGCTCTCGTGGACACTGCCGAACCCGGCAATGCCGGCGTTGTTGAACAGCCCGTCGATTGGACCTAGCGCCTTGCCGGCTGCAGCGACTGCGCGGTCCATGCTGGCCGCGTCGGTGACGTCGGCCGCAACGCCGAATGCGTTGCCGCCTTCCTTCTGCAACTCCTTGGCCGCACCCTGCGCCGCCGAACCGTCAAGATCGAGCAGCGCCACGGCTGCCCCTTCGCGCATGAGTTTGCGTGCCGTCGACAGTCCAATTCCCGCACCACCGCCGGTGATGACGATCCTTCGCCCTATTAATCTGCCTGTCACTGTTCGTCTCCTATCTTCATTCTTGTGACCACACCCTGTACGCGAGTCTCACGACGCCGTGCAGGCATGCACCGTCGGAGCTGAAAGCTCACGTCCGACGACAGCCCTCGCGTAAAGGTAGCGGTCGCGGGCCCGCTCACCCAGGACATCTATGTTCACGCGCCCATCGGAGTCGCATGGAAACACGTACGAAGGTCGTGCATCGAACAGCGACCGAAAGTGCAACTCGAATGTGCTTCGTTCGTCGCAGTCCGCAGCGGATCGGTTCATCATGTGGCGTCTTTGATCTCAAACGCTGAGTCGGTGCGCGCGTTGGCACCTAGATCGCGGTCATTCCGCCGTCCATCACCAACGCGGCGCCGTTCACGTAGCTCGCGCTCTCGCTGACGAGGAACTCGGCGGCGGCCGCAACCTCTCCGGCCGTGCCGATCCTGCTCTGAGGGATGCGTGCCACCACTTGTGCCCGCAAGTCAGGCTGGTCGAGCCGCCACTGCGTCATCGGGGTTTCGATCATCCCGGGACACAGGGCATTGCAGCGTATTCCGTCCTTGGCGTAGTCCACTGCAATCGACCGCGTCAGTTGCATCACGGCGCCTTTGGATGCCGTGTAGGCAGCACGCTTCGGAAACGCAACGAAGCTGGCCACCGAGGCGATGTTCAGGATCACGCCCGCCTTCCGCTCGAGCATGTGGGGCAAGACTGCGTGACACCCGAGAAACACACCGCGCACGTTCACCGCAAAGACTCGATCGAATTCGTCTACCGGCGTGGTGTGGGCATCGGTGGCCAACTGGCTGCCGGTGATACCTGCGTTGTTGACCAACACGTCCACACGCCCGTGCCGCTTCAGTGCCAGGTCGATCAGCCGCTTGACATCCTCCTCGTCGGAGACATCACCGGACACTGTCAGCAAGGAGTCGTCATGTCCGGCCCAATGCTCGGCTGCGGCCTCACACCGGGCCAGGGCAAGCTCGGAGACGTCGAAGGCGACAACGAAGTCGCCGAGCGCCAGTTGCCGCGACGCGATGGCCAGCCCATTGCCGGAAGCCGCGCCGGTCACGATGACGACGCGTTGACTCATAGTCCGACCAGACGTTCGCTGCCTGCGCGCAGGCGGGACAGTTGGATGAAATGGGTCGGATTGAGGAACAACTCGTCCATCTCCCCGAGTTGATCGATCGTCAAACCCTGCTTGACGAGCACGTTCAGATACTGGAAGGCATCCTTGCCGCCATAGCCCACGTGGTGAGCCCCCAGGACGCGCCGGGTGTCGCCGTCGATGACCAGTTTCTGGAAGCCCGACATGTGCGGCTTGACCATCGCATAGAGCATCACCCGGTCCCCTGCAGGCAACCCGATGTTGAGCCCGTTGGGGTTGTTCGGCGGCATCTTGATGATGACCACGTTCTTGTACTTCTTCCTGGCTTCCTCTTCACCCAGGCCCAACCAGCTCACCTCGTAGTGGGTGTGCAGGAAATCGGGGAAGTCCTTGGGCTCATAGTGCGCCTCGAGGCCCATCACGTTGCGCGCTGCATAGACGCCGCTCTTGCGGGCCTTGAACATCTCCATCGGTGCACCAACCAGATCTCCCACGGCGTACACGTTCGGGACCGACGTCTGCATGCGCGAGTTGACAATGACTTCCTTCTTGGGTCCCACCTTGACGCCCAGCGCCTTGACCGCCATCTCGGAGTTCGGAGTCTCGCCCAGCCCCATGAAAACAAAGTCGGTGGCAACCTTCTCGATACCCTTGGCTGTCTTGATCACGACACCGCTGACGCTGCCGTTGCCGTCGGATTCGATGCTCTGCAGTTCGGAGTCCTCCCAGATCTCCATGCCCTGTTCCTTCATGCGGTCCAGGACATAGCCGCGGGTTTCGAGGTCAGGAACGAGCTTGAGACATTCCGATCTGACAACCATGATCGTCCGCCGGCCGGTCGCGTTGAAGAAACAGCCGTACTCCACCGCCGTCTTGCTGCCGCCGATCACGACAACCGTGTCCGAGGGCTCATAGTCAAGCGTCTCGACGAGGTTGATGTGGGTGTAGACGCCTTTGAGATCCTTGCCCGGCACATCGAGCACCTGGGCATGTGCACCCATGGCCAGGATCAGGTTCTTCGTCTTGAAGCGCCGTCCGGCAACTTCCACCGTATGGGCATCGATGATCGTCGCCTTGGCATTGAGTACGTACTCGAGGTCGAGTTGCTCCTTGCTCTGGTAGTTCATGATGGCGTGAGGCCCTGTGCGCCCCCGCTTGAACAGGTCCACGACTTCCTTGATGGAAGTGCGGACTCCGTCCATCTTCTGGAACCAAAGCGTTCCACCGAATGTGCGCTGGAGCATCAGTTCGGCTGCGCAATCGGAGAACACATGGTGTGGCACGCAGGCGTTGTGCGGGCAGGACCCGCCGAGGAATGGCCATGCCTCGACGATCAACTGCCGGCCGCCCATGGCGCGCAGGTACGCCGAACCGAAGCGGCCGCTTGCACCACCTCCGACATAGATGGCGTCGTACTCGCGCTTGTCCTTCTCGTCGATGTTGAACACTGCCGGGCTCTTTGGATCGTCGTAGAGCTGCTCGATCTTGTGGCTCCATTCCTCGATGTTCCAGTGCTCATCTCGAACATCCAAAACTGCCGCAGCGGTCAAGGCGCTCTTGCTCATGTCGTTCCTTTTCATCTGAATGTGATCGTTGAGATTCGATCGTTGAACAGTCTTCGTAGTCGGCTGAGGTCCGCGTGCATCCTCAAAAGCAGCATGGACAGGATGGGGAATGCCGCAGCCGTACCGGGCGTCCAGCGTCAAGCTCCTCCACTGACACATCCCAGGGGTGGGGTTCGGCTGCCACGCCCGGTTTCTCGACGGCGCGGTCGCTCCCGCAGCTGCCGCATAGCCAGAGTTCTGGCGGCTTCGATCCGCCGAAGACCATTCCCTTGAACTCGTGCCGACACTGCGGGCACTGAAGGGTCAGTACGGGCATCGCCGCGCTCCCTCGAAGCTTCAGCGTTGCTGCAGTTCGGTGCGTACGATCTTGGTTCCCTCGACCAGGGCGTGGAGCTTGTCCTTGGCGATGTAGCGCTGCAGCAGGATGAGGCCGCAGTCGGTGGTCACGCCCAGGCGATCGGCCGGCACGTACTGGAGCAGCCTGCGGATGCGCCCGGCAACCTGTTCGGCAGTCTCGGTGATCGTGCTCTTCACATCGATCACGCCGGCCCAGAAGTCGACATTGGCCGGCAACGGATGCTGCTTGATGACGTCCAGCCCGGACAGGTCGTCCGCACGGCGGCCGCAGCTCTCCAGGTTCAGCACGCTGATGTTGGCCTGATAGGCCTTCGGAATGATCGAGGATGTGGGCGAAGGCTCCGCACCGACCCGCTTGGACAGATCGAACACCTCGCCCGCCTTGGCCGTCTCGTCGGGCATGTAAGCCGGCGTGCCGCCCCAGTTGCCCCAGCACACGTGCACGACGATCTTGGACTTCGTGATCCCTTGGACCGCGCGGTTGAACGCCTCGATGGCGTAGTCCTCGAAGAAGTACGGCCAGGTGAACTCGTCGATCTGGATGAAGTCCGCGCCGATCGCCTCGACCTCCTTCAGGTCTTCGTTGATCGCCGCGGCGATCGCCAGCGCACGCTCCCGGCTGGACTTGTAGTACAGGTCGTTGGCCACCTGCGCCAGCACCTGTACCCCGGTGTATTGCACCTTGATCGGCTTCTCGGTCGCCTTGCGCAGCGCCTTGGCCTGCTCGATCATCAGCGCCCCATAGCGCTTGATCTCCTTGGTGACCGTACCCGAGTGCAAGCGGCTGTAGATCGGGAAACCCAGATTGCCGCCCTTGAGGTCGTAGCCCAGGCGATGCAGGTAGTAGTACACCGCCTGATCAGCGTAGTTGTCGCCGTGCACCCGCCCGTCCGTGATGATGTCCAGGCCCGCCTGCTCCTGATCGCGCACCATCGCGCCCACCACATCCTCCAGCGCCTCCTGCCACATCGAGTCGGGCGGCTGCTGGTCCCCGGTGAAGTGCCGCGCAAACTCGGCATCCCACCAGCGCGGATTGGGGTAGTTGCCGACCATGCTGGTCGGAATGAGCACGTCCTGCTTGCCAATCTTCATCGTTGTCTCCTTGCTCGTTGCCGAAGGCCCTTCACACATCCGAATCCTTGGATGCTTATAGATACTCTTACTTATCCACAATTGTTCTATCTATACCTGTAAAATGAACTAGGGACTATCCATTAGCGCCAAAGCTCTTCAAGCCAGCCACGTTCGCAGAGCCCGGTCGTCCGCTTCCGAGCCACTCCGATCCTCTGTAGCCGCCGACCGCTAGCAGCGCTCGTTAGGCAAGCCGTTCGAGCAGTGGGAGCCATGCGGCGATTGCGTTTGTGCGAAGAGCAACTCGTCGAGTTGCAGCACGAGCAGACGAGCGCCAAGCCATCGGACTTCAGCGGCCTGGCCGAAGACCTGGCTGCCGCATGGAACGCGCCGACGGTGACGATGAGTGCAAGGCAGCAATTGCTGCGCTCACTTGTCAACGACATCGTGGCCGATGTCGACGAAGAAGTGCGCGAGATTGTCCAGGTCATCCATTGGCGCGGCGGCCAGCACTCGATGCTGCGGGTGCCCAAGCCACGCTCGGGAGGGCCTCGCCGACCGTGACCGGGCAGCGTTGTTTGCCGAGCATGGCGGACAGCCACGGTTCGGCGCACTCGTGGACGTGGTCAGCGTGCGATACAGCAACGACTGGAAGGCCGCGAGTAGACCGGATTCGCCATTGTCATCCCTATGGAGGGACCCAGCGGGTACGATCGACTGAACGCTCGTTCTCGCCGTGCGCCGCCTCACAGGGCGTCATCACGTTGTCATTGACAGCCATCCTGCGCGACCGACCGAACGCGAAACGAAGCGCATGCGCTTCGCCGACCTTTCCGGGGTGTTGGCCCAGTTGGTCGACGTCGGCGACGCCCCGGGTGGCAGGTCACGCTACGCGTCACGCGACTATGTAATCGCCGTCTCTTCGATGAAGGCGAACCAGTGGTGGACATTGGCGACCCATCGGCCAGGGTCAATCTGCGTCCAGGTCGAATACGGCATCGACCGAGCCCAGCCCAGCAATCTCGGCACGCACGGCATCACCCGGCGCGACCGCGACCATCGGCCCGAGCGCCCCGGTCAGTAGCAGATCGCCAGCTTTCAGTGGCGTGCCGATCTCGACCATCTTGCGCGCCAACCACAAAGCCGCCAGAAGCGGATTACCGAGGCAGGCCGCACCGACACCCAGCGAGACGGGTTCGCCGCGTCGCGTCATCACCATACCGCACAGCCGCGGATCGAAGGATCCGAGCTTGCGCGGCACCGTGCCGGTCACGTACACACCCGACGAGGCATTGTCGGCGATGGTGTCGATCAGGCTGATCCTCCAGTCAGCGATGCGGCTGTCGACGACTTCGATCGCCGGCAGCGCGTAAGCTGTCGCCGCGATCACGTCGGTCAGCACAAGCCCTTCGCGATCGAGATCGTGTTCGAGCACGATTGCAACTTCGGCCTCGACTTTGGGTTGCAGCAGCCGGCGCCAGGCGATGACCTGTACGTCGCTGAACGCCATGTCGTCAAGCAGGGTGCCGAAGTCCGGCTGGTTCACACCCAGCTGCATTTGCACGGCCACCGAGGTCAGCCCGATCTTGCGGCCGACGATACGTCGCCCTGACGCGACCGCCTGCGCCGTCACGCGCGCCTGTACTCGATACGCCGAGACCATGTCGTCAGGTGGCAGCAGCGTGTGGATCGGTGGGCACGGCGTGCGGGTGCGGGCAGCATCGCTCAGCAGCAGAGCGGCCTGTTCAATCGCCCGCAGCGTGGCATCGGCGTTCATGTCGATCTCTTTCGTTTGAGGAGGTGGGTGACGGCGATTCGGGCGATGCCGCCTCGTCAAAGATCCAGCGTGAGCGAGTCGGTCTTGCTGCCGGAACAACAAATCATCATGACGTCGTTGTGCGCCTGCTCTTCGCGCGTCAGCACCAGATCCTTGTGGTCGGGCACGCCGGCGAGTACGCGCGTCTCACACGAGCCGCAGACGCCCTGCGTGCACGAATACGGCACGCGCAGGCCAGCGCCGAGCAGCGCGTCGAGAATGGTCATCCCCTTGGGCACCGGAATTTGGCGCTGCGAACGGGCCAGTTCGACGACGAAGCCACCGGCCACCGCCGGAGCCTCCTTCGACGCGAAGTATTCGCGGTGTACTCGCTCGGCGGGCAGCGCCGCACACAACTGCTCGAAGCGCTCGAGCATTGGCAGTGGCCCGCAGCAGTAGACGTGTTCGGCCGACGACAGCTTCGCCACCACTGTACCCAGGTCCAGTGCATTCGCCACCACGCCCTGGTCGAAATTCATGTGAAGGTTGCCTTGGCCGCGTCTGCATAGCTCGAGCACTTCGGATAGATACGCTGCACTTCGACGAGTGCGTGCGCAGTAGTAGAGCGTCCAGCGGCGCCCCAGCGTGTTCAGCCGACGTAGCATGCACACGATCGGCGTGATGCCGACGCCGCCGGCGATGAAAGTCGAGGCAGTGGCGTCCTCGGCGAGTGGGAAGTTGTTGCGCGGCGCACTGACCGACAGCAGCGCGCCAACCCGAAGTTCATCATGCATGAAGGCCGAACCACCGCGCGACGCAGGGTCCTTGTTTACCGCGATGACATATCGATCGCGCTCGTCCTCGTCATTGACCAGAGAGTAGCTGCGCACCAGCCCGTCGCGCAGGTTCAAGTCAATGTGCGCGCCAGCCTTGAACGGCTGCAGCGGCGAATCGTCGATCGAACGCAGTTCGAAGGACAGAATG
>Ga0315912_10006994_pt1 | contig 9999 bp, 4 predicted proteins | sample VfabasoilMG_FD_204469 | JGI IMG/M metagenome (GOLD analysis project Ga0315912, IMG submission 204469) | Garden soil microbial communities collected in Santa Monica, California, United States - V. faba soil | ecosystem: Environmental > Terrestrial > Soil > Garden | place: USA: California... | reverse complement strand
CGCGAGCATCATGCAGTTGGTGACGTCGGTGTACGCGCCGTCGTCGGTCTGCAGCCACAGCAGGCCCGGGCTCGCGTAACTGAACCAGGCACCGTCCGGGCTGGAGAAGTCGTTCGCGTCGGTGAGGCCGGAAAGGTTCACGTTGTCCGGCGACGCACTGGCGCGCGCGCCGAACAGGTAGACGTCCCAGTCGAATGACAATGCGTCCGCGTAGCCACCGCCTTCCACCCAGCGGATCACGTGGCCGTTCGGATTGCCCTTCTGGTCCTGGCCGGTGGTCTTCTTGTCGTTGTAGAAGCGCGGGTTGGCGGCATCGACCGCGGCGATCGGCCGCTGCGCGGCGGCGTTGTTGGTGAGCGTGAAATACACCTCGCCATTGCGCGAATTGACCGCGGCCCACTCGGGACGATCCATCTTGGTCGCGCCCACCACGTCGGCCGCAAGGCGGGTGTGCACCAGCACGTCCGCCTGGCTCTCGAATGCATAGGCCGGGTTTGCGGCCGTGATGCCGTTCTTGCCGAAGGTGAGCTCGACCCATTGGCCCGAGCCGTCGGGCAGGAACTGCGCGACGTACAGGGTGCCGTCATCGAGATACTTGTCGCCCGCCGTGCTGCCGCCGTAGGCGTCGCGCGGATCCCAGGAACGCTTCGACACGAACTTGTAGATGTATTCGTTGCGCGAGTCGTCGCCCATGTAGAAGACGATGGGTTCGCCGGCTTTCACCGGCCCGAGCTCCGCGCCTTCATGCCCGAAGCGGCCCAGCGCGGTGCGCTTCTTCGGCGTGGAGGTCGGATCGAACGGATCGATCTCGACCACCCATCCGTAGGTGTTGACCACGTTGCGATAATCATCGCTGCCATCGGCCGAGACGCCGAGCTTCTCCGTGTTCCAGCGGCCGTACAGGTTGTCCACCGTGTCCGGCGTCACCGTCGCCCACAGTTCGCGGCCCGTGCCCGCGACCCCGTAGCGGCCGAATGCCGTGACTTCTTTTGCCGTGCGATTCGGATTGTCGGTGGCCACGGTGCGGCGGAAATACCCCGCGAAGTTTTCTTCGCAGGTGAGATAAGTGCCCCAGGGCGTATAGCCGTTGGCACAGTTGTTCACCGTGCCGCGCGTGCGGCGGCCATTCGGCGAATACTTCGTGACCATGTACTTCGTGCCGGCCGCCGGACCGGTCAGCTTCATGTCGGTGAGCGTGTGGATGCGGCGATTGAAACGTGAGCGCTGCTCGTAATCCCACTCGAGACTGCGGCCGGCGTGGTAACGCCGTTTGAAACCGGCGCTCCACTTGTCCCGGCTGCGCTTCTTCTCGCCGGCGATCTCGATGACGCTGACGCCGTGCAGGTAGAACTCGCGCTGCACTTCCTCGGCGACCGTGCGCACGCCACCGGCGATGGTCTGTCCCGTTGGATGCAGGTAGGCCGGTGTGATCGCCTCGTGATTCAGGCACAGCAGGCCGCGCGTGGACGCATTCGGACTGTAACGTCCGTTCGGCCCGAGGCCGAAGTAATACATGCCATCGTGGTGATCGCCGGCGCGATACACGAAGGTCGCAGGATTGTCGGTGCCGTCGTTGGCGTAGTCGGAGACGTGCGGCGCAATCGGGTCGCCGAGCGCGTACAACACGTCGTAGCTGTATCCCTTGGGCAGGGTCACCGCGTCTTCGAGGTTCTTGGCAACCGGATCGAAGTTGAGCTTGAGCGAACGGTAACGCTGGCCGTAACCGCCGCCGTATCCATCGCCATATCCGCCGCCCGATCCGTGTGCAATCGCGGTGTTCGCCGCACCGGCACCGACCACGGCCACCGCCGCGGTACCGGCCGCGCCGCCAAACAACTCGCGGCGGGTCAGGCGTTTGGAGACGACGGATTCGAACGTGGGATTGCTGGAACTGTTGGTGTCTTCTTCATCGTGCGCGTGCGACATGCTGGCTCCCGGAATCACTGTGGCTGGCGAAGGAGCCGCAAACTAACGAAGCCGTATTGCAGATTGAGGACAGCGGGTGCGTCGATCCGTAGACTGCGGGCATGCGAATGACACGTTGCCTGCAGGTTTTCTGCTGCCTGAGCGTCCTCGTACGCCTCGCGCACGGCGCATCGCCCGCGCCGGTTTCCGCGGAAAATGGCATGGTGGTCACGGCCCAGGCCCACGCCACGCGCGTGGGTGTCGACGTGCTGCAACAGGGTGGCAATGCCATCGATGCCGCGGTCGCGGTTGGCTACTCGCTGGCGGTGGTGTACCCGGCGGCCGGCAACCTCGGCGGCGGCGGCTTCATGACGCTGCAACTCGCCGACGGTCACAGAACCTTCATCGATTTCCGCGAAACCGCGCCGCTCGCCGCGACGCCCGCGATGTATCTCGATGCCCAGGGCAACGTGATCCCGGATCTCAGCACGCGCGGTCATCTCGCGGTCGGAGTGCCGGGCACGGTGGCCGGACTCGAATACGTGCGCGCGAAGTACGGCACCCTGCCCCGCGGGAAGCTCATCGCGCCCGCAATCCAGCTGGCCGAGCAGGGGTTCGTGTTGCAGCAGGGCGACGTGGACATCCTCGGGGAAGCCACCGCGGACTTCCGCAAGGACGCACCCAGTGCCGCGATCTTCCTCACCAACGGCAACACCCTTCCGGTGGGCGCGCGCCTCGTCCAACGCGACCTCGCGCGCACGCTGCGGAACATTTCAGTGCGCGGCGCGCCCGGCTTCTACAAGGGCGAGACCGCGAACGCGTTGCTGGCGGCCAGCAAGTCCGGCGGCGGCATCCTGACGCAGGCCGATTTCGATGCCTACAAAGTGCGCGAACTGCCGCCGCTCGAATGCGACTACCGCGGATTCCACGTCGTGTCCGCTCCGCCGCCCAGCTCGGGCGGACTGGTGTTGTGCGAGATGCTGAACATCCTCGAGGGTTATCCGCTCGCCGAGTACGGCTGGGGCTCGGCGCGCGCCGTGCACTTCGAGATCGAAGCCATGCGCCACGCCTACGTGGACCGCAACAACCTGCTGGGCGACCCGGATTTCGTGAAGAACCCGCTGGCGCAGCTGCTCGACAAGCAATACGCGCAGCGGATCCGCGCGCGCATCGATCCGTCACGCGCCGGCGATTCAACCCGGTTGCGCCCCGGCATCGAGCAACGCGAAGGCACGCACACCACGCACTTTTCCATCGCGGACCGGTTCGGCAATGCCGTGTCCTTCACCTACACGCTCAACGACTGGTTCGGCGCGCGGGTCACCGCGCGCGGCACGGGTGTGTTGCTCAACGACGAGATGGACGATTTCACCTCCAAGCCCGGTGTGCCGAACATGTACGGGCTGGTGCAGGGCGAGGCCAACAAGATCGAGCCCGGCAAGCGGCCGCTGAGTTCGATGACGCCCACCATCGTGCTGCGCGATGGCAAGCCCTGGATGATTCTCGGCACTCCCGGCGGCAGCCGCATCATCACGGCCGTGATGCACACCATGCTCAACGTCATCGACTACGGCATGGACATCCAGGAGGCCGTAGACGCGCCGCGCATCCACCAGCAATGGCTGCCGGAAACCACCTTCGTCGAAGCACGCGCGCTCAGCCCGGACACCGTGGCCCTGCTGTCGGCCATGGGCCACAAGCTCACCGTTCCGCAGCCCGAGAATCACGTCGCCGCGATTCTCATCGGGGCGCCGTCGCTCAAGGGCGAGGCGGTCGGCCGCAACCGCTTCTATGGCGCGCTGGACCCGCGCCGCAATACCGGGCTCGCGCTGGGTTACTAGAGCTTCAGGTTCTTGCGCAGGAACTCGTCGGACTTGCGCAGCATGTCGGCGCGCACGTCGCTGTCGGCCAGGTTGTGCTCCAGGTCCTTGTAGATGATCAGCTGGCTCGACTTGCCGGCGCGGCGCAGCTCCCGGTCCATGAGGCGCGGCTGCGCGATGTCCACGTTGACGTCGATGTCTCCCTGGAACATGAGCACCGGCACCTTGAACACCTTGGCGTTCTGCGCGGGCGAGCCTTCCTTGATGTGCGGGCCGCTGCCGATCCAGTCGGACTCGATGGCGGCATTGGAGTATTTCAGCAGGTGCTGCGTCTTGAGGAGTTCGAGATCCGTCACGGGCGCAACGGCCACCACCGCCTTGAAAAGGTCGGGATCGAGGACGTTGGCCTGCAAGGCGGCGTATCCGCCATACGACCAGCCCACGATGGCGAGTTTCGACGGATCGGCCATACCCTGCTTGACCATCCAGCGTCCCGCGTCGCAGACGTCGCCGATGGCGGTCTTCCAGCTGCGGAAGCCATTGCTTTCGAACCAGGCGTCGCCGTAACCGTCGGAGCCGCGGAAATTGGGCTGCAGCACGATGTAGCCACGCTGCGCATAAAACTGCGCCAGCCAGTCGAAGCCCCAGGAGTCGCGCGCGCCCGGCCCACCGTGCGGCATCACGATGGCCGGCAGGTTTTTCGCATCGGTCACGCCGGGCGGCAGGGTCAGGTACGCCGGAATCTGCGTGCCGTCGGCGGCGGCGTAGGTGACCGGCTTGACGGTCGACAGCGTCTTGCCCTTGAGGGCGGGACGCGCCGGCGAAATCATGCCCAGCGATTTCTTGGCGCGATCGTAGAGGTACCAGCTGCCGGGATCGTTGTCGGCGCTGGCATGCACCACCAGCAGTTGCTCATCGGCACTGGCGCTGACGAAATAGATCAGCGGTGTCTTCGCGACCGCACGCGTGAGCATCTCGTGGATTTTCTGGTAGTCGGGATCGAAGTAATGCACCAGCGTGCGGTCGGTGGTGTAGGTCGCCCCGATGACGCGTCCGCTGCGCCCGATGGTCACGACGTCGTCGACGTCCACCTCTTTTGAGTCGAACACCAGTTCGCGTTTCAGTGACTCGTCGAGCGTGATCTTGTACAGCGCGCGGCGGCCGTCGAGCGTGTCGAGCACATAGGCGGCGTTGTCGCGCGGGTCGACGGCCAGCGGCCAGATGCCCTTGGCTCGCCCACCGCCCTTGCGATCCTCGCTGTACGAGCCGAGCTGGCGCAGCTCGGTGGAGTTCGGCAGCCGATAAGCGTGTGTGATTACGCCACTTGCGTATCCCCCGCTCACGGCCTCGGAGGAAATGATACGCACGTGGCCGAGCCCGTCGGAGGTGAAATCCGACGTGGTTTCACCCGGGCGCTCCACCTGCGTGGCGCCGCCGGTGCGAGTGTCGATCAGGTCCACACCCAGGCCATTGTCGCTGCGCCCTGTCATGCGACCGGTGGTGGCCTCGCGCACGTAGCTGCGCGCCATGAGTACCTTGCCGTCCACGCCGTTCAGCCAGTCGAGGACCCAGCCGTCCGAGAAGCGCTTCGTTTCCTGCTCCAGGCTGTCTTTCTGGCCGAGGAAAATCTGGTTCTTGCCGTCGATGTCCATTGCCACGGTGCGTCGCATCCGGAACAGCGTGCCCTGCCACCGCTCCAGCCCCTGCAGGCTGCAGACGATCCGATCCGCTGCGGACCAGTTGCAATAGCCGATGTTGATCGGTTTGCCGTTGCCACTGGTTGCCTGGGTGACACCCCCGCCCACCAGGTCTATGACCACCGCCTGGGTGCTTGCCCCGCTGCCCGAACCCACATAGAGCAGCTTCTTGCCGTCAGCGCTCAGTTCGACGTCGTTGATCGCATCCAGTCTGCCGAAGGCTTCCGCGTCGTCCTTGGGTGCGGCGCCCTGGGCGAAAGAAACCGCCGGCGCGGCGGCGAACGCGGCCAGCAGCACCGAGAAGAGGAGAGGTTTGAAGTGTTTCATGGCGCGGTAGTTTGCCTAACAGCCCGCGCCATATAAAGGAGTGCCCGCCGGACGGCGAATGGACCGGTTCCATCTGTCACGGCACCGGTTTTCGTGACAGGAAACCTTGTGCTGCCGCCCTGTTATGGATCTTCCAGCTTGAGACTGGCGCGCAGGAACTCCTCGGAGCGGCGCAACAGGTCGGCACGCGCCGCACCGTCGTAGAGATCGTGCGAGAGTCCCGGATAGACAATCAGCTCGCTCTGCTTCCTGGCCGCGTGCAGCTCGCGGTCCATGCGCCGCGACTGGTTCACGTCGACACTCATGTCGGCATCGCCGTGAAACAGCAGCACGGGCGCCTTGAATGCCCGCGCGTTCTGTGCCGGTGAACCGGCCTTGATGTGCGGCCCGCTGCCGACGTAATCAGCCTGCACGAATGCGGTCGAAAACGCGCGGCTGCGGCTCTTCAACAATCCCAGATCGCTGATCGGCGCCACCGCGACTGCCGCCTTGAACAGGTCGGGGTCCATGACGTTCGCCTGCAGCGCCGCATAACCCCCGTAGGACCAGCCGAATACCGCGAGCTTCGAGGCATCCGCCATGCCCTGCGACAACAACCAGCGGGCGCCGTCGCACACGTCGCCCACCGAGACCTGCCAGCCACGGAAACCGTTGTTGGCGAACCATTCATCGCCATAACCCGCCGAGCCGCGGAAGTTAGGCTGCAGCACCACGAAGCCGCGGTGTGCGAAGAATTGCGCCTGCCATTCGAATCCCCACTGGTCGCGCTCACTCGGCCCGCCATGGGGCATGACGATGGCCGGAAGGTTCCTGGCATCCTCGACCCCGGGCGGCAGTGTCAGGTATGCCGGGATCTGCGTGCCGTCGGCGGCGGGATACCGGATCGTCCTGACCGGCGACAGCTTCATACCCTCCAGCGCCGGGCGTTCGGCGGTGACGAACCCCAATGACTTGCTGGTGCGATCGTAGACATACCAGTTGCCCGGCTCGACATCGCTGCCGGCGCGTATCACCAGCAGCTTCTCGTCGGCGCTGGCGTTCATGATGTCGATCAGCGGCGTCTTCGGCAGCGCGCGCTCGAGCATATGATGGATCTTCTTGTAGTCGGGATCGAAGTACTCGACCACGCGCCGGTCGGTGACGTAACTCGCGCCGATCACGCGGCCAGAGCGTCCGACGCGTACCACCCCGTCGACGTCGACCAGCTTGTTGGCGAACACCAGCTCGCGTTTCATCGAACCATCGAGCGAGATGCGGTACAGCGCGTCGCGGCCTTCCAGCGTCTCGAGCACGAAGGCCGAATCGTTGAGCGGATCGATGGCCAGCGGCGTCATGCCACGCCCGCCGCGGCCGGTGCTGCCGTCGTAGGTGTAGCTTCCCAGCGGCCGCCACAACCGGTCGTTCGGCAGGCGGTAGGAATGCTTGTTGATGCCGCGCTGGAACATCCTGCCCTGCAGAACATCCGCACGCCCGGTCGGCATCATCTGCGAAGGCAGGTTCATGGGGGCATTCGGCGCGGGCGTGGGCGATGGACTCGGCGTCGGATTCGAAGGCGGTGCACCCGACGGCGGCGGGCTCGGCGAATTGCCGGGAGCACCCGTGACATTGCCTCCCGGCCCGCCGCGCGCACCGGTGGAGTAACTCGAGTCGATCGAGGAACGCGCGGCCGACGTGTTGAGCTGCTCGATCACGTACGACGTGGTCATCATGCGCACGTTGCCGGCGCCGTCGGAAAAGTATTCGACCACGTCCCTGCCCGGCCGCTCGAGCAGTTGCGCCTTGCCGGTGCGGGTGTCGATGAGATCGACGCCCAGGCCCTCCTCCTTGCGCGCCAGCAGCGTGCCCGTGGTCTGTTCGGGCATGTAGCTGCGCGTCATGATCACGGTGCCGTCGACTCCGTCCCGCCAGTCGATCACCTTGCCGTCGCTCAGCCGCATGCCAAGCTGATCCATCGTGTCCTTCTGCCCAAGGTACAACTGGTTCTTGCCGTCGGCGTCCATGGCCAGCGTGCGGAACAGGGGCACCGTGAATCCCCCGATGTCGGTCTGGCCGAAAAGCGAGCAGACGATGCGGTCGGTGGCGGACCACTCGCAGCCCATGAGGTTGAAAGGGTCACCCGCGGCGCGGGTGACGCGTTTGGCGACTCCCGTCTCGAGTTCGACCAGGATGGCAACGGTGCCGGACGGCACGTCGGCACCCACGAAGATCAGCCGTTTGCCATCCGAGGACAGCGCGGCCGTGCGGATGGATTCCAGCGCGCCGAACGCGGCCGCGTCATCGTTGATATCGGGCAGCGTTTCGACGGGCGATTTCTTGACTGCCGCGCTGGCGCAGCCGATGCAGATCCCCGCCAGGACTACAAGCTTCCATGGCCCCATGCGCGGAGTCTGCCCGAGCGCCCGGCGCCGGTGTAGTCGGAATCGGTGAACTGAAGGCGGCGAACCTTTTGCCGCGTGGAAGGTACCTACTCCTTCCAGCCGCCTCCGAGCGCCTGGTAGAGCTGCACGGTGTTGATCGCACCCGCCAGCCGCGTGACGATCAGGGCACGCTGCGCATCGTACATGTCGCGTTGCGCGATCAGCGTTCCCAGGTAACTGTCGACGCCGCCACGATAGCGGATGTCGGCCAGGCGGTAGCTCTCCTCTGCCGCATGCGTCAGCGCCTCCTGCGCGCGCACCTGGTCCTCGAACGTGCTGCGCGAGATCAGCGCATCGGCCACCTCGCGGAATGCCACCTGGATGGACTGTTCATAACGCGCGATCTCGATGTGCTTGCGCACGTTGGCGAGGTCCAGGTTCGCGAGGTTCGCGCCCCCCGAAAAGATCGGCAGTCGGATCTGCGGCACGAAACTCCAGCTGGCCTGGCCCGACTCGAACAGCGTGGACAGGTCGGTGCTGGCGCTTCCGTAGAACCCGGTGAGCTCGATGCTCGGAAAAAAGGCGGCGCGCGCCGCGCCGATGTTGGCGTTCGCGGCCAGCAGCGCGTGCTCCGCGGCGCGCACGTCGGGACGCCGGGCCAGCAATTCCGCGGGCAACCCGGCAGGCAGTTTCCGGGCGAACGTCTGCGCCTCGATGGCATGCGCGCCGCTGCCCGTCTCCGGTGGCAGCGGCTCACCCACCAGCAGCGTGAGCGCGTTGCGGTCCACGGCCACGCGGCGGGTCTGCTGGGCGATGTCGACCTCGGCCTCGCGCCACGAGGACTCCGAGCGGCGCAGCTCGATTTCACTCGACACGCCCTGGTCGAAGCGCAGTTTCGTGAGATCGAAGGACTTCTTCTGACTTTCGCGCGTTTCATTGGCGAGCTGCAGCAGCTCGCGATCGGCAATCAGCGTGAGCCAGGCGTTGGCCACTTCCGATACCAGCAGCAGCTGGGCGGCGGTGCGGTTCTCCTCGAGCGCGAAGAACTCTTCGAGCGCGGCGTTGCGCAGGCTGCGCACGCGCCCGAACAGGTCGAGCTCGAAGGACGGCACACCCAGGCCTGCCGAGTAGACGCGGGTCAGTTCGCTGGCGCCGGTCCTCGACAGGTCCGCCGGGGTGCGCTGATTCGTGGCCGAACCCTCGGCGTCGATCGAGGGCACGAGGTCGGCGCGCTGGATGCGGTATTGCGCACGCGCCGCTTCCACGTTCAGCGTGGCGATGCGCAGGTCGCGGTTGTTGGCCAGCGCACGCACCAGAAGATCCTGCAGTTCCGGATCGGGAAAGAATTCCTTCCAGCCGATCTCGGCAGCCGGCACGGCGGTGGCGTTGGCCTCGATGTTCTCGTAAGCGGCGGCCACCGGGGCCGCCGGCCTTTCGTACTTCGGCGCCAGCGTGCACGCGGACAGGAGCGCCGACGTGATCAACGTGAAAATGGCTCGTGAGCTTTTCATGTGGTGCTCGCGTAAGGCACGTCGGCCGGCGTTTCATCCACTTTCATGGTGACGGGTTTGACGCGGAAGCGGCGCATGACCACCACGAAGAACACCGGCACGAAGAAGATGGCAAGGAATGTCGAGGCCAGCATGCCGCCGATCACGCCCGTGCCGACCGCGTGCTGCGCGCCCGACCCCGCGCCGCTGGCCAGCGCCAGCGGCAACACGCCGGACATGAAGGCCAGCGAGGTCATGAGAATCGGCCGCAGGCGTAGCTTGGCGGCGTGCACCACCGCCTCCATCGCCTCGGTGCCGTGATCGAAGGCCTCCTTGGCGAATTCGACGATGAGGATGGCGTTCTTGGCCGCGAGGCCGATGGTCACCAGCAAGCCCACCTGGA
>Ga0315912_10006993_pt1 | contig 9999 bp, 8 predicted proteins | sample VfabasoilMG_FD_204469 | JGI IMG/M metagenome (GOLD analysis project Ga0315912, IMG submission 204469) | Garden soil microbial communities collected in Santa Monica, California, United States - V. faba soil | ecosystem: Environmental > Terrestrial > Soil > Garden | place: USA: California... | reverse complement strand
ACCCGACACTTTGATTGGCAATCCTATCGAGACTCTTCTGCCGGAGCGCTTCCGCGGGCGTCACGTCGGCCATCGGCGCGACTACACGGACAATGTCCGCGTGCGCCCGATGGGCGCGGGGCTCGATCTGTTCGGCATGCGCCGGGACGGCAGCGAGTTCCCCGTGGAAATCAGTCTGAGCCCGATAACCCAAGGCAATGAAGTCATGGTCGCCGCAGCTATCAGGGACGTCACTGCGCGCAAAGCGGCTGAGCAGGCGCTCAAAGAAGCCCGGCAGGAAGCCGAGGACGCACGCCAGGAAGCCGAACACGCGAATCTCGCCAAGAGCCGCTTCCTCGCCACGGCCAGTCATGACCTGAGACAGCCGCTGCAGACTCTGGGGCTACTCAACGGCGCCATGCGCCGCATGACCGACGATCTCGAGTGCCGTGAAGTGCTCGATCAGCAGGATCAGGCGGTGGATGCGATGTCGCGTCTGCTCAATGCACTGCTCGACATAAGCAAGCTGGAATCGGGAGCCATCAAACCCGAGATCATCGACTTCGAAGTCGACACCCTGTTCGACGACCTGCGGCGTGATTTCGCCAACATCGCTGCCAACAAGGGCTTGCGGCTGACGATCGACTCGCCGCATCAGATCGCGCATTCCGACCCCGCGCTGGTGGGCCAGGTTCTGCGCAATCTGCTTGCCAATGCAATCAAGTACACGCACACGGGCTGGGTCGAATTGCGTTGTGAACGCCGCGATGGCGCCTTGCGGTTCGAGGTGCGCGACAGCGGCATCGGTATCGCCGCCGACCAGACACCCTTCATTTTCGATGAGTTCTATCAAACCGGCGTTTCTCCGAACAGCTCGCGTGATGGCTACGGCCTTGGACTGAGCATCGTTCGGCGCATCGCGGCACTGCTCGAGTTCAACATCGAGGTGACGTCTACGCTGGGCAAAGGATCCATCTTCGCATTCGAGTTGCCCGTTGCTCAATCAGTTGACGTTGCGGCCTCTTCGACTGGTCGCCGACAAGCCATTAAAGACAATGGCAGCAATGGCAAATTCAAAGTCCTGTTGGTCGAAGATGAGCCGGGTGTGCGCAATGCCATGCGCATGCTGCTCAAGATGGAAGGCTACCAGGTCACCACGGCCGCTGGAGTTGGCGAGGCGTTGGGCTATCTCGATGCCAACGAAGACTTCGATCTCATCGTCACGGATTTCCATCTCGAGGGCGGACGCACCGGTTCAGAAGTGATCTCGGCCGCGCGAGAGCATCTCGGCCAATCCATCAAGGCAGTCCTGGTCACCGGCGATACCTCCTCTGCTGTGCGGGAAATGAGGGTCGATGCGAATTCCCGCATCACCAGCAAGCCGATCAATTCAGAAGAGCTGCTCGGCCTCATGCGGTCGCTGCTGGCGAGTTGACGAACCCCCGTTCGCCGAAGCCAAGTCCGCGCGAATGTTGGCCCGGATCAGGAGCACATCACCGCGTGTGGCCTCAACCAGCAGCGATGTCATGCCGCCGAAAGACCCCTTGAAGCCGTCTTCGCCTCGCCTCGCACCCAGCACGAGGACGTCGTAGCCGAGCGCGGAAATCTTCGGCGGTAGGACCTTCTCCGGCGTCCCGAAGTACACCTGTATGCGTTCGTGGCCAACGTGAAACTCGCGCACGAGCTGCGACAACCTGTCCGATCGTTTGATGTACGCCTGCTGATCGCGACGTTCTCGTTCGCAATAGAGAATATCGAGCGTGGCTCGGCAGCCCTGTGTGAGAAAGCCGGCCGCTTGCAGGATCCCGCGCGCGATGAGTGCGTTCTCTTCGCCAGCGACGTCAACCGCCGCCGCAAAACGCGGCGGTTCACTCCATGTGGCATCTCGGACCAGAAGCAGCGGAACCGGACATTCATTGGCGAGCTTCCAGTCATTGGCATCGAACGTCCACCGACGCATGGGGTGCGTTCCGGCGGGCGCCTTCATGATCAGGTCGTAATTGAAGTTCCGCACCCGGTCGAGGATGATCTCTTTGAGTGGCTTTTCGGCGAGATTGGCCAGTTCCAGCGCGACATTCTCGTAACCGAGTTTGCTGCACAAGGTGGTCAGCGCCCGTTCGTGGGCGGGATCGCCAACGGCCACCGTCACGGGGATTCCGAAGCGACGGGCTAGCGTCACCGCCTTCTCGAGAATGGCGCCACCCGCCTCAGGGCGATCCACCACCGCGAAGATGGACGTGAGCTTTTCCATCTCAGTTATCCCCCGCGCAGCTCCTGCAATTCACGGCGTATGGCACGGCGCGCAACCTGTCGACGCCAATGCGCTCGCCACATCCATCGCACAGCCCGTACGTTCCGGCTTCCAGCCGCTCCAGGGCTTTCTCGATTTGTCGCAGCTCTGACCGTGCGGTCTCGTCGATGGCCTGAAGGATCTCATCGTTCTCCATGACAATGGCGGCATCCGGTGCATCACGCGGAAGCGGTGTCACGTCTCGCTTCAATTCATCGTGCACGCGACGCACGCGCTCGCGCAGCTCCGCCTCGCGCGCCAAAAGTCCTTCCCGAATGGCCCTGAGATCATCGTCGTTCGTGATATGCATGGGCTCATGCTGGCATGCGCGGGCACTGCCTTAATCAGCCCCTATACCTAGAAAATCAGGGGTATTGCGTACGCAACAGGAGCTCCCCGGCAGCCATACTCCCGCCAGTTCCGGATCGCGGGCTAGCGGCGGTATCATCGCCATCGAATAATCCGGCGCGCTACGAAATTAGTTTGGCGAACTGGGAGGTTACCAAACATGAAGAACGATTCCGCGACGGTGATGGTGGTCGACGACGACTCCGGGGTGCGCAATGCCATGCGTATCCTGCTGAAGTCCGTCGGTCTCGAGAGCAGGCTCTTTTCCTCGGCGCAGGAGTTTCTCGACTCCTATCAACCCGCTCAGCTCGGTTGCCTGGTGCTCGACATCCGCATGCCTGGCATGAGCGGTCTCGAGCTGCAGGAACAGTTGAACGTGCGTGGCGCCGTGATTCCAGTGATCTTCATGTCAGGCCACGGCGACATCCCGATGGCCGTCGAAGCCATGCAGCATGGCGCATTCGATTTTCTTCAGAAGCCATTCCGTGACCAGGAACTCCTGGATCGCATCCAGCGCGCGATCGCCAAGCATCGGGAGCTGCGCAAGTCCCTGGGCGAAGTCGAGCGGATACGCCGGCTCCTGGATCAGCTGACTCCGCGAGAGCGAGAGGTGTTGGATCTCATGGCTCTCGGGAAGCAGAACAAGGCCATTGCTCAAGACCTGGATGTCAGTCCGCGCACCGTTGAAATCCATCGCGCGCGCGTCATGGAAAAAATGGAGGCGCATTCCGTGGCTGAACTCGTTCGCATGACCATGGACATCCGTAAAGGCGCCGCGGCAACTCAGTGAGCGACGCTCCTCGGGCCCCGAAGTGGCCGCTGAGGTTTCGCACCGCGGACGGGCGCGAGTACCACGTCCGCCCCATCCGCCGCGATGATGCTGAGCGCGAGCGCGCTTTCATTATGAGTCTCACGCCCGAGTCACGCTTCCAGCGCCTGATGTACTCGCTTCGCGAGCCGTCCGACGACTTCGTCGCGCACCTGGTCAATGTCGACAATCACCGCGATGCGGCTCTCGTCGCGTCGATTGGCGAAGGTCCAGACGAAAAGATCATCGGTGTGGCGCGATATGCGGCCGACTCTGACGGCCAAAGTTGCGAGTTCGCGGTGGCCGTAACAGATGCGTGGCAATGCTTCGGCATCGGCACCACGCTCACGAAACTCCTATTCGAATATGCGGCCCGCGAGGGCTTCCGCTCCATCTATGGCACGGTGCTCGCCGACAATCACCGCATGCTCGAGCTCGCGGAGTGGATGGGTCTCACCATCGAGCCCGCGCAGCCCGGGCAATGCACCGTTCGCGCGTCAAGGCGGCTCGATTGATCACGTCTCAGGTGGCAAGGCGCCTGCGCCAAGCCATCTTGGAAAGCTCCAGCAAAAGCAGGAGCACGAAGGCAGCTCCGAGGCACAGCGCCACGTCGCGCATGTGAACCCGGCCAAGATCGAAGAACTGCCGAACCGTGGGCCAAGCCAGAATCGTCGCCAACAAGGTTGTGGCGATACCCAAGCCCCACGCCAGCGCGCGATTGGGCCTGCCCAATGCCGCGCGCAACGAAGACGAAAATGTACGGTTGACGAAGATGAGCGCGATATTCGCGCCGACCAGCGTCATGAACGCCAGGCTTCGAACCTCTTCCGCCGACACCGGCAGCAGCATCGCCACCACGTAGACGGCCGCGACCAGAACGAAGGCTAATCCGCCCTGCAGCAGGCTCCAACCGACGAGCGCGCCGCCAAGCAACGCGCCTTGAGGATCGCGTGGCGGTCGAGCCATGACGTCGCTCTCCTCGGCCTCGGCCTCGAGCACGACCGAACACGCGGGATCGATAATGAGCTCCAGCAAGGCGATCAACATCGGTGTCAGCACGAGCGGCCAGCCGAGAACGATCGGCATCACCGCAAGGCCGGCGATGGGCACGTGTATCGCGAGGATGTAACCCATCGCCTTGCGCATGTTGTCGTAGATACGACGTCCGAGGCGCACCGCGTGCACGATCGACCCAAAATCATCGTCGAGCAGGACGATGGAAGCGGCCTCGCGGGCAACGTCGGTTCCCCGCCCGCCCATCGCGATACCGATGTGCGCTGCCTTGAGCGCCGGAGCATCGTTCACACCATCGCCCGTCATCGCGACGATTTCGCCGTTTGCCTTGAGTGCTTCGACGATGCGCAGCTTCTGCTCCGGCGAGATGCGCGCGAATACCGATGCAGTTCGCACCCGGAGCGCCAGCGCCGCATCGTCGAGCAGTTGCAGCTCCTCGCCCGAACAAACCTCGCCATCCTCCATGCCGGCCGAGCGAGCGATGGTGGCAGCCGTGGCCGGATAGTCGCCCGTGCTCATAATCACTCGGATTCCCGCGGAACGACATTCCCGGATCGCGTCAGGCACCGAATCGCGCAGCGGATCGGAAAATCCAACGAGGCCCAAGAACTCAAAGTGAAACTTCGTGGGCGAATCTGGCAGATCACACGACGCGCTGGCTCGCGCCACCGCAAGCACTCGCATGCCGAGACGTGCAAACGCGTCTACTTGTGCCCTGAGTTCGCTGAGGTCTCCGGGAGACATCTTGCAGAGCGTCGCGATGGCTTCAGGTGCACCCTTGGCCGCCACCGTCAATGATCCCTGCTCGCTCACTCGCCAAACGCGGGTGACGGCCAGGAGCTTTGGCTGCAGGGGATATTCCCGGACCATGGTGCCAAGGTCGGCGGCCGGAGACGTCACGTCGTTCAGCCTCGCGAGCGAGCGATCCATCGGGTCCAGGCGATGGGCGTCGCTGGCGAGCGTCGCGTAGCTCAGTAGCCGCGAAAGCGATTCGGAAGCGACGATGCGTGCCGGCGGCATTTCGGGCTCCCAGGTTTCGCTTCGCTCGCCCATCGTCCGCAGGAGCGCGACCGTCATGAGGTTGCGCGTCAGTGTGCCGGTCTTGTCCGTGCACAAGACCGTCGCGGCACCCAAGGTTTCGATGGCGGCCGCGCGCCGTGTGAGCACGCGCGATCGCGACAGGCGCCACGCACCCATGACCATGAATACCGTGAGCACGAGCGGAAATTCTTCCGGCAGCAACGACATGCCGACAGCAATGGCACCCAGCAAGGCTTCCAGCCATGAACCACGCAATCCCCAGTAGAGCGCGAAGGCCAGCACGCTCACCGACAAGCCGATCGCACCGAAGACCAGTACCATCCGGCGCGTCTGCCTCTCGAGTCTCGGTTGTTCGCGCGCCATCCCGGCGAGGGACGTGCCGATCGCGCCGATGGCGGTGTGGGCGCCGGTGGCCAGGATCTGCGCGAGCCCCGTACCTCGAATGACCAACGTTCCCGAGAAAACCTGGCTGGTGTTCTCACCTCCGGGCAGCGCCAGTGCGACAGGAATCTCCTTGGCCGCACACTTCCGAACGGGCACCGATTCACCGGTCAACAACGACTCGTCGACTTCGACGTGATCGCCGGATACCAGCACGCCATCTGCCGGAATGCGATCACCTTCGGTAATGACCACCAGATCTCCGCGGACCACCTCTCGCCCCGGAATGCGGATTCTCGCGCCATCGCGTACCACGAGCGCCCGTGGACTGGTGAGATCGCGCAGTGCTTCCAGCGCCTTCTCGCTGCGACCTTGCTGGATGATGGCGATCGAAACAGAAATGGTCGCGAAGCCCAGGAGCATCAGCGCTTCACCGAGCTCACCCAGTGCTCCGTAGACGATCGCCGCAGCGATCAGCAAGGCGAACATGGGTTCTCGGATGACCTCGGCCGCTATGTGCCTCGTGGTGCGTCGTTCCGAAGCCGGCAGTTCGTTGAAGCCTTCCCGCTGCAGTCGTTCGCGCGAGTCGGCGGTACTCAGCCCGCAGGTGAGATCAGGCGGAGCAGGCATCGTCTCTCCGGGCGCCTCATTCCTGCGTCGCGTTCTGCTCGGCGCCATCGGGTAGCCAGCCGATGCGCGACAGGAAATCCGACACGGCACGTACCTGCTCGAAGTCCAGCGGGGCGATCCGTTGCGAATGCAGTCTCGGTAAGGTCATTCGGCGTCCATCCACGGCGTCGTACATCTGGCGCATGAGGTACGCATAGTGCTGTCCGCCCAGGCGCGGAATCCCGCGCAGTGAATCACCATCCGCATCCTGGCCGTGGCACGACTGACAATGTGCGAAGTAAATCCGGCTGCCTTCGATCTGGAACTCGCCGCTGCCGATTCCGCGGTTGCCTGGTCGGGTCAGTCCAGTGATGTAAACGGATACGTCAGCAATGTCCTGAGGCGTTTCGAGATGATGCTTGTCCGCCATACCCTCCATGCGAAAGTCCCAGCGCTTTCCGAACCGGAAATCCACCAGCTGCTTGGCGAGCACGCGATAGTGCTGGCCGGCAATGCGAGGTGTCGAACCACGCGTCTCGCCATTGCCATCCGCGCCGTGACAGGCCGTGCATTGCGCGAAGAGCTCAGCGCCTCGAACCGCGTCGGCTTTGGCGCGCAGCACTTCGTTGAGCTCACTCTGAGCCTTTGATGCGGCGCCAGCCATCATCGGAAAAAGCGCGATCATCGGAACGATGAAGCGAATTCGCATGGTCATGGTTTGTCCTCGGACCGTGTCATGGTCAGTATGGCGGCTCCGTGCACGCTGCCGGCACGCAAAGCGGCTACCGCTTCATTGGCGCGCTCGAAATCGAAGGCTTGGGTGATGGGCTTCAGCTGGATCTGCGAAGCGATCCGCATGAATTCGAGCCCGTCCGCACGCGTCAGATTGGCCACGGAAGAGATCGAGCGCTCACCCCAGAGGAGGTTATACGGGAACTGCGGTACGTCGCTCATGTGTATGCCGGCGCACACGACTCGGCCGCCCTTGCGTACGGACTGAAGCGCCAACGGAATCAACGCGCCCACGGGGGCGAAGATGATGACGGCATCGAGAGGCCGCGGCATAGGTTCATCCGATCCGCCAGCCCACGCAACTCCCAGGTCGCGAGCGAATTTCTGACCGGCAAGGTCTCCCGGGCGTGTGAATGCGTACACGTCACGGCCCTGTGCGACGGCGACCTGCGCCAGCAAATGGGCCGCCGCACCGAAGCCGAAAAGTCCGATCGCCTTCGCATCTCCGCAGGCGCGATAGGCTCGATATCCAATGAGTCCGGCACACAGCAGGGGCGCCGCTTCAGTGTCCGAGTAGCGTGCTGGAATCGGCATGCAGTAGCGCGCATCCGCCAGCATGTGTGTCGCGTAGCCACCGTCGACCGTGCAGCCGGTGAATTCCGGGCGGTCGCAAAGATTCTCCGCGCCGTCCTTGCAGTAGGAGCATTCGCCGCAGCTGTGCGCCAGCCATGGGACCCCGAGACGATCCCCCACATCGCAAGTCGTGACGGCGCTGCCGATGGCAATGACTCTGCCGACGATCTCGTGGCCCGGAATGATCGGGTAGACCGCCTGTCCGAGCTCCCCATCGATCACATGCAAATCAGTTCGACACACGCCACACGCGTTGATCTCGATGAGCACCTGGCTTGCTGTCGGAGGCGGGATCGACACCTCCTCGAGCACGAGCCGCTCCCCGGGGCGCCGCAGCCGCATGGCGCGCGCTTTTGTCGCGTCAGGATCTGAAGCAGGCTTGCTCATTCGTCCGTCACAAGCAACGGACTAACGAAGCCGGGTGGTTTGATCACGAGCAGGTCCGCACGCAGATCCTCGAGGACCTGCGCCGCGGTGCCGCTTGCCGCGGCGTGAACCCAGCGCGGTCTGGCTGCCGCACCCAGGATGACGATATCGAGCTCATGGGACTGTGCGAACTTGAGGATCGAAGACGCTACCGGCCCCTCCACGAACTCGACCAGCAGCGGCGAACCTCGGTCATTGCGGACTTCGACGAGCTGCTCGACCGCGCGGCGCTGCGCCACGTAAGCGTGGTGCTTTTCCTCTTCGGTGAAGGATTCACCAGGGAGATGCGGCGGGGGCCGCAATACGTGGAGCACGCTCAGGTCGGCGCAAAGCGCAGTCTCTAGCACCTGCGCAAAGATCAGCATCGATTCGTCGAGCGCCACCGGTCGCTCCGCCGGACGGCAAGGGTCAGCGCCGACGGTGATACGCATGGATTTTCGCCAAGGATCCGGCCGGACCAGCAGCAATGGCTTCTCGATCAACCGGATGAGGATCCAATCCGTGCGGGTGAGAACGCCGCGCGTAGGCTGCTGATGATGGTGGGAATCCTTGACCACCAGGTCGGGCTGGGACTGCAAGACCCGCTGGGCGATGCCGTGCTCCAGTGGAACCCGCCACTCGCAATCCGTGCTGACCACGAGCCCCCTCGCACGGAGTGGTTCCGCGAGGCGCTCCAGCGCCGACAGCAGGCCCGACCGACGTTCCGCTCGCAACGCACGATGCTCGTCCCCGGAATTCCAGCCGAGCGGGAGATCGCGCTCCGCGTCGCAGATGTAAAGCTCGATGGCCGCGCCGGAAGCCTGCGCGATACGCGCAGCCTTCTCCACACAGGGATGAACGCTGGCCGTCGGATCGACGATCACCAGGATGCTGCGCAGCAGCGGCAAAGGATGCGCCTCCGGCGGGCAGACCTGATCGACTTTCGCTTGGTGGTGATACGTCATGTTGCCTCCCAATGGAGGCTTTCTAACAAGCGGCGGCCACCTGACATATACGTGGTAGACCGCATGCCTCTCAGCAATGCCACGGCTTAGCCCGTCGCAAACGCTTCAGTACCGTCTGCCACGCCAACAACGTCGGGGATGGTCACATGACAAGAATTCGCCACTTCATCGACACGCAGGACTTCAGCCGCGCCGAGCTTCTGGCCATCATCGATCTGGCGCGCCAGCTCAAGGCAGCAGATCGGGATGGAGCATGCCCACGGCTGCTGGACGGCGCGTCTCTTGGCATGCTCTTCGAAGAGCCCTCCACCCGAACGCGCGTTTCCTTCGAAGTAGCCATGACCAAGCTGGGTGGCCATGCGCTTTATCTCAAGCCTGGCGAAATTCATCTCGGCCAGCGCGAATCGCTCAACGACACGGCCGACGTTCTCGAACGCATGGTCGACGTGATCGAGGCACGCACGCTCCGGCACGCCACGGTCGTCGGACTGGCGCGCAAGTCGGATGTGCCGGTCATCAACGGGCTCACCGACTACAACCATCCGACACAGGTGCTCTGCGATGTCATGACCATGATGGAGCACGCGCAACCGGGTAAAAAGCTCACGGACTGCAAGGTCACATTCGTCGGTGATTCCACCAACGTCTGCAACTCGCTGGCCTTGATCTGCACGCAGATGGGCATGCACTTCACACAGGCGGCGCCGGCTCGCTACCAGGTGAACGAACTGGTGCTATCGCTCGCGCAATCCAACTGTCGAGCTTCACACGGCACCATCAGCGTCTCCGAAGAC
>Ga0315912_10006992_pt1 | contig 10000 bp, 9 predicted proteins | sample VfabasoilMG_FD_204469 | JGI IMG/M metagenome (GOLD analysis project Ga0315912, IMG submission 204469) | Garden soil microbial communities collected in Santa Monica, California, United States - V. faba soil | ecosystem: Environmental > Terrestrial > Soil > Garden | place: USA: California... | reverse complement strand
CTCGAGTCATAGCGTTCGGCGCGACCACCGGGCTGCATCGCTATTACCTGGGGCTCAACGCACACATCAAGGAGCGCTACCCGAACTGTGTCAGCTTGATGGGCGGGCCTCACCCCACCTACTACCCCGAGGTGCTCGCGACGCCGGGGCTCGACGTGATCTGCCAGGGAGAAGGCGAAGATGCCGCGGTCGAGCTGTGCCACGCGCTGGAAAATGGCGACGATCCGCGTGGCATTCGCGATCTGTGGGTGAAACACGAGGGAGTGATTCACAAGAACCCGGCGCGCGAGCTACGCCGCGATCTGGACGCCATCCCCTACCCGCCCCGCCAACTCCTGTACGAGTACGACGACGCGTTGCGCCTGCGGCCCTTGAAGTCGTTTACCACCAACCGCGGCTGCCCTTTTCCGTGCAGCTACTGCTTCAATGCGTCGCTGGTCGAACACTATGGTTCGAGCTGGAAAAAGGTACGCATTCGCAGCCCCGAGAACGTGGTGGGCGAGCTCGTGCAAGTGAAGCGGGCCGGTCCGCTACAAATCATCGCGTTTCGCGAGAGCATTTTCGTCTACAGCGCGCGCTGGCTGCGTGAGTTCGGCGAACTGTACCGGCGCGAAGTCAAGCTGCCCTACTACTGTCATGTACGTGCCGATTTGATGACCGAGGAGATGGTAGAGCTCCTGGCTTGGTCCGGCTGCCACACCGTGAACCTGGGAATCGAGACGGCCAACCCGGAGCTGGCAAACGGCGTGCTGCGCCGGCGCATCGACATGCAGAAGCTTGCGGATGGCGTGCGTCGCTTGAAGCGCGCCGGCATCGTCGTCTTCGCCGACAACATCGTGGGGATCCCGAGCGGCACGCTGGAAGACGATCTGGCAACGCTGAAGCTCAACGTCGATCTCGACGTGGACTACGCCGCGGCGACGCTGTGCACGCCGTACCCGGGCACGGGGATCGCGACCTTCGCCAAGGAGAACGGCTATTTCGACGGCAACTTCGAGCTGATCGACGACAGCTACTACACCGAGTCGGTGCTGAGGTTTCGGTCTCCCGAGGAAAAGCTTTCGATCGAAAACTTGCACAAGCTGTTCGCCATCACGGCGGCGATCCCGGCGCTCTTGCCGCTCACCAAACGGCTGCTGCGCCTGCCGCCGAACGACTACTTCTACGCGGCGTTCCGAGCCTGGTACTTGATCTGTCACATGACCGAGGTGATGCCGAGGCGGCCCGACTGGTCTCAAATCAAGGAGAGCTTCCTCAGCATTTTCGGCGTGTACCGCGGGGTGGACGAAAATCGTTTTCCAGCGCCGGAGCCCGAAACGCTGCCGATCGTGGAGCTGGAAGCGGCCGTTCGGGCCGAACCGCGGGTCCAGCTGCGCTTGCAGCGGGAGCGAGTTGCTCATGCCGGATGACGCCGAAGCCCTTCAGCGCGAGCGCGACCGACGCGTGCTCGTTCGCCGCTACAAGCGCCGCCTGAAGGCAGCGGCAGCATTGCTCGTGTCCTTGGCAGCCGGCACATTTCTCGCCTGCCAGCGCGAAGGCGCCAAGCCCTCGGCTCGCCCGAACCCCGCCCCGAACCCGACCACTCCAGAGGTTTCGAATCTACCTGCGCCGCCCGCTGAACCCGACGCGAGCGGCGGTACACCGGGTAGCGGTGGCCAGAGCGGCCAAGGCGGGCAAGGCGGCGCGGCGAGCGGTGGCAAGAGCAATCAGGTCGACCGCCACGAGCACCGTAAGGGCATGCCCGTGCGCGACAATTTGGTGGAGTGATTTGGCTTCAGACGAGCCGAAACACGCGTGAAATCGTCGCGCACTCAACAGGCGGTACGAGCAAGCGTTGTCCGTAGTCGCCGATAGAAACCAAAAAATCTTGGCGCCCTTGGCAATCTTGGCGGCCTTGGCGTACCTCCTCCAAGGCAGCAGCGCGGTTGATGCTCTCAGCTACACGAAGACCGCGGCGGTGGCTCGGGCCCACCCCGTGAAACCGGGGCGGAGGCTCGCGGAGCTGGGCTCTTCGCGAGCATTGTTTTTGGCGAAGAGAAACGGGGCAAGCCCGGCGGCTTACCCGAATCCCAGAGGCCTATTCAACTTGTCGGAGAGGATTTTGCCGAGGGAACGGCTGCCGCCTAGAGCGTGGCAAACACCAGCCACTCGACCAAGGGAGCAGCGGTCTTGGCGTGAGTGACGAGCCAGGGCACCAGCTTGGGCGACGCCAAGATCCCTTTGGGAAAGTCAGGAAAGCCGACGGTTAGCCCCTTGCGACGCAGGTGCTCGGCGCGCGGATGGTCTGGGTCGAAGCCCTTGGGCACGCGCTTGTAAAAGTCGTGCGAGTGGACCTCGAAGCCCTTCTTCTCGAGCGCCGCGAGCAGCTTGACGAGCTCGCGGCCACGCTTGTCGTCGGCCACCGCGTTGCGAAAGCCCGCGAGCGAGCGCGGATCCATCATGTAGTGGCCAGCCGCCGCGAACGACTTGGGCAGGCCGACGTGGAAGTACAGCGCCATGGGCACCTCGGTGATCTTGCCCTGACGTTTGGTTTGGATGACCCCGCTCGCGTGAGTCTTGTACGGAGTCTTGTCCTTCGAGAAGCGCACGTCTCGAAAGATCCGGAAGAGCTTCGGCTGCTCGAGCTCCGAATGCTTGTACGCCTTGTCGACACCAACGCTCACCTCGTCGAGCAGCTGCCGCAACGGCTCTTGATAGCCTTCCTGAAACTCGGCCTTGTGCGCCAGAAACCAGGCTCGCTTTTGATTCTTCGCGAGCGCGCGAAAGAACTTCGCGTCCCCATCGGCGAAACCAGAAAACGACATGGCCCGATCGATACCACGAAACGCGGACGACCAGACGGTCAGCCGCGACGGACCGGCCCGCGGTGAGCGCGAAACGCGAACACCACATAGCCTACGGCGAGCAGAAACGCGAGCGGCCACCAGTAGAGCGCGACGCGGCGCCCGTAGTCGCCACTCGTCGCGTCGTGCAATCGCAGGGAGTGCGCCGGGTCGAGCGTCGAATAGAGCAGCGTGGGAAACACAGCCACCGAAACGGAGACGAGCAAGCCCGCAATCAGCGCGCACGAACCGAAAAAACGCCGCATGGCAGGCTGCGCTGCGGCCCGAGGCAAGGCGAACCAAAGACCCAGGAGCGCGAGCGCCGAAGCGAGCCAGGCGAGCGGCCGCCCGGCGAGCGCTGGAAAAAACTGCGGGCGTACGACCCCCGTCGCCAGCGTGACGGCGATGAACAGGAGCGCCAAGGGCAACCAGAGCCGACGTTCCACGCGCCGCGCGCGCTCCGCGAGGTCACCGTCGCTTCGGTACTGCAAGAACAGCGAGCCGTGTAGCGAGAGCAACCCCACCGCGAACACACCGACGAGCAGGGTGTACCAGTCGAGCAGGCCCACCTGACCCGTGCTGCGGAAGTTCGTGAAGAACGGCAGCGTGCGCACCTCCTCGCTGCTGAGTGGCAGGCCGCGCACCACGTTTCCGAGAGCCACGCCGAACAAGAGCGCGAGCAGCGCGCTGCTGAGCGCGAACACGACGTCCCAAAACGCGCGCCACTCGGCGTTGTCCACGTGGCTTCGCAGCTCGATGGCGACGCCCCGCAGCATCAAACACCAGACGAAGACGAAGAGGCTCAAGTAGAAGGCTGGAAACGCCGTGGTGAGCAGCACCGGAAACGCCAGAAACATCACGCCACCGGCGGCTATCAACCACACTTCGTTGCCGTCCCAGAAGGGACCAATCGCGGCGAACACGCTGCGACGCTCAGCCTCGGTCTTGGCCACGAACAGGTGCAAAACACCCGCGCCAAAGTCGAAGCCGTCGAGCACGGTGTAGGCGGTGAGCATGAGCGCGAGCAGCGCGTACCAAAGCTCAGGCATGACCTTCGGCCTCCCCGGGCACGCCGTATTCGCGGGGCGCCGGCAGGCCGGGACCGTGCGCGAGCTCACGTGCGACCAAGAACAAGAACAACAAGCCGAGGACGAAGTAGAGGCCTCCAAAGCCGAGCAGCGTAAACAACGCGTTGCCCGAGCTCACGCCACGACTGTAACCCTCGGCGGTGCGAAACAAGCCGTAGACCAGCCACGGCTGGCGCCCAAGCTCCGCCGTGAACCAACCCGCGGTGGTAGCGATGTAGGGAAACGGAAACGCCAGCATGAGCGCCCACAAGAGCCCGCGCGAGGTCTCGAGTCGACCGCGCACACGCGCGAGCGTCGAGAGCCCCATCAGGGCGATGAAGAGCGTGCCGAGCCCTGCCATAACGTGAAACGAGTAGTAAAGGAGCTCGATGTTGCCGGGCCATTCCGTCTCGGGAAACTCGCGCAAGCCTTTGACGCTGCGCTGGGGCGTGCCGTACGCGAGGATGCTGAGCACGGCGGGCGCTTGAATGGCGTTGTCGATGCGCCGCTCGCGCACGTTGGGTTGACCGATGAAGGTGAGCTCGGCGTACTCGCCGCTGTCGAAGCGCCCTTCCATCGCTGCCAAGGTCACCGGCTGATACTCGGCAACGGCCTTGGCCTGGCGGTCGCCCGTGGGGAACGCGACGAGGATGGCAGCGATGAGGCCCGCGCCCGTGCCCCAGCGCAGAAACAAGCGCGCAGCGGGCAGGTGCTTGCGACCGAGGGCATAAAAGGCTCCGACCGCCGCCATCACGAACGACGCGGTGACGACGCTGGCCGAAAGCGTGTGCAAAAACTGCAGAATACCCCATGGGTTGAGCAGAAAGGCCCAAACGTCGTCGAGCACCAGGCGACCGTTTTCGAGGGCGTAGCCGACCGGATGCTGCATGAAGGCGTTGGTGGTGACGATGAAAAACGCCGAGAGCCAACTCCCGAGGAGCACCGCAAACGACGCCAGGAGGTGCTTGCGCGGACCGAGTCGGTGCTCTCCCCACACCAGCGCAGCAACGAAGGCGCTCTCGAGAAAGAACGCAAACATCCCTTCCAGCGCCAACGTCTGCCCGACCACTCCCCCGGCATAGCGCGAGAAGCGCGACCAATTCGTGCCGAACTGAAACTCCATCGGCACTCCGGTGGCCACACCCATCGCGAAGTTGATGCCGAAAATCCGCGTCCAGAAGCGCGCGGCGTCCGCGCAGAGCGCGTCATTTTTTCGCAGCCCGACGAGCTTCAGTAAGAAGATCAGGAGTGCGAGCCCCATGGTGAGCTGGGGAAACAGGTAGTGAAACGCGATCGTGAAACCGAATTGAACGCGGTGCCAAAAACCGGGGTCGTCCACGGCGCCGAGCCTACCACTCGCCACGGCGCAGGTGTTGCGTAGGAGAAGTGAAGGACGAGTACGAGGGCCGCTGCCATGTCGGATATCCGCTCGGGCCTCGTCTCGAGAGTGAGCGCTGTTGGACTCTTAAGTTTTGGTTGGCGGAAAATCCGAGCTCGATTTAGATTGGGAAATGCTGGGGCAGGTTGTCCCCGCATCTTCGGTGCTTGCATGAGTCTTCCGGCCACCGACAAAGCCCCGGAACAGCAAGTGGGCAGGTACGCGATCTTCGATCCGATCGCAGCGGGCGGCATGGCAACCGTGCACATTGCCCGCTTGATGGGTCGCGAAGGTTTCTCACGCGTCGTCGCGGCCAAGCGCATGCACCGTCACTTCCTGCAAGATCCGGAGTTTAGCCGGATGTTTCTGGAAGAAGCGTTGCTCGCGGCGCGCGTGCGACACCCGAACGTTGTGCCAATCGTGGACGTACTGTCTCACGAGAACGAGCTCATCCTCGTGATGGAGTACGTTCACGGTGAGTCGGTGCTCGCGCTCATGCGCCTGGCACACGAAAACGGGGGCATTCCAGCGGCCGTCGCGGCAGCCATTACCGTGGGCACCCTGCACGGTCTGCACGCCGCGCACGAAGCGAAGAACGAGCGCGGCGAACCGCTCGACATCGTGCACCGCGACGTGTCGCCGCACAACGTGTTGGTGGGCGCCGACGGGGTGCCGCGCGTCGTGGACTTCGGTGTGGCGAAGGCCGTGCATGCGAAGGAGTCGACCGAACCCGGTGTCCTGAAGGGCAAGTTCTCGTACATGGCACCGGAGGTCGTGCGAGGCGCAGCCACGACGCGTCAAGCCGACGTTTTCTCGGCGGCGGTGGTGCTCTGGGAGATGCTGGCCATGCGCAAGCTCTTTGCCGGAGCCAGCGAGCGCGAGCGCTTGCTCGCGATCGTGAACGGCAACTATCCGTCGCCGCGCACGTTCAACGCGAAGGTCCCGCCCGAGCTCGTGCGCATCGTGATGAAGGGGTTGATGGTGGATCCGAAGGCGCGCTACGCGAGCGCGCTCGAGATGGCCATCGATCTGGAACGCCACGCAGAGCTCGCGTCGCAGCGCGTAGTGGGTGACTGGGTCTCCGCAATGGCGGCGGTCGAGCTCGATCGGCGTGCCGCCTTGCTGCACGACATCGAGACATCGGCCGTGGTGCCGACAGCCTCGATGGGCGACCGCCACAGCGTGATGGGCGCAAGTCACTCTGAAACGGCCCCGAGCGCCGTGATCTCGGCATTGCCCGAAATGCCGCGCTCGCGGCGTCCTCTGCCGCTGATCGCCGCGGCTTTCGTGCTCGTCGGCATCGTAGCGGCCATGGCGTTTCGCAGCTTGTCCGCTCCAGCAGCGAAGGGTGTCACTGCGGCAGCGACAGCCAGCGTCGCGCTGGCACGAGCGACGCCCGCGCCCGAACCAGCTCGACCTGAATCCCCCGCCCCCGCCCCCGCGCCGAAGCCCCCGTCCGAAGCCGAGGTGGCGCCGCAAGCACTGCCATCACGGGCTACCACCGCCGCGGCGACTGCGCCGTCCACGCCCGCGCGCGCCGCCCAACGAGGCGGAGCGCAAGCCAAGGCCGCGCCCAAAACCAACCCCCACGACAAGCACTTTTTGCCGAGCAAACTCTAAGTGAGGTCGAAGATTCGCAACACCGCAAGGCTCACATTGACGCTCACGGCGCTGTTTCCGGCAACCTTCGCCTATTCGCCCACGAGCCACGCCCAGGAAGGATCGAGCGACGCGAACGACAGCGCGAAGGCCTTCGCCGACGCGGTCAAGCTCTTCAAGGCCGGTCAGGCCGAGCGGGCCCTACCTTCGTTCGAACAGCTCGCGGCGTCCACCAAGAGCCCCAACGCGCAGCTCTACGTCGGCTATTGTTTGATGGACCTGGGTCGGCATCGCGCGGCGCATCGCGCCTTTTCACGGACGATTCAGTCAGCGTTGGCGCTGAACGATGCGCGCTACGACGCTGCGCGCGAGGCTGCCCAGGAACAGGTGCTGGCGCTGAATCTCCGCCTCGCCAAGCTGGTGCTGTCGTTCGTGGAGACGCCTCCGACGCTGGTGGTGAAGGTGGACGACGAACGCGTCGCTGCGTCCGAGCTGGGCTCTCCGTTGGTGCTCGAGCCGGGCGCGCACCACATCGAGGCCAGCGCCGACGGGCTCGCCCCGCTGATCCGCGACGAGACGATCGAGGCCGGCGGCAGCAAGACGCTGACCCTGAGCTTTTCCAAAGCAGACCACGAAGAGCCGAAGCCCGCGGCGGCGCTGCCTCCGCCGAAGGACGGCGGCGCTACCCTGCGCACACTCGGGTTCGTCGCGGGCGGAGTGGCAGTCGCAGGGCTCACGGTGTTCACGGTGACGGGCCTCAAGGCGCGGAGCATTCACGCCCAGCTCGAGGACGAATGCCCGCAGGGCTGTTCGGATCCCGCTCACCTCGACCTCGTCGGTCGCGGCAAGTCCATGCAGACGGCTGCGAACGTGAGCCTGGCCGTAGGCGGTGTGGGTGCCGTCGCGGGCGCCACGCTGTTGTTTCTGGGCTTTCGCCAGGGCGCCTCGGCGGAGCCGTCCATCGCGTTCAATCGGAACGGCGTTACGCTGCACTATCGAGGCAGGTTTTGATGGTGCACCACCTCATCCGCTGCGCACTGGGCGCCGCACTGCTGTCGTTTGCTTGCAACTACGACTTCCAGCAATTCGTCGCAGGCGGCGGCAACGCCGGGATGGCGAACGGCGAGGGCGGCTCAGAAGCGAACGGCGCAAGAGGAGGTGCGTCTGCCGGCAGCTCTAACGCGGGCGGCGCCAACGCGGGCAAGGCCAATGCAGGCGGCGGCAGCGCAGGCGGCAAGTCCAGCGCGGGCGGCTCGGGCGCTGGCGGCAAGGCCAACACGGGCGGCGCCAGCGCGGGCGGCGCCAGCGCGGGCGCTGCCGGGCGCAGTTCCGGGGGTGCAGCGGGCAACGGAGGAACTGCTGGCGGCGCCGCTGGCGGCAAGAGCGCTGGCGGCTCGATGGGCAGCGGCGGTTCGGTTGCCGCTGGGTGCGCTGGGGAAAAGCTAGGCGGCGTCTGCTGGTATCTGAGCGATTTGAATCAAAGCTGCTCGCAGGCGTGCGCAAACCACGGTGGCGTGGCATCAAGCGCGACCAGCTACGTGGGCGTGGATTCGCAGGGGGGCAGCCTACTCAAGTGCTCGCTCGTGCTGGCGCTGCTCGGCGTGCGCGAAGCGCCAAACGAGGGGAATCGCACGGACGGCGTGGGCCTCGGGTGTCACGTGTTTCCACAGGCGACGCGAGGTGAGCAAAGCTTCTGGCTCAGTTCGCCCGAGTTCAGCCCGACCGCGCGTCTGCGAAACGCGAGCATCGCGTGCGGCTGCGCACAGTAGTCCCGCTAGAAGCGAACACTCAAGCCAGTCACCGCGGCCAGGCTCAGCGTCTGGTGGTAGTAGAACGCCCAGGGCACCTCCACCGAGAGGCTCAGCCGGACCGAGTCGGATAGCGGAACGCCCACGCCGAGCAATACCGCGAGCGACATGTCCGGGATAGCCTTCCCGCGAGTGCGCGGCGCATACGCAAATAGCAGCGCCCCGAACAGCGGATCCCAGAAATTCCAGCCGATCTGCGGCAAGAATGCAAACCTCTGCGCGCGACTCGAGCCGGGCTCGGGCTCCGGCCAGAGGCGGGCGGTCGCCTGCATGCTCACGCCGAGACGCACTCGATCCACGAAGTAGTAGTGAATCCCCACGAGCCCGGACAGGTTCACCGTGTTGGCAACGCTGGTCGAAGTGTCCGTAGTGAAATCGTGACTCCAGAGCGTCATGCTGAGCGAGTCAGTCTGCAAAAAGTCGCCCTGTTTCGGGGCCGCGTGGCCGAGAGTCGAGACGCACGTCACCGCGGTAAACGTCAGCGCCACGCAGCCAAGCTTCGACAATGAACCGCGGGGGACGCGCGTCATGGGACTCCTCGAGGCCGCCGAGGCGACGGCCCAGCTCCCCCAACGTCCGCCTGCGAGCTCGCTTTAGGCCTCGTCAGAAGGCGCGAGTCGGACCGCAAGCCCGGTGGTTGACGCGTCCGCGCCGCCGAGGAAAATGGGCGAGCGGATGCAGCGACAACCGGTTGACTCCAGCAGCATCGTCTCCGTAGGTTACGATGAGGCGACGCACGAGCTCGAAATCGAGTTTCAAGGAGGGCGAGTGTACCGCTATCAGAGCGTGCCCGCCGCAGCCTACCGCTTGCTGCTTCGCGCCCCGTCCATCGGTGAATACGTAAATCAGGTGATCAAGCCGCGATTCGCGGCCAGTCGGGTGTGAAACCCGGGCTCAGCGCGGCTCCTTGAACACGGCGGCCCGCAGCAAACTCGGTTCGAAGGGCTTCTCGAGGGTTACATTGGGCACGCTTTCGAGGAACGCTGCCGCCCGTGCGCTGAACGCGCCGCCCGTCATGAAGAGCATCGACCGCGCGAGTTCGTGATCGAGCGCGAAGAGTGCGTGATAGAAATCCATGCCGCTCATTTCGGGCATCATCACGTCGCACACGATGCGGTCGAAGCGTTCCCCAGCGCGCAATCGCTCGAGAGCGTCCCGCGCGCGCGTCTCGACGACGACATCGGAGCCTCGCAGGATGCGCGCGAGCAACTGGCCGACCGTGGGCTCGTCGTCGATCACCAAAATGCGTAGCCGGCGCGGGCCCGGGTCGACACCGTCGGGCGCCGGCGCTGGATCAGCGACTTCGGCGCCGGCCACGGCCAGCCG
>Ga0315912_10006991_pt1 | contig 10000 bp, 10 predicted proteins | sample VfabasoilMG_FD_204469 | JGI IMG/M metagenome (GOLD analysis project Ga0315912, IMG submission 204469) | Garden soil microbial communities collected in Santa Monica, California, United States - V. faba soil | ecosystem: Environmental > Terrestrial > Soil > Garden | place: USA: California... | reverse complement strand
GATACTGACCGACCTGTCGCCGGGAATCATCCTCGCCAAGCCGGTCACCAACTCAGCCGGAATGCCTGTGGTTGCTGAGGGGGGCTGTCCTTGATGATGTGATGATCGCACGGTTCAAGAAGCTGGACCTTCCGTCCGTCTTCGTTGAGGGCGAGACTGGCTCGGCCGGAGGCAAAACGCTGGCTGAGTTGGAGATCGAGCTGGAGTATCGATTTCGACACGTATGCCAGGATCCGCTTCAACAGACCATTCTTACGGCAGTCGACGGTAAGCTTGCCGGAATAGAGGGGCTCGGCGGCTATGCGGGCGGCGATGATTTTGTCTTTATGAGCCACCCCGATCGCATCGGCGTAATTTGCGAAACCGTGATTAAACAGTTCGATCTGGTGATACCTGATTTTTACGATCGCGACGACCGACTGCAAGGCTACATCGATTCCGTCGATTGAAAAGGGAATCATTGTGCATTCAAGATCCTAGCGCAACAGGTGGTGAAACGCATGTGCGGGGCTATGCCAGTTCAAGATCTTCCGGGGCCGATCGTTGAACATCGCTTGCACTCGCTTGATCTCCGCGCGCGACACCTGCGTGAACCGTGTGCCCTTGGGAAAGAACTGGCGGAGCAGCCCATTGGTGTTCTCGTTCGTCCCTCGCTCCCAAGGAGAATGCGGATGGGCAAAATAGACCCGCATCTTGGTCTGCTTGGTGAAGAGCCGATGCTCCCGCATTTCGGGCCCCTGATCATAGGTGAGCGAGCGGCGGAGCTGAGCAGGGAGCGTCCGCAGTTCGCGGGCGAACGCCCGCCGTACCGTGGCCGCGTCCTTCGCCTTCAGCGGCACCAAGACGGTAAACCGAGTCGTCCGCTCCACCAGAGTGCCAAGCGCGGACGCATTGGCATGGCCCACGAGCAAGTCGCCCTCCCAATGCCCCGGCACCGTGCGATCGGCGACTTCTTGGGGCCGTTCGTCAATGCTGATGAGGTCCTGAATGGGCCGCGACGACAGCCGCACCTTATGCGGCCGTCGAAATCGGTGCCGGCGCCGCAGATAGCGAGCAAGTTCTCGCTTCAAGGCTCCGCAGGGCAGCACATACAGATAGGTATAGATGGCTTCGTGCGAGATCCGCATCGTCGGTTCGTCAGGATACCGCTGCGGCAAGCCGTGAGCAATCTGTTCAGGAGACCAGCGCTGCGCGAGCAGCGTCAGGACGGCGGTACGCAAGAAAGGCTGGACCGCGAGCTTCCGTGGCTTGCGCGGCTGATGGGCCCAGCGTTGCGCCCGTTGGTGAGCTGGCACCGCTCGATAGGTCACGGGGGAGGCGCGGTGTCGAGTCAGTTCGCGCGACAACGTACTCGGGGCTCGATTCAAGACTTGAGCGGTCGCTCGGAGGCTGTATCCTGCGGCCAACATGCGACTGAATTCCTCGCGCTCCATGAGGCTCATTCGTCGATACCGTCCCATGTGCAACTCCTTCGTTCCTGGATGCTCCAGGATACTGGTGTTGCACTAGAACCTTGAACCCAGACATGAACTATTTCCCATGATGAGCTTATCTATTGCGGTCGTGACAAACAGCCACCGCCCGATCGATCACCACGGGGATGTCAGCAACGTCGCATCTGAGTTGAAAAAGCTGGCGAAAGCCCACAAGGGGAGCGCGTTTGTAAAGGACCGGCGCGGAGCTGAAACCACCGAGAAGGATGAGGCCGCCTAGCTCAAATCAGACAGATTGGCATCCGATCTTTCGAGAACAATGGCGGGATCGTGGCAATGGTCAGGAGGGTGCCGCTACACCTTACTGGCAGGGCTCGAAATCGTCACAATCCTCTGTGGTAAAGCGCGGACCTACTTCATAGACATACCCGGACGGATAGGTTGTCCCGTCCACATGCCCCGCTGCGCTCTTACTTAATACTTTTCCGCAACGCAGACAGTGCTGAACGCCTTCCCAGGACGGATGTCCGGCAAGATGCTGAACCGGCTGACCGACTTCGGCAAACTGTTGAGGAAGGAGGACCTTACGAACTTCCGCGACGAGCCGGTGGGCATGATCTGCCGACTCCAGCTCAGAATCTTCCAACACCAGGACTAAAAGTCCGAGCGCTCGAACAGGATCGCCATTGGCTTCCTCAAGAAGCCGGTGGGCAAAGGCCTGAACTTTTGTTTGAAGCCGCTGAGAGTCCATGATTTACGCCTTCGAATTTCCCAAGTTCCTCTATACTATCGGGGGATTCCAGGGAATCCATGAACTCAATCCATCTAAGCACACAATCTGGTCACGAATTTTCTTGCGAGTACAAGAATCGCAGGTTCCGTGCCATTCGTTCGTGAGGGTTGTCCCTGTTTGCTCGAATGCCCCCTCTCACTCATTCGCCTCCCCTACTAAACGTCTTAGGCGCCCTCTACAGAAACGAGAACGCAATCGTATCCGCTCGAAACCCGATGCATTTCATATCTAGGGTCGTTTAGGAATGCGCGATAGAGCCATAATAATCAAAGAGATGTATTGACTGGCCGTTGGATATAGACAATGATGGCTCGGCTTTATATGAATGGTCGTGTGCATTTCACCCTCACGTGGCACACCTGCATGTCTGTTCGCTCCAACAGATTGCGCCACTCAGCCGATTGGCTCAATCACCCATTTGATCCTTCTGTTGTTCTTATTCGGACACTTGGTTCGCAATTCTTGGCTCTTCGGCACGACTATGATCAGGTGATCCCGTCAGTCCACATCAGTACATATGTGGACTCCGCCGCTAAGAATGCCGAACATCGCAGCCTCTTACCTGATTGACCGTTTACCCGATGGAGGATGTCCATGGACACATCACACACTGATCTCCTGCAGGATTTTTCTCTCGTCACGAAGAGCTTTGAGCAACTGGGACAACGGCTCTCGGAAGTGGCCGAACAAGTTCGGACGACCGGTACGTTGCCTTCTGAAAGTTTGATCGAAGAGATCACCGCCTCCCGACGGAACTTCACAGACCTCAGGGCTCGGGCGATCGAACTGGTCGGCTTGATGTCGGAAACCCCGAACGCCGCCGCAGAAGAGATCGGGTCAATGAAGGAGCTTGAGGCCCTGCTGCAAGTGGCCGCAGAAGCCCAACGCAAACGCGCGCAACAGGAGAAAACGCGCATGCGAGCATTGACCGTGCTTGATCGACTGCTATCACTCGTACACCGCGACCAACCGGACTTCGCGCCGCTCAGCGAATGCCAGGCAAAATCACGCGCATTGCGTGAAGCGATTCACAACCACGCCGGCTCTGAACTCCACCCCGATGTCACAGCACTGGCCCAGGGCCGCCACCCTCTGGCAGAACTCCTCACGCTGGTGGAAGGCTATGATGACCTCGACGATGATCTGTGGCTGCTGTTAAAGCATGCGGTCGCGGAAAACTTCGGAAAGTCGTTAGCCATGAGCGCTGCGCGCGGGAAACTCCGCCCCTCACCCACTCGTATGAATCCGGAGCACTCGCCGGATGAGTTGCAGAATGGTATGAAAGTCAGCGTCGCACCAGCTACCTTCACCGATGGCGAAAGCGGGCCCCACTGACGTTTGCGCCCCGCACATAGCGAGGACTGCGCCGGACATTTTCCCTTCACGCCCGTGGTTCACCATGATCTGTGGTACAAATCCCGTCTGAAGACTCCTTTCAAAACACCCGCGCTGGTTGTCTCACCCGCTTTCGTGTGATAGCTTGATTGTCAAAGGGATCCTTCCTCCATCGATAAACTACCTTATTGAGGCTGCGTGCTGATTGACCGTTTACCGAACGCGCATCGACACATTCGCTTAATGCCTGCATGGTTGATGATGGTGTTGGCGCTCTGTGCCCCGCCATTCTCCTCACCCGGCTATGCGGAAGCCGTTGCGCCCGCTTCCAACAAGATTACCCTCGACTTCAACGAAGTCGAAATTCCGGTGTTCGTTCGCTTCATCAGCGAATTGACCGGGAAGAATTTTGTCCTTGATGAGACGATCAAGAAGCTGGGCGGAAAGATTTCCGTGTTCTCGCCTACCAAAGTCACGCCGGACCAGGCCTACGGCATGTTTGTGGCAGCGCTGGAAGTCAGCCGGATTGCCGTGGTTCCTAAGGGCGCGGTCTATCAGATCGTTCCCATGGGCGAACTTCCCCCGGAGCGCGGAGCCTATGTTTACAAGCTCAAGCATGCCAATGCGACCGATTTGGCCGCCGTCCTCACGAACCTCGTGGCCCGATCCCAAACGGTGGCGCAAACAGCCCCTGGTGCGAGACCGCCCATGCGGGCCCTGACGGAATTCGAAGCCCCTGTGCAAGTGTTCGCCGACAAGGCCACCAACTCCATCGTCATCAGCGCGACCAAATCCGCCTATAGCCGGATCCAATCGGTCATCCACGATTTGGACACCAGGCGGAAACAGGTCTTTGTGGAGGCGGTCATTCTGGAAGTGCAGGTCGACCGGCTCAAGCAGATCGGAGTCGATCCTGTCCAGGTCTTGGGTGCGGGCAAGTCCGGGTCCTTCCAGGGGATCGTCGGCGTAAATCGTGCGCCTGAGGATATTGCCTCGATCGCGCAACTCCTCGCGGGAGCCGCCGTAAGCGGCGGGACGCTCCCCATTCTTGACACCATCAATGTCCGCGCCTTTTTGAATTTTCTCCTGAACCTGACAGACACGAACATTCTCTCAACTCCTCAGGTCCTGGCTGCGGATAACCAGAAAGCCAAGATCGTCGTCGGTGAGAACCGTCCCTTCCCGACCGGTCAGGCGCAAGGTATTACCGGTGGGACACTCGTCACGATTGAACGGAAAGACGTCGGTGTTACATTGGAGATCACCCCGCAGGTGCTGGAGGACGATCTGGTTCGGTTGGAAATCAAGCAGGAGATCACCGCGATTGCTGAGAATGTGGCCCAGACAATCGGAGCCGGCACCGCCAGCGTTCCGGTCGGGCCCACCACGACGAAACGGTCTATGGAGACCACCGCGATCGCGCATGACCAGCAAACGCTGGTGGTAGGCGGCCTCGTCAGAGATAACCTGACAATCAGCGAGAAGAAAATTCCCCTGCTCGGCGACATTCCGTGGCTCGGATGGCTCTTTAAGTCTCAAACCAGAACAACCGAGAAGCTCAACCTTCTGGTGTTTCTCACTCCACACCTTGTCCGGGACGAACACGATATGATCGAACTGAACGCGCGCAAAGCGAAGGAACTCAACATGCTCCAGCGCGACAACCGGGTGGAAGAGCCCACCAGGCTGAAGCAGGAAGTCCTTGAGCGTCTTGAACGACCCGCGCCGGCCCCCGCCGCTCCCGCTGAGCCAAAGAATCCGTAGCCAGACCCGGCACACTCACATCTCCCCCCATCCGAGGGATAGTACAACAGCCGCCACACCCGCTAGTATGACGGCCATGTCACAGATCGATCCACCCCGGGCGCAGACAGATAGCGCCCGCTCCTCCGAGCGCTTCCCCGTCACCTACCCCGTCATTTTCGGTGGTGCCCCCTTTGTGGGCGAAGGCACGCTGACTGACTTGTCTGCATCCGGCTGCGCCATCGTCTGCGATCGCACCGTGCTCTCCGGAAGTTATGTGCGGCTGAATGTCCTCATGCCTGACCACTCGCCATCACTCGCAATTGACCTGGGCAAAATTCGCTGGGTCCGCGGCCAGGTCTTCGGAGTCGAATTCATCCGCCTCCCCACCATTACCCGCCGGCAACTCGACCGGGCCATCTGGAACCGCTTCCTTCGCTCCCTGAGCCGCCCCGCCACCGCCTGAGCCGCCAACCATACTCACATACCGGCTGCGATTGACGACCAGTGGCATCCGGTACTAGGCTGAGTCAAAATCTTCGCCCTCCGGCAACTTTAGTTCCACACCGTTTTGACCGAAGGAGCCGTATGGCCTCATCTCGTCAGACCCCGCCTGCCTCCCCACCGCCGCTGCTTGCTGAACAACAGCGTCTGGATGAAGATGCCCAGCGTCAGCGTCATTGGAAACGCTGGGGGCCCTATTTGAGTGAACGGGCCTGGGGCACCGTACGCGAAGATTACAGTCCGCACGGCACCGCGTGGGAGGCTTTCCCGCACGATCAGGCCAGATCACGGGCGTACCGCTGGAACGAGGACGGGCTCGCCGGCATCTGCGATCGCCACCAAATGATCTGTTTCGCCGTCGCTCTCTGGAACGGGCACGATCCCATTTTGAAAGAGCGCCTCTTCGGCCTCACCGGCAATGAAGGCAACCACGGCGAAGACGTCAAAGAGTACTACTTCTATCTCGATTCCACACCGACGCATTCCTACATGAAATATCTCTACAAGTACCCGCAGGCAGCCTTTCCCTATGCCCGGCTCGTGGAAGAGAACCGCCGGAGAAAACGCCAGGATCCTGAATTTGAGTTGGTCGATAGCGGGGTCTTTGACTACAACCGCTACTTCGATGTGTTCGTGGAGTATGCCAAGGCGACCTCCGAAGACCTCTGCATCAGGATCCAGATCGTCAATCGGGGCCTTGAGGCGGCAAAGCTCACCGTGCTGCCGACGGTGTGGTTTCGCAACACCTGGTCTTGGGGATCGGATATCCGGCGCCCGAGACTGAGACAGGGTCAGCCAGAAACCCATATGAGTGTGATCGAGACTTATCACGACCACTATGGCAACCGGCGGTTACTCTGCGAAGGACAGCCGAAGCTGCTCTTCACGGAAAATGACACGAACAGCAGGCGGCTGTATGGCGATCAGGACGGCGCCACGTACGTGAAAGACGGGTTTCACGACTATGTGGTGCAAGGAGAGAAAAACGCGGTCAACCCGGACCGCATCGGCACCAAGGCCGCCGCCCACTACGTACATATGCTCGAAGCCGGCGCGACCGAAACGATCCGCCTGCGCTTTACCAACGAGGAGCACACTCCGGAGTTCACCAAGCAGGACTTCGATGCGGTGTTTGATGCACGGCTTCAAGAAGCGAATGAGTTTTACGACAGCCTCGCACCGCCCGCACTCTCGGAAGATGCACGCCAGGTCCAGCGCCAGGCCTTTGCCGGTCTGTTGTGGAGCAAGCAGTTCTATCATTACGAGGTCAATCGCTGGCTCAAGGGCGATCCCGGTATGCCGGAGCCTCCACGCGAGCGTCTCGAAGGCCGCAACGCCGACTGGACGCATCTCTATAATGCCGACGTGATCTCGATGCCGGACAAGTGGGAGTATCCCTGGTATGCCGCGTGGGATCTGGCCTTCCATTGCATCCCGCTCGCGCTCGTCGACCCGACCTTTGCCAAAGAGCAGCTCGTGCTGATGCTGCGCGAATGGTACATGCATCCGAACGGACAGATTCCGGCCTACGAGTGGGCCCTGGGCGACGTGAATCCGCCGGTCCATGCCTGGGCTGTCTGGCGGGTCTACAAGATCGACAAGAAGCGCCACGGCGGCGGCGACCGGCGTTTTTTGGAGCGCTGCTTTCACAAGCTACTCCTCAACTTCACCTGGTGGGTCAATCGCAAAGATGCCGACGGGAAGAACATCTTCCAAGGCGGGTTCCTGGGTCTCGACAATATCGGCGTATTCGATCGCAGCGCCCCGCTGCCGACCGGCGGCCACATCGAGCAATCGGATGCCACCAGTTGGATGGGCATGTATTGCCTGAACATGCTGACCATGGCATTGGAGCTTGCCCGGGACAACCGCGCCTACGAAGACGTGGCCAGCAAGTTCTTCGAACACTTTGTCTATATCTGCCGGGCCATGAACAACATCGGCGGGGAGAAGATCGAGCTCTGGGACCGTGAAGACGGGTTCTTCTATGACGTGCTCCATCTGCCGAACGGTGAGACCAGACATATAAAGGTCCGTTCCATGGTCGGGTTGATTCCGCTCTTCGCAGTCGAGACCCTCGACTCGGATTTGATCGACAGCCTTCCGCGCTTCAAGCATCGCATGCAGTGGTTTATCGAGAACCGGCCGGACTTTGCGCAACATCTCGAAACCCAATCGTATGACGGAGGGGTGCGGCGCTTTCTCTCTCTCGTCAACCGTGATCGATTACGTTCCGTGCTCGGCTACATGCTCGACGAAGAGGAATTCCTCTCGCCCTATGGTATCCGCGCGCTCTCGCGCTATCACCAGGCCCACCCCTACATTCTGCACGTCATGGGCCATGAGCATCGAGTGGACTACGAGCCGGCCGAGTCGAGCACCGAACTGTTTGGTGGCAACTCCAACTGGCGCGGACCGATCTGGTTCCCTGTCAATTATCTCCTGATTGAATCACTGCAGAAGTTTCATTACTTCCTCGGCGACCAATACAAGGTGGAGTACCCGACCGGCTCCGGCCATCAGGCCACGCTTTGGCAGGTGGCCGCGGAAATCTCGCGCCGGCTCACACATATTTTCTTGAAGGATGCCTCCGGGAAAAGGCCGGTGTTCGGCGGAACATCCCGATTCCACGACGACCCTCACTGGAAGAATCACGTGCCCTTCTATGAATATTTCCATGGAGACAACGGCGCCGGCATCGGCGCGAGCCACCAGACGGGATGGACCGGGCTGGTCGCGAAACTGATTCAGCAGTCGGGAGAATGACGAAGCTCAGAGATGACGTCGAGAACACTGATGTGAAAATCAGCGCCCAAGATTGCCAGAACCTGGACCGCGCGCTCAGTCTCTAATGGCTCGGGACGAACGGTTGTGGAAGATTCTCGTCCGGCACCGTCGCGAGAGCCAATACTCGTCGACACCACGCGCTCTTACTGACTGCGCGCAAGCCGCCGAGCGAACGGTTCGTGCTGGTGAATCAGGTGGAAGAGCGGTTCGCTCTCGACGGGCAATCCTTCCCATTCTCCACCAACTGCTATCCCGGCGCTGTCCATCCGTCCGGCTAACAGTTCTGTACAGGGTTCACTGCCGATCCCTGGCCAACCTGGACATTCGAGTGCCGCACCACAACAGTTCAGCGTGAGATCTTCACGGTCTATGGACGTGATCTCGTCATCGTTCGACGGAGACTACTTGGCAAGAAGAAGCTGCGAGCGATTCTCCGCGTCAGGCCGAAGCTCAGCGGGCGCGACTACCACGCGACGCATCACGAGAATGGAAGGTTTTTGACGGAATCTTCGATCGAAGCAGGGACCGTCACCTGGCGGCTCTACACCGATTTCCTTCGCATACAAGCCTTCCATGCCGGCAACTATGGTCATATTCCAGAGCGGTATCGACAGGTCGAATTCCCCGTCGAGCAGCAACGGTTCTGATACGAACATGGCGGCTACCTGTATGACGTCATCGACGGACCGGATGGCAACGAAATCTGCTTGAGGCCCAATCAACTCTACGCCATCTCCCTGGGCAATGACCTCGTCCCACGCGATCGTGCACAACACATCCTCCGGCTCGTGAAGAAACAGCTCGTGACTCCGGTTGGACTTCGCACATTGGCACCGGACGATCCACGCTATCGTCCCCGCTATGAAGGAAGCGTACTGGAACGAGACAGTGCCTATCATCAAGGCACAGTCTGGCCCTTTCTTCTGGGTCCGCTGGTGACCGCCTGGATCAAGGGTTTCGGCCGGAACGCCAAATCCCGCACGGAGGCGAAAAGATTCCTGAATGGTCTTGAATCTCATCTGTCCGAGGCCTGCCTCGGACAGGTTTCTGAGATTTTTGATGCCGAGGCTCCGCATTATCCACGCGGATGTTATGCCCAGGCCTGGTCGGTCGCGGAGCCGTTGCGCGCACTGGTCGATGATCTCGGAATCTCCGTGAAAATGCTTCAAACACCAGTGAAGCCGAGCACCATTCGGCAACGACAAATCTCGACCCCACCCGTCGCCACGAAGCCAACCCGTTCGACCAAGGCGCCGAAGAAGCCGCGCACGAAAGCGAGATCAACCCGACGGGCTACGTAGGCTCAACGCCAACTATCGCTCGATAATCTTTCATCGACGCCACGGTTTCGCATAGGCCCATGAGACAGCCAGATTTGTCGACAAGCCTACGACGGCACTTGCCC
>Ga0315912_10006990_pt1 | contig 10000 bp, 10 predicted proteins | sample VfabasoilMG_FD_204469 | JGI IMG/M metagenome (GOLD analysis project Ga0315912, IMG submission 204469) | Garden soil microbial communities collected in Santa Monica, California, United States - V. faba soil | ecosystem: Environmental > Terrestrial > Soil > Garden | place: USA: California... | reverse complement strand
ACGTTTTGGGGCAATGGGAATAGTAGGAATGGTTGCCGGGGAAAGGATTTTAAAATCAGGCGTGCTGCCAGCTTGCGCCAACTCAAACTCCGCTTTGGATTGCATGAGCGAGAGATAAAACTCTTCATACAATTTATAATATCGTTGGTTTTTTGTGTACTGTGTACTCTTATCGGGCATGGAAGCAAAATTGCTTTCCAGTTGTTTTTTTTGATTTTCTATTTCGACAGACCGGGTAAGCCAAAGTTTTTTAAGTTTTTGAATGTCTTCAAATATTTGGTCTTTCAAAGTAACTAACTCACGCTCTTTTTGCCGATAGGCAAAAGTATTCTCATTGTAAGCGAGACTAAGTCGATCTTGTTCTTGTTTTTTCACCAGCAATAATTCCAGTTTCTTGGAAATATATTCCGGTAAAAAAGCCTGGTTGGCTGAAGAATTTTTAAGATTATTTTTCGCGATATCCTCGATCAGGTTATCTAAGTCTGTGAGTCTTTTGGAAAGAAAATACCGCTGAGAATCAATTTTATTGATCTGTTTAATTACGTTCCTTAAATCCTCGGTTAAATCGCTGCTTCGGTTGGTAATGGTGAAATCCTTAAAGTAGCTTTCGTATCCACCCATCTTTTCTTCAATGCCTTTAAGTTCTTTATTGAGCCAAATAATTTTCTGAGTGCTGGCAAGGTTTTTTTGCTGGTTGCTGTAGTACAAGTAAAGTGAGTCAATAGCATTAACAATGGTTTTAGTTTTAAAAGCATTAAAATCTTTGAATGAAATTCGGATAGTGTTGGCATTAAAATTAATGGGTTCAACCGTAAGGTTTTTAGTGATAAAATTTAACAACACCTCCCGGGTGTTAACTACGAAGTAATAAGCATTCTCACTATTTTTTACTCCTGATGGATTGGGTTTAAAAATCAATAGTGCTCCATTTATTTCTAATGGAACATTAAACTTACCGGCCACGGGGCCGCCATTCTTTCCAAACCTTACTTCAAATCCTTCCTCTTCAAAACTGAAATATATGGGCACATTTTCAATGCCAATGATAGACCCAAGGAATTCTATTGTGTAAGGTGAGCGCCTGTACATTTCATCGTCAAGCACCTGACCTACGCTATAATAGCTAACCTGCAGATCTAAAGAATCAATTACCCGGCTTAAAAAAAGTGGAGACCGGATTTGCTCAATTTCGCCTGATAATAAATTCAGGTTTTCATCTTGAATGAATGTTTTGATGCCGAGATCAGATGCGTTGGATTCAATATCCAATTTAATTTCTGATTCCGATTTGAATGTGTCTTTAGTCCAACGAAGAGTGAGATATGCGGCCAGATTGGTAACCAAAACAATCAATAGAATCCAAGGCCAATTTTTAAGGAGTATCGCGTGGAGTTTGTCCCAATCAATGGTTTCGATTGACCTGCTTGGTGGTATTATATGGGGACTGGCCATTATTTGGAAGTTACGGCTATCAAAGTAACAATACTCACTATGAAGGTTAACAAAATTCCGTAGTCACGAAACCCTTCAGCCACTGGTCTCCTTATTGGCTGCACGTAGACAATGTCTCCCGGCTCTATGATCATATTGCTTTTTTGAAACCCCTCCACTGTACTAAAGTCTGCCAGAAAAACCTGGTCGCCTCTGAGTACGCGAATATTATGAGACATACTATTATTATCTATGCCCCCTGCCATAGCTAAGACTTCCGCCAATGTTGTATTGTCATTTGATAAGGGTAGCACCTGGCCTTTAGAAAATCCTAAAATGATAACGCGCTTGTTATTAAACCGAAGGGTAACAAAAGGTGACTTAAAAAATTTCTCATATTCTGTCTGGAGGGCTTGTTCAGCCTGGCGAAGGGTAAGCCCCTCCACTTTAATTTCACCGACCATTGGAAACTTTGCCACTCCGTTTATATCCACCAGATATTGTGTAACTTCTTCCTCATCATTTGAATTCAGGTTTGACTGGGTCATTTCCGGATTTGGATCAATTAACTTTTCACCATTGTTGGAGTAGATTTCAATCACCAGAAAATCATTTTTTTGGATTACATAATTGCGTTCGGCCGTCTGGGCTTTTCCTTTAATAGGATCCGGCACAAAGTTTTCGCCCGGCTTAAACATTATATTTTGTTTATACGAAGCGCAATTCGCCAATAATAAAGTCAAAAAAATATATAAGGCACTCTTTTTAAGCATGAGCGGTATTACCGTGAAATTACAGATTTTTCCAACAACTCTTTAAAAGTTGGCAACTGCTTGTCTTTCTCGGAAAGATTAGGGTTACTAACCTTCCAGTCAATATTCAAAGTTGGATCGTTCCAAACGATTCCTGTTTCGTTGGCGGGGTCATACTCTCTTGAGCATTTGTAAAGAAAAAATGATTCTTCCATTGCAGCGAAGCCATGAGCAAAACCTTCGGGAACGTATAAAATATTTTTTATTGAACTATTCAATTCCAATTGATACGTCTTCCCGAATGTTGGGGAGTTTGCCCGTAAGTCCACCACCACATCGAGCACACGGCCAGAAATAACGGTAACCAATTTAGCCTGGGCCGATTGATTTAATTGGAGGTGAAGACCTCGTAAAACATTTTTTTTACTGAACGAAATATTGTCCTGCAAAAATTCCGATTGACCGGTAATAACTTTAATCCGGGAGGACTTATAAAATTCAAAAAACCAACCCCGTGGGTCGCTGTAGGCAGGCGGAATAATTTGAACTAGTCCCTCAATTCCTGTTTGTAGAATTTCCATGAGGATGCAAAGATAGCATCAGGATGCTTTTTTAAGGGATTGGAGAGCGTCAAAATATTTTTGGATCACTAATTTCTCATCGAAATGCAGTTGCATTTTAATGCGACCATTCGCCCCAAATTGTTTTAATGTGCCATCATCCAAATTTCCCATCTCATTCATTTTTATGGCCAGGTCATCAGCATCTTTCAGCTTGCATAAAAACCCATTTACTCCATGCTCCACTACCTGATGGCAACCGGGAACATCGGTAGCAATAATAGGCTTTGCCGAACTAGCAGCTTCCAAAAGAGTGCGTGGCGTTCCTTCCCTGTATGATGGCAGCACAATGCAATCGGCACCGTTTATGAATGGGCGAACATCATCGGTTGTTCCAAGGTATTCAACGGTTCCGGCAGCAATCCAACTTTTAATTATTGATTCCTTAATGCCCCGCTTGTGTTTAATATCCGGAGAGCCCATTAACTGGAACTTGAAATTGTTTCCCTTTTCTTTTAATTTTTTAATGGCCGAAATGTATTCGAATATTCCCTTATCGGTAATGAGCCTCGATATCAGAAGAAATGTAAACTGTTTATTTCTTGAGTATTCCGAAGGGGTGAATCGGCTCAAATCAATTCCCGATCCCTGCAACAAGTCAGACGACTTTTCAAGCACCAAGTTTTTGGATAGAAATAATTCGCGGTCTTCCGGGTTTTGAAAAAATACTTTGTTAGCAAAGCGGAAAGAAACTTTATATAGAAAGACAGCGATTGCGGATGTTAAGTTATTCTTGAGGAACACCGTGCCGAGCCCACACACATTATTAATAACAGGAATCCTAAGCATAGCAGCCGCCAGCGTTCCGTAAATATTAGGTTTGATAGTATAGTGAAGGATAACATCCGGTCTTAACTTTCTATAGATCAGCCCTAACTCAACAAGTAGGGCAAAATCTTTAACCGGATTTGCCCCCCGGCTGTCCATTTTTACTTTGTGGTGTATGCACCCTGCTGCCTTCAGGTAAGGTGTGTAATGATCAACCGGAGCAATGGTATGGATTTCATGACCTTCAGCCTGCAAAGCCTTGATGAAATTCATCCGAAAGTTGAAGATGTTCCAGGAAGTATTTAAAACAATTGCGATTTTCATGAGCCAACTATCCCCAAAATAGTGAGTTTTGGGCTGATTTTAGATGTTGAAGTTAAATTTTTCGGTCCAGTTTGCCTGAAATAGACTTCAAGTCTGATACCTAAATCCCCGCAAGATAAAAAAAAGTAACTAAGATTGTGTTTTATGCATAAAAGCGATACGTCCGGGAAGACGGTTTCCCAAAAAGCGGTAGTGGTTGGCGTTGCTTTGCCCAAAGTGAGACAAGAAGAAACCGAGGAGCATTTGGCCGAGTTGGAGTTTCTTGCCGAGACCGCACAAATAAAATCACAGCGAAGATTTACCCAAAAACTGGAGCATCCCGATAACCGAACTTATGTGGGCAAGGGAAAGCTGGAAGAAATAAAAAACTTCGTGCTCTCCAACGAAATCAATTGTGTTTTAATAGATGATGATCTCTCCGCCTCTCAACTTCGTAACCTAGAGAAAGAGTTTAATCCTAAAGATCGTGAGATCAAGGTTCGCATTTACGACCGCAGCCTTTTAATACTAGATATTTTCGTGATGCGCGCCCAAACGGCCCAGGCAAAAACGCAAGTTGAGTTAGCCATGAACCAATACCTGTTGCCTCGCCTAACCCGGCTCTGGACTCACCTGGAGCGACAGCGTGGCGGAACAGGCACCCGGGGCGGGGCAGGTGAAATGGAAATTGAAACAGACAAGCGAGTGATTAAAACCAAAATCACTTTGCTAAAGGAGGATCTGAAAAAAATTGACAAGCAACGTCAAACGCAGCGAAAGGGAAGAAATCAAATGGTGCGGGTAGCGCTGGTGGGCTACACTAATGTTGGCAAGTCGACCATAATGAATTTGATTTCGAAAGCAGGTGTAAAAGAAGAGAATAAATTATTTGCCACCGTTGATGCCACCGTTAGAAAAGTAGTAATCAACAACGTCCCTTTTCTTTTATCGGATACGGTTGGGTTTATACGTAAACTTCCGCACCACTTGATTGAATCATTTAAGTCCACACTGGATGAAGTCAGGGAAGCGGATATCTTGATTCACGTAGTAGACATGGCACATCCCTTTCACGAAAATCAAATTGAAGTAGTGAATAAAACGCTGGCCGAAATTGGTGCGGCCAACATCAGCACTGTTTTAGTATTAAATAAAATTGACCTGGTAGAAAAAGCTCACGGAGCCCTGGACTTTGAAGAGCGCAGGGGCTATTACCGGGAACATCTGCATCTCCCTTTAGGGGGTGAGGGGAACATTGTATTTCTTTCGGCTGTATCTAAAACAAACCTTCAGGAGTTTAGGGAGAAGCTGGGGAAACTGGTAGAAGATAAATTCAGGAAACTTTATCCAAATTACCAAGGGCATGAAAATGCTTACTTAAATCAAAGCCAATAAAAAGTTAACTTTGAATTCCAATAGCTGTAGAAAATGAAAAAAATAATTATTCAATTACTGGTTTTGCCAATATTACTTTTCTCCTGCGCTGATGATCCCGTGGAAGATTTTAGGTTGGAAGCCGTTGGCAAATACTCTGGGAGAGCAGTCCATTATACAACCTTTAATAACCCGGAGCAATTTTACCATGTCTTTGAGTGGATAGGAATTGAATTGACTGTATCCGCTTCTAAGACCAAAAAAGATGAACTAGAATTTAAAAATCAAAATGACAAGGTGGTTTTTAGAGGGCTAAATGCAAAAACTATGGATCAGGGAATAGTGTTTGATATAACTGACTTTGTTGTCTATGACGATGACAATAAACCAGTTACCATTGAGGGAAACCAGTGCGGCTACTTTAGAGAAACGGAAAAAATGAAATTAAATTTTGAATATACGTATGCTAAGCATCACTTTTTAACGGTGTTTACCCTTTACAAAAAGTAGATACGAAAAATTATTTACTTCTTCTCCGTAAAAAAACGTATCGCCATAGCATAACCCTCCAACCCAAAGCCCGTAATCATTCCAACGCATTTTGAAGTAATCAAACTTTTATGCCTGAACTCTTCGCGGATGTAAACATTGGAGATGTGTACTTCAACAACGGGCGTTTTTATTGCACCGATGGCATCGTGTAAGGCCACTGATGTATGCGTATATGCCCCAGCGTTTAAAATTATTCCATCGAAACTGAAGCCGGTTTCATGCAGCTTATTGATGAGCTCCCCCTCTACATTCGATTGAAAGTAATGCAACTCGTGTGGGGTGCATTTGGCCTTTAGTGTTTCAAAAAAACTTTCAAAAGATTCGGCTCCGTAAACAGAAGGTTCACGCTTTCCCAGCAGATTTAAGTTAGGCCCATTTATAATTTGTAGTTTCATTGGTTTGTACGATCAATTGCAAAAAAATATTCAATATTTTTCTATGGCTAAATGGAAAGCGTTGCAAAGATAAATTTGGTGGCTTTCTTAATGGCTGATTCAATATTAGTTTTTCCCGTTACCTTTTGAGTAGACGATCCTTTCCATAAAAGTTTTCCGGTTTTACGATCGTACATGAAATACATTAATGTGCCTTCATTCACTGAAATCGGAGTCATTTCACCTCCATAGATCGGAACTCCTGTGCCAACATAATAGCCCGGGCCACCATATCCGTATCCATAACCACCGAAGCCAAATGATGCAGTGGTTGTGGGCGATTGTCGGTATTCCGTTTTTTCATCCATAAATGTGTCGAACATAAAAACAGCATCGGGATTTTGGTTATCAATGGTCATTCCTTTTTTCTTAATCACCTCGTTGGCAGAATGCTCTATAACACCAGCATAAACCTTATCATCCCTTCGGTGATTCAGCGCGGTATCACCCGGTGCTATCCAGGCGTACGTTTTATAATCGGCAAAGTTTACACCGGGGGTTTTACTGCCCGATGTTTGAATGGCCTGGGAGCATGACGCAAGAAAAATGAAACCGGCTAATAAAATGAACAGTACAAGTAAATTTATTGACTTCATCTTTTTCGAATATTAAGTCGGTAAATGTAGGTAAATTCACCGCAAGCGAGAACCTGCTTTGGAAAAATACTGGATCATTCACCTTAAACAATTTGCGAGCTACCTGAAACTCGAGCGCTCGCTTTCCGTCAACTCTATTGAAGCCTACACACATGATGTAGAGTTGCTTCAGCAGTTTGTGCAACTTCATAAACTGGAGGTCAGTCCGCAGAATATTACTTCCAAACATTTGCAAACCTTCATGCACTATATAAATGAGTTGGGCATGAGCGCACATAGCCAGGCGCGGATCCTATCGGGGATTAAAGGCTTTTATAAATATCTCCTCTTTGAAGATTTAATAAAGACTGACCCTACCGCCTTGATTGATGGACCCAAACTTGGAAGAAAACTCCCCGATACACTTGACTTTCACGAAATAGAAAAAATATTGGAAGCCATTGATTTATCGAAACCGGAAGGAGGAAGAAACCGGGCCATGCTGGAAGTGTTGTATAGTTCGGGCTTGCGTGTGAGCGAACTGGTGAACCTGAAAATACCCAACATACATTTTGATATTGGATTTCTTCGTGCGATTGGAAAAGGGAACAAGGAACGGCTGGTGCCCATTGGGCGTGAAGCCCTAAAATATTTAAAAATCTATTTGGAGGAAATCCGGGTGCAGGTGCCCGTTCAAAAAGGATTTGAATCTTTTGCCTTCTTAAACAGGCGTGGAAAGAATTTAACGCGTGTTATGGTGTTCACCATCATCAAAAATCTGGCTGCATCCATCGGGTTAAAAAAAACGATTAGTCCGCATACATTCCGTCACAGCTTTGCCACTCATTTGCTGGAAGGCGGTGCTGACCTTCGTGCTGTGCAGGAAATGCTTGGTCACGAAAGCATTACCACAACCGAAATCTATACACACCTCGACCGCGATTACCTGAAACAGGTTATCAAAGAATTTCACCCCAGGAGTTGAATAATTTTTGCCTGACTACCGATGCTGGGGAATGCTCATCAGTAACCCATTGATTTTGACCGCTTTATTTCTTAAACTTTGTATTCATTAAAACCCATGACCTATGAATATGATAACCAAAATTGAGGATTGGGGAAATTCACACCGCCCCGGTTTTCTGGATTTTTTCAGGCTTATTTTAGGCGGATTTATTACCTACAAGGGCGCCATGTTTGCTCAAAATATGGAGCAACTCGAAACAAGCATTGGCGGCACTAATATGCACTTCCTTGCTGTTATTATAGCGCACTACGTAATCTTTGCGCACCTGCTGTGCGGCCCATTGCTGGCTGCCGGGTTGCTTACTCGCATTATGTGTTTTGTGCAAATTCCTATTTTGCTTGGCGCAGTTTTACTGGTAAATGCACCCAGAGGTTTTATGTCAGTGGGCAGCCACATGGAGCTATATGTTTCTCTTATCGTGTTGGGTGGCTTGATAATTTTTATGATTTTCGGTGCCGGCAAATTTTCTATTGACGAAAAACGAAGGCAGGAAAAAGCGAGACTGCAGCCTCACTAAGTTTTCAAAATTAATTTCGGAGAATAAAAAAAGGCCGGCCCTTTTGAGACCGGCCTACCAAACAAAAAAGGTGCTTGCTTTTCTATACCATTAAGGAAAGTCAGGCAAAGCACCTACCATATAATAACCCCTAATATGGTCGTTCCAAAAAATTTCCCGGGTCAAGGTATTGTGACCGCAAAAATGAGGCCTGAAGAAGTACAGGAATTTTAAAAGAGGCACGAGACATTACGTTAAAGAGATTGATCGACAGAATACCTTTTAGTTAAAGGGAAGGCATCTTATTCAGCATCAATATTGGCTTAACAAGAAATGTTATTTGGTGAAATGATCTGTGCGATGCCTGATTATTTTGCGCAAACTTGGTGCATTATTTCATGTGAAATGTTTCGCAGTCCACTTTAGGCTGGAATGCAAGAGATTTTATATTAATCGGGTCTTTTTCATACTTCTTGTTGAATAATGCAAATGGCAAAAATTATTGGGGAGCCTTCAAAAATGAAATGAGATTGTCGTTTAGTATTGATTTTACTTTCTTTGGCTGAAAGAAATCTCTGTGATGGCTTCCGATGAAAATCTTATTCCTGCTTTAAAAAGGGATGATCGCTCAGCCATCAATACGATCTTTCTGAAGCATCATGCTATGCTCTGTAGAATTTCTTTTCGGATCATTAATGACCCGGATGAAGCTAAGGACATTGTGCAAGATGTTTTTATAAAACTTTGGCAAAAAAGGCAGGAACTGAACATCCACTATTCCCTGGAAGCATACTTAAAAAAAGCGGTGGTCAACACTTCTCTGAATCGTATCGAAAGCAAAAGGAAATTCGTATCGCTCCATTCGTCTGAATCAACAGTTCAGGCCTCAGAAAATGTGGTTGAAGGGCAGCAATCTATTAATGAATTATCGACAAGCGTTGATCATGCCATCGCAAGCCTGCCCGTCAGAACAAAAGCGGTTTTTACTTTAATACGCTTTGAAGAAATGACTTACAAGGAAGTGGCCGAAAGTCTGGAAATTTCCACAAAGGCTGTTGAGAAGGAAATGATGAAAGCGCTAAAACTTCTGCGCGAGGCCCTTAAGGATTATATCCCACTACTCATTTTTGCAATTTCAGGCGCTATTTTAATTAGCCTGGGTTCAAGTTATTAAAATATTTCTGCCGAAAAGGGGGAGAACATCAGTTTCCGGTCTGTCTTACAGAAAAAGACAAATCTTATGAAAACAATCTTTGGAATACTGATCTCAGTTGCGGGTGCCATGTTGGTTAGCTGTGTTAATGAGGGAATCGAAATAAAAGATGATGGTTATTTCCCACTACGCGAAGGCAACCAGTGGGAGTATCAAAGAAAACTTTTTTCCACGAACGATCCGGCTACATTGGAGTGGACTGACGTTACAGAAAATATTATAAAAGGAGATACCACTATTGACAACCTAACCTACAAAATAGTTGTCGATCAGAATGGGCAAATAGTGAAAGTTCTAAGGAAGGAAGAGGGCAAATACTACGGAAGGCACCATGAATTGTACGGGAGCTTTTCAAGTGAGTACTTATTCTTAGATGATAATTCCGACCCCGGTACAGTTTGGAAACATTATAAAAATGACGGAGCTAACCTAACGCAATACAATGTAAAGGCAGT
>Ga0315912_10006989_pt1 | contig 10001 bp, 13 predicted proteins | sample VfabasoilMG_FD_204469 | JGI IMG/M metagenome (GOLD analysis project Ga0315912, IMG submission 204469) | Garden soil microbial communities collected in Santa Monica, California, United States - V. faba soil | ecosystem: Environmental > Terrestrial > Soil > Garden | place: USA: California... | reverse complement strand
ATCGTGGAAGTGGCCAAGCGTGCGCGCGACGGCAAACTCACGATGGACGACCTGACCGGCGGCACGTTCACGATCACGAACGGCGGCATTTTCGGCTCGCTCGTCTCCACGCCGATCATCAATTACCCGCAGGTCGGCATCCTGGGGCTCCACAAGATCCAGGAGCGGCCCGTTGCAATCGCGGGCAAGGTGGAAATCCGGCCGATGATGTACGTGGCGCTATCCTACGACCACCGGATCATTGACGGTCAGCAGGCAGTGCTGTTCCTGGTCCGGATCAAGGAGTTGATGGAAGATCCGGCGCTGCTGGCGATCGACTAGCGCTCGTTCGCGGCAGGGTCGAGGCCGGCCTGGCGCTCCAAGCGCCGGATCCAGCCATCGAGAAGTGGAATGACATCCCCAGTTTCCGGAGTCTTCGGCGCCGCATCCGGAATCACGTCTCCCAGGCGCCAGCGCTCGGCGAGTTTGCTCTGAGCCGGTGTCGCCTTGGGCTTGGCTTTCCCCGAGAGACCACCGGAAACGACGGTAAGCTTGCGACGTGCCATGACTGATTCTATCGCGTTAATGATTTCTATACAATGGCCGATTGCGGAGACCTCCGCAATCCCGACCTGAAGAAAGACCGTGACTGATACCAATCATTACGATGTCGCAATCATTGGCGGCGGACCCGGTGGCTACGTCGCCGCCATTCGCGCCGCGCAGCTGGGACTGTCCACCGTGTGCGTCGAAATGGACAAGACCCTTGGCGGCACCTGCGTGAACGTAGGATGCATTCCATCCAAGGCCCTGCTCTCCAGCTCCGAACACTTCGAGTTCGCGCGACTGCATGCGGCGGACCATGGTATCAGTATCGGCAACCTGGAGCTGAACCTTTCCACCATGTTGAAGCGGAAGGACGACGTGGTGGGCCAAAACACCCGCGGCGTCGAGTTCCTCTTCAAGAAGAACAAGATCACATGGGCCAAGGGCCGCGGGTCGCTCGGCGCGGGCAACGTGATTTCAGTCACCGGTACGGACGGCAGCGTCACGAACCTTCAGGCGCGCAACGTCATCATCGCTACTGGTTCTGTTCCGGTGGAGCTGCCGTTCCTCAAGTTCGACGAGGACCGGGTCCTCTCCAACGTCGGTGCACTGAAGATCCCCGCAGTCCCCAAACATCTGATTGTCGTGGGCGGCGGCGTCATCGGACTCGAGCTTGGCTCCGTGTGGCGCCGGCTCGGCGCCAAAGTCACCGTCATCGAACTCATGCCGACCATCCTGCCCGGCATGGATGACGAACTCGTCAAGGAAGCCGACCGGATTTTCCGGAAGCAGGGCCTCGACATTCGCGTTGGCACCAAGGTCACGGCCGGTCGCATGTCGAAGACCGGCGTTGCGATTGACGTCGAGCGCGACGGCGCCAAGGAAACGATCGAAGGCGACCACGTGCTCGTCTCCGTGGGCCGCAAGCCATCACTCAACGGAATCGACGCCGCCAAGCTCGGCCTCAACGTCGGCAAGCGCGGTGAGATTCTCGTAGACGACCAGATGCGTACCAACCTGCCGAACGTGTTCGCCATCGGCGACTGCGTCCCCGGGCCGATGTTGGCACACAAAGCCGAAGATGAAGGCGTTGTTGCTGCGGAAGTAATCGCCGGCAAGAAGGCGCACATGCACTACAAGTCGATCCCGAACGTGGTCTACACGTGGCCGGAGATCGCCAGCGTCGGCCTGACCGAGAAGCAGCTCAAGGACAGTGGCCGCGAGTATCGCACGGGCAAATTCCCGTTCTCTGCCAATGGCCGCGCGCGGTCGATGGGCGAGAGCGGCGGATTCGTGAAGTTCATCGCCGCCAAAGGCACCGACGAACTCCTCGGCTGTCATATGATCGGGCCCAATGTCTCCGAGCTGGTCGCAGAAGTGGCGCTAGCATTCGAGTACCGCGCGTCGGCGGACGACATCGGCATGACGGTACACGCGCACCCGACGCTGTCCGAAGCGACGAAGGAAGCCGCACTGGCTGCGCTGGGCCGGGCCATTCACATCTAGTCGATCCGTGACCGGCTACTTCCACGCCGCGCCGCGCGCACCGCACGCGGGAGACGCCGAGACCGTTCGTGCATTGGTGTTCTCGGTGTTGGGCGTGACGCCGTACGTGGATCGCGTGGTGGAACTGCTGGCTGCTGCGGAGCACGGCGACCCCGACAGTCGCGCGCTGATCATTGAGCGTGATGGCACCGTGGCTGCACTGGCCCTCTACGGGCCTATCGCCGGTACTGCCAACACATGGCGGCTTGCCGCAGCGATCGTGTCACCGCAGGTGGATGTGGCCGAAGTAGGGCCTGTGATACTCGACGCGGTTGCGGCACGAGCGCGAGCGGAAGGCGGTCGCCTGCTGATCGCCGAGATGCCGGACGACGTCGCGTTGGCGCGGTCGTTGGCGTTGCTGCAAAGCAGTGGCGGCTTCGTGGAAGAGGGTCGCGTGCGCGACTTCTTCCGCGCCGGTGTTGCCCTCCTGTTCCTGCGCCGGGCGCTCTAGGAAGCGAGCGCCGCTTTCGCGGCCGGCGCCACCAGCTCGGCCCACTGGCGATACAACTCGCCCGAGGGATGGAGTCCGTCGGAGACGACGAGTGACGGATCCTTGGCCATGCGCCGCGACATCACCGTGATGTCGATCCAGGCGCAGCCGGCCTTGGTCACGACACTGCGCGCGTGCGCGTTGTACTCGTCGATGTCGCGGCCGATTGCTGCAGCGTCGCGATCGGCCGCAAACGGCGTCGCGCCCCAATCCGGAATCGACAGAACGATCACGCGCGACGCCTTCTTTCCGGCGAGCCCGAGTGCGCGTTGGAAGACCGGTCCGAACGACGCACCGAACTCCTTGAGCGGGCGGGCGCGGTACTGGTCGTTCACTCCGACCAACAGCGTGACGAGGTCGAACGGGCCGCGCGGCTTCTGTGCGTCGATCTCGTCGTGCAGCTCATCCGTCGTCCACGCGGTGCGCGCGATGTAGTGCGGATTGTCGATGGCCACGTCCCGCTCGCGCAGTTGGGCAACGAGGTGGTGCGGCCACCGCTCCGATTCCGCGACCCCTTCGCCGATCGTGTAGGAGTCGCCGAGTGCGAGGTAGCTGGCTACGCGGATTTGTCGCGCCGCCTCGATTCGATGGAGTGCTCTGAGCCGGCGGACGCGCTGGGCGCCGCACCATTGCGTCGCAGCTGCGCCAGGAAAGCGGTCGGGCCCGCGCCATCAGGCAACGACTTCAGTGCGCGTAGCGCGTCTTCGGGCCGCAGCGCGAGCATTGCGCTGAACGGATCGGGATCCACGCCTACGCGGCGGAATTCCTGAAGCAGCACTTCAAACGTCTGGTCGTTGGCCAACTGACCTCCCTCGCAAACCGAGACTACGACTTAAACAAACCGCGCGATTTCACCGGGCGATAGAACCGATGACTCCAGTACCTAACCGACGACTTGAAGGGCGCCGCGTAACCCGCTGGCATCCATTCACTTGCTCGCGGGGTGGCTGAATTCAGGTATCGGCTGATTCCGGAAAAAACAAAGGGCCGGCATCTCTGCCGGCCCTTTTTGATACCCCGAACGCGGAGCTACGGAGCGAGGATCGCGACGGTTGCTGCAGCGGCAATTGCCATGAGGGCAGCGCCGGCGCTGACTGCTGCCAACGGCGTCACGACGAACTCGCGGCGATACCACGGCGTGATCATCTGCGGTGCGTGATGCGGAAGGGCCGCCATGATCTGCGCTTCAACGTGCGGAGGCGTGCGAACCAGACGCGAGCGATCCATGGTGCTGTTGATGCCGCGCCAGAACTCCACGTCCTTCGCCGTCGTGCCGCTACGCACTGCGGCTTCGGGCAACTCACCATCGAGCCACGCATGCACCGAGCTGTCCAACGCACGCTCGCTCGCAGTGGCAACGGGCACGTCACGCTCCACCACGGGCTGGATCTCGCGCTCCTTGTGGGCACGCGCCGCAGGCTTCTTGCCCGCGTTGCGGCCGGGAGTCGGCAGGTCGGAATTCAGATCATCAAGCATGTTAGGCGTACTTCTCCGTGAGTAGGGCTTGCAGCGCCTCGCGCGCCCGATGAACACGCATTTTCAGAGCACCAACCGTGGTGCCAAGCAGATCCGCCATCTCTTCATATGAGCGGCCCTCGACGTGCTTCATCACGAACGCCTCGCGCAACGACGCGGGCAGTGTCGCGAGCGCGACATCGAGGTCCGAACGCAATTCACTGCGATCCAGTTCTTCTTCCGGAGTCGCATAAGCAGAAGGCTGGTCGTCTTCCTCGTAGCTGAGGTGCGACCGCCGGATGTTCTTGAGCCAGTCCTTGCACCCGTTGGCCACGATGCGGAACACCCACGCATCAAAGCGGCCACGGACTTCGGCCAGGTGCTGATAGGCCTTGATGAACGACAACTGGAGAATGTCTTCAGCGACGTCCGGGCTGCCGGTCATGCACAGCGCGTGACGATAAAGCGGGTCGCTGTAGCGACTGATGAGGAGGCGAAAAGCGTCCCGGTTACCACCGAGGACGCGCTGAATGATCAGCTGATCGCTATCCGGCTCTAGGGCGAGCGGGGCCGGCTCCGTCGCTTTCACGAGCGTAGAGTAATGCCGTGGCCGCACGTAGGACAGTGCAGAAGTACCGCTCTGGGGGATAAGGACGGTTGCCACGATAAAAGGACGAAACAGGGCCGTCCCGGTAACGCCAAAAACGGGTGAAAATCCGGGCCTTTTTCAGGCCCCTGAAAGCCCCCGAAAAGCGCTCCAGCCGCGCTCCCGAATCACCCCTCCGTGCTGGTCCAGGGCCGGGGGCGCCAAGCGAAACGACCCGCCTGCGCTGGGAGCAACACCCATCGTTGCCGAGGCGGTTCCAGCCTCCGCCAACGACTCGGAAATGGTCTTCACCAGGCCGGACGGCACACCCACTGCGTCCAGCGCTCGCGCGCACTCCAACGCCGGGCGTGAAGCAACCGCCGCCGCAATCGCCGCGACAACACGATCGCGGTTCGCGAGGCGACCGGGATTCTCGGCGAGCGCAGCGTCCGCTGCCAGGTCGCCAAGACCGAGCGCCTTCATGCACGCCCGCCACTGCGCATCGCTCCCCACGGCGATGACGATGCTGCGATCGTGAGCGTGAAAGAGCTGATATGGAACGAGGTTCGCATGGGCGTTGCCCCAGCGGCGCGCCTCCTTGCCCGACACCAGAACGTTCTGCGCTGCGTTCACGAGCGCCGCGCGAGCAGAGTCGATCAATGAGATGGTGATGCGACGCTCCACCGGCGTGCCCCGCGCGACAGCGGCCAGCAGAGCGAGAATTGCGATAGCGGCGTCCTTTCCAGCGATCACGTCAGCGAGGGCGACGCCGGCCTTCATTGGTGTGCCATCCGGCTCGCCGGTAATGGACATCCACCCGGATTCGGCTTGAACCACGAAGTCGTAGCCCGGGCGCGAAGACTCCGCGCCAAATCCGGAAATCGTGCACCACACGAGCTTCGAGTTTTTCGCGATCAACGCGGCCGCATCAATACCCGCGCGCGTCAGCGCACCGGGAAGAAAATTGTCGACGACGACGTCGGCTTCACTCGCCAAACGCACGACGAGGTCGCGCTCGGCGCGAAGGTCAGCGGCGATGCTGAGCTTGTTGCGATTCACTGCGAGGTAGTACGCCGCAGCTCCGGACGAATCGAACGGCGGTCCCCACGTGCGCGTCTCGTCGCCCTGCCCCGGCCGCTCGACTTTGATGACGTCCGCGCCGAGGTCGCCGAGCATCATCGTGCAGAGCGGACCCGCCAGCACGCGGGACAAGTCGAGCACCTTTACGCCATGTAGCGGTAGTGGTGGCATTGTGTTGCTATGTTGGCACTAAACGGCGATATCTCTGCGGAAGATGCCGGTCGTGATTATTGGCCTGAGACCATCGGCAGGTCGCGTCGTCCTACTACCGCGCCTGACAGGCCCAAGCTTGCTTAGGCATCGCTCAATCATAGTAGTAGTTCCCGCCTTCACGAACTGACGAGACGATGGCAGCCAAAGCCAACGGAAACGAACCCGCTGTGAAACGTGGCCCCGGTCATCGCGCGGTGGATGCGCGCGACGCAATCGCGGAACTCACAGAGCGCGCGCAGGAAATCAGCCTGGAAGCAGGCACCAAGGTTTCTGAAGCGATGCGCGACGTTGTCAGCGCCGCTGCAGGAATCGCCGGCTTCGCAGTTGAGAGCGCGCGCGACCTCATCTCGTACATGGTGCGTCGCGGTCAGATGACGCCGGAGGAAGGCGACAAGCTGCTGCGCGAAGCGGAAATCGCGCACAACAAGCGCCCCAAATCCCAGCGCAATAAGGCGACGGCGACCGAGATCCAGACGAAGGAACGCAAGATTCAGCGCGCCAAAGCCGCCGCCGAGCGTGAGAAGGCGATGCAGAAGCACATCGCCATGGTGACCAAGGCGAACGCCGCTGCCGCCAAGGCCGCGAAGCGCGCCGAGAAGAAGGCCGCCAAGAAGTCGAAGCCCGCGGGAAAGAAGAAGGCCAAAAAGAAGTAGCGGGCCATGGTGGTCACGCGCGCGCCGACGCGCATTGACCTCGGCGGAGGCTGGACCGACGTGCCGCCGTACTGTGATCGCGAAGGCGGCTTTGTCTGCAACATCGCGATCAACCGTTATGCCACGGCGACCATTGGTCCGGGCACGAGCGGCGATTCCGACGACGCGCTGGTCAATGCGATCGTGCGTCGGCTCGAGTTGGAGACCGCGTCGGTCTCGCTGACAAGCGACTTCCCGGTAAGCGCCGGCCTGGGCGGATCGAGTTCCGCGACTGCTGCACTGCTGGTTGCCGCGGCTGAACTGCGTGGAGTGAAATGGCAGCCGGCGGAGATCGCCGAAGCAGGTCGGCTGTTCGAGGTGGAAGACCTGGGAATTTCCGGCGGACGGCAGGATCACTACGCGGCGACGTTCGGCGGCGCGCTGGCGCTGACGTTCGGCAATGGCATCGAGGTCCGCAGGATTCGGCTGGATTCGAAACGTGGCGCCGAATTCGCAGCGCGGTGTGTGCTGATCTACACCGGCGAGTCGCGCATCTCGGGTGACACGATCACCGCGGTGCTCAACGCGTACAAGGCGGGCGAGAAGCGCGTGGTGAACGCGCTCGCTCGCATGCGCGAGCTGGCGCAGCTCATGGTCAGCGCGCTCGAGCGCGGCGCGTTCGACGATGTGGGGCGCCTGGTGGGCGAACACTGGCAGTTCCAGCGCGCGTTGCACGCGAGCATCCCGACTGCGCGCATCGACAAGATCATCGAGCGCGCTGCAAAGGCCGGCGCGCTGGGTGCGAAAGCGATGGGCGCGTCAGGCGGTGGCTGTGTGCTAATCATTGCGCCCGAGTCCGGAACCGACGCGATTCGCAGCGCTATCGCGCCGTTCGGCCGAATGCTCGATTTTGGACTGGATATGAACGGGGTATCCGTCCTGCAGCGCGACGCGCAATGACGCCGCCGAAAAGCGACGCGGTTGCGCTGCTGCGCGAGCTGGTGCGCATAGACTCGCGCAATCCATCGCTCGCGCCGGGTGCACCGGGTGAAGCAGCTGTAGCGCGCAGACTCGTTGACGCGTTTCAGGCATGGGGCATCGATGCGAAGCTCATGGACGCGATCGGCGGGCGGCCGAACGTGGTCGCGACCATCAAGGGGAGCGGCGGCGGAAAGTCTTTGATGTTCAACGGCCACATCGACACCGTTGATGTCATCGGGATGATTCATTCTCCGCTCGCCGCGAACGAGAAGGACGGAAGGATGTACGGACGTGGCACGAGTGATATGAAGGGCGGCGTGGCGGCGATGTGCGTCGCGGCATCGCGCCTTCAGGGCAAACTCAAAGGTGACCTCGTCGTGGCATGCGTCGCGGACGAGGAGTGGCGGAGCGCCGGGACGGCCTCGCTCCTGAAGACGGGGATTCGCACTGACGCCGCCATCGTCACTGAGCCAACGCGACTTAAGCTGATGCCCGCACACAAAGGATTCGTATGGCTCGGCGTGACTGCCCTTGGCACTGCAGCGCACGGCAGCCGCTGGGATCTCGGCGTCGATGCAATTCGAAATGCCGCCGCGGTGCTCGTCGAGCTCGATCGCGTTGACCGCGAGGAGTTGCCTCGCCGAACGCATCCGCTCCTCGGTCGCGCTTCGCTTCATGCCGGAGAGATCAAGGGCGGAAACGGCATCAGCACCTATCCCAGCGATTGCACGTTCAGCGTGGAGCGTCGCACGCTGCCGGGGGAAACGGTCGCAGACGTTGAACATGAGTTGACTACGGCAGTCGCAAAGACCGTCGGCCGCTTCGAATGCTCGACGCTGTTCAGTCAGCCGCCGAGTGACGTGGCGCTTGATGCGCCGATCGTAGTCGCCTTGTCGAAAACACTGCGCGAGTTCGGCATCTCTGACGAGCCTGCAGGCATGAGTGCCTGGACGGACGCTGCGCTGCTCAACGCCGCGGGCATTCCGGCGATCTGCTTCGGACCGGGCGACATGGGATTGGCGCACGCCGCCGAGGAGTACATTGAGTCGCGGGAAGTGGAGCAGGCCGCAGACGTGCTGGAATCCTTCGCGATGGCGTGGTGCAACTGATGGGGCAGCTGACGCACGAGCAGTACAACCGGTTGGAGCGCGCAGTGACGCGCTCCGAACGCATCGCGATCTCACGCAAAGGCTCGGAATTCATCTTCGTTCCGCTGGCAATGCGCATTCACAACGGCCGCGAAGTGATTGACGCTCGCAATCCAACCACGGGCGACTCGCTCACCATCTACCTCGACGAAGTGGATTCGTTGGAGGCGCTGTGAGCGACGCGTTGGTGTCGGTGTACGCGGATGAGTCTTGCCTGGGCAACGGACGCGAGGGAGACAATCCCGGCGGCGCCGGCGGACTCATCGAATACCAGAAGGGCGACGGCGAGCCGACGCGTTTCGATTTCTGGGTGTCGGAACCCGCGACCACGAACAACCGGATGGCGCTCCGCAGCGCCATTGAAGCCATGGAAATCCTGTCCCGTAAGGGGAACCGGCTGAAGGTTCGGTTCACCTCGGACTCGCAATATCTGGTGAAGGGAATGAACGAGTGGGTTCGCGGTTGGCGGGCCCGCGGATGGACCCGAAAAGCAGGCCCGATCGAGAACCTGGCGCTATGGCAGAAAGCCGTGGAAGTCGCTGAACGACATGAGGTTGAGTGGCGTTGGGTGCGAGGCCACAACCTCCATCCGCAGAACGAGTATGCGGACCATCTGGCGACCAGGGCGGCCAAGGACCTAAGCTCATCCGGCGGTCCGGTCCCTTCCTTATATGGGGAGTGGCTGGCCGGCATGCAGGCGAAGGGCAAACTGGCTCACCCCGCCCGATAAGAATGGACGCAGTGGACCGGATGTTTCATGTGCTGGTGCGGGCGCTTCGCTCGCAGACGCCGCCGGCGGACGCCAAGGCGTTTTCGGCTGGCGAGCTGCACGACCGCATCTTGCCGTATCGCCATTTTCGTCGCGAGCTGCACGTCGACACGAATCGCGAGTACGAGCTCACGCTGATGCAACTACTCTCGGGCGCGCGCGGCTATCTGGATGTGGACGAGCGCCTGAAAGACGTGCTCGGCAAGGAGCTCCTCGCCACGTCCCCGGATCCGGCGAGACTGCGTGATGTTGCAGACGCGGAATGTCAGGTGAGCCCCAACAAACGCGCGTTGGTTCCGGTCGCAAGACAGTCGGGGCCGGTTCGCGCAGAAGCAGCGGAGTGCGCGTATTGCAACGGCGCACTGCCGATGGGCCGAGCGCTGCACTACTGCCCGCACTGCGGACAGAATCTTCAGGTGGCCACATGCACGGCATGCGGTGCCGAGCTCGACGCCGACTGGAAGTACTGCGTCGCCTGCGGGAAAGGCGCGCCCGAGGCCAAGTGACATGAGAGCGCTGACAAGAACCGCCGCCGTTGCACTGATCGCAACAATCATCGCGTGCACGCCGCAGGTCT
>Ga0315912_10006988_pt1 | contig 10003 bp, 8 predicted proteins | sample VfabasoilMG_FD_204469 | JGI IMG/M metagenome (GOLD analysis project Ga0315912, IMG submission 204469) | Garden soil microbial communities collected in Santa Monica, California, United States - V. faba soil | ecosystem: Environmental > Terrestrial > Soil > Garden | place: USA: California... | reverse complement strand
CGGCATGATGCCGTTGATGCCGCCGGCAAGACGCGTGCGCTGCATCGAGTTGGCGGCGCCGAGCTGGGCGATCGGAATGATGGCATCCGTTCGGACGCAGGCGTTGACCGGTTGCGCCGTGTCCGCGCCGCGCGTGTTCATGTTCGGGTAAAACAGCATGCCGAGCCCGACCGAGGCCGGCAGCTTGTCGATCGAAGAGAGCAACGCCGCTCGGGTGCGCGCCCACTTGGTTTGCCCCATCGTCGACGGCGTCATGTCGCCCATCGAACCGCTGGTATCCACCACGAACTGCAGCAGCGAGGGCAATGACTCGGGCTCGCTGCTCCAGCCGTCACACGCCATGCTTCTCAAGTCTTGGACGGCGGTGCTGCCGGTGTTGCCCCCGCCGCCGCCCACAGGAATCGAGCCGCCGCCCCCTTGTCCCAGGTTGATGGGCGAATCCCCTCCAGGGCCGGATCCGTTTGAATCGCCTCCACAGGCGATCGCGAACAAGCCGATCGGAAGGATCGCAAAGTATTTCGTCATGGCGAGGGCCTGCTTTCAGTGGTTTCGAGCGGGTGCGCACCGCTCGAGGGGAATCATCTGTCGCCAAACTGCTCGGATGCTCTTGGCTAAGGTGCGTCGATCCAGTCAAAGCAGGCAAAAATCGGTGACGATGTAGGTTTGTGACGCCGCCTTCCGGTGGAGGGGTAACTTGACCGCTGTACCGCAATAGTTGGCCCTAAAGGTGACGCCTCAATCGCCACGGGCTATCTGAACGTCCGTGGGCCAGAAGTATCCGCTCGCCGCGCTCTCGACCCTGCGGACAGCCGCAGCCGAGCAACGCGCCCAGGCGCTGGCAGCAGCGGAAGGCGCGCGTCAGAGCGCGCTCTCGGCGCTCGAGCGGGCTCAGCGAGCGCTGGCCAGCGCTCGCGAGGAGCTTCGGCGCTCCGAGGCTATTGCGGCCGAGCGGCGCGAAGCCGGCCTCGAACGCGTGTTCGACCTCACCCTTGCCGCTGACGAACGACGGGCTCAGGCGCTCCGCGTCGCCGAACTCGAGGTCGAGGCCCAGCGCGCCGAACGAGAGCTCGGACGCGCCGAGCGGTCTCGCGATGACGCTCGGGCCGGGCTGGCTTACGCGCAGGCGGAACAACGTGCGGTGGAGCAGCACCGCGCCGACTGGCTGCGGCGCGCGGCGCTCCTTCGCGAAGAGCAGAGCGACGAAGAGGCTCTCGAGCGATGGACCAGCGAGCACATGAAATCTGGAAAAAGGTGAGGCGCCCGTCGCGTCGCGTGGCTGTCGTGCTCGGCGCGGCACTGCTCGGGTGTTCCTCGGCCGTCGTGCTGTGCTCGAGCGGGCAAAAGCCTTCGGTTGCGCGCCCGCCGAGCGTGGTCGCCACGAGCAGCGCCGAGAGCGCGAAGGCGCCGCAGGCCATCGAACTCGAGCAATTTTCGCCGTTTCTCGCGGATCCCGCCCTGCACGAAGTGGCTGAGGCGGTGGAGCTCGGTGAGTTCGCGCGCGCGGCTGCTGCGCTCGCGGCGGCGCAAAAGGCGGATCCTCGCTTCGACACGCCGACTGGCGCGTTCTGGCTCGGTCGCTTGTGGGAGCGCGCGGGCAACCCAGAGGCCGCCCGCATGGCTTGTGAACGGGGGCGGGTCAGCGGCTCGCTGTTGGGAGAGTACGCAGAGCTCTGCCGCGCGCGCGCGGTGCAAGCGCAGGGCCTGGCTACGAACGTCGTCAGCGAGCTCGGTAGCCGGCAGTTCGTGGGGCCAGCCGAGGATGACCGACGCTTGGCCTTGGCTCGCGCTGCGCGCGTTTCGGGTGATCTGGTGCGTGCGATCAGCGCGTTTCGCGACGTGCTCGCACAGCCTCTCGACAGCGGGACTCGGGCGCGCGTCGGGCTCGAGCTCAGCGAGACGCTGCTCGCGGACGCCTCGTACTCGGCCGCTAGCGCAGAGGAAGCGCTCGGCCTGGCCCGGCGGGCAGGCGCCGTCCTTGTCGCCCACAAGTCGGAGCAGAGGCGCGCTCTCGAGCTCGCCGAGCGCGCGCTCGCCTTGCTCTCGCCCGGCGACAGGGCACGTCTGTCCGAGCCGACGCTGGAAGAGCGCGTGCTTTCGCTCTCGAGCCTGCTGGATGCGCGTGAGTACCAGCGCGCGGCGCTCGACGCGCGCGAGCTGTCGGGCAGCCTCACGGACACGCAGCGCTCTTCGAGCGCTGGCTGCGAGGCACGACTGCTCGAGGCCAAGGCGCTCTCGAGCTTGCGCCGCTTCGAAGCCGCCCTCGACGCTCTCGCGCCCGCGCGCGAACACTGCGCGACCGATCCCGAGCGCGGCGCGCGGGTCTACTTCCTCTCCGGTCGCTACGCGTCGTCTGCTGCGAAGTACACGGAAGCGCTCAAATTCTTCGACGAAGTCGAGCGGCGCTTCCCCGGGCACTCGCTGGCGGACGACGCGCGCTACAACGCCGCGCTCGCTCAGGAAGAGCTCGGCGTGGACGCGCGCGCCACCGAGCTCTTCCTGTCGTTGCCGGACGCTTATCCGGCGGGCGACATGGCGCCCGAGGGCCTCTTCCGCTTGGCCTTGCGCTACCTCGAGCGCGGCGAGTGGGCGACTGCGCTCGGGCCTCTCACACGCGCGCTCGCGTTTCTGGGTGAACGCGACAGCGCACGCGGCTTCGAGCTCTCGGGGCGAGAGCGCTTCTTTCACGCTCGCGCGCTGATGACCTTGGGGCAACGCGAGCTGGGCCTCGACGAGATGGAGGCCCTGGTCAAGGGCCACCCGCTTTCGTACTACATGTTGCAAGCGTACTCCGTGCTCGCGCGCGAGGCGCCGGGCCGCGGCGATGCGGCTATCCAGGCCGCCGAGGCGTTTTCTCTGGCGTCGCCGTTTCACATCGTGGCGGGCCCCGAGCTCGCGAGCCCCGGATTCTTGCGGATGATGGAGCTGCTCCGCATCGGTGAGGTCGATTCGGCGCTCCGCGAGCTGTCGGCGCTCGGTCTGCGCAACGAGGGCGTGGGGTCGGAGATCTTGTGGGGTGTTGCGCTGCTCTACGAGCGCGCGGGCGTGTCGCGCTTTTCCAATGAGCTGACGCGCGTGCGGCTATCGGAAATGTCGGGGCGCTGGCCTTTCGGACAATGGTTGAAGGCTTGGGAAATCGCTTTCCCGCGGCCTTTCCTGCCCATCGTGGAGCGCGAGGCGACGGCGGCGCGCATCGATCCTGCGCTTGCCTACGCCATCATGCGTGAAGAATCGGCGTTCGACCCCGAGGCGGTGAGCGCCGCCAACGCCTACGGCCTGATGCAGCTCATCGTGCCGACCGCGAAACGCGCCGCACGCGGTACCCCATTCGTCGCGAGCGCCGCGTCGCTCAAGCGTCCACGCGTCAACGTGGCGCTCGGCTGCCGCGAGCTGGGACACCTCGCGGGCATGTTCGAACAAAATCCGCTGCTGGCCGTGCCAGCCTACAACGCGGGTCCCGGCCGCGCCGCAGCGTGGCTGCGCGATCGCCCCAGCATGGACTTCGACTTGTGGGTGGAGCGCATTCCGTTTTTGGAAACGCGGCGTTACACGAAGAGGGTGCTCTCGAGCCGCGCCATTTACGCGTTCCTGTACGATCGCAAGGACGCCAGCAGCCGTCTGACCCTACCCAAGAAGGTCGGCGGGTAGGGCGCGGCTCCTTCGCGCAAAAAATCACGATGGCGAGCAGAGCTCGCACTACGCTAGGGCCATGGCACGCACCCCCTCCAGCATGTTGCCGCTCGACACCCCGCTTCCGGCGTTCCGCTTGCCGGACGCCACGCAAGACCGGGTCGTCTCCTCGGACCAGTATCGCGGCCGAACGCTCGTCGTGGCGTTCATCTGCAACCATTGCCCGTTCGTGAAGCACATTCGCAGTGAGCTTGCCCGCTTCGGGCGCCATTGCGACGAACACGGCGTGGCGATGGTGGCCATCAGTCCCAACGACGTCGCCAACTATCCGGACGATTCGCCCGAGAACATGGCGAAGGAGGCGCGCGAAGCCGGCTACACGTTTCCTTACTTGTTCGACGACTCCCAGGACGTGGCGCGCGCTTTTCACGCCGCGTGCACGCCCGACCTCTACGTGTTCGACAGCGCGGGGCGCCTGGCTTATCGAGGCCAATTCGACGATAGCCGTCCGGGCAACGGCATTCAGGTGACGGGGCGCGATCTGTATGCGGCGGTCGACGCGCTGGTGGGCGGTGGCCGCCCGAGCGCGGACCAAAAGGCGAGCATTGGCTGCAACATCAAGTGGAAGCCCGGCAGCGGGCCGAGCTGAATTCGGGCGCGTGGCGCGGCGCGGGCGCCTGCTCGACATGGCGCTCGCGTTCGCGCTGATGCTCGTGCTCGCCCGGTTGCCAGCGCGCGGCGCGGAGCCGGCGCCGCGGCCCGTGGGCATCGTCGATCTGCACGTCGATCTGCCGTATCAAGTGGGCTACCAGGGGCTGGCCTTCGAGCGCGGCAGCGGCCAGTTTCCGGCGAGCGAGCTGCTTCGTGCGGGCGTGGTTGGCGTGGTGCTGCCGCTGTTCGTGCCGGCGCGCGTGTCGAGCAGCGGGCCACGGCTCTCGGATCTCGAAGCGTCGTATCAGCGCGTGATCGGCGCGCTCGCTCACACGGAGCCCTACGCGGCGCCGGGTTGCGCCAAGGCACCCGGGCGGGTGCGCACGTTCCTCGGGTTCGAGGGGGCTGCGCCGCTTTCTGCCACGCCCGCGGCGCTCGACGATTGGGTCGCGCGAGGCCTGCGGAGTGTGGGATTGGTGCACACCAGCAACAATGCGCTAGCCACGTCGTCGGGTGAACGCGGCGCGCCGAGCAGCGGACTCTCTGCCGAGGGGCGCGCGCTGGTGCAACGCGCCGCGGCGTTGCACGTCCCGGTCGATGTGTCGCACGCCTCCGATCGGGCGACGCGCGAGGTGATCGCGCTCGCGAGCGCGGCGAAAGTGCCGGTGATCGCCAGTCACTCCAACGCGCGCGCGCTCGCCGACGTGCCGCGGAACCTGGCCGACAGCGAAATTTCAGCGATCGCCAAGAGTGGCGGCGTCGTGGGCGTGAACTTCCATTCGCGCTTCTTGGTGAAGGGACGACGCGCCACGCTCGACGACGTCGTGCGCCACGTGCGCTATCTGGTGCGCATCGCCGGCGTCGAACACGTCGCGATCGGTTCGGACTTCGAGGGCGATATCCTGCCGCCGCTCGGCCTTTCGGACGTGCGCGCCATGCCGAAGCTCGCCCGGGCGCTCGAGCAGAGCGGCCTTTCGCGCGACGCCGTGGAGCACATTTTCGGGCTCAACGCCCTGCGCGTGCTGTGTGGCGAGGACGCTTTCAGGGAGCGCTCGGAGTGACGCCCAGCTCGGCGAGCAAAGCCGTGGCGTGCTCGACCGCGTCGAGGAGCCACAGCACGTAGCGGATGTCGACGTGGATGCTGCGAGTGTTGGGGAGCACGGCCCAATCCGAGGCCACCGAGTCGTAGGTGCCGTCGAAGGCGAGCCCCGCGAGCTCACCGCGCGCGTTCAGCGTGGCCGAGCCGGAGTTGCCGTTGCTGATGTTGGCGTCCGACAGAAAGTCGACGGGCACGTCGGCGAGCGCCGCGGCGGCGTACGCGCCGAAGCGCTTGGCGCGCGCCGCCTCGAGCAGGCGTGTGGGCGCCGCGAACGGTCGAGCACCGGTATTTTTCTGCACCAGCTCCCTGAGCGTCGTGAACGCGCGCCACTCGGGCGATGGTCGACTGCTTTCGGGGACGGGCGCGTCCGGCTTGGCCTCGGGTTCGCGCACGACTCCGAACGAAATGCGCAACGTGCCGTTGGCGTCGGGCGGCACGTTCGGGCCCAGCACCGACAACAATGCCTCCATGTAGCGTGGCTTGAGTTCGAGCAACTTTCCGGTCAGTCGCTTCCTGCGACTCTCCGCTTCGCGCAGCAACGGGCGCAGCGCCACCGCCAGGCGAATCAAGGGGTCTTTGCTGGCGCGTAGGTCTTTGGATGTCGCCGTCTCGAACAATCGGAGCCTGCGCTTTTCGTCGGCGAGTTCGGTCGTCCGATACAGTTTGGCGACGGCCTGCGCGATCGACTCGCTGGTCGGCTTTGGGCCAGCGATGATCGCGAGCGCGGGCGTGCGCTCTCCGGCGGGGGTGCGCAGCGCGCGTTCGAGGGCGAGCCGCAACACGGCTTCGTCGAGGGGTTGATAGTAGAGCTTGTCGAGCGCCGCGAGGTCGTCAGCGAGCAGATTGAAATTGCGCGCTTGATACTCGGGATCGCGCTCAGCGTCGGGTCGTGCCCGCTCTTCCGCCATGCGAACGATGCGGTTGGCCGCCCCCAGCAGGCGTGGCATCGAGACTTCGAGCTCGAGCTCGAGGTCGGCTTCGCGGGTCTTGTTGTACTCCGCGAGAGCGTCGGCGACGTTCGCGAGCACGTTCGAGTACTTGCTCGCAAGCTCGGGGCTCGCCTGGATGGCGCTTTGTAGCGCACTTTCCTCGGACTTCTTCCGCTCGAGCAGGCCCGTGCGCAACATGCCTTCGAGCTCGCCTCGGTGCTTCGTGCGGTAATTGTTGAAGCCGCGCACCCAGCTGGTCCCCTTGATCTTCGCGACCGGATCACTTTCGCCGAGCTTCTCCAGCACCGCCAAGTACTCGTCGAATTGACGCAGCCGACGCGGGTAGAGCCAGGTCGCGATGTCTTCGACCTCGCCGCGCGTTCGCAGTCGTGCGGTGCGCCCCGGAAACCCCGTGATCAGCACGAGATCGTGCGGACGCAACGGCGAGCGTGACAACTTCAGGAAATGCGCGGGGCGATACGCGACGTTTTCGGGCGTGTACGCAGCGGGGCGCCCGCCCTGGTCGACGTAGGCACGAAAGAACGCCACGTCTGCCGAGTGGCGAGGCCAACGCCAATTGTCGATTTCCCCGCCAAAACTGCCGACGCTTTCGGGCGGCGCGTAGACGATGCGCACGTCGCGTAACTCGAGCCGCTCGAACAGCGCGTACTTGAGCCCATCGTAGAAGCTCACGAGCTGGCAGCGCGTGTTCGCGCGCGCGGCTTCACAGCGTTGAACCAGCTCCTTCTGCTCTGTCTCGTAGGCGGCCTCGCGCTCGAGATCGCCCTTGGCCTTCGAGAGCGCCGCGCGTACCTCGAGCGTCACGTCGCGGATCGCGAGCGTGAGCAAGGCGCGCGCCGACGGTCCGGCCGAGCGTTCGTCGGCGCGCGTCTTCGCCAAAAAGCCTTCTTCGATCAGGTTCTTTTGCGGCGATGAATTGTACTCGAGCGCGCGCACGGCGCAGTGGTGATTGGTCGCGATCAGGCCGTCTGCCGAGACGAACGAAGCCGAGCAACCGCCGAGGCTCAGCACGGCGCCGAGCAGCGGCGAGGTCGGATCGGCGAGCATCGCGGGATCGAGCGCGAACCCGAGTCGCTTGAGCTCGGCGGCCTGGGCTTGAATTTGCTCGGGCGGCCACATGCCACCGGCATTAACGGCGTAGGGCAGCGCCGCGAGAGCTGGCTCCACCGGCGTCGCAGGCTGCGGGAGTGCTTGCGGCGGCGCCGCTTCGGGGGGGCGGGTAGGGGGTGCAGCCGGCGCGCAGGCGAACGTCAAAAGCAACGAGAGACCGAGACGTTTGTGCACGCCTGAAATCCTATCACGGTCACGCTCGGGCGCGGGCGACTTGGCGTGCGTCCGCGACCGGTGTAGCACGCGGTGAACGAAAGGTGCTGCCGATGTCTTCCCCAGAATCTCGCTGCCTGGAAAGCTTCCCGCTCTGGCTTCGCACGTTGGGTGATGACGCGCGCGCACTCAGCGCTTTGCTCGAGACCTCGGAGTCCGAGGCCGTGATTCGGGCGACGGCCAGCGCGCTCACCTACCTCTTCAAGTCGGTCGATCTGATTCCCGATGGTTTGGAGGATCTCGGCTACATGGATGACGCGTTCGTTGTGCGCGTCGCTTGCACGCACACGGCGGAGGACGAGCGCAGCCAGGAAGGTCACGCAATTTTGCAGCGCCTGGCCGACGAGGCCCGGCTGATCCACGAATTTCTGGGCGACGACTACGCTGCGCTCGAGCGCCACGTCGATGGGCTCGAAAGCGCGAGCGCCCGCGGGCGCAGCGTGGCCGAGGTGGTGCAAAGCGCGGAGGCGCGCAGCGGCTTGGCGCGCGACGTACGCGAGTGGGCGTCCACCTACGGCACGCCGGGCTTCGGGCGCGACGCCAAGAACCTGGTCAAGCTGCGCTCGTTCCTGAAAACCAAGCTTGCCGGCGCCTGAGCTGCCGACGAACGGCTGCGCGAGCTCACACGCAGCGGGCGATGGCGCGGGCGGCCGCGCGCGCGTTTTGAGTGCGCGGCAGGTAGGCGTCGGGCTCGCTAAGCGGCAGCCGAGCGAGCAAAGCGCCGCCGGCTTTCCAGCTGCGCAAGTCGGCGATGAGCTCGTTCATCGAGGAGTAACGGTTGTCCGGCGCCTTGCGCAGCGCTCGCAGCACGATGGCTTCGAGGCTTTCCGCAAGCCCGTCTCGCAGCCAGGAAAGCGGGGGGGCGGGCGAGGCGAGCTGATGCCACAGCAGCGTGGGGCACAGCTCGAGGTCGAACGGCAAGTGACCGGTGAGCGCGCGGAACAGCGTGACGCCGAGGCCGTATACGTCCGTGCGCGCGTCGACTCCGTCCCCGACGACCTGCTCGGGCGCCATGTATTTGGCCGTGCCGCGCAGGAGCGGATGCTCGTGCACCTCGGTCTCGTCCTCGAACGCCGCCAGATCGAAGTCGATGACCTTGAGCCGCGGGGCGCCACCCGCGGGCGCCTCGACCAGCAGGTTCTCCGGCTTGACGTCGCAATGGATCATGCCGATGCGGTGCGCGGCCTCGAGCCCAGCTGCGGCCTGTAGCGCCAAGTCGACGGCCAGCTCGACCGGCAGGCTGCCGTTGTTTTGGAGCCACGTGGACAACGCGTCTCCCTGCACGATCTCCATCACGGCGAAGGGCGGAGCGTCCGAGGGCTCCTCGACGCCTAGCACGCGCACCAGGTTCGGATGCTCGACGCGCAGCGCGCCGCGCGCTCCCTGCAGGAAGTAGTATCGCAGGCGCGCGTCGGCCGTAGCCTTGGCGTTCAGGATCTTGACGGCGACCTGGCTGCCCGTCTCGCGGTCGATCGCGCGGAACACGTCGGCGGTGCCGCCGCTGTCGAGGTAGCCGGCGAGCTCGTAGCGGCCGCCGAGGGCGCGGGCTCGTATGCGCGAATCCTCCTCGGGAGCCGGTGGAGGCGTGCTCGCGGGCTTCGGGCGCGAGTCGGGCGCGGGCGGCGTACTCTCGTAGATGCGCTGCAGGGCGGGGGCCTGGAGCGCGCCGGGAGGCAAGGGATGGGAAGAGAGCGACGCCATAGGGGGGCGGGGCTCGGATCGAATAGCACTCTCGCCGGGCGGACTGACAAGTTTGTAGAACAAGCCGGCTTCCGGCGCCGCAACTCGCGGGGGTTAGCCTAGTAGTTTCGTGAGGGTTCCGCTCAAAGGGCGCGCGCCCCGAGCCAGACGAATGCCCCGATCAGGGAGAGGCCGCCCAGGGGGGTGATGGCGCCAAACCAGCGCGGGGCACCCAGCGCCATGGCGTACAGAGAGCCGCTGAACAGCACGGTCCCGAGCCCGAACAGGGCCGCTGGGCTCGCCGCGGTCAGGCGGCTGCGCTCGAGCAGGCCCCCCAGCATGATGCCGAAGGCGGCGATGAAGTGGTAGTGCGACGCCGTGCTCCACCAGGCGAGGCGCGCGGGCCCGATGCCGGAGAGCAAATGCGCGCCGAAGGCGCCAAACACCACCGCGAGGGCCGCAGAGAACGCGCCGAGTGAGAACGTGCTCATCGTCCCGGGCAGGCTACTCGTCGGCTTTTCCGTGCGCAACCGCGGGCTCGGCGTTCGGCACGCTGACGTAGGCGCCGTCTGCCTCGAGCTCGAGCTCGAAGCGTTCGAGCTTGAGGCCTACGCAGGGCCCGCGCTCACACTCGCCCGTGCGGGGGTGAAACAGGGCTCCGTGGTTCTTGCAG
>Ga0315912_10006987_pt1 | contig 10003 bp, 5 predicted proteins | sample VfabasoilMG_FD_204469 | JGI IMG/M metagenome (GOLD analysis project Ga0315912, IMG submission 204469) | Garden soil microbial communities collected in Santa Monica, California, United States - V. faba soil | ecosystem: Environmental > Terrestrial > Soil > Garden | place: USA: California... | reverse complement strand
ACACGGCGACCACTTCCGGATCGGCCGGCTGGTTCGCGCGCTCGTACGCCTGTCGCAGGATGCCGATGCGCGCACCCTTCAATCCGTCTTTGATCAGTGATGCGCTGTAGTCCGGGATCTTTCGATCGCGGCTGCGGGCGGTGATCGGATCCTCAGGATCTTCGCCGACGATGACCTGGAAGATGCGGACGGCGTCCTCAACGCTGCGAGCCATCGGACCCGCGATGTCGGCGAGATAACTGAGCGGAATCACCCCCGCCCGGCTCGTCAATCCCATCGTTGAACGAATGCCCACGAGTGCGGTGTGCGCCGATGGTCCGCGGATCGAATTGCCCGTGTCGCTGCCGAGTCCGGCTGTGGCGAAACTCGCGGCGACGGATGCCGCGGTGCCGCCGCTCGATCCCGCGGGCACGCGATCGATCGCGTACGGATTCTTCGTGTGTCCCAGCAGCGAGCTCAATGTTTCCTGAGGGCTGAACGCGAACTCGCCCATGTTGGTCTTGGCAATGACAATCGCGCCGGCGGCCTTGATGCGCGCCACCTGGAACGCGTCTTTGTCCGACACGAACCCTTCCATGGATTTCGACCCGTTCGCGCTCTGCAGTCCAATCGTCTCGAAGTTGTCTTTGACGACCATAGGGACGCAGTGGAGCGGTCCGGTCAGCCCGCGCTGCTGGAACTGCCGGTCTTTCTCATCGGCCTGCGTCAGGGCATTCGGATTCTTCATGACCACCGCGTTCAGCGACGGCCCCTGCCTGTCGTATGCGTCAATCCTGGCGAGGTAGGCGGTCACCAAAGCGCGGCAGGTGAGCGTCTTCTTCGCGAACGCTGCGTGGATCTGGGCGATGGAGGCCTCGACGACGTTGAAGGGCGGCGATTGGGCGGTTGAGGGCAGGACGGCGGGCCCAACCAGGCAGGTGATCAAGAAAACGCCCGGCAACCGGTGCGAAACGAGGGCCGACTTCGTGCGCATAGCGCGTCATGCTAGCACTCCGTCGCGATGGGTACTACGTGGTTAAATGTCGCCCGTGCCGCTCAAACCGGGATCGTCGATTGGACCGTTTGAAATTACTGGACTGGTCGGCGAAGGGGGAATGGGCCAGGTCTTCAGGGCCCGCGACACGCGCTTGCAGCGCGATGTCGCTATCAAGGTTCTGCCCGAGGCGTTTGCCAACGATTCGGACCGGCTCGCGCGTTTCAAGCGCGAGGCGCAGACGCTGGCCGCGCTCAATCATCCGAACATCGCTGCGATCTACGGGTTCGAGGAAGCCGGCGGTACGCGCGCGCTGGTCATGGAACTCGTCGCGGGCGCAGATTTGTCCGCCGTCATGGCGCGCGGCCGAATGTCGGTGGAAGACGCGGTGCCAATTGCTCGACAGATCGTGGATGCGCTGGACGCGGCGCATGAAAAAGGCATCATCCATCGCGATCTGAAGCCCGCGAACGTGAAAGTCGCGACGGATGGATCGGTCAAGGTGCTCGACTTCGGGCTGGCGAAAATTGCCGACGTCGCTGAGGCCGCGGGAGGTTCGGACACGGCGGCGACAGTCACGTCGCCTGCGCTGACGAAGCTGGGCCTCATTCTCGGTACTGCGGCCTACATGGCCCCCGAGCAGGCCCGGGGCCGTGTTGTGGATCGACGCGCCGATATTTGGGCCTTCGGCGTCGTCTTGTTCGAAATGCTCTCCGGGACGCGCGCGTTCAAAGGCGAAGACGTCTCGGATGTCCTCGCAACTGTCCTGAAGAGCGAGCCCGACTGGAGCGCGTTGCCGGCCGGAACGCCGCCAGCGATCACGCGCTTGCTGCAGCGGTGTCTCGAAAAAGATCCCCGCAAGCGGTTGAGCGCGATCGGCGACGCGCGGTTTGAACTCGAAGATGTGAAGTCGTCCGGCACCGGCATCGGTATCTCGGCGCCGGTGAGCGAACGCCGATCGCCACTGTCGTATCTCGTGCCCGCTCTGGCAGGCGCCGGCATCATCGCGGCGGCCGCGCTGGCGATGTGGCCACGCGCGACATCGCTTCCGGCGCTGTCGCGAACATCGATCGTTGCCCCTGACGGCGTCGAACTGTGGCCCGATTCGGCGCAGATCGCCGTGTCGCCCGACGGCCGCTATGTGGCGTTTGTCTCAGGCACCCCGCGCGATCGGTCAGCGTTGCGATTGTGGGTGCGATCGCTGGAGTCGCTGAAGGCCACCATGCTGGAGGGCACCGAAGGCGCGCAGCTGCCGTTCTGGAAGCCCGATAGCGGCAAGGTCGGATTCTTCGCCGAAAACAAGTTGAAGTCCGTGCCGGTGGGCGGCGGTCGCGTTGACGAGATCGCCCAAGCGCCGTTTGGACGCGGCGGCACGTGGAACGAGCAAGACGTGATTGTGTTCAGCGGTGACGCCAGCGGCGTGTTGAGCCGGGTCTCGGCAAACGGCGGCGAGGTGAAGCGCATCACCACACTCGGCACCGATCGGAAAGAGGTCAGCCATCGCTGGCCCAATTTCCTGCCCGACGGTGATCACTTTCTGTTCTCTGCGCTCCCGGGCCACGACGGCAAGTTCAACATCTACGCCGGGTCGCTGAGCGGGTCGTCGGTGACACTGGTGGGCGAGATGGGCAGCACGCCGGTTTACGCCGATCCGGGCTGGCTTTTGTACGGGCGCGGAGGCGTGCTCGTGGCGCAGCGCTTCGATCCGAAGACGCTGAAGACCGCCGGTGAGGCGCAGCCGCTCAGTGACACGCCTTCAGCGATTCTCGATGCGCAGATCAGCTACACCGCTGGCCACACCACGTCCGTGTCGACAACAGGTGCGCTCGCCTATTTTTCCGCTCCTTCGCCGGCGACCCGCGTGATGTGGCTTGATGGCACCGGCCGCGCCACCGGACAAGTGCCCGTGCCACCGGCGCCGTACCTCGCGGTGAAGATCTCGCCCGACGGCGAACAGGCCGCCCTGGTAAAGTCACAGTCACCGACCGAATCAGCGCTGCTTCTGCTGGACGTGGTGCGCGGCAGTGCGACGCAGTTCAGCTCGGGTGGCGGTCGTAACGAAACGCCTGTCTGGTCGCCAGACGGACGCCACGTCATGTTTTCGAGCGATCGCAGCGGCGCGCAGAATTTTTTTGTCAAGTCTGTCGCCGACGCCGCGCCCGAGAAACTGTTCTACGAATCTGAGCCGCTGTTCAAGAGTCCTTCCGCGTATTCGCGTGATGGTTCATGGTTGGTCTTCAATCAGCTCGATGCCAAGACCGCCTACAACATCTATGCGATGCCGGCGACCGGTGGAACGCCGGCCATCCAGGTGGGCGCAGGGGATCGGGATCTGTTAGGCTCCGTGTCGCCAGACGGCAAATGGCTGGCCTACCTGTCGGAGCTGAACAACGCCTTTCAACTGTGTGTGCAGGCGTTTCCGACACCGCGCCGGAGCATTCAACTCACGACCGCCGGCGCCGCGCAGTTCTGGTGGACGGATGACAATCGTCAAATCATTTTTACGTCGGGCAATCAGAAGGAGTTGTGGCGCCTGGATCTGCAGACGAACGGCACAGAACTTCGCGCTGCGGCCGACCCGGTGAGGCTCGGCCCGCTGCCGAATGGCGCCATCGATGTTGACGCGATGCCGGACCGGAAGAAGTTCCTCGCGCTGGTGCCCGAGCGCGTCGGCGTCGGTTCGATCACAGTCGTGCAGAACTGGATGGCGGGCCTGGGGCGATAGCAGGGGGCCGTTGGCCGCAGTGTACCGCCCATTAATAGTCGGCGCGTTGTTCAGCGTCAGAGCATCCCACGCCGCAAGAGTATCAATCACCGGCGCGAAGCGATGGCGGCGTGATTTACCTTTGGACCCTTCGCCACCCACGCATGATTGCCGCGGCTATCAAAGTGACGGTTATGGCCTCTGACAGGCTTGCAGCGATCATGAGGGTCTGTGGATGAGCATTGTGTCCGCCAGCGAGAAAGAATCCCGCCAGACTCGGAAAGAAAATCAGGTTGAAGACGCGCTCTCCGGTCCCAGACAAGCCACGGGTCGGTAGCGACGTGAGGAAGACGTACGCCGCGGCAAAGCTAACCAGGAAAACGGTGAGCAGAATCAGGGCGGAGCGTTTCACAGGTGACGGGGTTGGCGAAGCGTGGTGCGTCGATTGCGCTCCGCACTTATGAAACTTTGCGATAGACCGATCGGGACGCGGGCGTCGTGCGATCTCCCGTCGTTCTCACGGTCTCAACTACGAGCAAACCCTCTTTGTCGATCGAGTACGTCACCTTCGCCACTGATTCGGTACCCATGCTGTTGGTCGCGCGAGTCATGATGGTGAGCTGAGCGCCCGTCCATTCCGCGATGTACCGCGCGTTCGTGCCCGGTGAAGCGGTCAAGCCCGGCGGAAGCGGCGGCACCGGCGCCGACTCCGGATGCTCCTTGCCGTCAAACGTATAGGTGAGCGAATACGCAGCTTGCTGCTCGACTGGTTGGCCGTTCGCGCCGGGTCTGAATACAAGTTTCGACACGGTGATGGTGGTGGCATCCTGCGAAATCGTCAGCGGCGGAACCGATGGAAAGCCGACCGGTCTGATCACTGGCGGGTCGATCGCAGGAACGATCTCCCATTTGCCAGCGAAGCTCGGCCGCGTCTGCGTCTGAGCCAGCAGCGGCACCGACAGCGCCATAAGGGCAAGAAGAGTCCGCGGTGTCATTCTGGCCATGTCAGAAGTCCCTCCGAGTCCCAGGCCGTGCATGACGACTTCGTCCGATTCGCGCGTCATGTTATCTTTATTAGCTGTTGTTCTGAGGTCCGCGCCCTCAGATGTGTGTCCCCGTCGTCCAGCGGCTAGGACGCGGCCCTTTCAAGGCCGAGACGAGGGTTCGATTCCCTCCGGGGACGCCATATCTTGTATTTCTGCCAGTCCGTCAATCAGGCCCAGCTTGACGTCTGCGACGGCTTCCACGAAGTCGGGCCGTGTGCTCTCGTCGTGCAGCACGAGTGGGCCAACCGCGCGGCACGTCCTCTGTGGCCTGATTTCGCGGCAGTTTCTCGAAGCCAGAACGGTCCAGACGCCAGATCAATTCATCCATCAAACTTTCACAAGCCGTCACCCTCAGTGGCGCTACCATCGCCGTGCCGCGCACCCGCCGGCGCCGATGAGAAGCGTTTAGATGAAGAAGAGCTGGACGGTCAGCTGGTGGTTGAAGTCCTGAGAGTGGAGCTGCCGGCGGCGGGGTCGTCAAAGCAGGACGCGCCCACGCCGATCCGGAGCGTGTATCGGAAAGTTTCGTAATCGAGCCGATTTCGCGGCCCCGGGCACTTTGCGGTATAAAGCGGATATGAGCCTCACCAACGACGTTGTCGCTGCCTCGACCCTGGCCCTGGTGTGCCCGTCCGCGCTCTTCGTACTGGCCTTGTTCCTGCGCCAGGTTCCGCCGCCCGGCCGCGAGCCGGCACGCACCGCCGACCGCATCGTCCGTTGGTACGCCGCGCATCCGGGGCTCGCACTGTGGGTGCTGATGCTGTTGTTGCCGATCTCAGCGGTCATCCTCGGCAGCGTCGCGTTGATGCGCACATGGGCCAACAACGCCGAGCTTCGCTACTACGCGTGGCGCGCGTTGACCGAGATCCCGGAACACTGGCCGGCACTTTCAGTTGGTGTGGTGACCGCGCTCGCCGCGGGCCTGCTGATGCTCGTGACCGCTCACTTGTTCCGAACGTCGCTCCCCGCAGCCCGCAGTAACTAGGACGACGCACTCCGGGTGGCGTGCGGATTCGCGAGCAGCCGCGCCGCGGTGGCGATCACCGTTCCCGGCGGCACAGGCTTCGGCACGAACGTATCGAATCCGGCGTCGAGCACGCGGGTGCGCTCTGACGCCGTGGCGAACGCCGTGACGGCGATCGCGGGGCCTTTGTAGCCTGACGCTCGCAAGCGCCCGAGCAGTTCCACACCGTCCATTCCAGGCAGGCCGATATCCGTCAGTACCAAATCAAACGGATGTGCGGTGGCCAGATCCAGCGCGGTTGGCGCGTTTGACGTCTCCATCACCAGCGCGCCGGCTTCACGCAACGCGCGCGTGAGCAACTCGAGCGGCTCGGGTTCGTCCTCAACCAGGAGGACTCGCGCGCCCTGAAGCGACTGGCGCGCGTCGATCGATGGCGAGATCTCATGTTGCGCAACGGCGGGCAGCCGGACGGTCACGACGGTGCCTCTGCCGGGGCCGTCGCTGTGCACCTCAATCGAGCCGCGGTGCATTTCCACCAGGCGGCGCACGATCGCAAGCCCGAGGCCCAGTCCTGAATGCTTCTTGCGGGCACGCGAGTCCTGCTTGAAGCTTTCGTAGACGTGCGGCAGGAACTCCGGCGCAATGCCCTGGCCGTTGTCGGAGACGCGGATGACGCCATCGTGCCCTTCGGCGAGCAGTTCGATCGAAATGCTCCCGTGATCGGCTGTGAACTGCAGTGCGTTGTTCGTGACGTTGGTCACGATCTGGTCCAGCCGTGACGCGTCGGCCATGACGTACAGCGGCTCGGCCGCGAGTGAAACCTTGATGTCCCGGCTGGCTGCGCGCCGCTGGAGGTCCTCGACGATCGGCCGGACGACCACGCTCACGTCGACCGGCGCGAGATCGATTTCAATCTTGCCTCGCTCGATCAGCGACACGTCCGCCAGGTCGCGGATGATCTGCGCCTGGAGCATCGCCGCGCGATTGATCGCTTCAACCGCGCGCTCGAGCATCGGTCCACCCAGCGGTTCGTGGCGCAGCTGCCACAGCCAGCCCATGATCGTGTTGAGCGGTGTGCGAAGTTCGTGCGACAGCATCGCCAGGAACACGTCTTTGGCCTTGCTGGCATCCTCCGCCTGCTTGCGCGCTTCCGCTTCGTTGGCGAGCGCCTGAATCAGCTGCTGTTCGGTGGCGCGCAAACGCAGGAGTGACCGGACTGTTGCAATGAGCACGGGCTTGCCGACCGGTTCGATCAAGTAGGCGTCTGACGTGGTGTCCAATCCGCGCGCGATCGCCTCATCCGACGTCTCCGTTTGCGACACATGCAGCACCTGCACGGACGTGGTGGAGGGCGCCATCGCTTTCAACCGTCGCGCAACCTCCAAGCCGCTCATGTCCGGCAGATTGATGTCGCACACGACCAGGTCGAGGTTCTCGGCCGCAGCAATCGCGATCCCTTCGGTGCCGGTGCCGGCCTCCATCACACGGAAGCCGGCGCGTCGAAGCGTCTGGACCCGCACGAAGCGCGCGGCGGCGTTGTCGTCGACGCAGAGAATGAGGGCGGGAGCTGCGGTGGTCATGGTTGTGCCGTGGTCTGACCGCAAAGCGAGTCAATGGCCGACGTCAGCCGCTCGCGGGTGAGCAAGGCCTTCGACAGAATCGGCGTGTCTGGCCCAAGTTCCTCGTGCAACTCGTCGGTCGGTGTTTGTGCGGTGAGCACGAGCACGGGGATACGCTCGGTCCGAGGGTTGGATCGAAGCGAATGCCGGACGGCCACGCCGTTGGTCGCGCCCAGGTTCAGATCGAGCAGGATGACGTCCGGCGTCTGGCGCTCGGCGCGGTCGAGCCCCTCTTGCGCCGTGGACGCCTCGTCAACCAGAAACCGGCCATCGTCCAGGAAGCTGCGAACGATGAACCGCGCGGTGTCTTCGTCGTCGATGTTCAGCACGCGGCGGACATCGGCGTGCAGCGCGCGATCCAGGGCGGCGCGCAACCACCCGGGCCTGAGCGGTTTCACGCTGTAGTCGGTCGCGCCCAGCGCGAGCCCCTTCCGCTCGTCGGCAATTGTCGAAATGATGATGACGGGAACCTCGGCAGTCGCCGGTGCCTTCCTGAGGCGCGTCAACAGGTGCCAGCATTCCTCGCCGTGCAGATTCAGATCCAGAACAACCGCGGCGGGCGTGAACTGCCGCAGCGCGTTCTGCGCTTCCTCCGCACTGGTGGCTGCGACCACCTGGTAGGGCGATCCCGCGAGCATGCGCTCGTAGATCAATCGATCGGCGTCTGAGTCCTCAACGACCAGAATGGGAATCCGATCTCTTTCCAGCTCGACGCCGGCCGAAGGCTGCCGATAGTCGATGGGAAGCACCACTGAAAATGTGGACCCCTGGCCGAGCACGCTCTCCACATGGATCGTGCCGCCGAGCAGTTCCGCCAGCCGCTTCGACAGCGGCAACCCGAGGCCGGTGCCCTTGACACGGCGCTGCAGCGGATTCTCAATCTGCACGAACTCGTCAAAAATGCGTGTGACGTCCGCTTCCGGAACGCCGATGCCGGTGTCCGAGACGGAGAATTCGACCATCCCTCGGTCCACAGCCCGCGCGCTCACCCGCACTTCGCCGCGTTCGGTGTACTTGATGGCGTTGGAAATGAAGTTGCGCAGAATCTGCGACAGCTTGCTTTCGTCGGTGCGCACCGGGGGCAGCCCCACCGGGTCGTCGAAGACGAGTGAGAGGGAAGTGGTCGTCAGCAGCGGCCGCAGCATGCCGCGGAGCGCGCCGAAGAGGTTCCCGATTTCGACGAGCGACGGCCGCACCTCCACTTTGCCCGCTTCCACTTTCGCAAGATCGAGCAGATCGTCCACGAGCTCGGCCAGCTGCTGCGCGGACTTGCGGATGTAGAACACTTCGTTGTGCTCGGCTGGGTCCACGAGCAGCCGTTCCGCGAGCAGTTGCGTCAACGACAGGATGGAGTTCACGGGAGTCCGGAACTCATGCGTCATGTTCGAGAGGAACCGCGTCTTGAGCTCGTCGGCACGGCGAAGATGATCGGCGCGTTCATCAAGTTCGGCGTACAACGCGACGACCCCGCGGTTCGTGTCTTCCAGCTCGCGATTGACGCGCTCGAGCTCTTCCTGTCGCGCGCGCAACTCATCGAGCGTGCCCAACAGCTCCTGGTTCTGACGCTGAATTTCCGCGGCGAGGCCCGCCGGCCGCCCCATCGCCAGCTCCTGGCTGATGCGAAGCGCCGCGGCGGCGTCCACCAGGCTCGACTCGCGGGGCAACAGCTGACGAAGCGAAATCGTTGTACCTGTGTCTCCCGTCGAAATATCGAAGCGGTCCACCAGTCGCTGGGTGCCGGAAATGCCGCGCCCCATGCCCGTTGGCGACGTGTACTGGCCCGACAGCACCAGATCGATATGCGGAATTCCGGTGCCGGAGTCCACGATTCTGATCAGCAGGAGCTGCGGCGCCACACTGCCTTCGATCGCGAAATCCACGCGGCCGCCGCCGGCATAGATGAGGGCATTGCGCGTGATTTCAGACACGCCAGTTGCCAGCCGCGTCTGGGTGACGATGTCGAACCCAAGCAGCGCCGAGATGTCTCGCGCCCGTTGCCGCGCCTGGACGACGTCGGTTTCTGTGGCGATGCGGATTGAAAGCAGAGGCAGCGTCATGACGCGTCCTTGGCAACCACCACAGTACAGTCGTCTCGCCCGCGCGTGAAGTCGCGATACAGGACGGCCGCGATGACTGAAGGGGCGCACGATCGCAGGCCCGGATAGTCGTCCAGCGACCAGTGGGACGTCAGGCCGTCCGAATGCATGATCGCCACGGCCTGGGAGCGCCAGGGGTAAGAAAACTCTCGAAACACACGGGCCTCATGGCCCAGCGTGCCGCCCATGGACACGCATTGCCGGCTGCTGCCGGGCTCGCTCAGTACAAGACTGATGTTACCCACACCGACAAATCGCAGCAGCCCGGCCGCCACATCAACGGTCGCGATCGCCGCGGCCGCGCCGCGCGTCGGATGAAGCGCGCTGTGCGCCTGCCGCATGGCCTCGACGCCTGGCAGGCCCGCGGCCGTCGCCATCACTTGAACGGCGCGCGTGGCGGCGCGCGCGGCCTCGGGCCCGTGTCCCAGACCGTCGGCCATTACGATCGTAAAACCGTGGACGTCCGACCAGGTACGCCATGCGTCGCCGCAGACTTGCTCGCCGCGCGCCGCGATGCCGACGCCGGCCACGCGAAGCCCTGCCGCGGCCGTGGCACTGCGCAATCGAATTCGAACCGCGATCGCCGTGCCTTTGCCGGGGG
>Ga0315912_10006986_pt1 | contig 10003 bp, 2 predicted proteins | sample VfabasoilMG_FD_204469 | JGI IMG/M metagenome (GOLD analysis project Ga0315912, IMG submission 204469) | Garden soil microbial communities collected in Santa Monica, California, United States - V. faba soil | ecosystem: Environmental > Terrestrial > Soil > Garden | place: USA: California... | reverse complement strand
CATGGGCATGCCGAATTTGATCACTTCCCGGATAAAGTAATGGGCGAGATACGTTGCGTAGGAGATCTCCCCAAGAAACACCAACCCGCGACGGTTCATCACCCAGGTAACCACGCCTCCCGGGCAGCATAGCGCCAAAATCATCACCGCATAGGCAGCCGGGAGTACGTAGTAGTCGAGCACGAGGCCATTCAGCACCACCACTACCAAAACCATAGCCACGGTCAGCAATCCCATGGCCAACGGCAATCCCGGGACGCCACGTAGTTGGTAGATGCGGCCCACGCACATGCCAACGAAGAACTCCAATACGCAGCGCGGCAACCCCCAACGGATCGTATCAAACCGCAGCGTCTGCCCGGCCAGCATGAACACCAAGGCGATCGCCATCAACACAACAGCCATCGCAGCCAGTGTCGCCACCATGCCGCGTAGCCGCATGATCATGGCCGCCACGAATGGAAAACACAGATAGGCGGCAAATTCCGTGCTGATGGACCAGGCTGGCACATTCCAGCCCAGGTAACCAAGAATCCCCCAGTTCTGCATCAACACCAGGCTCAGCAGGTAATATTCCAGCGTGTAACGTCCATCCACATTGCCTCTGCTGGAGAGCAGGTACATCCCCAGCGGTATCAGTAGGTAGACGAGCATCATGAAGGCATGCAGCGGATAGATGCGTCCGAACCGCGCCCAGGCGAATCTTCGGATACTCTCCCGCGTCAGGCCAACCATCCCAGGGGCATAGTTGATGTGGAGCACGAAGCCGCTCAGGACGAAGAAGAAGTCCAGCGCATAATAGCCCTGGCCAATGAACCAGCCGATGCCGGTTCCATGATCCACAGGCAGGTATTCACGAAAATGATATAGCGCCACCCACCACGCCGCGAGGCCCCGCGCGGTCGTCAGGGCTCCGATCTGTGGCGGTCGTGACAGGCTTGTGGCGCCGGACATCAGGCCCCCGACCTTAGGATACGACCTTCACACACCCAAAGGACCGGCCGGGCTAGCCGGGCCAGAATCACCCTGGCCCGGCTTCATGCCCCACTCCCAGCGTGCGCGACCGTGTTCCGTGCTAATCGGCAGCCTCGACACCTGGCACCGACTGCTCCTCCGCCTGGCGCAGCAGGCGCTGGTCACGGCCCGAGGCGATGGCACGCAGGCGATTCATCACGGAGCCCGTGCCCGCCGGAATCAGCCGCCCGACGATCACGTTCTCCTTCAGCCCCATCAGGCTGTCGGTCTTGCCGGCGGTCGCCGCCTCGGTCAGCACCCGCGTCGTCTCCTGGAAGGAGGCGGCGGAGATGAAGCTCTGCGTCTGCAGGCTCGCCTTGGTGATACCCTGCAGCACCGGCATGGACGTTGCCGGCCGGTCATCGCCCGACAGCTTGGCGTTCACCGCGTCGAACTCGGTGCGATCCACCTGCTCGCCGGTCAGGAAGGTCGTGTCTCCAGGCTCCAGGATCTCCACCTTCTGCAGCATCTGACGGACGATCACCTCGATATGCTTGTCGTTGATCTTCACGCCCTGCAGTCGGTACACATCCTGGATTTCGTTCACCAGGTAGTCGGACAGCGCCTCCACGCCGAGCACCTTCAGGATGTCGTGCGGAACGCGCGGCCCATCCACCAACGGGTCGCCGCGTCGCACAAAATCGCCTTCCTGCACCGAGACGTGCTTGCCCTTGGCGATCAGGTACTCGGTCTCCTCGCCGGTCTCGTCGTTCTTCACGATGATGCGGCGCTTGGCCTTGTAGTCCTTGCCGAACTCCACGCGCCCATCCGTCTCGGCGATGACGGCATGGTCCTTCGGCCGCCGCGCCTCGAACAGTTCGGCCACGCGCGGCAGGCCGCCGGTGATGTCGCGGGTCTTGGAGCCTTCGCGCGGGATGCGGGCCAGCACGTCACCGGCCGCCACCGCCACGCCGTTGTCGACCGAGAGGATGGAGTCCGGCGCCAGGAAGTAGCGGGCATCGGTGCCGTTCGGGAGCTTCACCACCTCGCCGTCATCGCCCTTCAGCTGCAGGCGCGGGCGCAGGTCGGCGCTCTTGGCTCCCTGCTTGTAGTCAACCACGACGCGTGACGTCAGGCCCGTCACCTCGTCCATCCGCTCCACCAACGTGATGCCGTCGATCAAGTCGATGTATTCGACCTTGCCGGCCCGTTCCGTGATGATGGGCAGGGTGTACGGGTCCCATTCCGCCAGCTTCTGGGCGCGGGCAACGGCCTGGCCCTCGTCCACCAGCAGCCGCGCGCCGTAGGGCACGCGGAAACGGGCACGCTCGCGCTGCTTGTCGTCCACCAGGACGATTTCACAGTTACGGCTCATCACCACCGGTGTGCCCTGGGAGTTCATGACGACGTTGCGGTTCTTGATGTTCACCGTGCCGTCATGCCCGGCTTCCACGCTGGACTGTTCCGCGCCACGCTGGGCGGCGCCGCCGATGTGGAAGGTACGCATCGTCAGCTGCGTGCCCGGCTCACCGATGGACTGCGCCGCAATCACGCCCACGGCCTCGCCGATATTCACCGTCGTGCCGCGCGCCAGGTCGCGCCCGTAGCAATGGCCGCAAACACCCACCCGCGCCTCGCAGGTCAGCACGGAACGGATCTTCACGGACTCAACAGCGGCATTCTCGATCAGGTCGGCCTCGACCTCCTCGATCAGCGTGTTCGCCGGCACCAGTACTGTGTTGCTGGCCGGGTCCAGCACATCCTCGGCCGAGGTGCGACCCAGGATCCGCTCGGAAAGGGAGGACACCACCTCGCCGCCGTCCATCACCGCCTTCACCGTCAGGCCGCGTTCCGTGCCGCAATCCTCCTCGACGATGATGCAGTCCTGCGCCACGTCCACCAGGCGACGCGTCAGGTAGCCGGAGTTCGCGGTCTTCAACGCCGTGTCCGCCAGGCCCTTGCGGGCGCCGTGGGTGGAGTTGAAGTATTCGAGAACCGACAAGCCTTCCTTGAAGTTCGCGATAATCGGCTGCTCGATGATCTCGCCGGACGGCTTCGCCATCAGGCCGCGCATGCCGGCCAGCTGGCGCATCTGCGCCGGCGACCCACGCGCACCGGAATGCGACATCATCCAGACGGAGTTCGTGGGCTTGCCTTCCTCCTGCTTGGAGATCTCCTTCATCATCGCGCCGGCCACTTCGTCCGTGCAGCGCGACCACGCATCCACCACCTTGTTGTAGCGTTCGCCGGAGGTGATCAGGCCGTCCTGGTACTGCTGCTCGAACTCCTTCACCTCGGCCTGAGTCTTGTGGATCATTTCCCACTTCGTGTCAGGAATGATCATGTCGTTCTTGCCGAACGAGATGCCGGCCTTCGCCGCGTTGGTGAACCCGATGCCCATCAGCCGGTCGGCGAAGATCACGCACTCCTTCTGCCCACAGTGGCGGTAGACCGCGTCGATCACGTCGGAGATGTTCTTCTTCGTCAGCTGCTTGTTCAGCAGTTCGAACGGCACCATCGGATGCAGCGGCAGGATCTGCGCGATCATCATGCGGCCCGGCGTGGTCACCACCACCACGCGCACCTTGTTTCCGTTGGCGTCTACCGTGTTGTAGCGCGCCTTGATTTTGTCGTGCAGCGTGATCGCCTTGGCGTGAAGCGCATGCTCGATCTCACCGATCGTGCCGAAGGCTGGCGCATCGGCGTCCGCCATAGCGCGGAACTCCGGCGTCTCCAGCGACAGATAGTACAGCCCCAGCACGATGTCCTGGCTGGGCACAATGATCGGCTTGCCATTGGCGGGGCTGAGGATGTTGTTGGTGGACATCATCAGCACGCGTGCTTCCAACTGCGCTTCCAGGCTCAGCGGCACGTGCACCGCCATCTGATCGCCGTCGAAGTCCGCATTGAATGCGGTGCATACCAGCGGATGCAGCTGGATCGCCTTGCCCTCGATCAGCACCGGTTCGAAAGCCTGGATGCCCAGGCGATGCAGCGTCGGCGCCCGGTTCAGCATCACCGGATGCTCGCGGATCACCTCCTCCAGGATATCCCACACCTCGGGACGCTCCTTCTCCACCATCCGCTTGGCGGCCTTGATGGTGGTGGCGTGGCCGTACTTTTCCAGCTTGGCGTAGATGAACGGCTTGAACAGCTCCAGCGCCATCTTCTTCGGCAGACCGCACTGGTGCAGCTTCAGTTCCGGTCCCACCACGATGACCGAACGGCCCGAGTAATCCACGCGCTTGCCCAGCAGGTTCTGCCGGAACCGGCCCTGCTTACCCTTCAGCATGTCGGACAGCGACTTCAGCGGGCGCTTATTGGCGCCCGTTATGGCGCGGCCACGACGGCCATTGTCGAACAGCGCGTCCACGGATTCCTGCAGCATGCGCTTCTCGTTACGCACAATGATGTCCGGCGCGCGCAGCTCGATCAGCCGCTTCAGGCGATTGTTGCGGTTGATCACGCGGCGATACAAGTCGTTCAGGTCGGATGTCGCGAAGCGGCCGCCATCCAGCGGCACCAACGGGCGCAGTTCCGGCGGGATCACCGGCACCACTTCCAGGATCATCCATTCCGGCCGCGCGCCGGAATCGGCGAAGGCCTCGATCAGCTTCAGTCGCTTGACCAGCTTCTTGCGCTTCGCCTCGGACGTGGTCTCCTTCAGGTCGGCGCGCAGGCGCACCTTCTCCTCGTCCAGGTCAATGCGGTGCAGCACCTTGCGGATCGCCTCCGCGCCGATGCCAACCTCGAACTGGTCGTCACCGAACTCATCCTGCTTCGCCATCAGCTGGTCTTCTGTCAGCAGCTGGAACTGCTTCAGGTCGGTCGTGCCGGGTTCGAGAACCACGTAGCTCTCGAAATACAGGATCTTCTCCAGCTCCTTCAGCGTCAGGTCCACCATCAGCCCGATGCGGCTGGGTAGAGACTTGAGGAACCAGATATGTGCGACCGGCGAGGCTAGTTCGATATGCCCCATGCGTTCGCGTCGCACCTTGGCGAGCGTGACTTCGACACCACACTTCTCGCAGATGATGCCGCGGAACTTCATGCGCTTGTACTTGCCGCACAGGCACTCATAGTCCTTGATCGGCCCGAAGATGCGGGCGCAGAACAGCCCGTCCCGCTCCGGCTTGAACGTGCGGTAGTTGATCGTCTCCGGCTTCTTGATCTCACCGAAGGACCAGGACCGGATCTGCTCCGGGCTGGCCATCTGGATTTTAATCTGATCGAACGTCAGCGCCTGACCGGTCTGGCCCAGGATCTTCATCAGCTCGTTCATACGATCACCTCAGGTTGGCGGCGGAGCCGCCGATTCAGCAAAATACGCGTCAGCCTCCGGAACAGCGCCGCCTAGCTGGCGGCACCGTCCAGGTCCACATTCAGACCAAGGCTCTTCAGTTCCTTCACCAGCACGTTGAAGCTTTCGGGAATACCAGCCTCGAAGCTGTCCTGCTCACGCACGATCGCCTCGTACACTTTGGTGCGGCCGGACACGTCGTCCGACTTCACCGTCAGCATTTCCTGCAACGTGTAGGCGGCGCCGTAGGCTTCCAGCGCCCACACCTCCATTTCGCCGAAGCGCTGTCCGCCGAACTGCGCCTTGCCGCCCAGCGGCTGCTGGGTCACCAGGCTATACGGTCCGATGGAGCGGGCATGGATCTTGTCGTCCACAAGGTGGTGCAGCTTCAGCATGTAGATGTAGCCCACCGTCACCTTGCGCTCGAACGGCTCGCCGGTGCGTCCGTCGGTCAGCACCACCTGGCCGGACGTATCAAGCCCTGCCCTGGTGAGCATGCCCTCGATGTCCGACATGCGCGCGCCGTCGAACACGGGCGTCGCGATCGGCACACCCTTCTTCAGGTTCTCGCACAGCTCCACCAGCTGCGGCGTCTCCAGGTTGGCGATCTGGTGCGTAAAGACATCCTCACCATACACATCACGCAGCATGTCCAGCAGCTCCTGCCGCTTGGAGCCATTGCGCTGGTAGGTATCCACCAATTCGCCGATCTGCTTGCCCAGGTTGGCGCAGGCCCAGCCCAGATGTGTCTCCAGGATCTGACCGACGTTCATGCGGCTGGGCACGCCCAGTGGGTTCAAAACGAGGTCGACCGGCGTACCGTCTTCCAGGAACGGCATGTCCTCAACCGGCACCACGCGGGAAACCACGCCCTTGTTGCCGTGCCGGCCCGCCATCTTGTCGCCCGGCTGCAACTTGCGCTTCACGGCGATGAAGACCTTCACCATCTTCATCACGCCCGGCGGCAGTTCGTCACCGCGCTGCAGTTTCTCCACCTTGCTATCGAAGCGGGCCTGCAGCCGCTGCACGGCGACGTCGAACTCCCGCTTCAGTGTCTCGATCTCAGCCATCACCGCGTCATCCTGCACGCCGATATGGCGCCAGGAACCACGCGGATGCTCGGCCAGAACCTCTTCCGTGATCTCGCTGCCGGCCTTCACGCCGCGGAATCCGCCGGCGGCCTTCTGGCCCAGCAGCTTCTCGCGCAGGCGGTTCAGGAAGCTGCGCTCCTGGATCGCCTTCTCGTCGTCGCGGTCCTTGGCCAGCGCCTCGATTTCGGCGCGCTCGATCGCCATGGCGCGCTCGTCCTTGTCCACGCCGCGGCGGCTGAACACACGCACATCCACCACCGTGCCGGTGACGCCCGGCGGCAGCTTCAGGGAGGTATCACGCACGTCCGACGCCTTCTCGCCGAAGATCGCGCGCAGCAGCTTCTCTTCCGGCGTCATCGGGCTCTCGCCCTTCGGCGTCACCTTGCCGACCAGGATGTCACCCGGATTAACTTCCGCACCGATATAGACGATTCCAGCCTCATCCAGGTTCTTCAGCGCCTCCTCGCCCACGTTCGGAATGTCGCGGGTGATTTCCTCCTGGCCCAGCTTCGTGTCACGCGCCATCACCTCGAATTCCTCGATGTGGATGGAGGTGAACACGTCATCGCGCGCGATGCGCTCGGAGATCAGGATCGAATCCTCGAAGTTGTAGCCGTTCCACGGCATGAAGGCGCACAGCACGTTGCGCCCCAACGCCAGTTCGCCCAACTCCGTGGACGGGCCGTCGGCGATGATGTCGCCAGCGCCCACCCTGTCACCCACCTTCACCAGTGGGCGCTGGTTGATGCAGGTGGACTGGTTGGACCGCATATACTTGCGCAGCCGGTAGATATCGACACCCATCGTCGTGCCGTCATCAGCTGTCGCCCGCACCACGATGCGCGCGCCGTCGATCTGGTCCACCACGCCTTCCCGGCGCGCCACGATCGTCGCACCGGAGTCACGCGCCACCGCCAGTTCCATGCCCGTGCCCACCAGCGGCGCATCGGCGCGGATCAGCGGCACCGCCTGGCGCTGCATGTTGGAACCCATCAGCGCGCGGTTGGCGTCGTCGTTCTCCAGGAACGGGATCAGCGCCGCGGCGACGGACACCAACTGCTTTGGAGACACGTCGATCGCCGTCACGTCCTCCGGCCTCACCAGCCTGAAATCACCCTGCCGGCGCACGGAAACCAGATCGTCCGTGAAATTGCCCTCGGCGTCCTGCTTCGCGTCGGCCTGGGCGACGACGAGCTTCTCCTCCTCCATGGCGGAGAGGTATTTCCAGCCGTCCTGTACCTTGCCCTCGGCGACGAGGCGGTACGGCGTCTCGATGAAGCCGTACTTGTTCACCTTGGCATAGGTGGCAAGCGAGTTGATCAGGCCGATGTTCGGGCCTTCCGGCGTCTCAATCGGGCAGATGCGGCCGTAATGCGTCGGGTGCACGTCGCGCACCTCGAAGCCGGCACGCTCACGCGTCAGGCCGCCCGGCCCAAGCGCGGAGAGGCGGCGCTTGTGGGTGACTTCCGAAAGTGGGTTGGTCTGGTCCATGAACTGCGACAGCTGCGACGAACCGAAGAATTCGCGCACCGCGGCCGCCGCCGGCTTGGCGTTGATCAGGTCATGCGGCATCACCGTGTCGATGTCCACGGAACCCATGCGCTCGCGGATCGCGCGCTCCATGCGCAGCAGGCCGACGCGGTACTGGTTCTCCATCAGCTCGCCGACGGAGCGGACCCGGCGGTTGCCGAGATTGTCGATGTCGTCGATGGAGCCGCGGCCGTCCTTGAGGTCGACCAGGGTTTTCACCGTACGCAGGATGTCCTGCTTGCGCAGCACGCGCATGGAATCCGGCGTGTCCATGCTGAGGCGCATGTTCATCTTCACGCGGCCGACGGCGGACAAGTCGTAGCGATCCGGGTCGAAGAACAGGCCGCGGAACAGGGCCTCGGCCGTCTCCGGCGTCGGCGGTTCGCCGGGTCGCATCACGCGGTAGATGTCGATCAATGCCTCGTCGCGGTTGGAATTCTTGTCCACCACCAGGGTGTTGCGGATCCAGGGCCCGACATTCTGGTCGATCGCCAGGGTCGGCAGTTCGGTGATGCCCACGTCTTCCAGCAGCGTCAGCTTCGCCTCGGCCAGTTCCTCGCCCGCCTCGGCATAGATCTCGCCGGTCTCAACGTTCACCATGTCCTCGCCGACGAACCGGCCCAGAAGGTCCGCCCGGCTCACCAGCACGGATTTCGTCGTCTCGGCGATCTTGCGCGCCTGGCGCGCCGTCATCTTGGCGTCGGTCTCGGCAACCACCTCACCGGTCTCTGCGTCCACCAGCGGCTCCAGCAGCTTGGCGCCACGGTAGGCCTCAGGGTCGAACGGCCGCGCCCATCCCTTCGGCGTGCGCGTGAACATCACCTTGCCGTAGAAGAAGGACAGGATCTCCTCGTCATCCATGCCCTTGATCTCGCCGGCCTCCACCTGCTCGCCCTGCGCCTCGCGCGCGGCACGCAGCACCTCGGTCGCCGCGCCTTCCAGCGCATACAGCAGCGTCGTCACCGGCAGCTTGCGCTTCCGGTCGATGCGCACATACGCGATGTCCTTCGCGTCGAACTCAAAATCCAGCCACGATCCGCGATACGGGATCACCCGCGCGGCGAACAGGAACTTGCCGGACGAATGCGTCTTGCCCTTGTCATGGTCGAAGAACACGCCGGGGGAACGATGCATCTGGGAGACGATGACGCGCTCGGTCCCGTTGATGATGAACGTGCCGTTGTCGGTCATCAGCGGCATGTCGCCCATGTAGACCGGCTGTTCCTTGATGTCGCGGATGGAGCGCGCGCCGGTATCCTCGTCCACGTCCCACACGATGAGGCGCAGGATCACCTTCAGCGGCGCGGCATAGGTCATGCCCCGCTGGATGCATTCCTCCACGTCATATTTCGGCTCTTCCAGTTCGTAATAGACGAACTCCAGCCGCCCGCGGCCGGCGAAGTCATCGATCGGGAAGACCGACTTGAACACCTCCTGCAGCCCGGTATGGGTCCGGCTGTCGGGGGAAACGTTCATCTGCAGGAAGGCCTCGTAGCTTGCCCGCTGTACGTCGATCAGATTTGGCATCGGGGCCACTTCGGGGATCCGCCCGAAGCTCTTGCGGATGCGCTTGCGACCCGTGAAGGAACCGTTGCCATGTCCCATCGAAGTGTTGATGACGTTCATGCCTGACCACCCGTCCTACCGTTGTCGCCACTATCCCCCAGCCTCAACGCCCCGGCTGGCGGGGTAGACCGGACCTGCCAAGGCAAGCCCGCACAGAACCGGAACGGGAACGCGGGCCGGAATCTACCCGATTCCCGCCCGGTCCCACTTCCGATCTCCAGCGCCATCCATGCCGGATGGCGCCGTCTCAGTCCATCCAACCCAGTGGGGGAACCCCTTACTGGATCTTCACTTCGGCGCCGTTATCTTCCAGCACCTTCTTGATCTTCGCGGCCTCGTCCTTCGTGGCGCCTTCCTTCACGGTCTTCGGCGCGCCTTCCACCAGGTCCTTGGCTTCCTTCAGGCCAAGGCCCGTAATGGCACGGACTTCCTTGATCACGTTGATCTTCTTTTCGCCGGCGTCCTTGAGAATGACGGAGAACTCGTCCTTCTCTTCGACCGGCGCGGCCGCACCGCCACCCGCACCCGGCGCCATTGCCATGGCAACCGGCGCAGCGGCGGA
>Ga0315912_10006985_pt1 | contig 10004 bp, 9 predicted proteins | sample VfabasoilMG_FD_204469 | JGI IMG/M metagenome (GOLD analysis project Ga0315912, IMG submission 204469) | Garden soil microbial communities collected in Santa Monica, California, United States - V. faba soil | ecosystem: Environmental > Terrestrial > Soil > Garden | place: USA: California... | reverse complement strand
CTTCGGCGGCTTGCCGGCGGCCGCCTCGCGCTGGACATTGCGGACGAGGGCGCGCAGGCGCTGGCTGTCGGCGCCGGGATGCTCCGCGAGCAGTTCCTCCATGGCCCGGTCGTCTTCCAGCAGGCGCGTGCGCCAGCGCTCCATGCGGTGCAGGCGGGCGGTTTCCTCGGTGGACAGCCCTTTCCACGCATCGAGGCGGGCGCGAATGGGGTCGGGATCGACCTCCCGCATCAGGCGTCCGACATACTGCATCTGGCGCCGCAGGGCGCCGAACTTGGAGATGCGCTTCGCATCCAGCACGGCATCCAGGAGGTTCTGGGGCAAATCCAGGGCCGAGAGGCGCTCCGCGCTGAGCGCGACCAGTTCCTCGCCGATATCCTGCAGGGAATGGCTGTCGCGCTTGCGCTGGGACTTGCTGATCTCGACTTCGTCTTCCATCGGGGGTTCTGCCGTGTCGCAACTGGTATCATAGCCAAAATCCAACCCGCGGCGTGCCGGGCTGCAAAGCCGGTGCGCCGCTTCATATTCGGAACCCGCAAATCGTGTCCGGCAGCGAATTCACGCATTCCCTTTCCACCCTCCGGCAGATCGCCCGCGACGTGCTCGACCATGCGCGCGACCGGGGCGCCAGCGCAGCGGAAGTCGAAGCCAGCGAAGGTTTCGGCCAGAACGTCACGGTGCGCAAGGGCGAAGTCGAAACCATCGAGTACAACCGCGACAAGGGCGTGGGGGTGACGGTCTACCTGGGCAAGCGGCGCGGCCATGCGAGCACCTCGGATTTTTCCGCGCAGGCGCTGAAGGATACCGTCGATGCCGCCTTGTCCATCGCGCGCCTGACCGCGTCGGACGAGTACTCGGGGCTTGCCGATACCGACCTGCTCGCGACCCAGTTTCCGGACCTGGACCTGCACCACGGCTGGCCGATCAGCGTGGAACAGGCCATCGAGCTGGCGCGCGACTGCGAGGACGCCGCGTTTTCCGCGGATCCGCTGGTGAGCAACTCCGAAGGCGCGTCGGTTTCCGTGCAGCAATCCCATTTCGTGTACGGCAATTCGAACGGCTTCCTCGCCGGCTATCCCAGCTCGCGCCACAGCGTGGCATGCGCGGTCATCGCCGGCAAGGACGAACTCATGCAGCGCGACGACTGGTATGCGACGTCGCGGGCACCCGTCGACCTCGAGCCCGCGACCGAAGTCGGCGCGAAGGCGGGCCGGCGCGCCGCGCGCCGCGTGGGGTCGCGCAAGCTCGCGACAATGAAGGTGCCCGTGTTGTTCGAAGCGCCGATTGCTTCCGGCCTGCTGGGCCACTTCGTCTCCGCGGTCAGCGGCGGCAGCCTGTATCGCAAGTCGTCCTTCCTGCTCGACAGCCTCGGCAAGACGGTGTTTGCGCCGCATATCCGCATCCGGGACCTGCCGCACGTCAGGCGCGGGCTGGCGAGCGCGGGCTTCGACGATGAGGGCGTCGCGACGCAAACGCGCGACATCGTCGAGGCGGGCGTCGTCCAGGGCTACTTCCTCGGCAGTTACTCGGCGCGCAAGCTCGGCATGCGCTCCACCGGCAATGCGGGCGGCAACTACAACCTGGTCCTGGACTCCACGGGCGAGGATTTCGAGGCCCTGCTGAAAAAGATGGGCCGAGGGCTGCTGGTGACCGAACTGCTCGGCCAGGGCGTGAACATGGTGACCGGCGACTATTCGAGGGGCGCCGCGGGATTCTGGGTCGAAGGCGGGGAGATCGCCTATCCGGTCAATGAAATCACCGTCGCCGGCAACCTGAAGGACATGTTCCTCAACATCGCGGCCATCGGGAGCGATCGCGTGGCACGCGGTTCCCGGCAGACCGGATCGATCCTGGTCGAAGGCATGACGGTGGCGGGAGAATAACCGTAACGGTCGTGACTGCCGTGACGATCGTGACGATCGAAAAGGCAAAGGAAGCAGGGCAAGTCCGGGTCTGAAGCCAGGGAAGGATGCCTCGAAATGTTTTCTTCGGCAGTCACGACAGTCACGATAGTCACGAGGCCCGGTCCGGTGACCCATCCGATGTTCCGTTCATTGCTGATCCTGGTACTGGCGCTCACCTTCGCGGGCTGCAGCGATCCGCCGCCCAGGCTGCCCAGGCTGGGGGCGAACGATGTCATCCTCGCCTTCGGCGACAGCCTCACCTACGGTACCGGGGCATCCCAATCCGAGAGCTATCCCGTTATCCTGTCGCAACTGATCGGGCGGGAAGTGGTGGCGGCCGGCGTGCCCGGCGAGCTGACCGCCGGGGGCCTGGAGCGCCTGCCCGCCGTGCTGGACGAGGTCAATCCGCGTGTCATGCTGCTGTGCCTTGGCGGCAACGACATGCTGCGCGGAGCGGGGCACGCCGCCGCGGAGGCAAACCTGCGGTCCATGGTCAGGATTGCGAAAGAACGCGGGATTGCCGTCGTGCTGGTGGCAGTGCCGCAACCGGCGCTCTTCTCCGGCAATGCGCCGTTCTACGAAGTCATCGCCCGGGACAACGGATTGCCGATCGAGGCCGGGGTGCTCAAGGGCCTGATGTACGACAACGACTACAAGTCGGACCCGATCCATCCGAACGCAAAGGGTTACCGGAAGATGGCGGAAGCCATCGCCGACCTGTTGCGCAAGGCGGGCGCGGTCTGAACACACGGGAGGGCACCATGCGATACGGTTTCACGGCCGCGATGTTCCTGGCGCTCTCCGCCTGCGGCGGACACCGGGAGGCGGCTCCCCGAGTCGACGTGTCGATCTCGGAGCTGCGGATGGGCACATCCACCGTGCTGGAGCAGGCATGGGACATGAAGCTGCGCGTGCAGAATCCGAACAACTTCGACATTCCCGCCGACGGCATCAAGGTCACGGTCAGCGTCAACGGCAAGGTTTTCGCGAAGGGGGTCAACAACCGGTCGGTCCTGGTGCCCCGCCTCGGCGAAGCCATGATCCCGGTGCAGGCGATCAGCGACCTGCCCAAGGTGATGAACCAGATGAGCGCGCTCGGCCTGTTCGACGCCTACGGCATCGAGTACACGCTGAAGGGCACGCTGTACTCGGGCGAACGGGGTTACCCGTTCAAGTCGAGCGGCAAGGTCACTCCGCTCCAGTAGGCGGCATGGGCAGAGGAGGGCACCCGTGAGTTCCGCCCTGCGCCTGGCCGGCATCTCGTGCAGTTTTCCGGCGCGCGCCGGCGGCAGTCCCTACACCGCGGTATCGGGGGTGGACCTCATCGTGGGCGAAGGCGAGTTCGTCGCCATCGTCGGACCCACCGGATGCGGGAAGTCGACATTGCTCAACGTCGCCGCCGGGCTGACGCCGCCCTCGTCGGGCCGGGTCGAGGTCCTGGGCGCGCCCCTCGAAGGCATCAACAAGCACGCCGGCTACCTGTTCCAGACCGAGGCCCTGATGCCGTGGCGCACTGCGCTCGGAAACGTGATGGCGGGACTGGAATTTCACGGGGCGGCCCGGGTGGAAGCGACGCGCGTTGCGACCGACTGGCTGCGGCGGGTCGGCCTCCAGGGGCACGCCCACAAATACCCGCATGAAATGTCCGGCGGCATGAGGAAGCGCGTGGCCCTCGCACAAACCCTGGCGCTGGATCCGCGGATCCTGCTCATGGACGAGCCGTTCTCCGCGCTGGACGTGCAGACGCGCATCCTGATGGAAAACGAGCTGCTGGCCCTCTGGTCGCAGGATCGCAAGTCGGTCGCTTTCGTGACCCATGACCTCGAGGAAGCCATCTCCCTGGCCGATCGCATCGTCGTCATGTCGGCCGGCCCGGAAAGCCACCCGATCGGGGAATTTGCGGTCGAGCTGCCGCGGCCGCGCGATGTCGCGGAAGTCCGCCTGACGCCGGCCTTCCTCGACCTGCATCGCAGGATCTGGGACGCGCTTCGGGACGAAGTGCAAAAGGCCCATTGGCAGGCCATGGCATGAGAGGCCGGTCATGACCCGGGGCCGGTTGGCGCTCCTGCAAGTCACCTTGCTCGCGGGCCTGTTCCTGCTGTGGCATGTCCTGACCGCGCGGGAAATCCTTCCGAGCTTCTTTTTCGGCAAGCCGCTGGAAGTCATGGCCAGGATTGCGGACTGGTTCGCGTCCGGGAAGATATTCCCGCACCTCGGCGTGACGCTCCTGGAAACCCTGCTGGCATTCGCGATCGGGACGCTGCTCGGACTTGCGGTCGGGTTGTGGCTGGCGCTGTCGCCGGTCGCGTCGAAGCTTTTCGATCCGTACATCACGGCGTTCAATTCGATGCCGCGCGTGATCCTGGCGCCCATTTTCGCGGTCTGGTTCGGCCTCGGCATCTGGTCCAAGGTGGCGCTGGGCGTCACGCTGGTGTTTTTCATCGTGTTCTTCAGCGTGTACAACGGGGTGAGGGAGGTCAGTCCCACCATCCTTGCCAACGCCCGCATGCTGGGAGCCAGCGGCCGCCAGTTGCTGCGCCATGTCTACCTGCCCAGTGCCACCGCGTGGGTTTTTTCCAGCCTGCATGCCTCGGTCGGCATGGCCTTCGTCGGCGCGGTGGTGGGGGAGTACCTGGGCTCGGCCCGGGGCGTCGGCTACCTGATCCTGCAGGCCGAAGGCATGTTCGACATCAATACCGTGTTTGCCGGCATGCTGGTGCTGACGGCGTGCGCCGTGGCCCTGGATTCGCTGGTCACCCTGGCGGAACGCCGGCTGCTGCGCTGGCGGCCAGGCAACGTCTCGGGCGCGTCCTGATCCCAGGGGCATTTTCGAGCGATTCGCCTTGAGCAATGCGGCGGGTCCGTGCTAGAAACGGGTTCGCTTCCCTCTATAAGAACACGCTCTTGGAATTCTCGAACCACGCCATCCTGATCGGCGCAGTCCTGGTGCTGCTGAGCATCCTGGCCAGCACCCTGTCCACCCGCACCGGCGCGCCCCTGCTGCTGGTCTTCATGGGCATCGGCATGCTCGCCGGGGAGGAGGGCGCCGGGCATATCCAGTTCGGCGACTACCAGGCCGCCTACCTGGTCGGCACGGTCGCGCTGGCCGTCATCCTGTTCGACGGCGGCATGCGCACCCATACGGATACCTTCCGGGTGGGCTTGTGGCCCGCGGTTTCGCTGGCCACGATCGGCGTCGTCATCACGGCCGCCATCGTCGGGGTCACGGCGGCGCATTTCCTCGGGCTGAGCCTGATGCAGGGCCTGCTGATCGGCGCGATCATCGGCTCGACGGACGCGGCGGCGGTCTTCTCCCTGCTGCATTCGGCAGGCATGAAGCTCAAGCAGCGCGTGGGCGCGACCCTGGAGATCGAGTCGGGCTGCAACGATCCCATGGCTGTCTTCCTGACGCTCGTGCTGATCGAGGTTGTGCGCGACGAGGGCGTTACGCTGGGCTTCCACGTCCTCGGGGAGTTCGTCCTCCAGTTCGGCCTCGGCGGGATCATCGGCGTGGCGGGCGGCCGTTTCCTGGTGCTCATCATCAATCGGGTCAGCCTCGCCAGCGGCCTGTACCCGCTGCTGGCGATGGCTGGCGGCATTGCGATCTATGGCCTGACAGTCGTGCTGGACGGCAGCGGCTTCCTCGCGATCTACCTGGCCGGCCTGACCCTCGGAAACAGCCGCATGCAGGCCTCGGGCAACATCATGCGCGTGCACGACGGGCTCGCCTGGCTGTCGCAGATCCTGCTGTTCCTGATGCTGGGCCTGCTGGTTACGCCCTCCGAACTCATCCCGGTCGCCGCGGACGGCTTCCTCATCGCGGCCGTGCTGATCTTCATTGCCAGGCCGATCGCGGTCTGGCTCGCGCTGCTGCCGTTCGCATTCCCGCGCAACGAGCAGCTGTTCATTTCCTGGGTGGGCTTGCGGGGCGCGGTGCCGATCGTGCTCGCGCTGTTTCCCTGGCTCGCCGGCGTCCCGCAATCGTCCATCTACTTCAACATCGCCTTTTTCGTGGTGCTCGCCTCGCTGACGGTGCAGGGCTGGACCGTGGCGCCGCTTGCCACGTGGCTGAAGCTCAAGCTCCCGAAGGAGCACGCGCCTTACTATTCCGAGATCGTCGAGGTGCCGGGGCAGGCAGGGTTCCGGCTGCTGGGCTATCGCGTCAGCAGCCTGAGCGAAGCCGTCACGCACAGGGTCAATGAGCTGCGCCTGCCACCGGACGTCCGCATCGTCGCGGCCTTTCGCGACGGCAATCGCGTCGAAGCGATCGGCAGCCTGGTGATTGCCGGCGGCGACCTCATCTACGTCATCACGGCCGACGACCACATGGTCGAGCTCGACCACCTGTTCGTGCCTGCGGACGACGCGGAAGAAGTCGAGCAGCAGGCCGCGTTCGGCAGTTTCGCCCTCAGCGGCGATGCGCCCCTGGCCGACATCGCGGAAGTCTACGGCTTGCCGTTGCCGGAGAGCGCCCGGGTGGGCACGCTGGCCCAGTACATCGACCGCCAGTTCCACCGGCGCCCCGTGGTGGGCGACATCGTCGGCCTGGGCGGCATGCGCCTGGTGGTGCGCGAGATGCAGGGCAGCCGCGTGGCCCTGGTCGGCGTGATCGTCACGGAACGCAGGGCGCGCCGGTCACGCCGTTATCTCGGGCGCGATCGCCGGCACCGGATGAAGGAGGCGCCGGAACCGAATGCCGGCCAGCCTTCGCCGGAAGCGGAGAATCCCTGATGCGCCGATGGCCGATGGCGATTGCCGGCCTGGCCATGGCGTGCGCGTTTGCCGGTGGTTCGCTTGCTGCCGACCCGGCATGGCCGACGCAAACCGTACGCATCATCTTCCCGGCTACCGCGGGCAGCACGGGCGATGCGCGAACGCGCATGCTGGCGGATCGCCTGTCCGCGCGCCTCGGCCAGCGCTTCGTGGTCGAGAACCGGCCCGGCGCCGGAACCACGATCGGCACCATGGGCGTGATGGGTGCGAAGCCCGATGGCTACACGCTGCTCTCCACATTCACGCCCGCCTATCCGGTCGGTCCCCTGCTGTACAAGGGGGCTTCGTACGATCCGCTGAAATCGTTCGTGCCGATTTCCATGTTCAGCAGCGGCCCGCCCTTCCTGGTCGTGCATCCGTCGGTCCCCGCCAACACCCTCAGGGAATTCGTCCAGCTCGCGAAGCAGAAGCCCGGCAGCGTGACCATGGGACATGGCGGCATCGGCGGCGCAAACCACCTGCCGGCGGAACTGTTCCGGCGCGCCGCCGGGCTCGATGTCCTGTTCGTGCCGTACAAGGGCGAAACGCCGGCGATGGCGGATGTGATCGGCGGCCAGATCACGGGCATGTTCGCGTATACCGCGCTGGCGGTGCCGCACATCCAGGCGGGAAAGGTGAAGGCGCTTGCGGTTGCGTCCAGGGCGCGCATCGCCACGCTGCCCAATGTTCCGACTGTTGCGGAATCCGGTTACCCGGGCTTCGAGTTCCACGGGATCATGTTGTTGCTGGCGCCGGCCGGCACGCCGCGCAGCATCGTCGACCTCCTGAACCGCGAGATCCGGGTGATCCTGAACGAACCGGAGGTGCGGGCGTTCTACGCTTCCTCCGGCGCGGAGCCGGTCTCCGGCACACCGGAAGAGACGGCCGACCTGATTCGCCGCGAGTTCGAAATCAATGGCGGCATCGTGAAGGAGCTCGGACTGTCGCTGGACGAGTAGGTTGACTCGCCTGCAGCGAGCCCCGCCACGGCACTGCAGCCAATCGAGGGCGATACCATGCGCAACGCAAACGAAGCGAACCTTACGCAGGCGGTGCTCCAGAAGCTGGAAGGCGCAAAGGACGCGCGCTTTCGCCACATCATGGCCAGCGTGATCACGCACCTGCATGCCGTCATCCGCGAGACCGAACTGACGGAGCAGGAGTGGCTGCAGGCGATCCAGTTCCTGACCTCCACGGGCAAGAAATGCGACCACCGGCGCCAGGAGTTCATCCTGCTGTCGGACACCCTCGGGGTTTCGATGCTGGTCGACGCCATCAACCATCGCAAGCCCGGCGGTGCGACCGAGACCACGGTTCTCGGGCCGTTCTACGTTTCCGGCGCGCAGGACCTCGGCATGTGGGCCGACATCGGCGCGGACGTCCCGGGAGAACCTGCCTACGTGTGGGGCCGGGTGCTGGATACGGAGGGCAAGCCGATCGCCGGTGCGGTCCTCGACGTCTGGCAGACCGACGGGGAAGGGTTCTATGACGTGCAGAGGCCGGGCAGCGCGGAGAAGTACGCCCGCGGCAAGTTCACGACCGGCGCCGACGGTCGCTATGGCTTCAAGACGGTCAAACCGGTGAGCTACCCGGTGCCCACCGACGGGCCGGTCGGCAAGATGCTGCTCGGCATGGGGCGGCATCCCTATCGTCCCGCGCACGTGCACGTGATCGTCACGGCGCCCGGGCATGAACGCGTCGCCACCCATCTTTTCGTCGAAGGCGACGACTACCTCGATTCCGATGCGGTGTTCGGCGTCAAGCATTCCCTGGTGGTCGAATTCAAGGTGCAGCCCGCGGGCCCTGCGCCCGACGGCAAGCGTTCGGACACGCCCTTCTGCACGGCGGAATACGACTTCAGGCTGGTCCGGTCCTGATGGAGGAATGGAAAGCGCTGCCCTTCGCGCCGAAGGCCGGCGATGTGCTCTGCAACCTGTCCGACGTTCGTGAAGACGGCGGCAAGGAGGTGGTGCTGGGCGAGGGGGACTACAGCTTTCGCATCGTGGTGCTGCGCTGGCGCGGCGGCGTTCGCGCGTTCCGCAATCGCTGCCCGCATACGCACATCCCGATGAACTACGAGCCGGATGCTTTTCACGTCCTCGACGGCGAGGTCCTCATGTGCGCGCACCACGGCGCCCGGTTCCGTATCGGCGACGGGGAATGCTTCGACGGTCCTTGCGAGCCGTCGAGGTTGACGGCCATCCCTGTCGTGGTCGACGGCGACGCAATCACCGTCGCCCGATGACGGGCCTAGAACGCCTTTTCCCAGGGCACGCTCAGCCGGGTCGCCGAATTGATCAATCCGACCATGCTGTAGGTCTGCACGAAATTGCCCCACAGTTCGCCGGTATTCGTATCGATGTGCTCCGCCAGCAAGCCGTGGGAATTGCGCTTCGACAGCATCGTCTCGAACAGCTGGCGAGCTTCCTCCTTGCGGCCGGTGGCGGCGAGCGCGTCGATGTACCAGAAGGTGCAGACCAGGAAGGCGTTCTGCGGCACGCCGAAGTCGTCTTCCTCGCTGTAGCGAAAGATGTAGTCGCCGCGCTTGAGGTCTTTGCCGATCGCCGCGAGGGTGGCGCGAAAGCGGGGATCGTCGGCGGACAGGAAGTGCAGTTCCGGAAGCAGGAGCAGGCTCGCGTCGAGGCCGTCGCCGCCGAATGAAGCGCCGAGGATGCCGAGCTTCTCGTTCCAGGCCCGTTCCATGATCTCGCGATGCATGCGATCGGCGTGCGCCCGCCAGTACTGCTGCCGGTCCCGCAGCTGCAATTGCGCGGCGATGCGCGCCAGCCGGTCGCACGCGGCCCAGCACATGACGCTCGAAAACGTATGCACCCGGGCCGTGCCTCGCAGTTCCCACAACCCCGCATCCGGTTCGGCGTAGGAGCGCTGGGCCATCTCGCCGAGCTGCTCGAGGCGCCGGAACAGGTTGTCGTTGCCCGCGCGGTTGAGGCGCCGGTCGAAAAAGACGTGCGTGGCGGCGAGGATCGCGGAGCCGTAGACGTCGTTCTGCACCTGCAGGTAAGCCAGGTTGCCCAGCCGCACCGGCCCCATGCCCCGATAGCCTGACAAGGTCGTTACGCTCTGTTCTTCGAGCGCCGGATGGCCGTCGATGCGGTACACGGGTTGCAGGCGTCCGTCGGGCGCGCCGGCTGCGATGTTGATGATGTAGGAAAGGTAGCGCTCCATCGTCTTGGTGGTGCTCAGGCGGTTGAGCGCATTGACGACAAAGTAGGCGTCGCGCAGCCAGCAATAGCGATAGTCCCAGTTGCGGCCGCTGTCCACCGCTTCCGGAATCGAAGTGGTCATCGCGGCAATGATCGCGCCGGTGTCCTCATACGCATTGAGCTT
>Ga0315912_10006984_pt1 | contig 10004 bp, 8 predicted proteins | sample VfabasoilMG_FD_204469 | JGI IMG/M metagenome (GOLD analysis project Ga0315912, IMG submission 204469) | Garden soil microbial communities collected in Santa Monica, California, United States - V. faba soil | ecosystem: Environmental > Terrestrial > Soil > Garden | place: USA: California... | reverse complement strand
CGCCCAAGGAAGAAAACACCGCTACGGCGATGATGCCCGGCAGGGGCATGCCCGTGACGCTGGGCTGGAGCTCGTCGTGCAGCACCTTGGCCCAGGTGGTGCGCTTGACGAGGATCAACGTCGCACCCACCCCAAGCAAGCCCACGGTCAGACCGAGCAGCGCGCTGTACGCGTGGGCAGCGAGGGGGCTGAGCGCGATCCACGGCTCCGGGTGGGTCCAAACTTCTCCCCGAACGTAAATGGCGACGACGCCGAAAACGAGGCCGACGACCGCGTAAAACGTGGTGAGGACTGTGGCTCGAGTCATCGCAGAAGACTATGGCATGGCGCACGCCTCCTGGGTATGGTGGCTGATATGGAGGGCACCAAGAGCCGCCAATCGACGCCTCCGGCTTCGTCCAGGGAGCTGGAGGAGCTGCTGGAGAGCGGCCAGGGGCTCGTCGAGCACCTGGTGAACCAGGTGTACACAGAGATTCTGGGCGCCATGACCCGGGAGGATTTGCGCGCTTACGGACAGCAGGGATTGCTCGAGGCAGCGCTGCGCTTCGACGCGGCGCGCGGGGCTAACTTTCGAACGTTTGCTTACTTCCGGGTCCGCGGCGCGATGATTGACGGCTTACGGAAAATGGGGCCGTGGAGCCGCCGCGGCTACGAACGGATCGCTCTGCTGCGTGCCGCGAACGGTGCCAGTCAAAGTTTGCATGAGGAGCAGCAGGATGTCTCCGGCCTCTCCGCTGAGCAGGCCGCGGAGCGGCTACGCAAACACATGGCGTCGATGGTGACGGCGATGACGGTGGGGGTATTTAGCTCCGGACGCTGGCAAAAGGACGGCTCCGACGACACATCTCCACCGGCTGGACGTATGGTGGCCGTCGATGAGGCCCTCAACGCTGAAGAACAGCTGGCCGACCGTCAGATGGTGGAGTGGGTCACGCAATTGGTGGACAACCTGCCTCATCCGGAAAATGAGGTCGTGCGACGCTTCTACATCGACGGCGACAACATGGACGCCATCGCGCAGACGCTCGGCCGCAGTCGCTCATGGGTCAGCCGTGTCCACACCCGGGCGCTCGGCAAGCTGGCCGCACGTTTGCGGCGCGAAACGCGCGATTCGTCCGGCTAAACTAGCCTGGGCCCGAGGGCCGTGCCACAACTGGCTCCGCCATCGCTGGGCAGTGCCACTGCCTAGCCGCGTCGGCCCGCCGCGTCAGGAGCCCAACATCATGAAAGAACGTGTCATCGTAGCCATGAGCGGAGGAGTGGATAGCTCAGTCGCTGCGGCCCGCTTGCTCGAGCAAGGGTACGATGTGATTGGCGTGACGCTCCACCTGTGGGACTACCCCGACGACGGGAGCGTCAAAGGCCGCTGCTGCGCGCCAGAGGACGTGCACGATGCACGCCGCGTCGCCGATGCTTTGGGTTTTCCTCATTATGCGTTCGATCGCCGTGAGTTGTTCGAGCGCGAGGTGGTCGCCCCATTCGTCAATGACTACTTGGAAGGCGTGACCCCTAGCCCCTGCGTGCGCTGCAATCGGGGGGTCAAAGTCGCTGAGCTGATCGCGCTGGCCGATCGTTTGGGCGCCTCACAGGTCGCTACCGGTCACTACGCGCGGCTGCAGACGACCGAGGCTGGTCGGCTTGACCTATTGCGGGCGCGCGACCTCAACAAGGACCAAAGTTACTTCTTGCACATGCTGCCTGACGCCACCCTGGGGCGTTTCCTCTTTCCGCTCGGAGAACTCGACAAGCAAACGGTGCGGCAGCAAGCCGTGGACCTCAAGTTGCCTGGTGCGGGCAAAGGCGAAAGCCAGGAGCTGTGTTTCGTTCCCACCGGCCGCTACGATGAGTTGGTGGAAAAACGCGCCGGCGGCCGGGTGCGGCCGGGACCCATTTTGGGCGAAGATGGACGGGTGGTGGGCACGCATGAGGGCCTGCACCGCTTCACGCGCGGCCAGCGCCGCAACTTGGGGGTCGCCGTGGGGCAACGGGCGTACGTCGTCGACATTGATCCCGAGACCCACGCGGTGCGCTTGGGAACCAAAGAAGAGTTGCTGCGCTCGGAGCTGACGGTGAGTGAACTTTCATTGCGCGCGGGGGTGACGTTGCCCGTCGAGGCCGACGTGGTCATCCGCTACCGGGGCACCCCAGCGCGCGCCCGCATCGAGCAACAGAGCGCTGAGACGGCGCGCATCGTCTTCCACGACAAAGTGAGCGCGCCCTCCCCAGGACAATTTGCCGTGCTGTACGAGCAAGAGCGCGTCCTGGGAGGTGGTATGATCACGGCGCTGGGAGCGTAACCGGGATGAAGCAGCACCACGGCTTGACCAGTCACGGGTTTGCACGGGGTCACTCCTCGCGCAGTTACGTGGCGTGTTTGGGCTTGGGCGCAGCTGCTCTGGGCTGTGGGGTTTCGCATGGCGAGGGAGAGGTGTCGAGTGACCACCTGTACGCGGCCGACTGCATCGATGGGCCGTTTGACTTGCGGCCCGATTATTTTGCCTCAAACCCTGAGCTGGATACACAGCTGATCACGCTGCAGCATGGTGACCGGCTGCACGACCTATCCGATGGCGTTCTGATTTCTGTCTATCAAGTTTCTAACATCATCGACGAGCACCTGGGCCAAGCAGTGGAGGTGGCTTTGCCCCCAGGGGTCACTCCACCCGGGCACGCGCCGAGTGAGCAAGAGCTGCCATTTGCGGCGCTCACGCTGTACCTCAACGACAGTTGCCATGAGCAAGATGTGTCGCTGCAGGCTATCTCCGGCACCATCACCTTCGACGCGCTGTTCTCTGGCGATCTGTCGGACCGCAAGAAGTCGGAGCGGCTCATCGAGGCGCAGTTTGACGTCGTCGTCGCCGACCCGCGGCTCTTGCCAGCGGATGGGAGCGACCCCGATCCGTCGCTGCTCAGCGAAGTCCAGGGCTCGTTTCGCTTCTACTTTCGGCGCGGTCCCACCGCGCAGCCCTTTCCTTGAGCACCGCAGCTCCCCTGAGCAGCGCAGCCCTTCCTCTGAGCCGAGCTGGCATGAAAACCAAGGTGACCCCACAGTTGTTGCAGGAAAGTGAGCAGTTTTGCCTGCAGTTTGCCTGTCAGCATTGCGCCTATTTCGAGCCCAAAAGCCGCAGCTGCTCGGAGGAGTACCCCAATCATGAGCACCTGGATGCGCGACTGATTGAGCCCGAGGTGTTGTTCTGTAAGCTGTTTGAACTCAAATGACTGGCTCGAGTCATCCGAAAGCGCTGCTCACGTTCGTTAGAAACGCGCTCGGCAAGGTGCGTGACCCAGCCGGCCCTACGGCGCTCTCGGTAGCCGTCTCTGGTGGAGCGGACTCCATGGCGCTCTTGCACTGCTGCATCCTGCTCCGTGAGCAATTGCAACTGCAGCTGCTCGCGGTGGCCGTCGATCATGGTTTGCGTCCGGAGGCGCAAGCCGAGGTGCGTCAGGTGGCTGAGTTTTGCGGCGCGCACGCGGTGGACTTCGTAGCGTGTCGTCTGCAATTGCCCGCCGGGGGCAACGTGCACGCGCGCGCACGTGAGGCGCGTTACCGGGCGCTGTGGGCGAGCGCTCACGCCAAGCTGGGTGCAGCTGCCTTTTTGGCCACGGCCCACCACAAGGACGACCGCGCCGAGACGGTATTGCTGCGGCTTTTGCGCGGCACCTCGCTCGAGGGTCTGTCGGTCTTACCGCCCCAGACCGAGCGGCTGCTGCGTCCGCTTTCGATGGCGCGCCGCGCGGACGTGGAGCTGCACGTGGCGCGGCACCACATCCCCTATGTAAGCGATCCGTCCAATGCTGATCCGCGCTACTTGCGCAGCCGAGTCCGGCATGAGCTGCTGCCGCTCCTTGTGGAGTTGGGGCCGGGCATCGTCGAGCACCTGACGCACCTCGCGGACGAAGCGCAGCAGCTGCCTGAGCCGCTTGGCTTGAGCCACGAGCACCGCCAACAATTGCGCCTGGCGCTGCGCGACATAAAACGTCCGGTGGATGTGCGCTTGTCTGGCGGGTTGCGGCTGGTCCGCGCACCGGAAACGGACCCCAAGTAGGCGAATTTTCGGATTTTGCCCCAGGGCCGAAAAAAACCGCCTTGGGGGCGGGCAATAATGGCCCACAAAGGCTAGGATCGATAGCGAGCGGGTGAGTACTGGCGTCGACCGAGGCTCACAAAATATCCATTCGAGGTTTCAACGTGAAGCAACCCCAAAAGACCCTCCTACTTTGGGTCGTCGTGATTGTCACCCTGCTGGCCGTTTGGCAGCTCTTAGGCGAACAAGGTAAGGGCCGACAGCCGATGAGCTACAGCGAGTTCATCACCCTCGTCCAGGCGCCGGAAGGTGAGCGTCGCGTGACCGAGGTGAGGATCCGCGAACGAGACTACAGTTTCGACATTCTGGAAAAAGACGGCAAGAGCGTCTCACGTGGCGTCACTGTTGGACCACCTGATGCTGATCCGGATGCGCTGCTCAAATCGGGCATCAAGGTGAAATACGAGAAGGACGACGGCGGTGCGTTTTGGATGAGTGCGCTCACCATCATGCTCCCCATGTTGTTCCTGTTGGTCATGTTCTACTTGTTCATGCGCCAGTTGCAGGCCGGCGGCGGCAAAGCGATGAGCTTTGGCAAGAGCCGGGCGCGGCTGCTCAACGAAGCCCAAAACAAGGTGACCTTCGTGGACGTGGCGGGCGTGGACGAGGCCAAGGACGAGGTCGAGGAGATCATCGCCTTCCTCAAAGATCCCAAGAAATTTCAGCGCTTAGGCGGTCGCATCCCCAAGGGCGTGCTCATGATGGGTCCGCCCGGTACGGGCAAGACGCTGCTGGCCCGCGCCATTGCCGGTGAGGCGGGCGTGCCGTTCTTCAGCATTTCGGGTTCGGACTTCGTCGAGATGTTCGTCGGCGTGGGTGCTAGCCGCGTGCGCGACTTATTTGAGCAGGGTAAAAAGCACGCACCTTGCATCATCTTCATCGATGAGATCGACGCAGTCGGTCGTCACCGTGGCGCAGGCCTGGGCGGCGGGCACGATGAGCGTGAACAGACGCTCAACCAACTCCTAGTGGAGATGGACGGTTTCGAGTCGAACGAAGGCGTCATCATCATCGCCGCCACCAATCGGCCAGACGTGCTCGACCCGGCCATCTTGCGGCCCGGCCGTTTTGACCGTCGCATCACCGTCCCGCGTCCGGACGTGCGTGGTCGTGAAGGGATCCTGCTCGTGCACACCAGCAAAGTACCGCTCGGCGACGACGTGGATCTCAGCATCATCGCCGCGGGCACCCCGGGCTTCGTGGGCGCGGACTTGGAAAACCTGGTGAACGAAGCGGCGCTCTTGGCTGCACGTCAGGATAAAGAAGCCGTGTACATGGAGGACATCGAGCTCGCCAAAGACAAAGTCCTCATGGGCGCGGAGCGGCGCAGCATGGTGATGGGCGAGGCCGAGCGCAAAACGAGCGCCTGGCACGAGGCCGGCCACACCGTGGTGGGGAAGCTGGTGGAGGGCAATGATCCGGTGCACAAGGTCTCCATCATCCCGCGCGGCGCCGCGCTCGGTGTCACCATGTTCTTGCCGACGGAAGACCGTCACTTGATGACGCGCAAGCAGATGCTCGCAAAAATTGCCATGGCGCTCGGCGGGCGCGTGGCAGAAGAAGTGGTGTTTGGTGAGATCACCACCGGCGCGTCCGACGACATCAAGCGCGCCACCAACATGGCCCGCGCCATGGTGTGTGAGCTCGGGATGAGCGACAAGCTGGGCCCCATCGCTTACGGCGAAAACGAACACAACGTGTTCTTGGGGCGTGAGATGGCCCAGCGCCGCGAGGACTACTCAGAGTCCACGGCGCGCAACATCGACGAGGAAGTGGCTCGCATCGTCACCGAGCAGCACGGCTTGGCGCGGCAAACCATCCGCGACAATCGCGACAAATTGGACCGTCTGGCGCACGCGTTGCTCGAGCGCGAAACCCTGGATTCCGAGGAAATCTTCGCCTGCATGGAAGGGCGTGACTTGCCGCAACGCAGTCGGGTGATCATCCCCACCTGGGCCGAGCGCAAGAAGAAGGAAACCAAGGAGCGTAGTCCCATCTTTGGCGCTCCGGCCAAGCCCGCCACGGGCGAAGCCTGATCTTGGCGAAGAGCAGATTTTGAGTTGGAGTCAGCTGCGCAGCTAGGCAGCGGCTCCGTCGCCGTGTCTTTTCCCGGTCCGAGCAGGGGGAACGTTGTGGAGGCCAGCGGCTAGCGCTGCGACGCTGGGTACTTCGCATTTTGAGGCATGTCTTGCAGATGGGGCCACTCATTGTCGGTCGGGGGGGCGGAGTTCATACTCCTTCCCTCTTCACGAAATGGACCCATCATGAACTATCTTTCTCGCCGCCTGCTGTGCGTTTCTTTACTTTGCGCTGCCCCCTTGGCCTGCTCGTCCGAGCCGGCTGATCCTATTTTGGGCAGTGGTGGGGCCGCGGGCACGGGCGGGAGCACGGCAGCGGGTGGCAGCGGCGCGGGCGGCGGCGGCACGGGCGGTGCGGCGTCGGGCGCAGGCGGCGCGGGCGCAACCGGGGGAGCGTCGGCCACCGGTGGTGCGGCCTCAGGCGGCGCCCAGAGCAGCGGTGGGAACAGCGCGTCAGGTGGCGACAGCGCGAGCGGTGGCGCAGCCGCTACCGGTGGCGGCGATGGCTCGGGCGGCGACGGCACGGGCTCGGGCGTGCAGGTCTACATCCTGTTTGGGCAGTCCAACATGTGGGGTGAGCCCCTGCCGCAGGCGCAAGACATGGTGGAGAACCCCAACATCGAGGTGCTGACGCGCATCAGTTGTGGCAACCACGGCAAGAACGAGTGGGTCACGGCGCTGCCGCCTCTGCATGAGTGCGTCGGGCAACAGGGCAGCGGAACCGCGGGTCCAGGCGTAGGTCCGGGCGATTACTTCTCCAAGACCGTAGCGGCCGAGTACCCAAGCGACAAGATCTTGCTCGTTCCCAACGCCATCCCCGGTGTGCCCATCAGCACCTTTGCCGTGGGCAGCGCCACGTACAATGAGATGATCATGCGCGCGGAGCTGGCCCAGGAGCGCGGCGAAATCAAAGGCATCCTCTTTCACCAGGGTGAATCTGATTGCGGCAGTTCGTCCTGGCCCAATGCGGTCAAGACCATCGTCGACGCGATGCGCCAGACGCTGGGCACGGGGAACATCCCGTTTTTGGCCGGTGAAATTCCCCGCACCAGTCAGTGCAGCAATCACAACCCGCAGGTCGCCAAGCTACCCGACCTCATCGAAAACGCCCACGTGATCTCATCGGAAGGCCTGAGCATCACCGATGAGTATCACTTTGGCATCGAGTCGCAGCGCACCTTTGGAACCCGCTACGGGGAGAAGATGCTGGAGCTGCTCGCGGAGTAAGTCACTGAGCGTGACTCACTCCGCTGGCATCGCCGGCAACCGGGACTTCCAGCGCTCGATGGACGCTTGATCGGCCCGGATGTGGAGGCGGCCACCGTTCTCGTCGAAGGTCTCCTCGAGCACGCTAGCCTCCGCACAAATTTCTGCGCGCAGGGCCGCGTGACTGTAGGGGACGAACAACTCCACCTCGCTCATCTGTCCGTGGAAGAACGCGACGATGGCTTGGTGGACCCGCGTCACGTCGTCAGCTGAACGCGCACTGACGAACAGCGCCTCGGGGAGCTCCAGTCGCACGGCGTGTTGGTCCTCGTCGCTCATCTTGTCCAGTTTGTTGACCAGGTAGAGGGTGGGCATATCCCGCGCCTCCACTTTGTGCAGTACCTCTTGGGTGGTGCTCAGGTGGGCCTTCCATTCTGGATCGGAGCCGTCGATGACGATCACGAGCAGATCGGCATCGAGCGCTTCACTCAGCGTAGAACGGAATGAGGCGAGCAGATGGTTGGGCAAGTTGCGCAGGAAGCCCACCGTATCCGCCACGACAATAGGCGGACGCGTGGGAGGCGAAAGCTGACGCACAGTGGTGTCGAGCGTGGCAAACAGCGCGTCTTGCACCAGCACTTGGCTGGCGGTGAGAGCGCGCATCCAGCTCGATTTACCGGCGTTGGTGTAACCAACCAGCGCGATGCCAGCCACGTCACTGCGCCGCTCTCGCCGGGCGTTGTCGGCGCGTTGGGCCTTTTCAATCTCCTGACGCAGATCGGCCAGGCGCTTGCGGATCTGTTGCTTGCGCAACTCCACGCTGGTCGCACCTTTCGAGGCGCGTCCACCACCGCCCTCTTGCTTGTCGCCCAGCGCCTCATCATCACGCAGGCGGGGACCTTCATACTGCAGCTCCGCTGATTCAATCTCCAGCTGCGCTGTGCGCGTGCGCGCACGGCGTGCAAAGATGCGCAGGATGACTTGCGTGCGATCGAGGACCTCAATCCCCAGTTCGCGGGCGAGGTTGCGTTGTTGGTTGGGAGCGAGTTCTCCGTCGAAAACGGCGAGGATCTTGGCGTCGTCGTCGCCGGCGGCTTGTTCGGCCTCGACGAGACCTTTGAGCTCATCCAGCTTGCCCGAGCCCAGGACCTTGGGGCCCGGTGCTTGGTGCAGGCGTTGAACGATGCTTGTGCGCACGGTGGCGCCCAGGCCTTTGAGCAGGTGAGCCAGCTCGGCCAAAGAGGCGGTGACCTCGCGCTCCTGTTGCTCGGGCATGTGCACGGCAAACAGCAGCGCGACGGGGGGGGCTTCATGAGTGGAATGAATACGGGACGAGTGCATAAGGACTCCTAGGGGAGACAAGGGTAGTGTCAGGGCATGCCCAGGGGCAGCGGGAAGGTGGCCCAGGAGGGCCGAACGTTTGAGGCGATCCGCGCTCGAATGAAGTGCGCTGTGGCGCCTGCGCGAGACGGGGGCTGTCGAGGTTGCAGCTGTACAAAACAGTGATCCAAGGCACGAAAATGCCGTAAAAACGGCCGTTGCTTGGAGCACCGGAAATCAGCGCAAACGGATTGCCTTGTTCATGACGCCGGTACTCTGATGCAACACTATCCTGAGCGCAACTAGTTTGCTCCGTCAGGGTACAAAACGCTCGAGGGGGCCGGGCCGTCGCGTGGGGGGGGCGTCGCGTGTGTTCGCTGAAGCGCGCTTTCTTTGCGCAGCGTTTCCCTGCGGAGGGCTTTCTTTGCGCGTCGCTTTCTTTGCACAGGGCTCTGCGCTCTGCCAGATCTGGAGTGCCGATACAGTTGGGCGGTCGCCATGAATGCACGTAACGTAGCTCGGTCAGCAATCTGTCTGATTTGTTTGGCGCTCTCGTGCGGGCCCGAGCAGCAAGGGGGCGGAGATGCGACGACTGCGGACGGTGGCGCCTCGACGGGCGGAGCAGGCAGTGGGGGTGATGCCTTGGGGACTGCGGGCGGCACCCATGCTGGCGGGGCATCGGGGAGTACAGGCGGCGTGGGGAACGCTGCTGGTGGTGCTGCTGGCGCCGCAGCCGGAGGCAATGCTGGGAGCAGTTCGACCGGGGGCGTGCCTTTCGAGGCGGAGTTGCCACCACAAGAGGACTACATCGAGGAGGTGAATGGTGAGTCGTTTGACATGATTTACGTCGCGGGGGGTACGTTCACTCTCGGGTGCGAGAGTGCCCCCTGTCCGCAGTATTCGGATCCAGTCGAGAACATCGCGGTCAGTAGCTATCTGATCGCCAAGAACCAGGTGACGAACGAGTTGTACGACGCCGTCATGGGTGGGAGCGGTACTTCACTCGGCGCTTTGAGCATCACCTGGTACCAAGCCCATGAGTTCGCGTGCGAGCTCAGCAAACTCACAGGCCTGGCCTACAGGATGATGACCGAGGCTGAGTTCGAATACGCAGCGAAGAACCATGCGGGCAGCCTCGGGGACTTGGGAGGCGGCGAGGAGTGGGCGTACAATTCTTGGGAGACGTCCTATTCGTGTCAGCCAGGTGATAGCGATCCCGTCGGACCAAGTAGCGGCGAGCACACTCAAAAGACCCGTCGTGATACGGAGAACACCGCCGATAACATCACAGGGCGGCTGATCCGTTCCATCGACG
>Ga0315912_10006983_pt1 | contig 10005 bp, 8 predicted proteins | sample VfabasoilMG_FD_204469 | JGI IMG/M metagenome (GOLD analysis project Ga0315912, IMG submission 204469) | Garden soil microbial communities collected in Santa Monica, California, United States - V. faba soil | ecosystem: Environmental > Terrestrial > Soil > Garden | place: USA: California... | reverse complement strand
AATCCAGCGTTCGAGGTTGGCCTCGTCCTCGGCGAGGTGGATGCCGGCGACGCCGACCTGGTCGAAGCCGAGTTCGCGCGCGAGCACCTCTATCCGTGCGCGGAGCCGTGCGAGGTCGCCGGGGTTGAGTGTCCTGGCCATGGTGGAAGGGCTGAGAGGGAGCGGCCAGTATAATCAGGCGCATGGACTCGCTGCCCGTCGAGGTCTATTCGGCCGCATCCGTGCGCGCCATGGACCGTCGCGCGATCGAGGCGGGAGGCATTCCCGGCTACACGCTGATGCAGCGCGCGGGGGACGCGGCAGTCGCCGCATTGCGGCGCCACTGGCCCGCGGCCCGGGCGATCACGGTGCTGTGCGGCCCGGGCAACAACGGCGGCGACGGCTATGTCGTGGCGAGGCTTGCGCGATCCGCCGGGCTCGACGTGCGCGCCATCGCGGTCTCCGACCCGAAACCCTTGCGAGGAGACGCGGCGCTTGCGTACCGCGACTTCTCCGCCACCGGCGGCAACACGGAGCCTGGCCATGCCGGCGCATTCAAGGACACCGACGTCGTCGTCGACGCCCTGCTCGGGACCGGCGTCAACCGTCCGGTCGCGGGGGAATTTCGCGCGGCCATCGAACAGCTGAATAGCCTGGGCTTGCCGGTGCTCGCACTCGACGTGCCCTCGGGCCTCGATGCGGACTCGGGGCTCACGGATGGCGGCCTGGCAGTTCGCGCCACGCGCACGATCGCGTTTGTCGCGCTCAAGAGCGGCCTTTACCTCGGCGAGGCGCCCGATTACGTCGGCATTATCGAGTTCGCGGGGCTCGGCCTCGCGGATGACGTTCGCGCCAATGAGACTCCCGTGTTGCGCCGCATCGACGGACGCTTCGTGGCTCGCGCGCTGCCGCCGCGGCACGGCTCCGCGCACAAAGGCGACCACGGGCGCGTCGTCATCGTCGGCGGTCACGCAATGCCGGGGGCGGCGCGACTCGCGGGTGAAGCGGCACTGCGCACCGGCGCCGGCCTCGTCACGGTCGCAACGAATGCGGACGTCACTGCGGCTGTACTGGCAGGGCGGCCTGAGCTCATCGTGCGCACGCCGGCGACGCCGCAGGAGTTGAACGATCTCTTCATCCGCAGCGCGATCGCGATCGGCCCGGGACTCGGAATGCACGCCGGAACGGAACGTGCCATCGAGACGGCGCTGGGCGTTGCCGGCGGCGTCGTGCTCGATGCGGACGCGCTGAACCACCTCGCGGCGACGTCGCGCAGGTCGGATCATTGGATCCTGACGCCGCATCCCGGCGAAGCGGCGCGGTTGCTCGACCTTAAACCCGATGACGTACAGCGCGACCGGCTCGGCGCGGTTCGCGCCCTGGTGGCACGTTACGGCGGCACATGCGTACTGAAAGGCGCCAACACGCTGGTGTTCGGGCAGACCCCGGCACCGTGGGTCTGCGACCGGGGCAATCCCGGCATGGCGACGGCCGGCAGTGGCGACGTGCTGACGGGAGTCATCGCCGCGCTGCTCGCGTCCACGCGCGAACCGTTGCTTGCAGCCGCAGCTGGTGTCTTCCTGCATGCCGAGGCGGGCGACCGTGCGGCCCGCCACGGCATGCGCGGCATGGTCGCGGGCGACATCGTCGACGAGTTGCGCGGCGTCGTGAACACGCCGTGGACGTGATCCTGCCGGACGAAGCGGCGACACAGCGGGTCGGCGCGGCGCTCGCTGCTACGCTGCCTGACATCAACCGTGAGCACGTCCTCGTCGGCCTTTCCGGAGAACTCGGAAGCGGCAAGACGACGCTCGCGCGCGCACTCCTGCGCGCGCTCGGCGTCGGCGGCACGGTCAGGAGCCCGACGTTCACGCTGGTGGAGCCCTACGAGACCGCGCGTGGCGCCGTGCATCACCTCGACCTGTACCGGCTCGAGCCGGGTGCGGCCGCGCTCGAGGGCATCGGTTACCGGGACCTGCGCGCCATGCCGGGACTCGTGCTGGTCGAATGGCCAGAGCGGGCAGGCGAGGCCCTGGGAATCGCCGATCTGCGGGTGAAGCTCGACCTTGAGGGCACGGGCCGCCGGATTTCGATCGTCGCCGGCAGCGAGGGTGGGCGCGCCTGGCTCGAAGCGTGTCGTCCGCTACTCGAAGAGTAGTGCGTATCCCGCTGAAAAGCTTGAACTAAGCAGAGGTCACCGATAGAGTAGCCGGAACTTCTGAGCGCACCAGACATGCGGTCACTGCAGCGGATCGGGATCCTGCTCTTGCTGCTCGCCTCGGGATCGGCGGCGGCGCAGGCTGTCGCACTCAAGGACGTCCGCGTCTGGGGCAGCCCCGATTCCACGCGCCTGGTGCTCGATCTCAGCGCGCCTGTCACTTACAACCTCTTCACCCTCTCCGGTCCCGAGCGCATCGTCATCGACATCGATGCCATCGACGCCGACCTGAAGGCGCTCGCGGTACCTGCGCCGGCGGGCGTCGTGAAGGGCGTTCGCTTCGGCGGGCGCGGAAGGTCGGGCCTTCGCATCGTGATCGACGTCAACGAGAAGGTGGAAGCGAAGGGCTTCCTGACGCCGCCGAACGAGACTTACGGCCATCGCCTCGTCGTCGACCTCGGCCACGCGCTGCCGGCCGCGCCGCCGGCGCCGGTCAAGGTGGCCAGCAAGGACGGGCAGCGCGACCTCGTGATCGCGATCGACGCCGGGCACGGCGGCGAGGACCCGGGCGCCATCGGCAAGGCGGGCACGCGCGAGAAGACGGTCGCGCTCGCGATCGCCAAGAAACTTGCGGAGCGCATCAACGCGGAACCGGGCATGCGGGCCGTGCTGACGCGCACGGGCGACTATTTCGTCAAGTTCAAGGACCGGATCGGGCGCGCCCGCACCAACCAGGCCGACCTGTTCGTGTCGGTCCACGCGGACGCGTTCATGGACCGCAGCGTGCGGGGCTCCTCGGTCTACGTGCTCTCGACGCGCCGCGCCAGCAACGAGGCGACGAAGACGCTCGCCGACCGCGAGAACGCGGCGGACCTGATCGGCGGCGTCTCGCTGCACGACAAGAGCGACGTGCTCGCGTCGGTGCTGCTCGACCTGTCTCAGAACGCGGCGATCAGCGCGAGCCGCGACGCGGCCTCGCGCGTGCTCGCGGAGCTCGACACGGTCGGCCAGCTCAAGAAGAGCGAGGTACAGCACGCCAGCCTCATCGTGCTGACTTCGCCGGATGTGCCCTCGATGCTGGTCGAGACGGCGTTTATTTCGAATCCCGAGGAAGAGCGCAGGCTGCGCGACCCGGCGCACCAGGCGCAACTCGCAGCCGCGATCCACGCGGGCATCCGCCGCTACTTTTACGACAACCCGCCGCCAGGCACGCACGTCGCCGTACTCGCGGCGCGCGAGCGTGGCCAGGCGCTGCGCCACGTCGTGTCGCCGGGCGAGACGCTGGTCGATGTCGCCGGCCGCTACGCGGTCGGCATCGACGACCTGCGGCGGAAGAACCACCTCGAGACCGAGACGGTCGCCTCCGGCACGATCCTCGAGATCCCCGTCACCGGCACCTGACGCCGGGCGCGCTGTTAGACTTGCGCGGCGATTGCCACGCAGCGCCACGCCATGCCCATCCGGATACTCGAAGGCCCGCTCGTCGACCAGATCGCCGCGGGCGAGGTGATCGAGCGCCCGGCCTCCGTCGTCAAGGAGCTGGTCGAGAACGCGCTCGACGCCGGCGCGCGACGGGTCTCGATCGACATTGAGGGAGGCGGGATCCGCCTGATCCGCGTGCGGGACGACGGCGGCGGCATCCCGCCCGGGGAGCTGCCGCTCGCGCTCGCCCGCCACGCCACCAGCAAGATCACTTCGTTGGCCGACCTGGAACGGGTCGGCAGCCTCGGCTTTCGCGGCGAGGCGCTGCCGTCGATCGCGTCGGTGTCGAGCCTGCGCATCGCTTCGCGCGCAGACGGCGCGCCGGACGCGGTCGCGGTCGAGTCGGTCGATGGCGATGCCGGGCACGCGATGCCGGCTGCGCATCCGCCCGGCACGACCGTCGAAGTGCGCGACCTGTTTCACCGCGTACCGGCGCGGCGCAAGTTCCTGCGCGCCGAGGCAACCGAATACCAGCACATCCTGCGGACCGTGACCCGCCTCGCGCTGTCGCGATTCGACGTCGCCTTCACGCTGGCGCACAACCGGCGCGAGCAGTTCGCGCTGCCGCCGGCGACAGGCCGGCTCGAGCGCGAGGCGCGCATCGCCAGGCTCGTCGGCGCGGACTTCGTCGCCGCCTCGCGCCATGTCGAGTTCGCGCAGTCGGGCCTGGCCCTCGAAGGGTGGATCGGGCTGCCGTCAGCCTCGCGCGCGCAGCCGGATCGCCAGTACCTGTTCGTGAACGGCCGCATGGTCCGCGACCGCCTGCTCGGGAGTGCGGTGCGCCTCGGCTACCGCGACGTGAGCTACGGCGATCGCCACCCGGCCTGGGTCCTGTACCTGACGCTCGATCCGCTGCAGGTCGATGTCAACGCGCACCCGCAGAAGCTCGAGGTGCGCTTCCGCGACGCACGCGCCGTGCACGACTTCGTGTTCCGCACGGTCGAGCGCGCGCTGGCGGAGGCGGGCCATGGACAGGCGGGACGCGCGCCGTTCGCAGCCTCCGCGTGGGGTGGCGCCGCGCCGGCCGTGCCAGCGCGATTCGCCTTTGGCGAACCGGCGACGATGGCGGGATTCGCGGCGCAGGTCGCGGATGCGCCGGTGCCGGCCGCCCATCCCGGCGATCAGCCGCTCGGCCAGGCGATCGCGCAGCTGCACGGCATCTACATCGTGGCGCAGTCGGAGGAGGGCATGGTGCTCGTCGACATGCACGCCGCGCACGAGCGCATCCTCTACGAGCGGCTGAAAGCAGCGCTCGACTCGGGCCGCGGCCCGCGCCAGGCCCTGCTGGTGCCGGCGCTGCTCGAGACCACGGAGGGCGAGGCGGCGCTCGCCGAGCAATATGCTGACGAGCTGGCCGCCGCAGGCTTCGCCGTCGATCGTGCAGGCCCGGCGACGCTTGCCGTGCGCGAAGTGCCGGTCGCGCTCGCGGGCCAGGACGTCGCCGGCGTGCTTGCCGATGCGCTGGCGGACCTCGGCGCCGGCGGCACCGCGCACCGCATCGACGGCAGCCAGAACGAGCTCCTCGCGAACATCGCCTGCCGGAGCGCCGTCCGCGCGCACCGCCTGCTCACGATCCCGGAGATGAATGCGCTGCTGCGCGACATGGAGCGCACCGAGCGTTCCGGCCAGTGCAGCCACGGCCGCCCGACCTGGACGCGCATGACGCTCGCCGAGCTCGACCGCATCTTCCTGCGCGGCCGCTGATGCGAGGCCCCGCGATCCTGCTGATGGGCCCGACCGGAGCGGGCAAGACCGACCTGGCCGCGCGCCTGGTGGAGCAGTTCCCGCTCGAGATCGTGAGCGTCGATGCCGCGATGGTGTTTCGCGGGATGGACATCGGCACGGCGAAACCGCCGCCCGAACTTCTCGCCCGCGCACCGCATCACCTGATCGACCTGATCGATCCCGTCGAAAGCTATTCCGCGGCACGCTTCCTCGCCGATGCCGATGCCGCGATGCAGGGCATCGAGGCACGCGGGCGGACGCCGCTCCTGGTCGGCGGGACCATGCTCTACTTTCGGGCGTTGCAGTCCGGCCTCGCGCGCCTGCCGGCTGCCGATCCCGCGATCCGCGCGCGGCTGGAGGCGCGCGCGTCGGCCGAAGGATGGCCAGCCCTGCATGCCGAGCTGGCGCGCCTCGACCCCGCATCCGCCGCCCGCATCCGCCCGGGCGACCGCCAACGCATCCAGCGTGCGCTCGAAGTCATCGAGCGTACCGGCCGGCCGATGTCGGTACAGCTCGCCGAGGACCTGCGTGGCGCGACGCGCGCCGGAGACCTCTCGGTAGTGCTCGCACCGGCGGACCGCAGCGTGCTCTTCGAGCGCATCGGCCTGCGGTTCGCCGCGATGCTGCGCCAGGGACTCGTCGACGAGGTCGCCGGGCTGCGCGCGCGCGGCGACCTGCACGCGGGACTGCCGTCGATGCGGCTGATCGGTTACCGCCAGCTCTGGGAGCACCTCGAGGGAGCGGCAACGCTCGACGCAGCGACGGAGCGGTCCGTCGTGGCGACTCGCCAGCTGGCGCGCCGGCAGCTCACCTGGCTGCGGGCCGAGCCGGGCGCCGAGTGGTTCGACGCACTGGATGCGTCCAACCCGGAACGGATTGCCGCGCGCATTGCCGAATGGTTTCGCGAGCGAGGAATCGCAGTTCGGAGGTGCTAGACTCGGGCCATGCGGGCGACGCCCCTTGCGTCTCTGAAGGCCCGGAAAGACTTGGTTTTTGAGCCGCCGGAAAGCCCTAGAGCGGCATGAAAGTGCTAGAAAAAACAAGGAGATACCATGGCCAGAGGACAGTCACTCCAGGATCCGTTCCTGAATGCCCTGCGCAAGGAACGCGTGCCGGTTTCAATTTATCTGGTCAACGGCATCAAGCTTCAGGGCCAGGTCGACTCCTTCGATCAATTCGTCGTCCTGCTCAAGAACTCGGTAAGCCAGATGGTTTACAAGCACGCCATTTCGACGGTCGTCCCGGCCCGGAACGTGCGCCTGCCGACGGCCGAGGGCGCGGAGGACGAGGCGCCCGTCCCGGCGGAGACCGCTTGACCGGGGAGCCGGCAGGAACCCTTGTTCGAACGGCCTGAGCGCGGCGAACGCGCAATCCTCGTCCGCATCGGACTCGGCAGGCCGCCGGATGCCGAGGAGCTCGGCGAATTCGACGCACTCGCACGTTCTGCGGGCGCGATTCCGGTCGCGACGATCACCGGCAACCGCAAGGTTCCCGAGCCGCGCTATTTCATCGGCAGCGGCAAGGCCGAGGAAATCCGCGACCGGGCGCTGGCGGACGCCGCCGACGTCATCCTGGTAGACCACGAGCTGTCGCCGTCGCAGGAGCGCAACCTCGAACGCCTCGTCGGGCGCCGCGTGCTGGACCGCGCGGGCCTGATCCTCGACATCTTCGCCAGCCGCGCGCGCAGCGCCGAGGGTAAGCTCGAGGTCGAACTCGCGCAGCTCAAGCACCTGTCGACGCGACTCGTGCGTGGATGGACCCACCTCGAGCGCCAGAAAGGCGGCATCGGGCTGCGGGGACCGGGCGAGACCCAGCTCGAGACCGACCGCCGGCTGATCGGCAAGCGCATCCGCACGCTCACCGCGAAACTCGAGAAACTGGCGCAGCGCCGCGACACGGGACGCCAGGTGCGCAAGCGCGTGCCGGTCCCGGGCGTCGCACTGATCGGCTATACGAACGCGGGCAAGTCGACGTTGTTTCGCGCGCTCACGGGCAGCGATGCCTACGTCGCCGACCAGCTGTTTGCGACGCTCGACCCGACCGTGCGGCGGCTCTCGCTCCCGCACACGCCGGACCTGGTCGTCGCCGACACCGTCGGCTTCGTGCGCGACCTGCCGCACGAGCTCGTGGCCGCGTTCCGCTCGACGCTGATGGAAGCGCGCGAGGCCGACCTCCTGCTGCATGTCGTCGACGCCGCCGACCCGGAACGGGAACAGCGCATCGAGCAGGTGGATGCCCTGATCGCGAGCATCGGTGCGGGCGAGATCCCGCAGCTTCGCGTGTACAACAAGATCGACCGCCTTGGCCGTGCGCCCGAGCTTGCGCGCGGGCCGGCCGGGCAGCCCTCCGCCGTCTGGTTGTCGGCCGCGACGGGCGCGGGCGTCGAACTGCTGCGCGCCGCGCTGCAGGAGATCTTCGGCCAGGCGGCGATGCGCCTCGCCATCGTGCTGCCGCCTGAGCAGGGGCGCCTGCGAGCCCGGCTGTACGCGCTCCGGCTGGTGCGCGCCGAAGTAGCGCTGCCGGAAGGCAACGCGCGCCTGCTGGTCGAGTCCTCGCACCAGGAGCTGGAGGCCTTGTGCCGCGAAGCCGGTGTCGATTTCGCCGCCGCCGTTTCGCCTTGTTTGCCCGGCGCCGGCTTCGTAGAATTCAAGAGCGACGCCGCAAGCTCCGCGGCCTGATCCCCGAACGACACCAAGAGACACGATGGCCTGGAACGATCCTGGCAAGAAAGAGAATCCCTGGCAGCGCCGGCCCGAGAAGGGTCCGCCTGACCTCGACGAGCTGCTGCGCCGGCTGCAGAAGCGGCTGCGTGGCCTGTTCGGCGGCGGCGGAGGCGGGGGCGGAGACGGCCCCGCGGGCAGCGGGGCGAGCCGCGCGATCAGCTTCGGCACGCTCGGTGCCGGCCTCATCGCCGTCTGGATCCTGTTCGGCAGCTTCTACCTGAACGAGGCCGCCGAGCGCTCGGTGATCACGCGCTTCGGCAAGTACGTGAAGACGACGGCCGGCGGGTTCAACATGCGCCTGCCCTGGCCGATCGACCGGCGCACGGTGATCAACGTGACGGAGTTCCGCAGTTTCACGGACCGCACACGCATGTTGACCCAGGACGAGGCACTGGTCGATATCGACCTCGCCGTGCAATACCGGCGCGCCGACCCGGTCAAGTTCGCCTTCAACGTGCGCGATCCGGAAGAGACGCTCGGCGAAGTCAGCGAAAGCGCGATCCGTGAGGTCATCGGGCAGAGCAAGCTCGATTTCGTGCTGGAGAGGGGCCGGCAGGAAATCAGCGCCAAGACCAAGGACCTCGTGCAGCGCACGATCGGGGCCTACAACACCGGCATCGAGATCATCAGCGTCAACCTGCAGGGCGTCAGCGTGCCGGAGCAGGTTGCGCCGGCACAGAAGGATGCCATCAAGGCGCGCGAGGACAAGGAACGCGCCACGCTTTCCGCCGAGACCTACGCGAACGACATAGTCCCCAAGGCGCGCGGCGCCGCGGTCAGCGTCGTGGAAGGCGCGCGCGCGTATCGCAGCCGCGTCATCGCCGACGCGGACGGCGAGACTTCGCGCTTCCTCGCGCTGGCGGCGGAGTACCAGCGCGCGCCGGCCGTCACGCGCGAGCGCCTCTACCTCGAGACCATGGAGCAAGTGCTCGGCTCGTCAACAAAGGTGCTGGTCGACGTGGAAGGCACCGGCAACATGGTCTACCTGCCGCTCGACAAGCTGGTCGAGCAGCGCAGCCAGCAGCGCGGCGCCGCCGACACGCCGCCGACGCTGCGCATGGAGGACGGCAGCCCGATCGAATCCGAGGACCCGCGGGAGCGAAAGGAACGCTGATGAGCCGCAACCTGTTCCGGATCATGCTCGTCGTGCTGGCCGCCGCCTGGGTCGTCAGCGCGTCGATGTTCCAGGTCAAGGAGACGGAGCTCGCGATCAAGTTCCGCCTGCGCGAGATCGTCGCCACGGACTTCGAGCCGGGCCTGCATTTCATGATCCCCTGGATCAATACCGTGCAGAAGTTCGATCGCCGCGTGCTGACGCGCAACTACCCGGCTGAGCCCTTCCTCACCAGCGAGGGCAAGATCCTGAACGTCGACTTCTACGTGAAGTGGCGCGTCACCGACGTCGGCGGGTACTACCTTGCGACCAACGGCGACGAGGAGGCGGCGGCGGGGCGCCTCGCCGAGGTCGTCAAGGACGGGCTCAAGGGCGTGATCGCAAAGCGCACGATCCAGCAGGTCGTCGCCGCCGAACGTTCCGAGTTGATCGGCGACATCCTGCAGTTCGCCGGCCGCTCGGTGACCCAGCTTGGCCTCACGCTGGTGGACGTGCGCGTCAAGCGCATCGACCTGCCGGAAGAAGTCTCGGAGTCGGTCTACAACCGCATGCGGCAGAATTTCGCGCGCCAGGCATCGCAGCTGCGCGCCGAGGGCGACGAGCAGGCGCAGCGCATCCGCGCCGAAGCCGAGCGCGAGCGCACCGAACTCCTCGCCGGAGGCAACCGCGACGCCGAGGTCATTCGCGGCGAGGGTGATGCCCTGGCCGCGGCCACCTACGCGCGGGCTTACCAGCGTCACTCCGAGTTCTACTCGCTGCACCGCAGCCTGCAGGCCTACCGCAAGTCGATCGGCCAGCCGAACGACATCTTGGTCATCTCGCCC
>Ga0315912_10006982_pt1 | contig 10007 bp, 6 predicted proteins | sample VfabasoilMG_FD_204469 | JGI IMG/M metagenome (GOLD analysis project Ga0315912, IMG submission 204469) | Garden soil microbial communities collected in Santa Monica, California, United States - V. faba soil | ecosystem: Environmental > Terrestrial > Soil > Garden | place: USA: California... | reverse complement strand
CATCGACGTACTCGTGAATCGACTTGTTCATCCGCGCGAGGCGCTCGCTCGACAGCCCGGCATCTTCCGGCTTCGAGATCGGGAGCTCCTTCGACCTGATGCCGGCCGATCCGCCGACGATGATCAAGGCGGCGAGCACGATTGCGGTGATTCGGGTCAGTCGAAACATACGACTCTCCTTATTTGTCGAGCACCTCTCGCACCCGCTGCGCCAGCAGGTCGAGCGAATACGGCTTGGCCAGGAACTCGATGCCTTCCCGCAGCACGCCGTGATGCACGATGACGTTCGCGGTGTAGCCCGAGGTGAAGAGTACTTTCAACGAAGGCCGAAGCTCCAGCAGCCGCTCCATGAGGACCTGGCCGTTCATCCCCGGCATGACAACGTCAGTGACGAGGAGCGCTGGAACCTCCGTCATGTGTCCGACTGCGGCAATGGCCGACGGTCCATCGGCAAAGGCATGAACTGTATACCCCAGGTGGATGAGCATGCGGGAGGCGATGGCCCGAACGTGCTCTTCGTCTTCGACGAGGACGATCGACTCGGTGCCCGGTGGCCGGCGCTCGTTGCTTGGTTCGAGCGTGGTGCCTGGTGGTTGATCCACGGCTGGCAGATAGATCTTGAACGTCGTACCATGCCCGAGCTCTGAGTAGACCTCGATCTGCCCGCCGTTCTGCTTGACTGCTCCGTACACCATCGCCAGGCCGAGCCCTGTGCCGCGGCCAGCTTCCTTCGTCGTGAAGAACGGTTCGAAGAGATTGGCGCGGATCACGTCGGTCATGCCGGCGCCGGTGTCGGAAACCGCGAGCATCACATACGGGCCGGCCTCGACGTAGGGATGGCTCTTGACGTACTCGTCGTCGAGATCCACGTTCGCAGTCTCGAGCGTCAGCCGGCCGCCGTTCGGCATCGCATCGCGAGCGTTGACCGCGAGATTGATCAGGATCTGCTCGACCTGGCTCGGATCGAACCGGACGGAGGCGAGCTCGGGCTCGACGAAATGTTCCAGCGTCACGTCCTCGCCGATCAACCGTGCGAGCAGCTTTCGCACGTGGGTGATGACGTCGTTCAGGTTGATCACCTTGGGATCGATGACCTGCTTCCTGGAAAACGTCAGCAGCTGACGCGTGAGGCTCGATGCGGAGTCGGCCGCTTTGTCCGCGTCGGCGAGGTACTCGAAGCGCGGATCGATCGGCTGAATCTCCATCATGGCGAGCTCGAGGTTGCCCTTGATCGCGGTCAGCAGGTTGTTGAAGTCGTGCGCGATACCGCCGGCGAGCCGGCCGATTGACTCCATCTTCTGCGCCTGGCGGAACTGTCCCTCCAGACGTTTGCGATCGGTCACGTCGCGACAGTTGACGACGATTCCGCGGATGGCCGGATCGCCGAGGTGATTGGTGGTCGTCCCCTCGAGCCATCGAAACGATCCGTCCGCGCTGCGCGCGCGCAACTGCCACGGCACGATGATGTCGGGTGGCAGCTGCACCACCTGGCTCAACGTCGCCCGCGCTGCCGGCGCATCGTCGGGCCACACGAGCTCGAAGCCGGAACGATTGAGCCACTCCTCGACCGGATAGCCCAGCGTGGTGGCGAATGAGGGATTCAGGTACGTGAAGCGCCCTTCGCCATCGATCAGCATGATTAAATCGGAAGAGCACTCGAGCAGCGATCGCAGGCGCAGCTCGCTGTTCTGAAGCGCTTCTTCGGCCTGCCTCAACTCCGTGACGTCTTCAGCCACTCCCACGACGCGCCACAATTCGCCGGCCGCGTTGTGAACCGGAAAGGTGCGAACGCGCATCCACCGCACGGAGCCGCTTCGATCGATGGCTCTCAGGAGTTGGTCGTAGCCCCCGTGATTCGCAATCTGCCCCGCTTCTCTGGCCCTGCTGACGTCTTCGGGATGCGTCGATCTGAAGAAGTCGGTGTAGTGAGCGCCGATAGGCACATGCTGTCCGGTGATGCGTTCCCACACGTCGTTGCGATAGAGGATCGTGCCGCTGTCTGCCTCGCGAACCCACACGAAGTCGGAGATGTAGTCGGCGAGCTCGCCGAGGACGTCGCCGGCGAGATCTTCCGGCGTGGATGCCGTGTGCTTGTCGACGATCGTTCCGGCGAGGAGCCACTGTTTGCTCTGATCGGCGCGAGCTCTCGACCACCGAACGCGTCGATGACTGCCATCGGCGTGACGCATCCGGATGGTGAAATGCCCTGGCTCGTTCGAGGAGAGGGCGTGCGTACGCACAACCGCCGCAGCGGTGTCGCTGTCGTGAATCAGTGACGCGAAATCGCGCCCCTCGAGCGCGGTCGGCGCCCAGCCCAGCATGCGCTCGAATGATGCGTTGGCGCGCACCACGCGCCCTTCCTCCCCGAGGATGCAGAGGAGATCTGACGACAGATCGAAGAATCGCTCGAAATCAATCGTCGACATAACGAGGCCGGGTGCGCGACATACGAGGTGAATCCGGGTCGCGTCTGGTTACCGCTTGTCGACGACGACCACGCCTCCCTTGATCGTGACCTTCGTCTTCAGCCAGTTCCAGTAACCCTCGAGTGGGTCGCCGTCGAGCAGGATGATGTCGGCGACTTTGCCAGGCTCGATCGTGCCGAGCTCGTTGCCCATCTGGATGTAGGACGCCGTGTTCGGCCCCATGATCTGAATCATGTCCTTCATCGAGAACATCATGTTGAACGACTTGAGCTCGTGCTCGAGGCCCGCCAGCGGATCGTAGGTCGTGTCGGTGCAGTACCCGAGAATCGCGCCAGCATCCCACACCGTGCGTGCGTTCACGGGCATATAACCGGCTTCCTCGCCGAGGCGCACGCCGCCGACGATCGATTGCGGCCAGTCCTTGCCGTCACGGAATCGAGGCTTGTTGTCGTTGGCAAACACGCCGAAGACCGGCGCGCCGAAACCGATCGTCGCGAGGATCTTCGTGCCGGACGCGGCGAGCGTCTTGGCGTCTTCGACGCTCGTGAAGTCTTTGTTCGGGAGGTGCACGAGGAGCGGCACGCCTGCGCTGACTGCTGCCATCATCGCAGGGGTGCTCACGGCGTGGACCTGCACCATCACACCTGCCTTCTTGCCTTCCTCGACCACTGCGCGAAGGACCTGCATCTCCTGCTCGGTCGGTCCGGGTGTCGGCGTCAGCGCGATCTCGCCGGTGAACTTGATTCCGGCCGCGGCCATTTTGCGGATCTCTTCTCGCGCGGTCTCGGGTGTGAACTGATTCAGTCGCAGTTGGCCCGATGGGATGATGCGTGGTCCGTTGATCTTCCCGGACTCGATGTTGTTCTTCAGCGTGATGTTGCCGTCGGCGGGACCGCCGCCCGAGAGAATCGTTGTGTAGCCCGCTTCGAGTTGCGCCTGCATCTGCGCCTTCTCGTTCGGGCCGGTGTTGATGTGGCGATGCGCGTCGATGAAGCCGGGCATCGCGGTCATGCCCTTTGCGTCGATGAGCAGCCCGGCGATGATCCCACTCGGTGCGCCACTGGAGGCAGATACGATCTTTCCGCCGCGTACGACGATCGAGCCGCGCTCGATTACTGTCGCGTTGGGACCGATGATGCGAACGTTCGTGATCGTGAGGTCCTGCGCGTAGAGCGGCAGCGCGCCGGGAAGAACGAACGCGAGGGCTGTCGCAAGGAACCTTATGAGGGCGTGTCGATTCATGTGAGCCTCGAGAGCCGAATGAGGGGGCAGGATAGCACGCGGTCGGCGGGTCGAAAGACCCGCCGCTACGGATGCCGCTTGTAGAGGCGGGCCTTCAGGCCCGCCTACCACGGAGGAAGCGTCATGAAGAGGAACTCCTTGAGATAGGCGTCATGTGAGGCTCGCAGTTCCGCCCCACTCCCCTCGAAGAAGATGCGTCCCTCGTGCAGCACCATGAAGCGGGCGTGCTCGGCCTCGGTCTCGCGAATCTGCACGCGCCCGTTCGAGTTGGTCGCCTCGTGCATGGCGATGTAGTACGCGTCGCGAATCTGATGCGTCACCATGATCGACGTCACGTGCTCCAGATCTCTCAGTTTCACAATCTCGTCATCAACGGTGGACGCGATGATCGGATCGAGGCCGGTGGTCGGATCGTCGAACAGCAGCAGGCTGGGCTTGGTCGCCATCGCACGGGCGATCGCCACCCGGCGGCGCTGTCCGCCGGATAGTTCCGACGGCATGCGGTCGATGTATTCACCGAGCCCGACGAAGCCGAGAACTTCGGCAACGCGGCCATTGACCTGCTCGAGCGGCAGGTCGCCCTCTTCATACAATCGGTAGCCGACGTTTTCGGCGACGGTCAGCGAATCGAACAGCGCGATCTCCTGGAACGACATGCCGATGTCGGTCCGCAACCGCAGCAGGTCTACCTCCGGCATCGAATCGATCCGTTGGCCATTGACGACAATCGTGCCCGAGTCTGGGCGCAGCAATCCGAGAATGAGCTTGAGGACGATCGACTTGCCAGCGCCGCTCGCGCCGAGCAGCATCGCCATGCTCGCTTTCGGCACGCTGAAACTGATGTCCTTGAGGACGACGTGATCGTCGAAGGCGAACGATACGTTGTCGAACACAACGGCCAGCGACTCGTGATTGTTCGTGGGCATCCGGTCGGGTACTAGTCTAATTCGCGCTACCGTTCAGGCCGGACGACGACAGCGGCAAGCGCGTACGGACGCCGCGCAGGATCGAGTCGAGCCGCGAGGCGCCGAATCGATTCGGTCCATTCTTTGTCGTCGATGTCTGACGCCGGACGGCGTGCACGCAGTGGCCGGCTGCGAAAGACCGCAGCCCACTCCGGGCGGTCCCGGCCAGTGTGATCGAGAGCGGTCACATCGAATCCAGGTCCGTCTCTATAAATCGCGACGAGACCGAGGCCGCGGTCACCGCCGATCTCGATCTCGAGCCGCACGGCACGTCCGATCTGGCTGTCCTCGATGTGCGCGAACACGCCTTCGACAAGCGGATGTCCGGATGCGAAGAAGTCGATCGTTTCGTCTTCGACCGCTTCTTCGCGATCGAACGATCCGACATAGCTCGATCCGCCTGGCACGCCAGGAAGACTGTCGACGAGCGATTCGTTTCCGAGCTCGATCGCAAAGGTACGCTGGCCGCGCGTGTGCTCGACGTGAAACCCCAGACGGGCACACATGGTGACGACGACCTCCTCGTTGAGCGCGTCGAGATCGGCCGGGATGCGCGCGAGCAGTCCCGGGCCCATGCCGGTTCGATATGGCTCACGGTGTAGCTGTTGATACGCCGCCTCCCGTATTCGCGTGCGTGCCGCGCGCGCGTCGCCGATCAGCGTGTCGAGTCGCGAATCGGTGAGTGAAGCGGCCGGGTCGAGCGCGATCTCTTCCAGCGTGCGCTCCACGTGCGCGAGCTGCGGTTCGAGGCCGGCTGACGGTTCGGTGAAGACATCGAGCGCACCGAGCAGTCGTACGACGTCAGCACCGATCCCGTCGGGGGGCTGGAAGTAGACGATCTCGACCGGCAGGCGGCGTCCAATTCGATCGAGCCGACCGATCCGCTGCTCGACGGTCGCGGGTTTCCAGGGGAGGTCGAAGAGCACGAGGCGGCGGCAGAACTCGAAGTTGCGACCTTCGCCGCCGGCTTCGGTCGACACGAGCACGCTCGGCCCGTCGGGGTTGCGAAAGAGCGCGACCTCCGTGTCGCGTCGCGCAGGCGAGAGCTCTTCGTGAAAGGCGCCGGTCGCCAGTTGCGCACGATGGCTGAACGCGGTGCGCAACATCTCGAGCGTCTCTCGATGTGCGACGAAGACGAGCGTCTTCTCGTTGCCGTCCTTCCAGCGCCGCGCCTGTGTCAGCAGCCATGTCACACGAGGGTCAGACGCGTCCATCGCGTCCGCCTGCTCGCGAAGGGCGCGTTCATCCGGTCCAAGCACTGCGCTGAGTGCTGCACCAGACGCCTGAGCGCGACGAATGCGGTCGATCTTCTTGCGCCTCGACACCGCATCTGCGGCAGGCGCGTTCCGCAGATGTGTCTCGACCTCACGCCGGCGCGTCCAGGCGGGCGTGTGCTCGATCGCGATCGGCATCCCCACTCGCGGGGGCAAGCCGCCGATGTCTGATCGCCGCGTCGAGCTCGTGCACGGCGGCAACGGTGTGCCGGACGCGAGGCGCGATTCGAAGCTCGTGTCATCCGGGAATTCCTGCGGTCGCAGCAGCTGCAGCAACCGGAAAAACCCATGCGCATCGTCTTCGAGTGGCGTCGCGCTGAGGAGCAGGACGTGACGGCCGAGCGCTGCGATAGGGGCGACGGCTCGCCACGCGGGCTCGCCCGGATGACCGGGCGGACGCCGAAGCCGTTGCGCCTCGTCGACCACGAGAAGATCGATGCCGGCCTTCACCGCCTGGGCCGTCAGCTCGGGATGGGCAGTCAGCATCTCGAGCGCGACGATGGCGCGCCGGTGCACGTCGAAGGGGTTGAAGTCTTTCCCAAAGTCCTTAGTGACGTCCGCGAGTCGAGGCGTGTCCAGCAGCGTAAAGGCCTGGTGATACTTCCGCCAGAGCTCGCCGAGCCACTGCACCGTCAAGGCATCGGGCGCGACGACAAGACAGCGCTCGACTTTGCCGGCATGCACGAGGCGGTTGAGGATCAGCGCGGCCTCGATCGTCTTGCCAAGCCCGACTTCGTCGGCGAGGAGCCATCGCACCGGCTTTCGCGCCGTTGCGCGTTCCGCCACGTAGAGCTGATGGGGGAACAGTCGGACGCGTCCGCCGAGAAACGTACCCAGCCCGTCGGCCTCGCGCAGCGTGAGCAGGTGCAACGCATTCAGACGCGCCAGGAAGTCCGTCACCTCGTCGGGGCGACCCGACGTCAGGCGTTCGACGAGCGAACGCTCCAGATCCGGCTGCGAATCTGGATCGACGGGAATCAGTGCGTCGGTGTTGGCGGCGAGTCTGAGCGTCGTGCCGGATCCCGGAAATTCGACGACGAGCGCACGGCCTTCGATGGCCGTGACTCGTCCGATTCCGAGCTCCGGGTTGAAACGATGAGTGAGGAGGTCGCCCTTATTCCAGTTCGCCAATTATCTGGCGCGATCGTCACCATTGACTCGTTCGAACACGCGCTCCGGTAGCGGCAGCCCCTTGGCCTTGGCCTCTTCAGCCGCCTTTTCGTAGGCGCGCTCGGCGGTCAGCGCATTCCGCATCGCGTTGTTGCCTTCGTGGCAGCCGTATTCGTAGATCTGATACCCGGGCTGACTCGTGATCGTCATCCGGAACGTCCACGGCTTCGTGAACGTGGCCGGATCGTCGATGTGGACCTCGTAGTCGATCATCTCGGGATCGACGCGCGTGAAGCGCTCGACCATCCGCAGCTTCTCGCTGTGCTGCGTCCCGCCGACCGCGGTCCGGTCTGTGAAGTTCTGCGACTCGATGACGAGCGTGTCGCCCTCATAGTGGCCGCGCGAATCGCCCATCCAGAGATGAAGGTCCTTGCTGATGGGCGCCCGGCCATCGATCGGAATGACGCGGGTGTCGTGCACCATCTCGTAGCTGATGACCACCGAGTCCGGTGTCTGGATGATGCGCGCGCCGTTGCCGTAGACCGCCGGCATGAAGGATCCAATCGCGCCGCGCGTGATGCATCGATCGTAGAGCGAGAAGTCCTGGACCTTCTCCCATGGCCCGACACCAAACGAGCCCTGCGCGCGCGGACGCTTCTGTGCTTCGGCGGTGAGCGCCGGCACGCGACCGTCCGCCGGCTCGATGACCATCGACGTGTAGCTGAAGTCGCGGCTGCCTTCCTCGTTGCGGAACGTGCCGGTCCTCGCGTTGTCGACGTCGCGCGCGGTGCCGCGCTGTTTGGCGCGCTGCGCGAACTGCTCATCGGTCAGGTAAATGCTCGTGCCGTACTGCTGTGGCCGCGACATCGGAACGCCGCGCATGTCGTCGGTCGTCCAGATGCCTTCGAGGTCCGGCTGGCCCCACGCGTTGCGCGGCGCCTTCCAATGGGGGTTCGTCCGCTTGGCGGCTGAGGCGTCCGCCGATCCTTTTGCCTGGGCTGCCGCTGGCGAGCTGGAAAGAAGAGTACAGGCCGCGAACAGGGCGACCGCCGCTATGAATTGCCGAATCATTCAGTCCTCCGACCCCTCGAGCAGGGGAATGGGTCGTGAGGAGGTTATCACGGTAAATGACAGCGAGGGCCCCGACCGTAAGACACCGAAACCGCCCCTGCTGGGAGGCTCATATGCGATTCAGGACTTCTCTCATCTTTGCCCTGTGCCTGTCGGCAGGCTTTGCCTCGGGCGCCGCCGCCCAGCAGCCTGCGACGCGCGGCATCGTGAACGTCACCGGTCAGCTCTATCGCGCGCAGAACAACAACCACTACACCGTCTTCCTGGTGACGCCGGACGGCATCATCATGAGCGACCCGATCAATCGCGACTTCTCGCGGTGGCTCAAAGCCGAATTCGCGTCACGCTTCAAAGTTCCCGTCCGTTACGTGCTCTACACGCATCGCGATTGGGACCACGCGTCCGGTGGTGTCGTCTTTGCCGACACGGCGGAGTTCGTCGGCCATCGCAACATGCTGACCGCGCTCGCGCCGCCCGCCGGCAATCCGCCGCTCACAGCCGATGCGGTCAAGATGGATGCGAATCGCAACGGGTTGGTCGAGCGCACGGAGGCCACCGGGGCGATCGCCGAGCGTTTTGAGCTCTTCGACTACAACCGCGACAACGTCGTGAATGGCGGGGAGATCGCGCGCGGCTCGATCAGCGATGTGTATCCGCCGACCACGACATACGTCGATCGCCACACCGTGACACTGGGCGGGAAGCGCGTGACGATGACCTATCTTGGGGTCGCGCACGCGGACGACAGCTCCGTGCTGCACTTTCCCGACGAGCGCGCCGTGTTCAGCGCGGACATCCTCCAGGTCAAGCGTTTGCCTGGTGGCCTCGCGCCGCATGTCGGCGCCTGGATCGACGCGCTGACCATCGTCAACGCGCTCGACTTCGAGCATGCGCTGACGGGTCACGCGCTTGCCGGAACCAAGAAGGATGCGGTCGAGTCTCTGCGGTATCTCGAGGACATCTCGAAGGGCGTCGCTGCAGGCGTCGGTGCAGGACGCAGTCTCGCTGAAATTCAGAAAAGCCTGACGCTCGATGGTTACAAAGGATTCGAGCGCTGGGACACGATCCGCGAGGCGCACATCGAGGCGGTGTACGCCACGATGCGCGGACTGCCGGCGGCCCGCTAGAGGAGCAGCGGGCCGTTCCGGCTCTCGGCCTTATCGCTCGTTGTCTGGCGCGCCGCCACCTGCGTCAAATTCGCGGCGTGTCAGCAGATTGTCGCCGTCGGTGTCGTACCGGTTGAAACTGCGGACCGTCCATTTCCATTCATCCGGTGTGATCGTTCCGCTGCGATTGACGTCGAGGCTGGTGAAGCTGTTGTAATCCACGCTGCGCTCGTCACGAGACGTGGCGCGCGTGGGTCGCCGTGCTCCTCGCCGAAGTTCGTCGCCCGACAGAATGCCGTCGTTGTTCCAGTCGTACTGTTCGAACGATCCGCGATTGGCGTTCCACTCCTCGCGTTCGATCACGCCGTTACCGTTACGGTCCATGTTCAGGAATCGGCGCCCGTCGTTCACTGGCGCATTGCTGCTCAATCCGCCGCCGCGGCAGTAGCGGACCGTTCCGCCCGGGACGCGATCGTCGCCGAACTTCTGCTGATACTCCGGTGAGTTGACAAAGAAGTCGACGAGCGCGACCAACGAGTCACGGCTCTCGACGTGGCTGTTCAAGCCAGTAGGATCAGGGTCCCGGCCCAGCAGATGTCTGTAAAGATTGGTCACCGCCTGGGTGCGATTGTTCGCGGGCAGAAAGCGTTGAGCATGTTCGGGCGACTTCGCAATGTCACGCACGAACTCACGCACAGACGTCTGCCCGTTTCTCAGTTGCTCGGCGCGCGCGTTGCCTTCGCCACCAGATCGAGTTGAGCCGTGCAATTCCACCTTCACCTGGTCGAGGTCGTGGACGAGGTATTCCTTGTC
>Ga0315912_10006981_pt1 | contig 10007 bp, 8 predicted proteins | sample VfabasoilMG_FD_204469 | JGI IMG/M metagenome (GOLD analysis project Ga0315912, IMG submission 204469) | Garden soil microbial communities collected in Santa Monica, California, United States - V. faba soil | ecosystem: Environmental > Terrestrial > Soil > Garden | place: USA: California... | reverse complement strand
ATTTTTACCATAAAAAGGAGCTTCCAGGGCGACCTCATCCGGAATAAATTCATTTATAATTCCCAATACACGTTCGAATATTTTTTTCAACTTTAGTTCATGGGTTGAATACTGACTTAACTTGAACACGCCATATTGGATAACGCTCAATTTTGAGCCGGCAACCACCACCAAACCATAGCCCATTACGTTGGTGCCAGGGTCGAGCCCCAGAATTATTTTCTGTTTAGTGGCAGTCAGGTTTTTATTGACGGACTTTTTAAGCATTTTGCTATGTGGCGAATCGCACCAAGTTAATCAAGATTGAATCAATGACGATAGCTCTCCTTCTTATTTTTGGTTTCTATTTTATTTTTCTCCTCGCTCTTTTGTACGGATGGGAAAGGACGTTAATTCAACCGGTTTCCAATTCAACGGATTTTCACTCCATCACGGTTATAATTCCTTTCCGAAATGAAGAGGAAAATATTGAAACGTTAATTCAATCACTCCAGTCATTAAACTACCCGAAGGAGAAACTTGAAATCATTTTGGTTAACGATCATTCTTCTGATCAATCACTAAAAGCGCTGAACAAATTAGCAACACCTTTTCTGCTGATCAACTTAGAAGACAATGAAGTTGGAAAGAAAGCAGCACTCACTAAAGGAATCGAAATCGCTAAATCCGAAATAATTGTTACCTCCGATGCGGACTGTAAACACCCAACTCAATGGCTGCAGTCAATAAATTCATTTTTTGCAAACCCTCAAACACAAATGGTGGTCGGGGGCGTTACCATTCAAAATTCAAAATCTTTTTTCACTAAACTTCAGGCGATCGAATGGGCCAGTTTAATTGGTTCAGGTGCATCTTTATTGCAATGGCATATTCCGGCCATGGCCAATGGTGCTAACCTTGCTTTCAGGAAAAGCGCTTTTCTCGCTGTCGGTGGTTATGAAGGCAATGAACACATCGCATCAGGCGATGATGAATTTTTATTAAGAAAAATATTTAAGGCTTTCCCGAATGGCATACAGTTTAATCATCAATTGACATCTGTTGTTCAAACACTTCCACAAAAAAAAATATTCAACTTTTTTCAGCAGCGATTTCGGTGGGCTGGCAAATGGAAACATCAAACCAATGGGAAAGTAAAGCTAGTTGCTTTCGTTGTTTTTATATTTCAACCTTTCTTCATGACTTCGTTCTTTTTGCTGGGAGGGGAGCACCAAAGACTGGTATCCACAATGCTTCTTGCTAAAGCAGGACTGGAAGGTATTTTTCTTTTTCGTGTGTGCCAGTTTCTTGGAGTCAGATTTACGATCATACCTTTTATGATGCTGCAATTATTGTATCCATTTTATGTTGTACTAACAGCAATACTTTCCCTGTTTGTTAAATCCAGTTGGAAGGGCAGAAAATCTTAACAAAGATTCGCGGTTAAAATCATATTTTTGCTTATGCCCGAATTGGATTTAAAAAAGCAGATCGAGAAGAAAGAACTGGAACTCAATGCGTTGCTGGAGATCACACAGGCCATCAACAGCAATGTTTCAGAGGAGTCGTTATACAAAATCTTTAATTTTACCCTCCGCTCTAACTTGAATATCAATAAGTTAGGACTTTTTGCTTTTGATGATGTGTGGAGTTGCAAGGTGTATTTTGGCACCAAAAAGAATTTTACAAAAGTTAAACTGGAAAGCCGGTTCGAGATGATAAAGCGCGTTCACCGGTTGTCCGAATTTTCTGACGAGTGCGATTTCCATGAGTTTGATATGGTAATTCCCATTGCTCATAAAACCAAGACGCTGGCATTGGTTTTTATTGGAGGCATTGATCATTACTCAACCGAGCATGAAAAAGAAGAGATGATAAAATTCATCCAGGCGCTCAGCAATATTATTGTGGTGGCCATTGAAAATAAGAAATTGGCCAATAAAGAATTACAACAAGAAGCCTATCGGAAGGAGATTGAGATTGCGAGCGATGTGCAGCGGTTTCTTTTTCCTGAAAAACTTCCCAATACAGATCGGTTAAAAGTGGAAGCGAGCTATTTACCGCACGATCGTGTAGGCGGAGATTATTACGATTACATCCCCATCAATAAAAATCAGTTTTTAATTTGTGTGGCCGATGTGAGTGGCAAAGGTGTTGCGGCCGCCCTGATGATGTCAAACTTCCAGGCGTCTTTAAGAACATTACTCCGACAAACACCCAACCTTACAGAAATTGTAGAGGCGCTCAATTATCAGGTGATGGAGAGCACTAAAGGTGAAAGATTCATTACTTTCTTTGGCGCCATTTACGATATTAATTTACGCACGATGGTTTATGTGAATGCCGGTCATAACCCTCCGTTGTTGTATCAAAAAAAGAAAGGCATCAGTTTGTTGGAAGATGGAAGTACCGTGCTGGGAGCTATGCACCCGTTACCATTTGTTAACGAGGGCTTCATTACCGACCTGGAAGAATTCTTTTTGTTTTGTTATACTGATGGACTAACTGAAACGCTGAACGAATCCGGCCAGGAATTTGGAGTTCAGGTGCTTCGGGATTATGTGGAGAAAAATTATTTCAAGAACTTAAAAACCATTCACCAGGATATTATAGTTGCGCTTGATGGCTTTAAAGGTTTAAATGGCTACCGGGATGATATAACCATGCTTACCTGCCGCGTAGAGCCTTGAAAGTTTCGCTGACAATTAATATTCAACTTCTCTTATATATAGCTATCTTACCCTGCTCACCGCCCTATTTCTAAAAAAAGGCTGAAGGACTGTTCTGTCAAAAAGAACAAATGCAATTGCCAGATTTAATCCAATTAAAATTTTCATTATGAAGTTGGCATTAAATGGAATGGATGGCAAAGTCTGCTGAGTGAATTTTTCAGGTAGTTGAATTTGATTTAAAGTAATAACGCCCGTGAGTTGATCGAACCCACCCGATGAAAGAAAAATTACTCCAAGGGTAAGTGCAATGCCAACACCGAGCAGTAGCATTAAGCCATTTTTTGGCGACATGCCCAATCGAATGGAGGGTTGGAGGTTGCTCATTACGCTCGCGGTAAAATTCGATCCGGGATGATTTAATTGGTTAGCAAGAAGGGAATCATGAACTAGTTTTAGTTGAAAGAATCTTTCCCTTAAATTATTGTCCGACTTCAAAGAATTCTCGAAACTTGATTTATCCTGCATGGTCAGGTTTCCATCCAGATACTGAAGGATAAGATCATCTGCGGATTGTGGAATATTTTTCATTGCTATAAAGTTAATGCTTCTTCTTTTAATATCCTTTTCAATTCATCTCCAACTCGTTGCCTGGCCCTGTGAACTCTTACCTTCACCGTGTTAAGTGGCTGATTAATAATTCCGGCCACCTCTTCCAGCGAAAACTCTTTGATATAATAAAGTTGAATAGCAAGCCTGTCTGCATCAGAAAGTTTGTCCATTGCCTGCCGCACAAATTCTTCCTTATCGTTTCGCTCAAGGGTTCCACCCGAAGTTCCGCTATATTCAATTGATACATCGTCAATGCTTTGCATTTGCACTTTGTTTTTTCTCTTATAGCTAATAGCGGTATTAAAAACTATTCGGTAGAGCCATGTAGAAAATTTAGCCTGCCGGTTAAATGTTTTCAAGTAGTGGAAAGCTTTAATAAAGGCATCCTGGGCCGCTTCTTCAGCTTCCGGTCTGTTGTTTAAAATCTTCAATGCAATAGTAAAAGCATAACTTTTGTATTTATCTACCAATGGGGCATAGGCTTCCTGTTCACCGTCTAAAATGCGGTCTAGCAGCCTATTCTCTTCCAATTGGTCAATCACGGAGCTTGGACGCTTTATTGCTTAGTGAAGTTACAAGGGTTTAATTCTCTTTGAAAAAAGAATATTACAGTATGTGTAACCACACCCGGGCGGGCCACGTCAAAGGGCAAAAATTAAACAAAACAATTATGGAAGAAGAAATTGTAATACCAATCGTGGGCATGTCTATCCCCATTATTACCATCATCGGAGCTTTGCTTATGACGGTCTACATTCGCAAGTATATAAACATTGAGCGCATGGCAATTATAGAAAAAGGCCTTAACCCGAATATGTTTAAAACCGAGGGGACCATTTCATTTTCATTACGGGCATCTTTGCTTTTAATTGGAATTGGCTTTGGTTTTTTGATTGGCTATTGGCTCGATTCAGCTTTTGATATGGAGGAGGTCGCCTATTTTTCTATGCTCTTCATTTGTGGTGGTGTGGGTCTTGGCCTGGCTTACATTGTCGAAGAAAAAAAGCAACGGGAAAGAGAGAATAAGAATTAAATACATTATCGTGTGTGGATAGAATTCAGCAATTACTTGCTTGGATAACTACCCACACACGCTTAATAATTTTTAAAGGGCAGAATGGATGCTGCCAATTGTTAATCAGCGCTACCGCCAATCCTAAAACCAATCTGCCCGCTGCTTGAATCAATTTCCTTGATCTCAAATTCCTTAACATCATCAAAGATCAGCGTTTCCATTATTTCGGGGGTGCGCTCTTCTTTTTTCATGGATGCAAGGCGCAGATGTTGATTCTTCACCGACTCTCCAACCACTTGCCTGACTGCGCGGGCGTTACCAAAATTTTTGTCGCGGGTCTCGTGCAGGAAAGTGAAATAATTTTTCAAATGTGTGGTAGAGGCGATATCGGCTTTCACATTTTCTTTTTTTAGTATAGAAAGCGCAATGGTGAACATATCATCCGCAGAGTAATCCTCAAAAACAAAATACTTGTCGAACCTTGATTTAAGGCCGGGGTTGGACGTGATGAATTCGTGCATATTGTCGGTATAGCCGGCCACAATCACCCCGAATTTTCCACGCAAATCTTCCATCCGTTTCAATATTATCTGGATGGCTTCTCCGCCAAAATCATGTTGCGCCCCTCTGCTGTTGGCCAGGGAATAAGCTTCATCAATAAAGAGAACACCTCCCATGGCTTCCGCTATTTTTTCTCCTGTTTTGATGGCCGTTTGCCCCACAAATCCAGCTACTAAAGATTCCCTATCAACTTCTACCAAATGCCCTTTTTCCAATATTCCGAGGCCTTTGTAGATTTTGGAGAGTATTCTTGCAACGGTGGTCTTGCCGGTGCCTGGGTTTCCCGTGAAAACAGTATGGAGTGAAAACTTGTTGAGCACATCTTTTCCCGTTTCCTGGTAGAATTTTACCAGTTTTACCATCTCGTTCACTTCTGTTTTGATGGATTCCAAACCGGTGAGCGCGTTTAGTTCAGCCATGCTTTCGTGTAGCAGGTCATCAAGGGTTTTGCTGGGCGCGGCCGATGAGCCTGCAGCCTGTTTAAATACGCCAGAGTCTGTAATAACGGCAGCCTGGCCTTCCACAAACTCGGCACCTACTTCAAACGGCACAGTGGCGATCAGGGAATCCATAAAGACAACCTCCATGGTGTATTTACCGGTTTTCCATGTGCCTGCCGTTTCTCCGCCCCAACCCGGATGCATGGTAAAGATTTGCTCAATAGTGTTAGGAGGTACATAATGAATGCGCTGGCTTTTTCCTTTTGGCTGGCCCGCGCTATCATAAAAATTAAAAAATACTTCTGCGAAATAGTCTTTGCTGGCTTTGTTCTTGAAACTGAATTCGCCCCAAACGTTTCGGGTATCTTTCTGACTGAATTTGGTGAGATATTTTTTTTGAGGAATGACAGAAGCCTGACCATCGCCTTCATATAATTTTATTGCTTCTACCGATAAGTATAAGTTTTCCCCGGGTTTTGGCAGGCCAACATCTTCCACATAAAACTTCACCTCCCCAATTTTTGCTTCGGCTACATAAGCTTCCCATAAATAAGTTCCCTGCAGCCAGTATGCGCCAGGTGCAGCGTTGCCCCACGACTGCCGCACATACACAATATTTTCATCCTTCAGTACTTTCCGGGTTAGTTCCAGGTTACACAGTTCATTCTTTTGACTTCCATTTAAGTGGAAACATTTTAAACGGAAGGAAGCCTCCCATTCGCCCTCATCAAAAAGTTTATTAAAAATGGAAAGCTCTGCCCGCATGTAGGTGGTTTCGTAGCGATCAAAGACGGTGCGGTACTTTTTTGTTCCATCGGCCATCCATTCGTCAGACGAATGGACTTTCAAATCGCGAAATTTGAATTTACCTGTTAACGATTGTTGGGAATTGGATTGTGGATTTCCCGTCAGGTTCTGGTCGTTGTTCTCTGCCATTGATATTTTACATCAGCATGTTTACTGCTTAATAATTTTTTTAATAATCCTCTTACCTTCGAAGTGAGTCACGGCAAGATATATCCCGGCAGGATAATTAGATAGATCAAGAGTAAATTCCTGATTCCCTTTCTTCTGAATTATTTTTTGCCCCAAACCGTTCAATATATCGAGTTGGTGTTCTTCAGAATCGGTAAATCGAACTGTTACAACTCCCGTTGTAGGATTGGGTGAAAGCGACACCGGATTTTTTTCTATTGAATTAATTCCTGTTACGATATCGGGCCCATCGGCAGCAACAAATTTTGCCAGCAGTCTGATGTAGCCAATTTGATACCCATCACTATTTTCTGTTACTGACCATGAATTGAGCGGCCAGGAGGTGTTAAAATCTTTATAAGATTTTTGTGATGGCTGCCCCTGAGGAGGAGTAAGAGACTCTGAGGAACAGATTGCGTTATTACCACTTGAGCCACAGCCACTCGGACAGCATGAGTCCCTAGAGTAAGAGGGGTTTGGGCCTCCAACTAAAAATCCCGGAGCAGGGCCATACGTTGAAACACCTACACGATCCCATTTGGTGCTTCCGTTCGCAAACCACGTATGGTAAAATTCATTCACACAGTTTTCTCCACCATAGTTATACATGTTGGATAAGTAAACCATATTGAAAGGATTTACGCCATGGATATAATGGATAAATCCTTCGGCTGCATTATAGGCAGTAGTATTTTTCGTTGCATCAATGTTATAGTAAATCACGTCCGTAAACATTAGCCCCTGGTTTGCCTTGGTTAAATTGCTACCCCAAGTGTAATCAGTAATGTGAGCCTGGTAGGGATCTTTTTTGGATGTGTATGCACCGAAATTCTCGTTGCTGTTCATGGCATTTTTGTAGGTATCCTTAATGTCGTTTACCACAGCGCTTGTTGCCCCGGCAACAGTAGTATAGTGCAGTAACATCTCCTGGTTGGCCGGCTCAAAAGGATAAGCAAAGTCGCTGAAGATTAAACGGACAGAGGCGTAGTTGTTGTCAAAAAAATCTCTGTAGGTAGTTGTGCCTGTAATTTCAAAAAGAAAACAGGCCGCTTCTAATTTTGCCATTAGCCTTCCATAGTCATCAACCTCTTGTTGGCCGGCTCCGAGGCCACCAGTGCCTGAATCAGGGTCGTTATTTTTAAAAATAACATTAGGATTCGCAACAGCCCAGTTCCACGCGAGTATGGCCTTATCCTTCAACAAATTTGCATACTCTGTCATGCCTTTCTGTCCGTAGACTTTTGAGGCTAATGCAAAAGCTGCTGCAGTATTTAAAGTTCCTGAGGTATTAACTGTTCCATAAAGGCTGGCACCGGAAGCGCTGGATGGTGGACTTGCGCTCGCAAGGCCAACAATACTTAACACGCTCCCGTCACTTTTTTGCATCTTTAATAAATGATCGATACCCCATTTCGCTTCATCTAAAATATCGGGCATGCCATTGCCAGATTCTGGAATATTGTAATCATCACGCCACACATCCGGGTTCTCCAGGTAGGCGCGCATAAACTCAACCACATAGTTCGCAGTCCAGTTTGTGTATTTGTTATAATCCCCTGCATCATACCATCCACCACTCACGTCTACTTCCGTGCTGGCATTGCCTGGCATATTATACTGCCGTGCTTTTATGTCTTGATTATTTTTAATATGACTGGCACCATCAGCCCATGCTTCACCAGCGTAGGTTGCACTCTTTTCAAAACCTGCGCGCTGATAGAAGAAGGAGCGCACGGCATGTTTTAAGACTTCCTCGTAAACATCCTCCCGTATTTCAAAATCAAACGACTTCAGGTTTTTGCTGACATCCAGAATATAATATTTTCCAACATCGGTGACAGATGAGAAATCGAACCAACGAACTTTATCCCCTGAGGACACATCAGTCGTTCCGCTATTCCAAAGTACGGGTGTTCCGCTGAATACCTGTTCACCTGTTTTTTTATCTACTACGGCATAATTCGTTCCGGGCGTAAATGATTCAGACTGATCGTACCCTGTAATAGGGTCTCGCAACACAGCCACCTTTTGTGCATTTGGCCTGTACCCAAACTGATCAACAATAATATACTTGCTGAGGGATTGTGAATTTGAGGGGAAGGTAAGGCCTATAGCCAGTAAGATAAAAGCTGTTTTAGACGCGCTAAAAATTGAATAATTCATTTCAAATCTCTTTTTAAAAAATGCTCCAGTTTCTCCAATCCCATTGGCCAAAATTTAGTTGAGTTTCTTTTCTTAAAAAACCCAAAGTGACCGATGCTTTTTTCTTTAAATTCAACTGGGGATAATTCCGTAAATGTAATGCCTGCCTTGCTTTTTACATTATTCCAAAAAGCCGGAATTGACCTTTTATTCGATATAGAGTCGTCTGTTACCCAAAATATGTGCACAGGAAATGGGATGTTTTTATAATGCCCTTCCGGGATGGATTTCCCCAAGAATTTTTTATCAAAAAGATAAGTTGGTTTTTCACACCAATCTCGCCACTCAAGGGCCACATTTTTCGGTAAATTTTCCATGTGGCCAAATGGCTTCGCTTTCACAAAACCGCTGAGCAAAATGCTTAAAGGCGTAAACAGGTAGAAGAAATAATAAAATTGTAATCGGTACCACATGGGCATATATCTGGCATAGCCAACTGAAACGGCAACGCCCACCATACCTTTATATCCCACAATATTTTCCATTAAGCCTATCTGCTGGCCGCCTGCACTATGAACAAATAGAAGGAGTGGAAGGTTTGGAAAACGATTCTCCAAATACCGCTTTATTGTCGGCATGTCTTTTAATCCATAGTCGCTGAAGGTGTAATTACATTGATCTAAATTTTCAGGTGCTGAGTCACCACTTCCCCTGTAATCCCACAGACAACAGACATAGTTGTGGGTTGCCAGATATTCGAGGAAAGGAAGGTAGAACTCTTTTTTAGCGCCTGTACCGCAATTAAATTGAACGATAGCTTTTGGTTGGGTTGGTATTATGAGCAGACCTTTTAGTTCTACCTGGTCATGACACACTGCGATAAAATTTTCTTTTGTGATCATGAATCACTGTTGAATGACTAAAAATTTCTTCTACAAACTACGATGGTATTTGATTTGAATCAGCCTCACCTTCTGGTATCGTTGGTTTTGGTTTAGGTAGGTCGGAATCATCCATTAGTATTACTACATGTTTGAATGATTTCGAATAGGAGAGCAGTATTTTAATAATTCCAATGGTTGGCACCGCCAGGATCATTCCGGGGATTCCCCAGATTTTACCACCAATTAATAAAGCCAGGATTGCCGCCATGGCATTTATGCTAATCTTAGAACCAGTGATCTTTGGCGTAATAAAGTTTCCTTCCAAAAATTGCACAAAGGCATGAACGGCCACAACTCCAACTGCATACCACGCGGAGTCTTTTGTGATCAGGGCAAGCAGCGCGGGCAAAGCTGCTCCAATGCTGATTCCTACGTATGGTATAATGGTGAGCATGCCTGAAAGAAATCCAAAAAATATTGCGTGTTTAATTCCAAGAATAAGCAAGCCAATGCTGTTCAGTACCCCAGCAATAAATACCACTATGGTGAGTCCGGAAATATATCCGCGTATTACTCCTTCCACCTCCGACTTCCAATTCATTTCGGTTCCTGGTGTAAAACTTTCAAAGAACTGTTTGAATTTTTCGCGGTACAATAGAAATAAGAAAATATAGATCGGTACCTGCATAAAAAAATATGCCAGGTATCCAGTGGAAGAGACATTTTCAGT
>Ga0315912_10006980_pt1 | contig 10008 bp, 10 predicted proteins | sample VfabasoilMG_FD_204469 | JGI IMG/M metagenome (GOLD analysis project Ga0315912, IMG submission 204469) | Garden soil microbial communities collected in Santa Monica, California, United States - V. faba soil | ecosystem: Environmental > Terrestrial > Soil > Garden | place: USA: California... | reverse complement strand
TCCGCGGTGCTGCGAAACGATTTGCTCAGTGGCCGCTTCAGTGGGGTGCGTCGCCGTTGCCGCGAGCGCCCCCAAAAAAACGCCGCGGGTGGACAAAATGCGAAACGCGCGACCCTTTGTGGGACGCGCGTTTTCGCGTTGCTAGCGTGCGAGAATCAGTTCGCGAAGAAGATCGATTCGATCTCGTTGCGCACGTTTTCTTCGGTTTGCGCGCGGGCGATCGCAATTTCTTTCACGATCAGGGTGCGGGCGGTGTCGAGCATGCGGCGCTCGCCGAAGGAGAGCTGCTTGTTCGCCTTCAAGCGGTACAAGTCGCGTAGAACCTCGGCCACGTCGTAAATCGAGCCGGTCTTGATCTTGTCCATGAAGCCGCGGTAGCGACGATTCCAGGTCTGGGTGTCGAAGCCGATCGTGCGCTCCTTCAAAATGTCGAAGATTTCGCGAATTTCTTGCTCGCTGATGACCTGACGCAGGCCAACGGCGTTCGCGTTCGACACAGGAACCATGATCTTGCGATCGGTGTCCAAGATGCGGAGGACATAGAAGCGTTGTCGCGTGCCAGCGATGTCTTTCTCATCGATGCTGATCACCTCTGCGACACCCTGTGCGGGGTACACTGCTTTGTCGCCGACCTTGAACTCAACTTCCGGGCTGGACTGCATGAACGTCTCCTTTGACGCTTAACTACCGGGCGGCGTGCTCACGTTGGAGCCGCCATCCCGCAACCGAATGATCAGAAAGCTCGTGTCTTAAGCAGCTACGCACCGCTCCGTGTCGCGCGGGATTGGGTTGGACGCGGACTGAACGGGTTGGGCATAAACTTCATTCCGGCTAGGTATACGCGAAGCATGGTAACGCGAGGGTTTCCGGCTCCGGACTACCGTGATTCTCAACCAGAGGTTAGGAATCGCCAGGGGCGGCACTGTAGAATGCGGAACCCGATCTGTCAAGAAATCGTCTCCGAAAACTTGTCCAGAACTCGCCAAGCGGCACGCTTTCCTGCGTGCGCGGAGATTTCTCTGTGGTTCAGCAGGGGGCGCTCGCGGCCGCTGCGCAAGTGCACAGCGTTCCAGTGACGGTGGGAGATTCAGCTGGCGCGGCCGCTGTCAGCGGCGAGCTCTTCAGCGAGACCCCATCGCACACCGCGATCCGAGACGACGAGTTCCGCTGCACCCGACCACTCTAGCACCGCGCGAGCGATCGCGCTTCCCACCACAAGCACATCGGCGCGCGCGGGCTCCATGCCAGGCAGCGCGCGGCGTTGGGCGAGGTCGAGCGAGGCGAGGCGCGCTGCGAGTCGATCGACGACGGCGCGCGTCAAGGTGCAGCCGTGCACGCGCGTTGCGTCGTACGCAGTCAGCTCTAACTCGAGCGCTGCGAGTTGCGTGACGGTGCCCGCGACGCCGACCAAGGTGGCGCCCGCCTCGGGTTTCGGCGCGTCAGCGAGCGCGAGCGCGATGTCGCGCTCCACACTTTGCATCTCCGCGGCGGTGGGAGGGTCGGTTCGCAAGTGGCGCTCGAACAAGCGCACGCTGCCGATGTCCAAGCTAATGGCTTCGCGGATCTGACGCACACTCGGCGTCGAACTGCCGACGATGATCTCGGTGCTACCGCCGCCAATGTCGAAAACCGTCACTTTTCCGGGTTGCGGTAAGCCAGAGAGCGCGCCGGCAAAGGTCAAGCGCGCCTCTTCGTTGCCGTCGATCACGCGCGGCGCACGGCCCAAGATCTCGCTCGCGCGCGCGACGAACTCTTGGCCGCCTTCGGCGTCGCGCATCGCGCTCGTGCCCACGGCGTCCAAGCGGTCGACGCCGAGCGCGCGCATTTGCGCCGCATAGTCAGCCAAACAGGCCAGGGTTCGCGCACAAGCGGCGTCGAGCAGACGGCGATTGCGGTCGACCCCCTCGCCCAAGCGCGTCACTGTGGCGCGCTCGAGCACTGGGCGCAGCGCGCCGCCCTCGGATTCGGCGACGAGCAGCAGAACCGAGTTGGTTCCGATGTCGATCGTGGCGGCGCGCATGGTTTTTCTCGAATGGGCTGAAATCAGCCCGAAAGGGAGACTACTTACCGCTGGCGAGGCTCTTCAGGTTGAGCATCTCTTCCACGTTGGGCTGCAGCACCAGCTCGACGCGGCGATTCTTCTTGCGACCCTCGTCCGAGTCGTTGGGGGCGACCGGATCGGTATCGGCGTAGCCGGCGGCGCTCCAGTTGCTCGGAATCAGACCGCCGCCGCCCACGCCCTTCTTGTCGGGCGGGGAGGTCAGCAAGAGCACGACGCTGCGCGCGCGCATCGTCGACAGGCCCCAGTTGTCCTTGAACTGACCGCCAACGAGCGGCTTCGAATCGGTGTGTCCGGCGACCTGGAACAGGCGCTTGGACAGATCCGCGTCCTTGCCGATCACTTCCGCGACCTGCATCAAGATCTTCACGCCTTCGGCCTTGAGCTTCTCCTGGCCAGAATCGAACAAAACGTCGCCGGGGAGCTGGATCAACATGCGATTGTTGCGCACCTCCACCTTCAAGCCGAGCTGGGTCAGCTTCTGCAGCTTGGTTTGCAGGAGCTCGAAACGCTTTCGGATTTGGTCGAGCTGCTCGGTGCGGCGTGCGTACTCCTCGAGCGCCTTCTTCTGTTCCGCCACGCTCTGCGTGAGGCTGTTGACGTTCACGCCCGTGTCGGCGAGCTGCTTCTTCAGCCCGTCGATCTCCTTGACGGCTTCTTGGTAGTCCGACTGACTCTTCTTGTGGGCGTCGGTCTGCGCCTTGAGTTGTTGTTGCAGGCTCTCGTTCTCGCGGAGCTTCTGGTCCCACTCTTCTTGCGAGTAACCGCAGGCGGCGGTCAGCCCGAGCGACAAAAATAAAATCAAACTGGTGGGTCGTTGGAGGCTTGAAAACTTCATGGGATCCCCGTTGGGTGGACCGCGAATTGGCGCGGCGGCGGCAAGGCTCGTATGCCCCTTGCCAAAGCGCGTCAAGTCCTTGTGTTCACAGGGATTTTTGCAGGCCAGCCGACCGACAGAAGGTGCTTTTTAGGGTTCTTGAAAAGCACTAAACAAGTGCGCTGTCTGCAACGCCTGCGACCCTCTAACCCCGTGTTCTTTGGGGCCCCATGGATCGCAAGTGAATTTTTTTCGTTGACACATCACAATAGGTGGCAATATACGTCTTGCAACATACCCTCGAAGTAGGGGCCAATTCCGGCCCTTGCTCCGAACTGCTGGGAGGCAAATCAAAATGGCTGCTAAGAAAACCCGTACGAAGTCCGCTAAGAAGCCCGCTGCCAAGAAGGCGCCGAAAGTCGCGAAGAAGCGCGTCGCCAAGCGCAAGGTCGCCAAGAAGGGCGCCGCCAAGAAGAAGAAGAAGGCCGCCAAGAAGGCGTGAGCCTTCGCCGGGCCAGCCCGGTCTGAGTCCTGAGCGCTTCGGCGGATCGGACTCTCACCAGAACGGCCCAGCGGGTCACTCGAGCGCGTTCAGAAATGAGCGCGCTCGAGCCAAAAAGAGCTCAGCACGGTTCAGTTCAACTGAGTCGCTGAGCCCACCCGGGCTGCTCCAAAGCCAGGGTCGAGCACGAAGCAGGGAGCAATCCCTCTCGTGCTCGTATCATTTTGTGCGTCGAGCGCGGCGCTCGCGTCGAGCGTGTCACTCACCGAGATAGAGGCGTAGAGAAGCCGCTGCAGCGCGGCGATCGAAAGCGATGCCGGCGAGCTCATCGCGCTTCGAGATGTCCTCGAATAGGTGCAGCAGGAAGCCGTGGAAGGCCACGCATTCGTCGATCGCGGCCTCCAAGCGCGCCGGGTCGACGAGATCCGTATCTTCCAAGCCGGACATCGCGGCCATGAACGCGTCGAAGCGCGGGTAATCCGTGGAGCGCAGCAGCGGGTAACCCATGGCTCGGAAGTAGGCCAGGAACTCGCGCACGTACTGGAAGTTGTGCACGGCGGTCCAGCGGTCTTCGCTCGGTGAGTGCTGGGCTTTGGTCGAGAAGGCGCGCACGATCTGCGCGAACATCCAGACATCGCGCCGCAAGCGCTCGCTGGTTTCGCGGCGCGCGGCTTGGTCGTCGAACACGCTGCCGTCCTCGAAGCTCGCGCCCAGCGCTTTGCCCAGGAAGAGCACGGCGTTCTGCAGCGCAGGGCGCAAGTTCTCGACGCAAACATCGATGCGCGTGCGCAGATCGCTGGCGCGCGTCGTTGCGTCCAGGGCCGGGAGGTCGTGCTGGAATGCGCGTCGCATTTCCAGGCGCAAGCTGCCGGCGATGCCCTCCAGCGCGCTACGAATGCCGATCAAGCGGTGCCCGCCGGCGCGCAGCGCGGCCGAGCGTCCGCGAATTTCCCAGGCGCTCTGGCTCATGACGTCGCGCTCGAAGCCTTCCGCCAGCAATTTTCCGGAATGTTGGCGCAGGTAATCGCTGAGCGCGCGCGCGTCCGAGCGCAGCACGCTGAGCACGAGGTAGGTGCTGCCCAGCTGTTGGCGCCGTTTCTCGCCGTCGCCGATGCGACCGAGCAGCGTCAGATAACGCAGCATGCGAAACAGCGACAAGAAGGTGAGCGCGACCAGGCGATGGGCTTCGGCGCCAGGCACGCTGCGGATCAGCTCCAGCACCTGCGTGGACTTGATGCGATCGAACTCGGGGCGAAACTCGAGCGCGTTCAGCGGATTGAAGAACGCGCTGCGGTCGATCTCGCGATACACACTGGCCAACAGCGCGTGAAAGAGCCGGAACGAGACGCGCGGAGTGCGCAGCATGCCCTCCAGCACCTCGTTGGCCGAGGTGAGGCCATGGCGCAGGGTAATCAGGCTCTCTTGCGGCGTATTTTGCTGGGCGCCCTGCGTCAGCAAGCGGTAGCGCGCGTTGTCCTCGGGCAGCATCGTCTCGAGGTAGCGATGAAAGACGAATGCGCGGTCGAGCGAACCCAGCAATTGTCGCGCGAGCTGAACCGCGCGCTCCAAACCGTCGTGGTAGGTCGAAAGCGCGAAGCGAAAATCTTGCGTGACCACCAGCGCGCGTCGCGGTGGGCCAGGGTGATTGCGTGGATTCGAAAAGCAGGCCGTGGCTTTGAGCAACACCTCGAACTCGAACAAGATGTCCTCTTTGTTCTCGAGTGCGAGCTCCTCCAGCCAACTTTCGCGCAGCACGCGGTGCTCGCGATGGATCGCGCGCGTTCCGCTCAGGAGCGCGCTGTAGGGGTCTTCCCCGGGGCCGACCGGAAACAGGCTTCGCCTGGGGAAAGCGTTCACCAACTGGCCTCGTCGCTGCGGGTGCCGGGCTTCACGGGGCGCACCGCGCGCTCAAGGCGTGAAATTGAACGGGTAATTCGTGCTGGTTTCCATGCCCCGCGAAGAAGGCGGGAAATGGATGCCGCGGATCACGCCCAGCACGCAGTCGGTGACCGCGGGCGACTTCAGCGTGGAGCGTTCTTGGTTCACCTCCGCAAGCTTCACCTTGCCCTCCGGATCGAGCACGAAGTGAATCACGACGTCGCCCTTGAGATCCTTCAGATCTTTGCGCGCGTCGTCGTAACACTTGCGGGCGGCCTTGCGGTTATCCATCACGAGCTTGCGGATGACGTCCATGCTGCGCGTTTCGGCCACGCCCTTGCCGTTTGCGGGCGAGGGTTCGGCGGCGGCCGCTTCCTTGGCTGCGCTGTCGTCGTTCTTGGCGGTCTTTTCGCCCACCCAGCCCTCGTCTTCGCTGGCTGCCGGTTTGCTGGGCGCCGTGGCTTCCGGCGCTTTGCCGTCGGCTGTGGCGGGTTGGGCGTCCGTTGCTGCAACGGCAGGGGCGGGCGTGCTACCGCCGCAACCCGTCGCCAGGACCGCAGCCAGCAGCATCAACGTGGAGAATGAGGAGCAGGGATGAGTGACGCGCATGGCGCCCGATACTAACCCGCGCGCGCCGGTGGCTGCGCGCGTTTCGCAGCCGCGCCAAAAATGCCCACTTTTGCCCGAGTTCGCGGGCTCCCCTCTTCAGGGATCGCGAAGCGCGTCAGCCGGCCTTGAGGAAGGGCTGCCACTCCTCGAACGGCTCGCGCATGAGCATCGAGATTTGCTTGGCGGTCGACCAGCGCGGGCGCTTGGGCTCTTTCAGCAGTTTCATCCCGGCTTCAGTCGGCGTGCGCCGGCCCTTCTTGAGGTTGCAGGCGCGACACGAGATCACGAGATTGGTCCACGTGTCTTCGCCGCCGCGGGAGCGCGGCTGCACGTGATCGACGTTGAGCTCGCGATGACCGGGCCGGCGCGTGCAGTATTGGCACTGAAAGTCGTCTCTCAGCAGCAAGTTCTCGCGCGTCAGGCGCACCGACGCGCGCGGCGTGCGCTCGTAGCGCAGCAAGTGCAGAACGCGCGGTACGCGCAGCGCGCCGCCGATGATCGGCAGCGAGTCATCCGCGTGCCGCACGGGCAGGCTGCGCCAGAGCGTGAAGTCATAGGTGTCGCCTGCGGTGTCTACCGCGTGGCCCACCCCGCCATAGAGCAACACCATGGCGCGACGCGCAGTGGTGACGCTCACCGGTGCGAAGAAGCGATTGAGCAAGAGGACGGGCAAGTTGAGGACATCGCGCCGCCCATCCGCATTTCCAGTGACTGCTCGTTCCAAAGCGTCCACTGACTTTCAGGCTAGCACAAAAAGCCACGGTTTCTCGCGGCTCACGCTCGACCGCGCCTCGATAGTGGGCTATCTCGGGCTCGGCCATCGGTCTGACCCCGGCTTCTCCCGCGGCGGGCACAGGTTTTGGCTCCAGGTATCGATGTTCAGATCTGTTTTAGGTTCGGTGTTGGCGTCCCGTCTCGTGGCCGTCATGGGCTCGTCGGTCATCATTTGGGGCTGTGCCGCTGGCGGCCCGTCGGAGGCCGAGTGGCCGCCGGTCTCCAAACGCTGGTTCGATCGCGGCGATGCCAGCTTTCGCCAGGGTGACCTGGAAGACGCGGAGACCGCAGCCGAGAACGCGCTGCGCGTCACGCCGGATCGCGAGGAAGTGCGGCTACTTGCGGGGCGCATCGCGCTGGCCAAGCTGGAGTACGCGCGCACCCTGCAGTTGACCCAGGGGCTCGAATCCAACGAGGCGCGCTCACTGCGCGGCCGGGCCTACTGGTATTCCGGCGATATCGAGCACGCCGCGGATGAACTCGAGAAGCTGGTTTCGGACCCCGAAGTGCGCGACGCCTGGGCGGTGGAAATTGCCAAGCTGGCCCGCCGCGGTGCAGGCCGGAAGCCGTTCCAAATGAGCGGCGGGCAGGTCGGGGTGACCGACATGCCCCGCACCGGCTCGACCGCAATGATCGTGCCGCTGGAAATCAATGGCGAACCCGGGCTGGGCTTGATCGCGACGGGCACGGCCGAGGCCGTGATCGATTCGAGCGCGGGCGCGCAGCCGAGCTGGGTGTCGCTGCGCTTCGGCGAAAGTATCGAGGTGCGCGACGTGCCGGCGCTGGCCAAGGACTTGTCCGGGATCTCTCGCCAGGTGAACGCGCCGATCAAGATTTTGCTGGGCGTGAACCTGCTGCGCCAAGTGCATCCCACCTTTGATTTGATCGGCGGCCAGTTCGTGGTGCGCCGCTACGAGCCGCCGCCGCCGCCCGTGGCCACGACGCTCAAGGTCAATTACGTCCGCGGTGGCGGCATGCTGCTGCGCGGAGCTTTCGGCGCAGAAGCGAGCTCGGCCCAGGGCTCGTTCTTGGTCGACACTTCGATCGTGTATCCGGTGGCGCTGGATGGCGGCGGCTGGAAAAAGGCCGGTGTCGCGCCTTCGAGTCTGCGCGCGGTGCCGAACGCCGGCTCCATGAAATCCGGCACTGTTCCCATGCTCAAGTTGGGCGCCTTCGAGCTTCCGAGCGTACCCGCACTTTCCGGCGACGATCCGGTGAAGGAGCGCGAGCAGGGGCTCGGCATCGAGCTCGACGGTTTGGTCGGCTCGGGCCTGCTCGCAAACTTCCGCGTCACGCTTGCCGATGGTGGGCGTACAATGTGGCTGGAAGACATGCCGCGCGAAGCCTTCGCCCCCAATCCCGCGCTGAACATCCCGGAAACGCCGGACGATGCGCCCGAAGATCTGCCGGAAGAAGAAGAGTTGCCCGCCGGCAAGGGTGGAAAGCCGGGTGCGCCCAAGCCGGGTGCCGCCAAGCCCGCTCCGGGTGCCGCGGCCAAGCCCGCTCCTGCGGCCAAGCCTGCTGCTCCTGCCACGCCAGCAGGGGTGCTTCCGGCCAAACCCGCGCCCGCGGCGGCCCCAGCAAACGGTGCAACCAAGCCGTGAGCGCTAGCACGCAGGTCGCGCTGTACGCAGGCAGCTTCGATCCGCCGACGTTCGGCCATTTGGATTTGGTCGAGCGCGCTTCCAAGCTCTTCCCGCGGGTCGTCGTCGCCATCGGCGTGAATCAGGCGCGCGTGCCGCTGTTCTCTCCGGAGGAGCGGCTGTCCTTGATGCAGTCCATCTGCGCGCCTTACGCGAACGTGGAGGTGGCTTCATTTCGCGGCCTCTTGGTGGACTACGGCAAAAGCATCGGCGCGCGCGTGATCGTGCGCGGCCTGCGCGCAGGCACTGATTTCGAATACGAACTGCAGATCGCCCACGCCAACGCCGATCTCAAGCCCGAGATCGACACCGTGTTTTTGCCCACGCGCACCAACTACGGCTTCAATTCGGCCACGCTCGTGCGTGACATCGCCAGCTACGGCGGCGATGTCGGTCGCTACGCGCCGCCCGTGGTGTGCGCGGCGCTGCAACGCAAGTTCGGCGCGTCATCCCCGTGAATAACGCACCCCACGAGATGCACCCCGTCGGGTATCGCGAAGCGCGTCGTTGCTGGATCGTACCCCGTCGGGTATCGCGAAGCGCGTAGATCGCCCCCTCTTTCTTCCTTTAGGGGGCTGCCTCGCAGCAGCTCGCGTGCACCAGTGCGTTGCGGCGTGCGGTCTCGTGGTTCGGCCGCTCAGTACGCCGCGTAGGGCGTGGGCATGAACAGCACGACGAACATGAACAGGCAGAGCCAGGCGACGGCGCGGCGGCCGCGGCCGAGTTCGCCGGGTTCGAAGGGCGGGTGATCGGCGTTGCCCGAAACGCGCGCGATGGCGCCGGTAAAGCCGTACCAAATCAGCCAAAAGAGCGAGTTCGAGATGGCAAACACGTAGCCGAGTGAGCTCTGGTGCAAGAGCACCGGGCCGACGAAGCGGAGCAGGTTGAAGGCGAACAGAACCAAAAGTGAGCGGCGGATCCAGCGCGCGTACACGTTCTGGCGCTCGCCGAACAAGGCGAACGCGATGTGCCCGCCATCGAGCTGACCCCAGGGCAGCATGTTGATCATCGTGACCAACAAGCCTGCCCAGCCGGCCATGGCGGTGGGGTGCAGTTGCACGTCGGCGCCGTCCGGGATCGGGCCGGCGAAGATCCGCTTCATCAAGAGGTACAGCAGGCTTTGCCCCTCTTGCTGATAATGTTCCGGGCTCGGGCCGATCGGCGACATCGATAGCCCGATGGCCAGCACCGGCAGCGCCACCACCATGCCGGCGAGAGGGCCCGCCGCGCCGATGTCCAGGAGCGCGACGCGCGAGCGGATGCGACCACTCATGCCGATGATCGCGCCCATCGTGCCAAATGGGCTCAATTTGGGCAGCGGAATGAAGAATGGCAGGGACGCGGGCACGCGGTGCAAGCGCGCCGCGATGTAATGGCCCGATTCATGGGCGATCAGGATCGCCAAGAGCGGAACCGCAAACTGCCAGCCGCGCCAGATCTCCAGCACGCGCCGGGGATCGAGCGACTCTGCCAAGGTGGGATCGGCATCCGTCGCGCCCGTCCAAAACACGCTGATCGTCGTCAGCACGAACAGCAGCAGGGGCAGGCCGTACTTGGTGGGCTCGCGCTCTTCGTCGAAAGCGTCGCTGTCGGGCTGCGCGGGGAAGCCGGAATTATCGCTCATGGCTCAGCGATTCACGGAGCTTGAGCGCCAAGCGCTCGAGCTGCGGAGCGAGCTCCGCGTCGAGCACGCCGATCTCGGTCTCGAGCAGCAGATTGCCGCGAG
>Ga0315912_10006979_pt1 | contig 10008 bp, 5 predicted proteins | sample VfabasoilMG_FD_204469 | JGI IMG/M metagenome (GOLD analysis project Ga0315912, IMG submission 204469) | Garden soil microbial communities collected in Santa Monica, California, United States - V. faba soil | ecosystem: Environmental > Terrestrial > Soil > Garden | place: USA: California... | reverse complement strand
ATTCCTAGTACCGCTCCCCCGGTTTGGCCATCCGGGGCCCGAGCCGCCGGTTTTTCAGCCGGTATTGCGCATGCCCTGCGCGATGCCGTTCAGGGTGGTGCCGAGGGCCGCGTCCAGCAACTTGAGCTGCGGGTCGTCCTCGGCGAGTTTGCGCTTCTTCTTGAGCAAGCTCACCTGGAGCAGGTTGAGCGCGTCCACGTACGGGTTGCGGAGCGTGAGCGCGCCCTGCAAGAAGCGGTGGTCGAGCAGCATGTCGCGTTCGCGGATCATGTGCAGGCACTGCACGGTGCGCTTGAACTCCGCTTCGAGCCCGCCCATCACCACCGGATCGGCGCCCAGCTCACGCGCGTACAGGCGCGCCACGTCGATGTCCGCCTTGGCGCAGACCATTTCGATCTTGTCCAAGAGATCGCTGAAGAACGGCCAGTTCTTGGCCATCTGCTTGAGCAGGTCGAGCCCGCCTGGTTCGGCGATCACTTGATCGAGCGCGGTGCCTGCGCCAAGCCAAGCGGAAGCCATCAGGCGCATCTGCGTCCAGCCGAAGTTCCAAGGGATGGCGCGCAAGCCCTTGATCGTGCCAGCTCCGCGTTCGCGATACGCGGGACGCGAACCGAAGTGCACGTGCCCGAGCTCTCGCACTGGCGTGGCCTTGAGGAACATTTGGAACAGCGCCGTGTCGTCGTGCACGACTTTGCGGAACGCGGCCTGTGAGGATTCACTCAGGCGCGCCATGATTTCGCGGTAGCGCGCTTCCGCGCCCGGCTCGAGCTCGGTGCGGAAATCCGAGAACTTCGCCATCAGGGTGCCCGTCAGCATCACCTCCAAGCTGCGCTCGGCGATCGACAAGATGCCGAACTTTTGCGAGATGATTTCGCCCTGTTCGGTGATCTTCACGCGTCCCGATACGGTGCCGGGGGGCAGGGCCGTGAACGCGCGGTAGACGGGCGAGCCGCCACCGCGACCGACCGTGCCGCCACGGCCGTGGAACAACGTCAACGTCACGCCGGCATCGCGCGAGACTTCGGCCAAGGCCTCTTGTGCTCGATACAGCTCCCAGGCCGCGGCCACGACGCCGACGTCCTTCGCGGAGTCGGAGTAACCGAGCATCACCTCTTGGTGCATGTTGCGCGCCTTGAGCTGGCGCAGATACACCGGGTCGGCGAACAGGTTCTTCATGATCGAAGGCCCGTTGAACAAGTCGGCCTGCGTTTCGAACAGTGGCACGACGTCCAAGCGCGAGAAGGGCTCTTCGCGGGCGAGATCCACGAGACCCGCTTCACGCGCCAGGATCAGCACGCGCAGCAAATCAGTCGACGTCTTGGTCATCGACACGATGTAGGTCTGCGCGGCGCGTTCGCCGAACTCGTCCTGCACCTCACGCATGGTGTGAAATAGCTTGCTGGTGCGCGCGGCTTCTTCGTCGAGCGGCGCGTAGGCCGAGACCAGCGGGCGCAGCCCCAGCAATTCACGGTGAATTGCCGCGTCATCCAGCTCCGGTACGCCGACAGCCTTGGCGATCGCGGCCAGGGTGCGCGTGTGCATCTCGGAGTCTTCACGCAGATCCAAGTAGTAGCCCGCGAAGCCCAAGACTTCGACTTGGCCGATCAGTGGATCGAGCAAGCTGCGGCGCGCGTACTCGGCGCGCGCGTGCACCAGTGACTGGCGTACGACGTCCAGATCCTTCCAGAATTCGTCGGCCGACGTGTAGGCACCCGGCACGCGTTCGGGCTGACCCGAATCGCGCGTCGCGATCTCGCGCCGCGTCGCGTCCAACCTGCCGGACATGAAGGTGAGCTTGAGCCGCAGCGGCTCGTGCTGATCGCGCTTGCGATTCATCTCCCACAGCTTGGGCAGGAGCGGCTTGTCGCGTTCGAGTGATTGACGCAGCACGTCCGGGACGCCGCCCAAGCGGTCGGAGACCGACAAGCGCTGGATGAGTTGCCAGATCTTGCGATGGTACAGGCCGAGCAGCGCGTGCGCGGTGCGGCGCGCCGCGGCCATGGTGATCTCGGGCGTGACGAAAGGGTTGCCGTCGCGATCGCCGGCCACCCAGCTGCCCATGGGCAAGCGCAGCGAAAAGCCGAGCGGCTCGCCAAATGCCAGCTGAAATGCGCGTTCGGCAGTCTCGCTCACCTGCACCGAGGCGTCGAGCAGCCGGTCTTCCAAATACCAAATCACCGAGCTTACTTCGTCGAGCACGCTCGGGCGGTCGCGCCGCACCTCGTCCGTCAGCCACAACAGTTCGATCTCCGCGCCCATGGCGGCCTCGAGGCGCGCGCGCTCTTCGGGCGAAGAGTTTTCGCGCTTGAGCAGGGCGTCGGCCAGGCGAGCCTGAAGCTGCAGCAGGGTTCGGCGCGTGGCCTCCGTGGGGTGCGCGGTGAGCACCGGGCGCACCTCCAGTTCGCGCATGTACTCACGCACTTCAGCGGCGCTGCGCTTGCCGTCGCGCAATTTTTCGAATGCCCAACGGATGCTCGCCGGTTGCGCTGCCAGCTCCGCACCGTCTTCGTACGCGTGGCGACGGCGCACTCGGTGCACTTGCTCCGCGGTGTTGATCAAAAAGAAGAACAGGGTGAATGCACGCGCGACCGGCGCTGCGACCTCCAACGGGAAGTCCGCGACCCGTCCCAGCAGCGTGTCGAGATCGGCGGCTGTGGCTTCACCGCGACGGCGGCCGCGACACGCCGAGCGGAGATCCTCGACCGCTCGAAATACCGCCTCTCCCTCGAGGCGTTTGATGACTAGACCGAGCGCCGACGCGAGGTAGCGCACGTCTTCTTGCAGAGGCCGATCTTGAGGGCGGACTTCCATTTGTGTTGCGAGGCTCACACTTCTCGTTTCGCACGAGCCGAGGGCAGAAGGAAGCCCCTCGACGAACTCCAGTGCCATACGAGGGGTGAACAAAGTTCAGTGTTTCCCGAGTGTTGCGCGAAGCCACAAAAAAGGAGTCGCGGACGAAACCCGCGGGAGCCATCTCTGACACAGGCTCGCTCGGGGTTCGGGGGTCAGCGTCGATGGGCGCATAGCACCGTGTGAAGCACGGATTGTGCCGCGCTTTCCAGCAACTCCGCGGCTCGCTGCATTGCTTCTGCGAGCGACATGGGCCGTCGGCAGATCGAGAAGACGCCGGCAAAATCGCCAAAATCTCCGGGGTGTACGTCGTCTGCGATGCCGCCGACCAGCGCGATCACCGGCACGCCCCGGCGTTTGGCCCGGTGCCCAACTCCGTACGGCCCTTTGTTGCGCAGGCTCTGCTGATCGAGCAGGCCTTCGGCGGTGATCACCAAATCTGCCCCGATCAGAGCCTGATCGAAGCCCACCGTTTCCAGGACTAGATCGATGCCGGGCTCGAGCGTGGCTCCGAGCACGCCGACCAGGCCGGCCGCGATGCCTCCGGCGGCACCGCCCGAGACGAGGTTGCGCACGTCACGGCCCGTCGTCCGCTCGATCACGTTGGCGAAGTGGCTGAGGTTCTCCTCGAGCTCGAACACGGCTTCCGGTGTTGCCCCCTTTTGCGGACCGAATAGGGTCGCTGCTCCGAGCGGGCCGAGCAACGGGCTGTCCACGTCGCACGCGAGTCGCAACTTCACGCGTGCGAGCGCCGGATGGGCGCGCGAAAGGTCGATGCGTGAGAGCCGCGCAAGGCCGGCACCGCCGCTCGGGATGGGCATGCCGCTCTCGTCCAGCAAAGCGACGCCGAGCGCTGCCAGCAGACCCGCGCCACCATCGACGGTCGCGCTGCCACCCACGCCTAGAATCACCGTTTCGACGCCGGCATCGAGCGCGCTGCTGATCAATTTACCCGTGCCTCGACTGCTGGCCGAGAGCGGTTCCTGCTCGTGTGATTCCAAGAGCGCAAGTCCCGAAGCCGTCGCCACATCCAGCACGGCTGTGCGACCGTTGTCGAGCAAGGCAAAGCTGGCGCGTACGGGGCGCCCGAGCGGATCGGGGACGATCGTTTCGCGAGTCACGCCGTCACGGGCCGCGCACAGCACGGCGCTCGTGCCGTCTCCGCCATCTGCGATTGCCAGACTGACGATCTCAATCGTGCTGTCTGCTGCGCGCACGCCACGAGCGATGGCCAGAGCGGCTTCGAACGAGCTGAGGCTGCCTTTGAGTGCATTGGGAGCGACGACGACGCGCACGGTGCTGCGTTCCGATTTATCATCGACCGCCGCCGCGGCCAAAATGCCGCACATGCCCCGAGCTCCGAGCCGTTTGGAAGGGCCGGCTTGGGCCGGCCGCCCCGGGTTGGCTCGGCGCCGCGCCCAGCCCCAAAAACCTGCAAAAACGTGCAAATGAGCAACACGCGCGCTGGGCAAAGGCGGCACAGCGGTCGATTTGCTGCCTGGAAGATTGCCGAGGCAAGGCTTGCTGGTCTATCCGTTCGTTTTTTCTCGAGAGGTGGTGAGCCGATGATGCGTCTATCGAAGTCTCTGAGCGCAGCCTGTCTGCTGTCGATCCCCACATTCGCTTCGGCCGCCCACGCGGCAGAGCCCGCGCCTGCGGCCAGCGCGAACGCTTCTGTCAGCCTGGGCGGGACCAACAGCGCGTCAGCGACGGCTGATGGCGGCGGCGGTGATGGCTTCTGGAAGCGCTACCGACCGCTGCCTCTCGCACTCGAGCTCGGCGTGTACGTCGGTCTTGCCGACTTCGCAGGGCAGCACAACCTGCAAGATCTCGAAGTCGTTCTGGCTCCAGACTCGCAGTACGGCCACCAGAGCTTGAATACGGGCATCGATCTCGGCCTGCGCGCGGGCTTTTTTCCGCTGTCTTTTCTGGGTGTGGAAGGCGAACTCGGAGTCATTCCGACCAAGACGGCCCTCGACGACCGCAGTGCTACGGTCTGGACTTATCGCGCCCATTTGGTCGGCCAGTATCCGGGCTATCGCTTGGTGCCGTTCGTCGTGCTCGGTTTGGGCGGCATGACGGTGAAGAGCCACCCCGACACGCTCGGTACGGATTCCGATCCAGAAATGCATTGGGGGCTGGGTGCCAAGTGGGCGTTCAACGAATACGTGAGCGCGCGCTTCGATTTTCGCGACAGCTTGATGCAGAAAAATATGCTGCTCAGCAACGTGCAAGATGGAGACTTGGTGCACAACATCGAGCTCTTGCTGGGCGCGAGCTTCACGCTCGGTCGCACGCCGTACGAGCCCGCGAAGGCTCCGCTGGACACCGATGGTGACGGCTACGTCGATACGCAGGATGCCTGTCCTACGCAGTCCGGTGTTGCCCCGAACGGCTGTCCGCCGCCGGTCATCGTCGATACCGACAAAGACGGCATTCCGGATGAGCGCGACGCCTGTCCGCAGGAGCCGGACGACGGCCAGCCGCCGAGCGCGACCGACGGCTGCCCGAACAAGGATTTGGACGCGGACGGCATCTTGATCCCCGAAGACAAGTGCCCCACGGAAAAGGGCATCGCCCCCGATGGTTGCCCGGTGCGAGACAAGGACGCCGACGGCGTTCCGGATGACGTGGACAAATGCCCGGAGCAGCCGGAGACCAAGAACGGCTTCGAAGACGCGGATGGCTGCCCCGACGAGCTACCCAAAGCCGTCGCCAAGTTCTCGGGCGTGATCAAGGGCATCGAATTCGACTTCGGCAAGGCGACGATCCGCAAGGGTTCGAATCAATTGCTCGACGAGGCCGTCAAAGTGCTGGGCGAGTACAAGGATCTGCGCATCTCGATTACGGGTTTCACCGATGACGTGGGCGAGCGTCAGAAGAACGTCGATTTGTCCGAAGCGCGCGCCAACGCGGTCAAAACGTACATCGTCGGCAAGGGCATCGATGCGGGTCGTATCGAGACGCACGGCGCGGGCCCCGACCAGCCGATTGCGGACAACAAGACGGAGAAGGGCCGTCAGCAAAACCGCCGGATCGAATTCAAACTGATCAGCCAGTGAAAGGCCGAGCCCCTTCGGGCTCGACCCAGTTCTCGAAGCGTGGATTGGTCCCGTCCCTGGCTCGCGCATCGTGCGAGGTGGCGACGGGATCTCGACAATGAATTGGAGGAATAGATGCGTAGCTCTCTAGTAGTCTCTTTGATCGGTGCGACGAGCATGGCGATGGCCTTGCTCGTCGGTTGTGGTGACGACGACGTCAAGCCCGCGCAAGTGACCAGCAAAGTGGGCCAGTCCTGCACCAAGACCGCGGATTGCGAGTCCGGTCTGAGCTGCATCGACAATGTCTGCTACAAGACCCCGCCCCAGGCGGCGGGTGGCGGTGCGGGTGAAACCCAGGTCTTGCCTCCCGAGCCGCCCGTGCTCGGTGGCGAGGGCGAGAGCTGCTCTTCCCGTCTCGACTGTGCCGAGCCGCTCGGCTGTTTCAACAACCGCTGTACCATGGGCAGCACGGGTGAGGGCGGCGCTCCCTCCGGCCCCGCCATTCAGCTCGGTGCACGCGGGGAGAGCTGTCGCGTCAACGGTGATTGCGAAAAGGACCTGATTTGCGTGCCCTCTGCGCTCACGGGCACCGGTGTGTGTGACATCGCTGATTTCGGCATCGAACCGACGGGCAAGATTTGCGGCGGCGAGTGCTTGGAAGATGCCGATTGCTGCCAGCTGCCAATCGCCCTGCACACGGCGACCATCACTTCTTGTGCGGACATCGCCGATCAGATCAAATCGGGCAGCATCGATTGCGCTGCGCCGGCCACGCCCACGGCCAAGACGCTCTGTTTCGAGCAGGCCACGTACTGCGATTGTGACGATGACACCTGGAGCTGTACCGACAACGCGTGCGTGTACGGGGTCGCCTGCGTGGTGGCTGCTGGTGCCGACGTTCCCACCGGCTGTCCTTCGTATTCGCGCACGCGTTCGCTCGCGGCCCTCACCTGCAACGCCGATACGCTCACCTGCGTCGGCCCCCAGGCAGCGCCGTGCACGAACGACAAGAGCTGTGACACCAAGCCGGTATTCGACCGCCCCGGTGACGTGTGCGGCGTCGGCGAATGTACCTGCTACTCGGGCAACAAGCAGTGCTACAAGAAGTGCGCGCGCGACATCGATTGCGGTGCCAACCAGGCCTGTGATTCCAAGACCAAGCTGTGTGCTCCGAGCGGTACTTGCACGAGCGACAGCTACTGCGCCGTGCTGAAGGGCAGCACGGACTTCAAGTGCAACGACGGCAATTGCGTGCGCGCCTGCCGTGTCGATCGCGATTGTTCGCCGAGTGGCATCCTCGGCAACAACGCCTTCAACGGGCAGGTGTGCGGTGCGGACGGCTTCTGCGCGTCGGTGTCGATGGACTGCGACGAAAACACGCAGTGCCCGCTGACCAACGGGCTCAAGACGTTCTGCGTGGACAAGCCAGAAGAATCGGGCGCGTTCAGCTCGGCGATCACCGACTGAGCTCGGGCCATTTTGGCTGAAGTTTTCGGCCCGCGGTGAGCGATCATCGCGGGCCGAGGCATTTCTGGGGCCAGGGAGACAGTCCGTAGCCACAGCTGATATAGCTGGGAGGGTGGAAATGGCTAGGATTGGCCCGGCATGATCGACGAGAGCAGCGTTGAGCCCGACATCCTGGTGGTCGAGGACGACAGCGCCCATTCCGAGGTCGTGGCTCGCGTGCTGTCGGCTCACGGCGGGTTCGGGCTGCGCTTCGTCAACTCGTTGGCCGACGCCCAACGGGCAATCACGGAAAAGCCGCCCGCGCTGATCCTCGCCGATCTGAACCTCGCAGACGGCATTGCGTTCGAGCTACTTTCGCATGCCGATGGTCAACCCGGCCTGCCTGTGTTGGTGATGACCAGCCATGGCGACGAGCAGACCGCGGTACGCGCGATGCGCGCTGGCGCTCTCGATTATTTGGTGAAGTCGCCCGAGGCCTTTGCGGGCTTGCCTCACGCCGTCGAGCGCGCGCTGCGTGAGTGGCGGCTGGTGGAGTCTCGCAGGGCCGCCGAAGCCGCGCTGCGTGAGAGCGAGGAGCGCTTTCGTGTGCTGTTCGAATCGTCTCCGGACGCCTTCAAGTTCGTGACCAGCGAAGGCATCTTCATCGACATCAATCGCGCAGCCGAGGAGATGTTCGGCTACCAGCGGGCCGAGGTGATCGGTAAGACCGTGCATGAGCTCGGCGTACTTCAAGAGACATCGGCGGTCACTGCGCGCACGATGGCCGAGCATTGCCTGCGCGGGGTGCCGTGTTCACCGACCGAGTTGGTCGTCGTACATCGCTCGGGGCGTGAGACCGTGGTCGAGGCGCGCACGGTCTCGGTGCGCGTCGGCGATGGCTTCGCCCTGCTGACCGCGCTGCGCGACATTTCGGCTCGAAAACAAGCAGAAGTCGCGCAGCGCAGGCTGGAGGAGCAGCTCCGTCAAGCCTCCAAGATGGAAGCCGTGGGCAGGCTCGCCGGAGGCGTGGCGCATGACTTCAACAATCTGCTGACCGGCATTCGCGGCTTCACCGATATCTTGATCAGCGGCATGCGAGAGGGCGATCCCGCTCACGGGGATCTGCTCGAGATCCAGCGCGCCACGCAGCGCGCCGCGACCTTGACCGGACAGTTGCTGGCGTTCAGCCGCAAGCAACTGGTCGAACCCGTGGTCGTGGATTTGAACCAGCTGGTTTCTGGCGCGATGCGCATCTTGGATCGCCTGATCGGTGAAGACGTGCAGGTCGTGTTCAGGCCGGGCGCCAACCTGCGCGCGGTGCGCGTCGACCCGAGTGGGATGGAACAGGTGCTGATCAACCTCGCGGTCAACGCGCGCGACGCGATGCCGCAAGGCGGGCAGCTCAGCATCGAAACCTCCGAGGTCGAGGTGGGCAGCGAGCTGTGTCAGGCTCACTTGGACGCTCGCCCGGGGCGCCACCTCTTGTTGTCGGTCAGGGACACGGGCGTGGGCATGCCGGAGGGCGTGCTCTCGCGGCTATTCGAGCCATTTTTCACGACCAAGGGGCCCGGCCGCGGAACTGGCCTCGGGCTGTCGATCATCTACGGAATCGTGCAGCAAGGCTCTGGCTTCGTGCACGTCGAATCGGACGTGGGTCGCGGTTCTACGTTTCGCATCTACCTGCCTGCGGTGCAGGAAGTGCCCGTGGCTCAAGCCGCCCTCACCGAGCCGGACCTGCCCAAGGGCAGCGAAACCATCTTGCTCGTCGAGGACGAGGTGCTCGTGCGCTCGCTGGTCAGCAAATTTCTGCATAGCCAGGGTTATCGCGTGCTCAGCGCCGCGCGCGGCAGTGACGCCATTCAGTTGGCGGCAGAACAGGGGTCGCGCATCGATTTGCTGCTGAGTGACGTGGTCTTGCCGAACATGAACGGTCGGCAAATCTACGAGCGACTCGCGTCGACGATGCCCAAGCTGCGAGTCTTGTTCATGTCCGGCTACACGGAGAACATCATTGCCCCCCACGGTGTGCTCGAAGGCGGCTTTTTTTTCGTACAGAAGCCGTTCTCACTCAAAGAGTTGGCGCGCAAAGTGCGTGATGCGCTCGATGCCTGACGAACCTGTTGCGAGCGTGCACGGCGTGAGCCGCGGCCTGCCAGACGCGTTGACTTGCGGCTGCGCCCAGCTCACGCTGTAGAGGAGCGAGCATGGGAGATTTGCAGAGCGCGGTGGTGAGTGGTTTGCCAGGAGCCAGTGAGGCCGGGCTCCGGGCCACGCTCGAGTACGTCAAAGACGGCATCTTTTTCCTCGACGGGCAGGGCATCGTCATCGATGCCAACGCCGCCGCCTGCAGCCAGCTGGGGCGGGAACGCGCGGAAGTGATCGGTGCTTCCGTGTCCGGCTTCACCGGTCGAGCCAACTTCCAGTTCGGTTCGATCGTGACGCGTTTGGAGTCGGAACCGCACATTTCTTACCAAACGACGCACGTGCACAAGAGCGGTACCCGCGTCGATGTAGATTTGACGATTACGCGCATCCCGAGCCATGGTGAGTACCTGTACGTGGGCATCGCGCGTGACGTCACCGAACGCGCGCGCGTGGAGGAAGAGTTGCGGCAGAGCGAGCAACGCTACCGCTCGTTGGTCGAAAATCTCCCCGGCAGCGCGATCATCTT
>Ga0315912_10006978_pt1 | contig 10010 bp, 10 predicted proteins | sample VfabasoilMG_FD_204469 | JGI IMG/M metagenome (GOLD analysis project Ga0315912, IMG submission 204469) | Garden soil microbial communities collected in Santa Monica, California, United States - V. faba soil | ecosystem: Environmental > Terrestrial > Soil > Garden | place: USA: California... | reverse complement strand
GCGACAAGCTGAAGGAGGACGCGCTGCTCATCGTCGCGGGCAAGGTGCAGCGCGACGACTTCTCCGGCGGCCTGCGGGTCCTCGCCGAGGACCTGCTCGACCTCGAGGGGTTGAGCGGCCGCTACGCGGCGCGGCTGAGGCTGGTCATGAACGGCGGCGCCGATGCCAAGCGGCTGCAGCAGGCGCTGATGCCTTATCGCGCGTCAGGGCCGGGGAGCTGCCTGGTGGTGGTGTCCTACAGCAACGGCCAGGTGGCGAGCGACGTGGTGCTGGGCGATGCCTGGCGGGTGCGCCCCGACGGGCGGCTTATCGACGAGCTCGGCGCCTGGCTTGCGCCGCAGAACGTGCAGTTGGTCTACGGCTCGGCTTAGATCCCTCGACCTCGACAACGCATTCGATCTCGACCGGGATCTGCATCGGCAGCGAGCCCATGCCGACCGCCGAGCGGGCATGGCGACCCTTTTCGCCGAATACCTCGACGAAGAGATCGGAGCAGCCGTTGATCACCTTCGGGTGATCCTGGAACTCGGGCACCGCGTTCACCATCCCGAGGACTTTGACCACGCGCTTCACGCGATCGAGGCTGCCCAGCTCGTGGCGCATCACCGAGAGCAGCTCGACGCCGGTGTCGCGCGCCTGCTGGTAGCCCTGCTCGACGGTGTACTCGCGCCCGATCTTGCCTTGCGGGCGCTTGCCGTCGGCGCCGGCGCGGCCGCCCTTGCCGGCGAGGAAGAGCAGGTTGCCGGCGCGCACCGCGTTGACGTAGTTCGCCACGGGCGGCGTTACCGCCGGCAGCTGCAGGCTGAGCTCCTTGAGGCGCTTCTCGGCGCTCATCGCTAGCGGCCGCCGGGATTAGTGTCTTTGGGGATGGGGTCGCGGGGCGGTGCGCTCACGCCGCCTGAACTAATGGGGCGCGCGTCGCCGCCGAGGGTCGGCAGGGGCTTCGGTGGCTCCGGGGCGACCGTGGCAAAGGACGAGGGATTGTCCAGTCGCAGATCGAGGGTGCGCCGCTCCCCTTTCTGGGCTTCTGGCGTTCTTGCCGGCGATGGCGTCTCGGCGGGCGCCTGCGCGAGCGCGGGCGCGGCGAGGACGGCCAGAGCGAGAAGGAATGCACGGTTCACGACGCCGGCACGACCTTCCCGGGGTTCATCAGGTTCTCGGGGTCGAGCGTGCGCTTGATGTCGCGCATCACGTCGATGACCTCGTCGCCGAGCTCCATCCTCAGCGAGCCCATCTTGCCCAGGCCGACGCCGTGCTCTCCTGTACAAGTGCCCTCCATTTGGAGCGCTCTTGTCACTAGCCGCTGGTTGAATTTCTTGGCGAGCTCGGTCTCCTCGGGCTTCGCCGGGTCGACCAGGAACATGAGGTGGAAGTTGCCGTCGCCGATGTGGCCGAGCAGCGGCACCGGCGCGATGTAGCTCTGCACGTCCTGCATGGTCTCGCGCACGCACTCGGCGAGCCGCGAGATCGGCACGCAGACGTCGGTCGAGACAGCGCGCGAGCCGGGCCGGATCTGCAGACAGGCGAAGTAGGCATCGTGGCGCGCCTGCCAGAGCTGGGTGCGCTCTTCGGGCTTGGTCGCCCAGACGAAATCCATGCCGCCGTGCTCTTTCGCGATCGCCTGCACCGCCTCGGCCTGCTCGACGACCGAGCTCTTGCTGCCATGAAACTCGAAGAACACCGTCGGCGCGACGCGGTAGTTCGTCTTCTTGAACCTGTTGATCGCGCCGACCGTCTTCTCGCAGACGATGTCGCAGCGCGCCACCGGGATTCCGGCCTGGATGGTCTGGATCACGGTGTTGGTGCAGCCGTCGACCGAATCGAAGGCGCACACCGCCGCCGACATCGCTTCCTGGACCGGGTAGAGGCGCACCGTCACCTCGGTGATGATGCCGAGCGTGCCTTCCGAGCCGACGAAGAGGCGCGTCAGGTCGTAGCCCGCGGCCGATTTCTTCGAGCGGCGCGAAGTCTGGATGACGCGGCCGTCGGCGAGCACCACCTTCAGCGACAACACGTTCTCGCGCATCGTGCCGTAGCGCACCGCGTTGGTTCCGGAGGCGCGCGTCGCCGCCATGCCGCCGAGGGTCGCGTCGGCGCCGGGATCGACGGGGAAGAAAAGCCCGGTATGCTTGATGTATTCGTTGAGCTGCTTGCGCGTCACGCCCGCCTGCACCACGGCATCGAGATCCGCTTCGTGCACCTGCAGGACCTTGTTCATGCGCGACAGGTCGATCGACACGCCGCCCTCGACCGCGAGGATGTGGCCCTCGAGCGAGGTGCCGACGCCGAACGGGATCATCGGCGCGCGGTGGCGGCGGCAGATGTTGACCACGTCGCGCACTTCCTCGGTGGATTCGACGAACACCACCACGTCGGGAAGGGCGTACGGGAAGTACGACTCGTCCTTGCCGTGGTGCTCGCGCACCGCGCCCGAAGTCGATACGCGATCGCCGAGCAGCGTCTTCAACTCGGCGACGACGGACTGGTCGAATTCGCGAGCCTTGTTCACGGCATCATTTTAGGCGGATTTCGCCGTCGAACGGCACCTTCAACCCGAGCGAGGGGATTTCCAGCGTCATTTTTACGGCGAAGCCTTCACCAAGCTTGCCGGCCGAGCTCTGCACCGCCTGCTCGATCTCGCGCTGCGAGTTGACGCCGACCATCTTCAGGAACTTGCGGATGCTGAGGTTGAACGTTTCCTGGTCCACTATTTGCCTCCGGAAAGTAATTTTCCTGCCATTTCCTTGCCCAGCTCGACGCCCCACTGGTCGAAGCTGTTGATGTTCCAGATCACGCCCTGGGTGAACACCTTGTGCTCGTAGAGGGCGATCAGCCGTCCGAGGTTTCTTGCATTCATTTTTTCCAACAGCAACATGCTGGAGGGGCGGTTACCGGGATACTGCCTGTGCGGCGGCAGCGACGGGTCGTCGGTGCCGAACGCCAGCGCATCGGCCTGCGCGCGGCAGTTCGCCGAGAGGTTCTGCTCGAGGTCGAAGTCGATGAAGTCGCAGGGCACGACCTGCGTTCCCTGGTGCAGCAGCTGGTGAAACGAGTGCTGGCTGACCGTGCCTTCAGCGCCCCACAGCACGGGCGCGGTCGCGTAGGCGACGGGCCGGCCTTCGCGGTCCACGCGCTTGCCGTTCGATTCCATCTCGAGTTGCTGCAGGTAGGCCGGGAAGAGGCGTAGCGCGTTGGAATAGGGAAGCACGGCGTGCGTGGTCGCGCCGAGGAAGTTCGTGTTCCACACGCCGCACAGCGCCATCAGCACCGGCACGTTCTTCTCGAGCGGCGCGTCGGCGAAGTGCTTGTCCATGTCGTGGCCGCCGGCAAGGAGCTCCTGGAACTCGTCGAAGCCGATTGCGCAAGCCGCCGCCAGGCCCACCGCCGACCAGACCGAGAAGCGCCCCCCCACCCAGTCCCACATCGGCAATACCTCGGTGGCGCCGAAGCTGCGTGCTTCCCGTGTATTCGCGGTCACGGCATAAAAAAATCTTCCTCCCCAGGCCTTCGCCGCCATCGCATTGGCCATCGTTTCCTGCGTGGTGAAGGTTTTCGAGGCGACGATGAAGAGCGTGCTTGCGGGGTCTGCGCCGTCGACGGCGCGGCGCAGGTCCATCGGGTCGACGTTCGCCGCAAAGCGCACGTCGAGCGCGCCGTCGCTCAGCGCATCGGCGACGAGGCGCGGCCCGAGGTCGGAGCCGCCGGTGCCGAGGTTGACGACGCGGCGGATCTTTCCTTCGCTCCTGATCTTTTCCGACAGCGACTTCATGCGCTCGAGCGTTGCATGCACTTCCGGCGGCAGAGAGCCGCCTGCGCGCAGCGCGGTGTGCCACGCGGCGCGGTCCTCGGTCGAGTTGACCTTCTTGCCGGAGAGCAGCGCGTCGCGCCACTCGGGCAGGCCGCGATCGACCGCGAGGTGCGAAAGCATGCGCAGCGTGATCGCGCCCAGGCGCTGGCGGGAGTAGTCGAGCCGCACGCCCGGGGCCTCGGCGACGAGCTGCACCGCGCGCGCCACGTCGTTGGCGAACAGATCGCGCAGCCGCACCGTGCGCCAGCTTTCGGCGTGGTGTGCGAGGTTCGCCCAAGCCTTGCACTCCGTCGGCGGCGTAGTGTTGTTCATTTGTGGAGGTACAGGCGATAGCGCTCGATTCGGTCGCCCGGCCGGCTGGACTCGGCGACCTTGCGCCAGCGGTTGCTGGGCGGGTCGTCGATGTCTTCCTGAGCCGTTCCCTGCACGATCAGCACCCGGCACGCGTCGGGCTTGAGCGGGTCGTAAATCCGCGCGCGGATGCCGGCATGGTAGTCGAGCGAGGAAGCCTGCGACACGCCGAGCCCCTTCTGCGCGATGCAACCCGCCTTGGCGGGAATTCTTGCGCGCAACTCGAGGGCCACCGAGCGATAGGACTTCTGATAGTCGACCCAGGGCATCGCCAGCATCGCCGCGGTGCCCCAGAACAGCACGATGCCGCCCGCCCAGCGCGTGAGCGAGCGGGTCGGCGCCCGTTCGGTGAAGAAGACGAGGTAGATCCAGGCGGCGGCGAGCGCGAGCGCCACCAGCACCGCGAGGATCGAGAACTGCGGCACGTAGCCCGGCGCGATGCGCTCGATGTTGCGCGCCACCGGCGCCGGCGCGCCGAGCATCAGCACCAAGTAGAAGAACCATGCCGCCAGGCTGAAGAAGCCGAACGCCAGCACGCCGAACGAGTCGAGCGCGCCGACCGCGCCGCGGCGGATGAGGAAGATCGCCGGCGCCGCGACCAGCGCGAGCGCCGGGAGGAACAGGATCAGGTCGACGTCCTCGGTCGGGCCCCAGAGCGAAAAGCCGGCGAGCATCGCCAGCAGCGCCGCGCCGGGCACGAACAGGCGCGGCTCGCGCCACTGCCGGCGCAGGTACCACGCGGTCCAGAGTGCGATCGGCCACGCCGGCCAGGTGAACCAGCTGCCGGTGACGAGGTAGAAGCGCAGGCCTTGCATGGGTCGCAGGTACACGGGAAAAGCCAGGGCGCGCCACTCGGCGAACGCCTCGGGAGCGCGTAGCGCAAGCACCAGCGGCCAGCTCGCCGCGATCAGGATCGCCAGCGGCAGTGCGAGCAGCAGAAACAGCGAAACCGGCCGGACGCGCCACGCGGGGCAGGCGAACCACCCCGCAATCGCGGCGATGGCGAGCGCGAGCGGCGCGATCCAGCCCGAAGCGAGGGCGGCGAGGCCAAGCGCGGCGCCGAAAGCGAGTCCGGCGGGAACCGGCCGGCGTAGCGCGTGGGGCAGGGCGGCGAGCGCGCCGCACAACGCGGCGAGGCCGGCAAGCTCGGGCACCGCCTCGTGCGCGTGCACCATCAGCCCGACCGCGCCGAGCACGAGCAGCATCGCCGCCGCAGCGGTCGAGGGGCGCTTCTCCTCCTCGGGCTCCCAGTCGCGCGCGGCGCGCCAGGCAAAATAGAACGCCGCCGCAACGAGCACGCCGCTCGCAAGGCGCGCCGCGGCGTGGAACTCGAGCAGCGAGCGCAGCGCGGCGCCGAACGCGGTGGCGATCCAGTGGTAAAGCGGCGGGTCGAACATCCAGAGCGCGCCGGCGATGCGCGGCACGAGCAGCTCGCCGGTAACCCCCATGCTGTGCACGATGCCGAGACCGACGGCGTCGTGCGTCTTCCAGGGGTCATGCCCGGTCAGGCCGGGCAGGATGAACGCCGCCGCGATCAGTACGAGCGCGACAGGGGACGGCGGTAACTTAAGGCGGGGCAGCATGCCCCGGCGTTACTTGGTCTTCTTCGTGTAGCGGCGCTTGAACTTCTCGACCCGGCCGGCGGTATCCATGATCTTGGTCTTGCCGGTGTAGTACGAGTGCGACTCGGACGAGACTTCGACCTTGACCACCGGGTACTCCTTGCCGTCGGACCACTTCATGGTCTCGCGGCCCTTGGTATCGATGGCGGAGCGGGTGAGGAAGGAATGGTTCGAGCTGGTGTCGAGGAAGATCACCGCTCTGTATTCGGGGTGGATGCCGGTTTTCATAGGGCGCGGATTATACAAGAAAATCAAAGGCGACCGCTACGTTTGAGCTCCAAATACCGGTTCACGAGCGTGATCGGCAGCTTCTCCGGTTCGACGTCCAGGGTCATCACCCCCGAAGCGCCGATGCGGCGGAATACCCGCTCGCGCAGCGCGAGGTAGTCGGCCGCGGCGGCGTGCGTCACCGCGCGGTCGAAGCTGTCGACCCGGGCGGTGAGGGCGCGCGAGAGAATCGCCTCGCGCAGCGAGGCCAGCACCACCAGATGCCGGCTGCGCAGCAGCGACAGCGCCGGGAGCAGCCCGTCGTCGTCCTCGTCGCGCAGGTTGGTGAGCAGGATGACGAGCGCGCGCCGGCGCACCTGCCTCATCACCTCGGTCGCGGCGCGGTAGTAGTCGGGCACGGCGAGCGTCGGCTCGACGTCGTACATGCGGTTCATGATCGCGTGCACCGCGGCGATCGACTTGCGCGGCTCGCAATAGCGGTTGATGCCGCCCATGGTCAGCATGCCGACCGCGTCGCCCTGGCGCAGCGCCACGTGGGCGAGGAGGAGCGCCGCGTTCAGCGTATGGTCGAAATGCGACAGCTCTCCGTCCTTCGACGCCATGCGCCGGCCGCAGTCGACCACCAGCAGCACGCGCTGGTCCTTCTCGTCCTCGTACTCGCGCGAGATCATGCGCGTGGTGCGCGCGGTCGCCTTCCAGTCGATGGCGCGCTGCGAATCCCCCTGCCGGTATTCGCGCAGCTGGTGGAACTCCATGCCTTCGCCGCGCCGGCGCACCTGCAGCACGCCGATCTGCGACAGGCGGTTGTCGGTAGCGAGCAGGGTGTAGCGGGCGAGGGCGCGGAAATTCGGATAGACGCGGATCGGCGAAGGCGCCCCGGTCAATCGCTTCACCTGGAAAAGGCGCAGCGGCGAAAAGATGCGCAATTCGCTCTGGCCGAAGCGCGCCTCGCCGCGCGCCACCGGCCGCGCCTGGTAGCGCAGCTCGCCCCATTGCGCCGGAGCGAGCGCGAGGCGCCGCGGCAGCCCTTCGCTCTCGATGCTCGCCGGATGGTGGTCGTGGACCTCGCACAGCAGCGGCAGCCGCGACGGGTTCTGCACCCGCAGCGCGACGTCGATCGGCACGCCGAGCGCGAGCGATCCGGGCACCAGCCGCGCCGAGGGTGGTGTCGTCAGGCGCAATGCCGTCGCCGCATCGAGCAGGGCGATGAGCGTCGTGACGCCGGCGAGGGTCGCCCAGTAGACGTAGAAGTCCGGATAGATCGACACCGCGATGGCGAGCGCAGCCAGCGCGGTCAGACACCAAAGGAAGCGGGTGGACGGAAGAATCACGCGGCGTTTCTACTTTCGCGGGGCTTCGATCTTTTCCAGAATTCCCGCGAGGATCGCGTCCGCATCGCGTCCCTCGAGCTCGAGCTCGGGCGAGGGCCGGATGCGGTGGCGCAGCGCCGGCAGCGCCATGCGCTTCACGTCGTCGGGGGTGACGAAGTCGCGTCCGTCGATCAGCGCCGCGGCGCGCGCCGCGCGCATCAGCGAGATGCCGCCGCGCGGCCCCGCGCCGGCGGCCACGCCCGCCCAGTTGCGCGTCGCGCGCACCAGGCGGATCGCATAGTCGATCACCGCGTCGTCGGTCCTGAGCGCGGCGGCGATCGCCTGCAGGGTCACTACGGTGGAGGCCTTGAGCAGCGGCGCGACCGGCTCGACGTTCAGCTTGTCGCCGATCTTGCCGTCGGTGACGTGGCGCACCAGCGCCACTTCGTCGGCCTGGCTCGGATAGTCGATCTTCACCTTCAGCAGGAAACGGTCGAGCTGCGCTTCCGGCAGCGCGTAGGTACCCTCCTGCTCGATCGGGTTCTGCGTCGCGAGCACCATGAACGGCGGCTCGAGGGCGTGCGCCTGGCCCTCGATCGTCACCTGCGCCTCCTGCATCACCTCGAGCAGCGCGGCCTGCGTCTTCGCCGGGGCGCGGTTGATCTCGTCGGCCAGCAGCAGGTTGACGAACACCGGCCCGCGGCGGGTGGTGAAGACCTGGTTCTTCGGGTCGTAGAGCGTGTGGCCGGTGACGTCGGCCGGCATCAGGTCGGGGGTGAACTGGACGCGGCCGAAAGTCCCGGAGATGGTGCGGGCCAGCGCGCGCACCATCAACGTCTTGCCGAGGCCCGGCACGCCTTCGACCAGCACGTGGCCGCCGGCGAGCAGCGCGCAGAGCACGGCGTCGATCACCTCCTTCTGGCCGACCACCGCCTTCGCGACCTCGGCGCGCATCGCCACGGCGACCTTCGCCGCCTGCTGGAACTGTTCGCTACTGGGCCCGCTCATTGTTCCTCCGGCAGAACTCATCGATTTCCCCTTTCGAGCGCAGCGTGCACGCGCTGCGCGGTCTGCATTACCTGGATGAAGGCGGCGCCGCGGATCGCGCCGCCGGCGTCGAGCAATCGCTGGGCCTCGCCGACCGGCACGCCCGCCAGCGCGGCGAGGCGCGCGGCGCGCTCCTGCAGCGGCGCGGCGGCGAACTCCGGCTGCGCGCGCAGTACCCGCCGCAGCGCCGCGTCGCGCGCGGCGATCAGCAGGCGCTCGCGCAGGTCGAGGGCCCAGTAGTAGCGGCCGCTCGCGCGCAGATGGTCGAGCAGCCGGCGGCGCGCCGGCGGCGCGTCGGGCGCGACCGGCCCGAAGCGCGGCGCGATGCGCCACAGCCAGACTGCGAGAAGGGCAGCGCTCGCCGCGAGCGCCGCCGCGGCGTTCTCCGTGAGGAAACCCCACAACGAGAGCCGCGCCGGCCGCGAATACACCGCGAGGTGCGTCGCCGGCGTCGCCTGCATCAGCCGCCACAGGAACCCGGCGTGGTCCTGTTCGCCGATCTGGAAGTTGCGTGCGAAGTCGAGGCTGGCGGCGACCGTCGCCACGCCGCGGCCGCGGCTGAAGGACGCGAGGCGGATCGAATCGCCGCTCCCCGCGCGCACCAGCAGGCGCCCGGTCGGCGGCTCGAGCGCGAGGCGGCTGCGCAGCACGACCTTCAGCGCCGCGCCGTCGGCGAACGTGACCGTGAGCGGGGTGGCGACCCACGGTGCGTCGATGCGGCGCACCGCGAGCAGATCGAGCAGCGGATCGGAGACGCCCTGCGCCTCGGCTTCGGCGATGAGATGGCCGCCGCCCTGCACCCAGGCGAGGATCCGGTCCATGCGCGGCGCGTCGAGCGCCTGGCGCTGGCGCGGCAGCAGCAGCACGCCGCCCGGCGCGAGCGCGTCGACGTCGGGAAGCGAGCGCAGCTCCTTCGTGCCGAGGCCCATGCGCTCGGCGAAGCGCTCGGCGGCGAGGAACTGGCGCAGCCGCGCTTCACCGCTCGGACCGACCCAGACCTTGGCCGGCACGCGCACGAACGTGATGTTCCACCACACAACTACACCGATCGCGAGCGCTACCAGCACGCCGCCGACGATGATGCGGGTCTTCATGAGGTCATCACGCGGTATCCCGCGGCGAGACTTTCGACCTCGAGACGCGCCGGCGCGCGGCGCGAGTAGGCGCACTCGCGCCAGATGCGCACCAGCGTCTGCAGGTAGGCGCTGCGGTCGGGATCGACGCGCCTGGTTGCGAGCTGCAGCGCCTCGAGCTCGGTATGGCTGGCGAGCAGCTCGACGCCGCGGCGGTGCACGAGGTCGGAGAGAGCGCCGCGGTAGAGCAGGCCGAGGGCTTCGCGCAGGCGGCCGTCGCGCGCGAGCGCCATCGCCGCGGCGGCGACGTCGGCCGGGAGCTTCTCCGGCGCGATCTCCATGCCGAATAGCGACGCCGGGGGACGATAGGCGTCCCCTGCCTGCGCGCGCATCCGCGGCAGCATCCGCGCCGCCCACCAGATGGCGTAGGCGATGACTGCGGCCGCGGCCAGCCAGAACAGCACCCGCGCGGCATTGGCGAGCGCGTAGCCGAGCGCGCCAAGCCAGTTGCCGTCGCCGTCGCTCGCGCGCGCCGGCCGCTCCTCGCTCTCGAGCGGGTTGCGGCGCTGCC
>Ga0315912_10006977_pt1 | contig 10015 bp, 10 predicted proteins | sample VfabasoilMG_FD_204469 | JGI IMG/M metagenome (GOLD analysis project Ga0315912, IMG submission 204469) | Garden soil microbial communities collected in Santa Monica, California, United States - V. faba soil | ecosystem: Environmental > Terrestrial > Soil > Garden | place: USA: California... | reverse complement strand
AACGTGTTTTTCAAAACAGCCGTCGCGGAGGCATTGCCGTTTGGCGACGCAACGGTCGATGTGGTGTTGAGCACGCTGATGCTCCATCACCTTCCGCGACAAGTTCGTCAGCAGTGTCTCGGCGAAATTCGACGAGTCCTGAAGCCCGAAGGCCGCGTCCTCGTCGTAGATTTCGGAACGCCGCAAAACAAATCGGGCTTCCTGGCGCATTTCCACCGTCATGGCCATGTGGACCCGTGCCAAATCGTGTCTCTACTCGGTGAGGCCGGCTTCCACGCAATCGATCAGGGTGCGGTTGGCATAAGCAGTCTTCAGTACGTACTGGCCAAGCCATCGGTGTAGCTGGTGAAAGGACACCACATTCGCGGACGCGGGTGCGCTCTCGCACTGGCGATTGTCCTGCTCGTCGCCGCGCACGCGGTGCTTCTTGGCGTGGCAAGCAAGCTTCACTACTCAGTGGTACTTGTTGGTGTCGTGGTCGGTATTGCGGGTCTGAAGTACGCTTGGTGGAAGCTGCGGCGCTAAGACTCACCCGGCCTTGCACGTGCAGTTCATGCATCCGTGCTCTGCACAGGTGCCGCACGACTCCCAGACCCGTTTCTTGAGCGCCTCGCGCGCGCGAAACACGCGCACTGCCGCGTTGCTGGACGACAATCCCTTCCTCTCTGCAAACGCCTTGACGGGTGTTCCCGACACTTCGATTGCCTGAAGCGCCTCGGCGTACTCGGGCTTCAACGTCGAGGCGAGGCGGGAGACGCAGGCGCAGATTTCGCCTTCCATCTCGCGTGTCGGCTGCTCGTGCGTCTCGAGCTCGCGCGCAAACGCCTGGTGCGCACGGTCGGCCGCACCACGGCGGCGGAACTGGTCCACGGCAGCGTTCCGCAACGTGCGGTAGAACCACGGCACGATGGCTTCGTCGCTTGGCGCCTGCTCAGGCCGTGCGACGACTTTGGCAAATGCATCCTGGAGGATGTCTTCCGCGAGTGCCCGGTCACCGACGCGCCGCTCCAGGTAGTTCAGGAACGCGCGGTGGTTCTCGAGCAGTGTCGAAATCGGTGCTGCATCCTCCGCTGAGTCCATCATCCGATTGTACTGGTGCCAAGGTCGAACGAACCCTGCGACCGGACCGACGGGCCGCACCCGCAACCGCAACCGCCGGTCGCCACAAGCTGCGACGGCGCGGACTCGGTGTCGTCAACAGTGTCGGCGACGCGAGCCGAGTAGCCAGCGTTGCGCACCGCCGTCACCAGGGCAGGTGCGTCCGAGTACACCGGAAGATGCTCGACGATCGCCCGATCCTTCTGAAGATCAACGTTCACGTGGACGACTCCTCCAAGCGCGTTGAGTGCCGCCGTGACCTTCCGGGCGCACCCATCGCACGACATTCCAACGATCTCGAGCGTTGTGATCTGAACGGCAGCGGCAGTACCAGGTGTTGGTTGCTTCATGCCTCGATAACGCAGGCATGGGCGCTCCATTACACCGAGCGTTCCTAAGCGGCAGCCGCGTGCGGGACGACCTGCTTCACGACTCCGGTGAGCATCTGATCGACGCACCATCGGGCATAGAGACCACCAAAGAGCCGGCCCAGCCAATAGGTTACGGGCCCGTCCGGTAGCTGGTAGTCGATGAACACCCGCAGGCGGCTGCCCGATTGTTCAGCAGTGATCTGGACACCCATCGAGTACGCGCCGACGACGAGCAACCTCGGCGCGCCGACCGTCTCCCATACCTTGTTGGTTGGCGGTTCCCGTCGTGTCACGACTTCGTCGAGGTAAAGGGAGACTCCAAATACTCGGCCGCCGAGGCGAATGTGCGACCCCACTTCCTGGCCCTTCGCCTCGTCGAGTTCCACGACCATACGGCCACCGCCCATCATCCAGGACGACTCGCTCATGTGCGAAGAGAAGCGCGCGTGGTCATCGATGAAGGCGAACACATCTCCCGGGGAGGCGTCGATGAAAGCGGTGCTCTCAATGTGGCGTGGTGTCATGAACCCTCCGGTCTTGTTACCACGAATTCGCCGCCACCCGCCGCTATCAGCCGCCAAGTCCGTAACAGCCTTATCGATGCATGAGCACCTGCCCCCGATCGAAAGCGCCGGTGCAGCTGTTCACACCGCCGTAGGTGCCGCGGAACTGCGTCATCATGTCATCCATGTCGAACGTGCCCGTGGCCGTCGCGGCGCACGAACCAGACATCATCGAACCAGATGGCATCGTCATCGTGAACGTTCCGGAGTGCCCGTTCATCACTCCGGAGACAGTGATGGCACTGCCCATGTAGCCGGCGAACCGCATCGTTCCCGTGAAGGTGCTGCCGCTTTGAGTGACGGTCCAAGTCGTGTTGTCCATCATGGAGGCAGTCAGTCCTGCCCCCATCATGGAACCCGTCGAATCCGACGTAGCTCCGACCCAAGCACCTGTCATTGTGGGCGTTGGGCTCGGACCCGTCATCGACGGCCCCGTACCCCCGCACGCGGCGGTCGTCAACGCCGCAGTGAAGCTGATGACCCTCCAGATACGCATGGCGCCACTCCCGCCGCTGCCGGCAAGGCTCGTCTTCCTCAGATCGTGGCAGCTTCTGTGCCAGTTGGTGCGCCAGAGACTGAGCGTCTCTGTCGGCATCGACCTGAATCGCGCCGGGGAATTTTCGGCACCCCTCGGCGAAATTCCGCAAGGGCCGGCGCCCCACATCCGTCGTGCCTTCGGAAAAGGCCTGTCCTTTGGAGCGGTCGCCCGCCGCGAGAACTGGCGCAGGATTTGCCCATGGGTACCGCGAGCAGCAACGTGTTTCGAGCAGCCCTTCTTTCGATCGTGTTGACACTGGCGGCCGGGCAGAACGCCGCCGCGCTCTTTTGCGGGATTTGGTGTCACTCCGGCGAAGGGATGGCCGGCGCGTGTGAACAACAAGATTCGACGACGTCGCCCGCTGTGGCTGCCAACGACTGCAAAGTCAACGGCAGCGTCATCGTCTTCGTGCGCGAAGACGCGCGTCGCAGCACCTCGGCGCCTACTGATGTAGGCGCAGCGTTTGTCCCACGGTTCGCCTTCACGCCGCCCGCTGCCGGCATCCTCTCGGCCCACGAGCCGAGCAATCGCCAGCTGCTCGAGTTACGACCTCTCGTCCTCACCCTCCGAATCTAAGTCCCTGCGCCGCTGCCGGCTACTAGGCCGATTGCTCGCGGCGTCGCTCCCAAACCACACAAGGGATGTCCTGCGCGTGCGACACGCGCAGGTGAAGACAAGCACAGATTCGGCGTGACTTCGGTCACCAGAGAGGTTGGTCCGTCATGAGAACCGTCCATTTCCGTTCACTGTCGATCGCTGCGATTGCCATCTTGACGTTCGCAGCGAGCGTGGCCGCCCAAGAGAAATCATCGGGACTGCTGAACTCACTTGAAGTGCAGCAGCTCGTGAAGCGGGCAGAGCCGGGCGACAACGCGCGCCTCGCTGCGCACTTCACGGCGCTCGCGGATCGCTACGCAGCCGAAGCCAAGCGCCACACGTCGATGGCGCAGAGCTTCGTCGGCAATCCAAGTCGCAACCTCGGGACAGGCATGAGCGCGCACTGCAAGCAGCTCGCGGATCTCAATACGAAGTCGGCGACCGAGCTCCGTGAGCTCGCAACTTACCACCAGACACTGGCCTCGGGTGCTACGGCGACGCCGCCGGCTGGGGGCGCACGCTTCGAGGGAGGCGCGGGTGCGCCAGCGCCGACTGAACAGGAACTCAATGCGATGGCGGCCAAGGCGAGCACGCCCGCCGATCACCGTGCTCTCGAGGAGTACTTCCTGACGTTGGCGAAGCGGTACGCAGCGGACGCCACTGAGCACGCCACGACGGCGAATACCTATCGCGGCACCAGAATCGCCCAAGCGGCCGTGCATTGCGACAACTTGGTTCGACTGTCGAAGGACGCCGCGAAGGAAGCCACAGCGGCGGCGGAGATGCACAAGCAACTGGCTGGAGTGGCTCGGTAATTACTGACTCAGGCACCGGACCGGCGCGCATCGCCGGTCCGCCGGGTGGGCGTGAAGCATGCGGTGACGTCATGAACAGTCTCAGGGGTCTTCGATTCGCTCTTCTCTTGACGGTGTGGGCCACGACCTGGCCGACCGCCGCGGCGGCACAAACGCCTCCGGTCCTTCCGTCGCCCTTGAGCCTCGGAGATGTCATTCGGCTCGCAAGCGAGCGCCGAGACGAGATTCAGGCAGCGCGTGCGCGTACTCGCGCGGGCGAGGCGCGGCCAACCATCGTGTCCGCACTCCAGGACCCCATGATTTCGCCCTCGCTTGATCACTTGCCCTTCATGCTGGGCGGCGCGGACGTCAGCTTCACGATTGAGCAACAGATTCCCTTGTCCGGCATTCGCGGGCACCGCCGCGCATCCGCCTTGGCGGATGTCGATCGGCTACGCGCCGACGCGAGCCGGACCACCTTGGACGTCGGTATCCAGGCCGCCAACGCCTTCCTCATGGTGCAGGAGCGCCGACGGACCACCGCGCTCGTTACCGAGCAGCTCGCGTTCGCACGCGATGTCGTCAGCGCCGCGAACGCCAGATACGCCAGCGGAACCGCGCCGCAGTCCGATGTCTTGCGCGCTGAGGTCGAGGTGGCCCGACTCGAGGCGCTCGCCCGCGCGCTCGTCAGCGAAGTGCGCGGTGCAGAAGCCATGCTGAACACCAGCCTGGCGCTGGATGCGGAGAGCCCCGTACCGCCGTTAGCGTCTCTCGCGTTCGCGCAACCTCCTCCTTCTTGGTCGGCTATGAAGACGGCGTTGACGTTCCGGCCAGAGCTCGTGGCCGGACGCGCTGAGATCGCCCGCGCCGAGGCAGACGTGGAAGTGATGCGCGACATGTTCTCGCCGATGGCCACGATCCGCACTGGACCTTCGTACACCATGGCCGAGGGGCGCGGTTGGATGGCGATGGTTGGGATCAGCCTGCCCATCTGGCGCGACAAGCTGCACGCGGGCGTAGCCGAGGCGGAGGCGATGCGCGCCATGTCCCAAGCCGATCTACGGGCGATGACTCGAATGATCGAAGGGGACGCCGCGGTCGCGGTGAACCAACTGCAGGCCGCACGCGATCGTCAGAGGGCGCTCAGCTCCGATGTGCTGCCGCGCGCGCGCATGGCGATCGAACCCGCCGTCGCCGGGTACACCTCGGGCCAGTTACCACTCGTCAGCGTGATCGAAGCGGTGCAGGCCCTCTGGCTCGTTCAGGCCGACCTGATTGCGGCCGACACCGAACTTGGTCTCGCATGGGCGCGTCTCGGGCGCGCGATCGGATCGTATGAGGCGATGATCCAATGACAGCCTTTCCTCGGCTTCGACGTTTCGGCACTCCCATCGCTTCGGCCATCGCGACGGCGACACGGTTCGCTGGTTCGCGACTTCGACGAATCGGCGGTCCGATTGCGTCCGCCCTCGCGACGGCTGCGCTCTTTACCGGCGCACTGTGGGTGCAGCACGGGCGTGACGCGTGGCCCTTCGCAACCAACAGTCAGGCGGTGGCTCCGCTGACGAGTTCGGAGATGCCATCGGCCGTGGGCACCGCCTCTACGCATGATCGAGTCCCCGTAGACGTCAATGCAGCCACGGTTCAGGAGCTCGGCATTCGCGTCGAAGTCGTCGGACGCGAAGCGCTGACACAGGAGGTGCGTGCGGTCGCGACCGTCGTCCCCGATGAATCCCGGATCTCGCACGTGCATACGAGAGTGCCGGGGTGGGTTGAGCAGCTCGACGTCAACACCACAGGCGAGATGGTGACGGCCGGTCAGCCGCTCGCTCGTATTTTCTCGCAAGAACTTCTGTCGTCGCAGACGGAGTACCTCGCCGCGCGAAGGACCACCGCCGCATCAGGCATTGCCAGCGCGGTGATCGCCAGCGGACGGACCCGCCTCACCGTGCTGGGGATGACACCGGCGGAGATCGATGAGATCGAACAATCCGGTGAACCGAGGCGCTTGGTCACAGTCGTGGCGCCGAGGAGCGGTGTCGTTGTGAATCGAGGAATCACCGTCGGCACGTCGGTCGATCCGTCGACGACGCTGCTGACGATTGCCGACTTGTCGCGCGTGTGGGTGCTAGCGGAGGTGCCGGAGGCGAACATCCCCGGCATTCGCGTCGGCACGACCGCACAGCTCGACTTCCCGGCGTCAGGCCGTCAGCCGTTCGCGGCACGCGTCGATTTCCTCTATCCCACCCTGACCGACCGCACTCGAACGCTGCGGGTCCGCTTCTCGGCCGGCAATCCCGCCGGTGCACTGAGGCCGGGCCTCTACGGCACGGCGGCGTTCGCATCGACCGGGCAGCGGGTGATCACCGTGCCGCGTGACGCCGTGGTGGACACCGGCGTGCAGCAGCACGTCTTCGTCGTCGCGGGTGACCGATTCGAGCCGCGCGCCGTGACGCTCGGCGTCCAGTTGGCGGATCGCGTCGAAATCCGGAGCGGTCTCTCGGAAGGCGAGCGGATCGTCGCCGCGGGCGTGTTCCTACTCGATTCGGAGAGCCGGCTGCGTGCGACCGGTGGCGCTGGCGGTCACAGCCACGGCGCACCAACTACTCCGCAAAACGCGCCGACGGCTCCGGCCCAAGAACCGCACGCGGAGCATGAGAAGACGTCAGCCGCCCCGGCAATCGACCCGCACGCCGGGCACCGGGAGTAACGGCCATGGTCGAAAAGATCATCGAGCTGTCGGTCCGTCACAAATGGGTGGTCTTCGGCGTGGTGCTGATGCTCGCGCTATTTGCCGCCGATTCCGCGCGGAAGACGCCGCTCGACGCGCTACCCGACATCTCGGACCCGCAGGTCATCATCTTCACCGAGTGGATGGGTCGCAGCCCCGATCTGGTCGAAGACCAGATCACCTACCCGCTCGTCCGCGCGCTCCAGAGCACGCCGGGTGTGCGGACCGTGCGCGGGTACTCGATGTTCGGCATGAGCTTCACCTATGCCCTCTTCGGCGAGGGCACCGACATCTACTGGGCACGAACACGGGTACTGGAGCAGTTGGGGCGCGTACAGCAACTACTGCCACCTGGCGTCTCTCCGACGCTCGGGCCCGACGCGAGTGGGGTGGGTTGGGTCTATCAGTACGTGCTAAAGGACAGCACCGGACGCATGGATCTCGCGGAGCTGCGGGCGTTGCAGGACTTCACCGTACGGCCGGCCCTTCAAGCGGTTGGTGGTGTGGCCGAGGTCGCCTCCCTCGGCGGATTCGAGCGTCAGTACCAAATCGTTATCGATCCAGACAAACTGGTGGGCTTCGGGCTCACGGTGACGGACATCACGCGCTCGGTCCGCGATGCGAACGCGGAGGTGGGCGCGCGCGTCCTCGAACTGGCGGGTCGCGAGTACGTGCTGCGCGGGCGCGGCTATGTCAAGGAACTGAAGGATCTCGAGCAAAGCGTCGTGACGGTCGGTCCGGGCGGCACGCCCGTCCGGCTCGGCGACGTAGCGAGCGTCGGCTTCGGGCCGGACATTCGCCGCGGCGCTGCCGACTGGAACGGCACCGGTGAAGCCGTCGGCGGCATCGTGGTCATGCGCATCGGCTCCAATGCGCTGCAGGTGATTCGCGCGCTCGAAGCCGAGATTGCCACACTGCGCCTCCCGGACGGTGTTCGTCTCATTCCCACATACGACCGGTCGGAGCTGATTCTCGGGTCCGTCGAGACGTTGACCGACACCCTGATCCAGCAGGCGATCATCGTCACGATCATCTGCCTGATTTTCCTGTTCCACGCGCGCTCGGCCCTCGTCGTGATGATCGTGCTGCCGCTCTCCGTGTTGATGTCCTTCATCGGCATCCGGTACCTGGGGCTGTCATCCAACATCATGTCGCTCGGCGGCATTGCCATCGCGATCGGCGAACTGGGCGATGCGGTCATCGTGCTGATCGAGAACGCGCATGTGCGGCTCGCGGCGGCGCCGCCCGGATCCGATCGCCAGCGCATCATCGTGGATGCGTGTAAGGAAGTCGGCCGGCCGATCTTCTTCTCGCTGCTGCTCATCACGATCAGCTTCCTGCCCATCTTCACGTTGGCGGGACAGGCAGGGCGCCTGTTCATGCCGCTTGCCTACACGAAGACGTTCGCGATGTTCGCCGCCGCGATGCTCTCGATCACGCTGGCACCGCCGCTGATGGTGCTCCTCCTGAAGGGACGATTCCGGACCGAGGCGACCAATCCGGTCAGCCGACTGCTGAGCGCTGTCTACCGGCCGATCGCGGTGCTGGTCGTGCGCTTCCGGATTCTGGTGGTGGCCGCGGCGGTCGTGCTCATGGCCGCTACCGTCCCGACGTTTCAGCGGCTCGGCTCCGAGTTCATGCCGCCGCTGGACGAGGGATCACTCCTCGTCATGCCGACGACATTCCCGGGGATCGCGATCGAAGAAGCGCGCCGCGCGTTGACCGTGCAGGACCGCATCATCATGCGGTTCCCCGAGATCGCGTCCGTGCACGGGAAGGCAGGGCGGGCGGAGACCGCCACCGATCCGGCGCAGCTGGACATGATCGAATCGGTCATCGCGTTGCGCACGCGGGCCGACTGGCCGACGCGCTACACACCACGGTGGTACAGCACGACGGCTCCCGATTGGGTGAAGCGCGGCCTCCGGCGCGTCTGGCCCGAGCAGCAATCGCGCACCCTCGCCGAACTGTCGCGTGACCTCGATGTGGCGCTCCGCATGCCAGGCTATCAGATGGCGATCGCCCCTCCGATTCGGACGCGCATCGACATGCTGACAACCGGTGTCCGTACGCCGGTGGGAATCAAGGTTTTCGGCGAGGACCTGAAAGAAATCGAGCGCATCAGCGTCGCTCTCGAAGGCATGTTGCGCCAGGTGCCGGGGACCCGCAGCACGTTCGCCGAGCGACAAACGGGCCGGGAGTACGTCGATATCGTGCCCAACCGCGAGGCGATCGCGCGCTACGGCCTGACGGTGCGGGACGTCCAGGACGTGCTTGAAGCGGCGGTTGGTGGGATGCCGGTCTCGACCGCGATTGCTGGCCGGGCGCGCTTCTCGATCAACTTGCGCTACGCAGCCGATCAACGATCCGATCCGCAGGCCCTTCGCCGCATTCTTGTGCCAGTGCAATCGTCGGGCAGCGTAGCTGATCTCGGCGGTGGCAACGCGGGAGCCGGGACAAGTGGCCAGGCAGCTGGCGCGGTGTCATCCAGTGCTGGCGGCGGCGGTGGCATGGGATCGATGGGAGGCGGCGGCGGGCAGTCAGCCGCGTCTGGCGGCATGTCCGCGAACCTCGCGGCGCCGCCGATGGGCGGCTTCTCTGGGTCTCCCGATCTGATGGAGCAATGGCGGCAGCCAGGTGCGGCCGTGCCCCTTGGCCAACTCGCCGATGTCCGTGTGACGACTGGCCCGCCGATGATCAAGGACGAGAACGGTGTTCTCGTCGGGTACGTGTACGCCGACATCGACCAGACCCAGCGCGACCTGGGCGGCTGGGTCGACGACGCGAAGGCCATCGTCGCGTCGCAGCTCGCACTGCCTGCGGGGTACCGCCTGCAATGGACCGGCCAGTATGAATTCCTCGCGGAGATGGAAGCCCGCCTCCGCTACGTCATTCCGCTCACGCTGATCCTCGTCGTCGCGCTGCTCTATCTCTCGATGCGCGGCTGGCCACAGACCTTTCTGGTGTTGTCCAGCCTGCCGTTCGCGCTGGCGGGCAGCGTCTGGCTGCTGGCGTTCATGCACTACAACCTCTCTACGGCGGTCTGGGTTGGGCTGATCGCCGTCGCCGGCGTGGCGGCGGAAACCGGCATCGTCATGGTGGTGTACCTCGACGAGTCGTTCGCACGGTACATACGTGAGGGCCGCATTCAGAAACCAGAGGACGTGGATGCCGCTGTAGTTGAAGGCGCGGCGGCTCGCGTGCGCCCGCTGATCATGACCGTCGCCACGACCGTGCTCGGCCTGCTGCCATTGCTCTGGGAATCCGGTGTTGGCGCCGACGTGTCCGCGCGCACGGCTGCGCCAGTGGTCGGTGGACTCTGG
>Ga0315912_10006976_pt1 | contig 10015 bp, 17 predicted proteins | sample VfabasoilMG_FD_204469 | JGI IMG/M metagenome (GOLD analysis project Ga0315912, IMG submission 204469) | Garden soil microbial communities collected in Santa Monica, California, United States - V. faba soil | ecosystem: Environmental > Terrestrial > Soil > Garden | place: USA: California... | reverse complement strand
CTTTTCCTCGCGCAACAGCGCGGTAATCAGATTGCGCATCAACGCCCAGCGGTGGCTGGAATTACGGCTTAGTTGCCGGCCGGATTTTAGATGACGCATGGTTTCAAGCTACTCCTTGGTAATTTCCCGCTTGCGGGCTTCGATTTCGGCGCGTGTCGGAAAGTGATCCACTTTCATCCCCAGCTCCAGTCCCATCTCGCGCAGGATTTCTTTGATCTCGTTCAAAGATTTATGGCCAAAATTTTTCGTCCGGAGCATTTCTTGTTCGCTCTTTTGCACCAGCTCACCGATGTATTTGATGTCGGCGTTCTGCAAGCAGTTTTGCGACCGCACCGAAAACTCCAGCTCATCGACGGAGCGGAACAAATTCTCGTTGAGCGGGATCGACGGACCGTCGTCGCGCTTCTCGGGCCGCGGTTCGTCTTGGAAGTTGACAAAGATGCTGACCTGATCCTGCAAAATCTTCGCCGCGTAGGCCATGGCATCGTCGGGCTTGACGCTGCCGTCGGTGTGCACATCGAACACCAAGCGGTCGTAGTCGGTGCGCTGACCGACCCGCGCGTTGGAGACCGTGAAGTTGACCTTCAGCACCGGCGAAAAGATCGCATCGATAAAGATCGTGTCCACCGGCGCGTTCTCTTCTTTGTTGCGCTCTGCCGGCACATAGCCACGGCCGAGCTTGACCAACAATTCCATATCGAGTTTGCCGTCGCGCGATAGGGTCGCGATCTTGTGCTCGGGATTGAGAATGTCGACCGCCGCCGACCCGCTAATATCCTTGGCGCACACGACACCCGGACCTTTGGCATCGATCTTCAGCGTTGCTTGTTCGCCCTCGTTCAGCCGCAGGCGAACTTCTTTTAAGTTTAGAATAATTTCGGCAACATCTTCGGTGACCCCGGCCACCGTGGAGAATTCGTGCAAAACGCCCTTGATGCGGACCGCAACAATGGAGGCGCCCATCAGCGAGGATAAAAGAATCCGGCGCACCGAGTTGCCGATGGTTTGACCGAACCCGCGCTCGAACGGTTCCGCCGTAAAACGGCCAAACGTCGCGGTCAGAGTTCGCTCTTCCACCTCCAACTGTTTGGGTTTGATCAGCTCCGTCCAATGCTTGTACATTGTCGACATATCGTCTCCCAAGATTCGAAACCTATTTCGAATACAATTCTACGATCAGTTTTTCGTTGATCGGCATGGTGATATCGCTGCGCGTGGGCAGGATCTTGACGCGCCCGCTAAACGCTTCGCGGTCGACTTCTGCCCAATCGGGTACACCGCGCCGTTGCGAGCCTTCCAACGCCGACATCACCCGGGTGATCTGCCGGCTCGGCTCCTTAACGGAAATCACATCGGCGACGCGAACCGTATAGGATGGGATATTCACCTTCTTGCCGTTCACCAAGATGTGGCCATGGCGCACCAGCGTGCGTGCTTCAGCTCTCGAGCTGGCGAAGCCCATCCGAAAGGCGACGTTGTCAAGGCGGCGTTCAAGCAGCACCAGCAGGGTCTCGCCGGTGATGCCTTTGGTGCGCGCCGCTTCAGCAAACGTGCGGCGAAATTGGTTTTCCAATAGGCCGTACATGCGCTTTACTTTTTGCTTTTCACGCAGCTGAATGCTGTACTCCGAAAATTTCGGCCGCCCTTGGCCATGTTGCCCTGGCGGGTAGGTGCGCCGTTCAATGGCGCACTTGTCGGTATAACAACGCTCGCCCTTTAGAAAGAGCTTAAGATTCTCGCGCCGGCAAAGGCGGCACACGGATTCTATATATCTAGCCAAACCTGCTTCCTCCTCTAAAAATCAGACCCGCCGCCGCTTGGGCGGGCGGCAACCGTTGTGCGGGATCGGCGTAACGTCTTTGATCAGACTGATGCTTATACCCGCCGACTGCAGCGCGCGCAGCGCCGACTCGCGTCCTGCGCCGGGGCCGCGGACATAGATTTGTACCGTGCGTAAGCCATGATCCATGGCTTTCTTGGCGGCGCTATCGGCGGCCTGCTGGGCCGCGAACGGGGTGCCTTTGCGCGAGCCTTTGAAACCCATCGCGCCGGCGCTCGACCAGGAGATCACATTGCCCTGATAATCCGAGATCGTCACGATGGTGTTATTGAAAGTGGAATGGATATGCACCACACCCTCGGCAATATTCTTGCGGCCGCGCCGTTTGCGGGCCGCCGCCTTGTCAACGGCTTTGGCATCGCCCGCCGGCGCTTCGCTCTTCTTTTCATCCGCAGCATCTGCCATGACATTCTCCTAACTTATATTAGCCCTTGGACGGCGCGGTTTTTTTGCCGGCGACGGTTTTGCGCGGCCCCTTGCGGGTGCGCGCGTTGGTATGGGTACGCTGGCCACGCACCGGTAAATTCTTGCGATGGCGTAGACCGCGGTAAGAACCCATGTCCAAGTGCCGTTTGATATTACCAGTCACCTCGCGGCGCAGATCGCCTTCGACTTTGTAGCTCTGATCGAGCACCTGACGAATTTTCGCGACATCGTCGTCGCTCAAAGCGTCGCTGCGCAAATCCAAAGAAACCCCGGCAGCCGTCAGAATATCGCGCGACGTGCTGCGGCCAATGCCGTAAACATAAGTCAGCGCGATTTCCATCCGTTTGGCCCTCGGTAAGTCAACCCCTGCGATACGTGCCATATTTCACTCCCTAGCGCGCTCAACCTTGCGCTGGCGCGGTTACAATTAGACCAAAAAGCGTAATCCGAACTAGCCTTGGCGTTGTTTGTGCTTGGTGTTTTCGCACAGCACCCGCACCACGCCCTTACGGCGAATCACTTTGCATTTGTTGCAAATCTTTTTGACAGACGCTCTAACCTTCACGATTACCCCTCTTGCTAGCGCTCGCGGAAAACGATGCGTCCGCGCGCCAAATCGTAGGGAGACAGCTCGATCTTCACTTTGTCTCCCGGCAAAATTTTGATGTAGTGCATGCGCATTTTCCCCGATATATGGGCCAACACTTTATGGCCGTTTTCCAACTCCACCCGAAACATCGCATTGGGTAAAGTCTCTAGCACTGTACCGGTGACTTCGATGGCGTCTTGTTTTGCCATAGCTAAATCGGGTTTCCTCTACGGTTGTCTCTCCTAAGCGCTAAAGTTGACTCAAAATATACGGGCCATTCTTTGTAATCGCTATCGAATGCTCGAAATGGGCCGCTAAGCTACCATCTTTGGTCACTGCGGTCCAACCGTCTTCTTTAATTTCGACTTCGTAACTGCCGACGTTTACCATCGGCTCAACCGCCAGCACCATGCCTTCCTTCAATCGCAGGCCGCGGTCCTTCTCGCCATAGTTCGGCACCGGCGGCTCTTCATGGAGCTTTTTGCCGATTCCATGGCCGACAAAGGCGCGGACAACAGAATAACCCGCATCCTCTGCAACCTTTTGCACCGCGGCGCCGAGATCGCCCAAGCGTTTGCCCTCATGGAGCTGCTCGATTCCGGCATAGAGCGACTTCTCGGTCACGTCCATCAACCTTTGCGCCGCCGCGCTCACCTTGCCGACCGCGACAGTCATTGCGGCGTCGCCATAGAAGCCGTCGTAGATGACGCCGTAGTCCAGTCCGACGATGTCGCCTTCACGCAAGGGGCGGTTTGACGGGATGCCATGGACGATCTCGTCATTGATCGAAGCACATAAGCAGCGCGGATAAACCCGCCCTGCGACGTTGTATCCCTTGAACGCCGGAATCGCCTTCCGGCTGAGGGTCATCTCCTCGGCAATGGCATCCAGGTCCAGAGTCGTAATACCTGGAGCCACGCGCTTCTTGAGCTCTTGCAGGACCTCGGCAACGATGACATTCGCGCTTCGCATGATCTCGATTTCTCGAGCCGACTTGAGCGAAATCACGACACCAAGCCTTCTAAGGCGGTCATCACCCGGGCGCGGATATCACTGATGCTGCCGACACCGTCGATCTCCCGCAACATGCCCTGGCGACGGTAATAGTCCACTAGCGGCGCCGTTTGCGCTTCATAGACCGTCAGACGGTTGGCGATGGTTTCTTCCCGGTCGTCGTCGCGCTGAAACAGCTCACCACCGCAGCGGTCGCAAACCCCCGCCTGCTTTGACGGTTCAAAAACGACATGGCTAAGGGCACCGCACCGCTTACAGGTGCGCCGTCCCGCCAGCCGTTCGATAATAACTTCCCTCGGCACTTGAACCGACAGTACACCGTTTAGGCTCAGCGCCAAATTTTTTAGAATCGCGTCAAGGCTTTCGGCCTGCGGGATCGTCCGCGGGAAACCATCCAGCAGAAACCCCCTGGCGCAATCCTTTTGCTGCAATCTTTCGGCGATTAGCTCGACAATCACATCGTCGGGAACTAACGCACCGCGCGTGATAAAATCCCCAGCTTGCTTACCGAGGGGAGTTTGATCGGCTACCGCCTTTCGAAGGATATCTCCTGTGGAGATTTGCACCGCGCCAAACTCCTGCTCGAGTAACTTCGCCTGGGTGCCCTTTCCGGCTCCCGGAGGGCCGAGCAGAACCACACGTGCGCTAGCGGCCAAGTCTCTAGCCCTTTCTACCGCGCAACCTGCCACGCTTCATGAACCCTTCATAGTTCCGACTAATGAGATGGGTTTCCATCTGCGCGACAGTGTCCAATGCGACGCCGACGACAATTAATAAGGCGGTCCCACCAAAATAAAATGGCACGTTTAACTGCCGCACCAACATTGACGGCAACAATGCGATCAGGCACAAATAAACCGCCCCGCTCAAGGTAATGCGCGACAACACCTTCTCGATAAATTCGGCGGTTTTCTGCCCAGGGCGGATGCCTGGAATGTAACCGCCGGCCTTCTTCATATTTTCCGCCACGTCGCTCGGGTTAAACACCACTGCGGTGTAGAAAAACGCGAAAAAGATGATCAGTGAGATCTGCGCGATCTCATAGAGCCATTGGCCCGGCGCCAGCATTCCCGAAATCGTTTGAATCCACGGATGTTTGGCGAACTGCGCCATGGTCGCCGGGAAGATTAACACCGACGATGCAAAGATAATCGGAATGACATTGGCCGTGTTAACTTTTAGCGGCAGGTGCGAGGTCATGCCGCCATACATGCGCCGGCCGACTACCCGCTTGGCGTATTGTACCGGTATGCGCCGCTGGCCGCGTTCGACGAAAATAATCGCGCCAATGATCGTGACACTGAGAACTAACATCACCAAAGCTACCAATGGGCCGAGCTCGCCGTTGCGCATGAACTCAAAGGTCGACCAAATCGCTGACGGCAGGCGAGCAACGATACCGGCGAAGATGATCAGTGACATGCCATTGCCGATGCCCCGCTCGGTGATCTGCTCGCCCAACCACATGATAAAGGCAGTGCCGGATGTGAGCGTCACCACCGTCATAAAGCGGAAAGCAAATCCAGGGTTTAACACCAAAGGCGTTCCGCCGGGTCCCTGCGTACCTTCCAAACCGATGGCAATCATGGTCCCTTGGATAATCGATAGGACCACGGTGCCGTAGCGCGTGTATTGAGTAATCTTACGCCGGCCGACTTCACCTTCCTTCGAAAGCCTTTCCAGATACGGGAACACGACCGTGAGCAATTGCAAAATAATCGACGCGCTGATGTAAGGCATAATGCCCAGGGAAAAAACGGAAAATTGTTCCAGCGCGCCGCCGGAAAACAGATTGAGAAAGCCGAATAGGGTATTCTTCTGCTGCTCGAAAAACGCCGCCATGGCGGCGCGGTCGATGCCCGGCGTCGGCACATGGACGCCAAGGCGATAGACGGCCAGCATCGCCATGGCGAAAATCACCCGGCGGCGCAGCTCCGGCACCCGCGATGCGTTTTGAAATCCGCTAAGCATGGAGCTCGATCAACTCCGCTTTACCGCCGGCCGCTTCTATTTTCTCTTTGGCGCCCGCGGAAAACCCATGGGCGCGAATCATCAGCGCCTTGGTCAAATTGCCTTCGCCCAAAACTTTCACATGGCGGTTCTTACCGCTGATCAAGCCATGTTGCGCCATGGTTTCGGGGGCGATTTCGCCGACACCGGCGAGTGCCTCCAGCTGCGCTAAATTAACTACGGCCATTGCGTTGCGAAAGATGTTATGAAAGCCGCGCTTGGGCAGGCGCCGCTGTAGTGGCATCTGGCCGCCTTCAAAACCCGGCTTGGTGTTACCGCCGGAGCGCGAACCTTGCCCTTTGTGTCCGCGGCAAGAAGTCTTGCCATGGCCAGAGCCGTCGCCTCTACCGACGCGTTTGCGCTTCTTATTCGAGCCAGCGGCTGGCCTCAGATCGTCGAGTTTCATAGTTAGCGAATCTCCGCCAAGGTTTTACCACGTCGTTCCGCGATTTCTTCCGGCTGACGCAAATCGCGTAGGGCTTCAAAGGTCGCTTTGACCATATTATGGGGATTATTCGAACCAAGGCACTTGGTCAAGACATTCTGGATGCCGGAGGCTTCAACCACTGCGCGCACACCGCCACCGGCGATCACCCCGGTTCCGCCCGAGGCGGGCTTGAGAATGACATGGCCCGCTCCGTAATGTCCGATCACTTCGAAGGGAATGGTCCCATCCATAATCGGCACCCGGATTAAATTCTTTTTCGCCTGCTCCAGGCCCTTACGGATCGCTTCAGGCACTTCCTTAGCCTTGCCCATACCGTAGCCAACTACCGAGTGGCTGTCACCGGTGACCACTAAGGCGCTGAAGCTAAAGCGCCGGCCCCCTTTAACGACCTTGGCCACCCGGCTGATGTGAACCACCTTTTCTTTCAACTCTAAACCTTGCGGATCAATCCGTTCCAAAGCAACCTCTCGTTCAACGCTGGTTAAAATTCTAGTCCGCCTTCGCGAGCGCCATCCGCCACTGCCTTCACCCGGCCGTGGTAGATAAACCCGTTGCGGTCGAAAACGACGCGGGTAATGTTCCTATCCTTGCAAACCTTGGCCAAAGCCACACCCACCTGCTTGGCGGCATCGATGCCTTTGGATTTTTTAAGCTGTTCCGCTAGGTCTTCAGACAGTGTCGACACCGTCACCAAGGTCCTTCCCTGGCTGTCCGAAATGACCTGCGCGTAAATATGCTTATTGCTGCGGAATACGCAAACTCGTGGGCGCATATCCGTGCCGCGAACTTTCTTACGGACTCTAATTTTTCGCCGTTGCCGACCTATGTCTAAACGCTTGCTCGACATCTCAATTCCTCGGTTGATTACTTTCCACCCGCCGAACCGACGGCTTTGCCGGCTTTGCGCTTGATAAACTCTTCACGATACTTGATACCCTTACCCTTGTAGGGTTCCGGCGGTCTGAGCATGCGGATTTTAGCCGCAGTTTCGCCCAACACCTGGCGATCGGCGCTGGAAAGGGTGATAATAATTTGCCTCTCGACCGCCGCGCTTACGCCCACAGGCAACGCAAACACCACGGGATGAGAGTAGCCCAGCGTCATGTGAATTTCCTGGCCCTTGACCTCGGCACGATAACCGACGCCGTTGATATCTAACACACGGCTAAATCCGACGCTTACCCCCTGCGCCATATTGGCGATCAGCTTGCGCGTTAAACCATGGAGCGCACGGACTTTACGGTCTTCATTGGCGCGCTCGACGCGCAGCAAGTTGCCATCAACTATGACACTGACGCCGGAAGGAACCCCGGCTTGCAACTTGCCCTTTGGCCCTTCGAGACGAATCCGATTGGCGTCAACTGCGACCTTCACGCCACTGGGGATCGCTATGGGCAGCTTACCGATACGTGACACATTACACCTCTATCCATCCTACCAAACAGTACAGATCAATTCACCGCCAACTTTGGCGCGCTGCGCTTCGCGATCGACCAGGATCCCCTTGGGCGTCGACAGCACATGGATGCCCAATCCTTTACGGATCGGCGCGGCTTCTTGGGACCCAACGTAGATCCGCCGGCCAGGCTTGCTCACTCGCTTCATTCCCAGAATAATCGGCCGGCTTTCGCGGTCGAACTTTAATGTAATAACCATCTCATCACCGCCGCCGATAGCGGCCTTGACCTTCTTCTGGTCCTTGAGATAGCCTTCATCGATCAAAATCTTGACGATGTTTTCTTTTAAACGCGACCAGGGCACGGTAACTTTTTGATGGCGCGCCCGTGACGCGTTGCGAATCCGTGTTAGTAAATCCGCGATCGGATCGGTCATTCCCATAATAAACTCCAGCCTCTACCAACTGGCCTTGATCAGTCCGGGGATATTTCCCTTGCGCGCGTTATCGCGCAGACATAACCGGCACATGCGAAAGCGGCGATAAAATGCCCGCGAACGCCCGCACAGCGGACAGCGGTTGTATTCCCGAACTTTAAACTTGTTTGGTCGTTCGGCCTTAATTCTCAGACATGTCTTGGCCAATGGAATTTCCCCCTACACTAACTCGCGAACGGCATACCCATGAGCCGAAGCAAAGTCCGGCCTTCCTGATCGGTAGTCGCCGAGGTCGCTATCGTGATCGTCATACCCCTGGTTTTGTCGACTTTGTCGGCTTGAATCTCTGGAAAAATAATCTGTTCACGCAGGCCCAAAGAATAATTGCCACGGCCGTCGAAGGATTTGTCCGACACGCCTTTGAAATCGCGCACCCGGGGCAACGCGGTGTGGATCAAGCGGTCGAGAAATTCATACATGCGATCGTGCCGCAGGGTGACCATGCAGCCGATCGGAATGTTTTCGCGCAGCTTGAAGTTGGCGATGGCCTTTCTCGACTTGGTTACCACCGGCTTTTGCCCGGTGATTGCCGTGATATCAACCACCGCACTATCGATCGCCTTGGCATTTTGCGTCGCCTCGCCCAAGCCGACATTGATCGTGATCTTATTGAGCTTGGGTACCTGCATGGGGTTTTTGTAACCGAACTCCTTGATCATCGCCGGCACGACATCATCTTTGTATTTGGTTTTTAATCTTGCCATGGTCACTTCAATTGTCCCACTGGTCTAGCAAACTATTCCAGCGCCTCGTTGCAACGGCGGCAGATGCGAATTTTTTTGCCGTCGGTGAGATCCTTGTGGCCAATACGAACCGGCGCGTTGCATTTATCGCACATCATCATGACATTGGAAGCATTGATGGCGGCTTCTTTTTCGATGATCCCGCCGGTCTGCTGCGGCCCGCGCGGCTTGGTGTGCCGTTTGACGATGCTGATCCTCTCAATGATGACCGCGTTCTTCTCCGGCAGCACGCGCAGGACTTTGCCGGTCTTGCCCCGTTCCTTGCCGGCAATCACCATCACGCTGTCGTTTTTACGAATCTCCACGAGCGATTTCTCCTCAATACTCCAGCTAAAGCACTTCAGGCGCCAGAGAAATGATCTTCATGAATTTCTTGGCGCGAAGTTCACGCGCCACCGGTCCGAAGATACGCGTTCCCACCGGCTCTTTTTGATTGTCGATCAACACCGCTGAGTTATTGTCAAAGCGGATGTAGGTTCCATCGGGCCGCCCGAGTTCCTTGGCCGTCCGTACCACCACGGCCTTGACGACGTCGCCCTTTTTCACTTTGCCGTTGGGAATCGCTTCTTTAACCGCGACGACAATAATATCGCCGACGGAAGCGTACCGGCGCTTGCTACCGCCCAAAACTTTGATGCATTGAACTCGCCGTGCGCCCGAATTATCCGCGACATCCAAGTTTGAATTGGTCTGAATCATAAATCAGTCTGGACTCACTTTCCTCGCGCGAAGACTACCCGACGGTCACTTCGGCACCCGACTTGGTCTTTTCCAAAACCTTGCTGACGCGCCATCGCTTGTCACGACTGAGCGGCCGGCATTCGACCAGCAATACGCGGTCGCCGACTCGGCACTGATTGGTTTCGTCGTGCGCCTTCACCTTCGAGCGTCGGCGCAAAATCTTTTTGTATCGGGGGTGCATCACCGTCCGCTCAATCGACACCACCACGGTTTTGGCCATCTTGTCGCTCACGACCACGCCGCTACGCTGTTTCTGTAATCCTCTGCCTACCATGCTCAGCCTTCCTGACTCTGCAGCGCTTTTTCGCGCA
>Ga0315912_10006975_pt1 | contig 10016 bp, 9 predicted proteins | sample VfabasoilMG_FD_204469 | JGI IMG/M metagenome (GOLD analysis project Ga0315912, IMG submission 204469) | Garden soil microbial communities collected in Santa Monica, California, United States - V. faba soil | ecosystem: Environmental > Terrestrial > Soil > Garden | place: USA: California... | reverse complement strand
TGCAGCCGCTCGTATTACCATGCCAACCAGCTATGTACGCCTATCAGCTGGTCGCCAGAGTATGTCAGAGGCCGTGCAAGCGCTATGCTTCATTGCCGGGGCTAACTCGATTTTCTATGGCGAGAAATTGCTAACCACAGGCAATCCGGAAGCGGCGGCAGATAAGGCGCTTTTTGCCAAACTTGGTATCAACCAGACTTAATCTCATCCGGTGATACTCCATTGGCTGAAAACTTGTTAGCAGGTCTGCAAGCTGAACTTGATGAACGGGCGGCAAACGGCTTGTTGCGCAAGCGTCGCCTATTGGAAACCGCGCAAACAGCGCACATTATGGTCGATGGGCAGCAGGTCTTATCCTTCTGCAGTAACGATTATCTCGACCTCGCAAACCACCCCCAGCTCATAACCGCAATGCAGGACGCCGTGGCAAAATCTGGCGTGGGTAGCGGCGCTTCACACCTGATTACTGGTCATCATCAATATCATCAGCAACTGGAAGAGGTGCTGGCAACTTTTGTCGGGCTACCCGCCGCATTACTGTTTTCTACCGGCTATATGGCCAATCTTGGCGTGGTAAGTGCACTCGTAGGGCGTGGCGATGAGATATTTGCTGATAGGCTTAACCACGCTTCGCTCAATGATGCTGCTGTTCTCTCCCGCGCTACACTTAATCGCTATCCACATAACGACCTTGTGGCTTTGGAAGGTATGTTAAAGGCCAGCAAAGTGCCGCGCAAATTAGTGATGGTTGATGCCGTGTTCAGCATGGATGGCGATCTGGCGCCAGTGCCAGAGCTGCTGACACTGTGTGAACAATACAATGCCTGGCTGCTGCTGGATGATGCACATGGTTTTGGTATTTTAGGCAAGCAAGGCCGTGGTGTATTGAGCCATTTCAAAATGGCATCGCCACATATTATTTACATGGCAACTTTGGGCAAGGCGGTCGGCGCATTCGGCGCATTTGTTGCTGGGGATGCCGTACTAATTGAGTATTTATTGCAGCAGGCGCGGACTTATATTTACACTACGGCTAGCCCCCCAGCTCTTTCAGCAACTGTGTTGGCTGCGCTAAAAATCATCAAGCAGGATGAAGCGCGTCGAGTGCATTTGAAGCAGTTGATTGATTATTTGAAGTCAAATCTACATTTGAAGAGCTGGCAGTTGACCGAATCACAGACAGCTATACAGCCATTGATTGTAGGGAGTAATGAAGCGGCTTTAAGCTTAAGTGAGTATTTGCTAACATTGGGCATTCTGGTGCCAGCGATACGTCCGCCCACGGTGCCAAAAGGCACGGCACGCTTGCGAATTTCATTATCCGCGGCGCACAATTTTGATGATATTAAGTGTTTAATCGATGCTTTACGTAGCGCCGAAAGGGAGATGGCTTGAGCTTATATATTGAACTCCATGGCAGCTTCGAAACCACGCCACAAAACCTGGTTTTGATTCACGGTTGGGGGATGCATGGTGGAGTATGGCAACCGCTGGTCAAAAAATTATCGCAACATTTTTGCGTGCATATCGTCGATCTCCCCGGCATGGGTTTCAGTACGCCTATCGAGCCTACGCATCTGCATGCGGTAGCAGAAAAAGTGGCAGAGGTGCTGCCAGCAAACGCTGATATTTGCGCCTGGTCTCTGGGCGGTCAAGTCGCTATGCGTATCGCACTGCTGCAGCCAGACCGCGTGCGACGCCTCGTATTGGTGAGTTCCACTCCATGTTTTGTGGATAGCGAAGAGTTTGAAAATCGCGAAGATTGGCCACATGGGGTTGCAGGCGATGTATTTTATGATTTTGCCGCAGAAGTAAGCTCTGATTATCAGGTGGCGCTGCTCAAATTTTTGACCTTGCAATGCATGGGCGCGGAAGATGCGCGTAGCACTATTAAACAGCTGAAAATTAGCCTCGCTGAAAGGCCGGTGCCAACGCAAGGCTCACTACAAAAAGCGCTACGCATGTTGCTTGATACAGATTTGCGCGCCGAGATCGAAGGTCTCAGGCGGCCTGCGCTGCTTATTCATGGTGACCGAGATACAATAGTGCCGGTGCAGGCTGCACACTGGCTCGCGCAAAATTTGCCATTTGGGCGGTTGCGGGTAATAGCCGGCGCTTCCCATGCCCCATTTTTATCGCATCCTGATCAATTTATTGCCGCACTCATCGAGTTTCTTGAGCCAAATATTCCTGCGGCCTCTCGCGCATGAGTGATGTCTACCGCCTGGATAAGGCCAGAGTCCGTGCGTCTTTTGATCGCGCTGCACTCACTTATGATGCCGCCGCAGTACTGCAGGCAGAAGTGCGGACACGCATGTTCAGCCGTCTTGATCTGGTCAAGATCGCCCCGCAAGCCATACTGGATGCGGGCTGTGGAACAGGCCATGCCAGCATTGCCCTGGCGAACAGGTTTCATAAAAGCCATATTATCTCGCTCGACATTGCGATGGGCATGCTGAAGCAGGCGACGACCGGGCAGCATTGGTTTAAGCGCATCTCAGGACTTACGCGGCAAAGCCTGCTGTGCGCGGATATTGAGGATTTGCCTGTCCGGTCATCCAGTACGGGCCTAGTGTGGTCTAATCTTGTTTTGCAGTGGTGCAATGATCTTGATCTGGTTTTTCAGGAGGCGCACCGGGTATTGCGGCCAGAAGGCTTAATCATGTTCAGTACTTTTGGCCCGGATACGCTGAAGGAGTTGAGGCTGGCAGCAAATGCCGACCCTGACCATGTGCATGTCAGCCGTTTTATTGATATGCACGATATTGGCGACGCGCTTGTTCGCGCTGGTTTCACCGCTCCAGTACTCGACGTAGAGCGTTTTGTGCTGACCTACGATGATGTGATGGGCGTTATGCGGGACCTTAAGGCCATAGGCGCGCATAACGCCACCGATGGTCGCAATCGTGGCTTACAAGGCAGAGGTTTTCTGAAGAAACTTACCGAAAATTACGAGCAATTCCGGCAGGAAGGTAAGTTGCCGGCGACGTTCGAAGTGGTTTACGGGCATGCATGGAAACCAGAACCGAAATTTCAGTCAGAGGACGGTAGCATCCCAATTACTGTGCATAAAAAGAAATGAGCTCCGGCTACTTCATTACCGGTACTGATACCGGCGTGGGTAAGACCCTGGTTGCCAGTACGCTGGTTTATCAATTTTCACAGAGCGGTCTCAAATCCATCGGCATGAAACCAGTCGCGGCCGGGTGTGAGTTGGTAAATGGTGAGCTGATTTCAGAAGACGTTACCAGGCTTATCGCAGCCAGCAATGTTGTTGCGCCATTGGCGCAAATTAATCCCTATGCCTTTGCCCCGGCCATTGCGCCGCATATTGCTGCGAAGCAAGCGGAGGTGGAAATCGAATTGGCAACAGTCCAGAAGGCCTATCAAGCACTGGCAGCTCGTGCAGATGTAATTGTAGTCGAGGGGGCTGGCGGCTTTTGTGTGCCGCTGGGAGATAACCTGGATAATGCTGATCTGGCACAGGCATTGAGCTTGCCACTCATACTGGTGGTCGGTGTGCGCCTAGGTTGCCTCAACCATGCACTACTTACGGTAGAGGCTATTCAAGCACGCGGTTTAGTTTTAGCCGGTTGGATTGCCAACCAGATAGACCCCCAAATGGAAGCGTTTGATGAAAACCTGAGTGCCTTGAAACAGCGCATTGCTGCGCCTTGTATTGCTACTGTCCTGTGGAGCATTGCGCCAGACTTAAGTGCCGTCAGGCTGTAAGTTTGCGATTTTCTTTTGCCGGTATCGATACGTCAGCAGGATAACCAACCCCGCCACGTTGGGTAGCCAGATATACCAATGTGACCATTGAATGCCATCAATACGGAAGTCCGAGATTGGCCAAAAAATCGGGGTGGGGAAATACTTGAACGAGTGGAACGGGAAATCCAGCACGATATGAAACGGCCAGGCCAGCATGGCAAACGCAATGTCACGCCGCCATACACTTACCAGCCCAATAATGGGTAGGCAAATAACGAAACTGTGGCCGATGGAATAGTTGAGAAATAGCCAGCCAGGTAGAGTGGCGATGGCTGGCGGGCCCATATGCCAGATGCCGTTGACGATATTAATCGCCATAAAAGCGCCGAACGAAATCAGATCCGGCATCGCGCCAAAAAATATTGCCATCCAGGCACAGCGCTTATAGCCAAACAAACCATAACCCCACAGTGCGTGGCTAAGGGTATCCATCAGCGAGCACCCTCTGTAGCACCATATAAATTTTTCCTACCGATGTATTCAATAACGCATTCCGGCATTAGGTGGTGCGGTATCGGGCCATGCTTAAAGTCCTCGCGAATTTGAGTTGCCGAAATATCCTGTGGTGTAATGTGTTGCAGCAGAATATGACCAGCCGCTTTTTTACTTAAATTTTCAACATGAGTTGTTGCAGATTTCTCCCACAGGGTTTTAAGCGAAAGCGGCATGGCTTCTGGAATGGGCGTGATGTTGGGCCTATGAGCAACAACAACGTGACAGTAACTCGGTAGTTCTTGCCAGCGCTGCCAATTTGGCAAACCGAGAAAAGCATCGGCGCCTAACAACAAGCATAGTGGCACGTCTGCACCCAATTCTTCGCGCAACGATAAGAGTGTATCTATGGTGTAAGAAGTGCCGCTACGCTTTAGCTCGCGTTCATCCAGCCTGAATTTTGGGGCATCTGCAATGGCGAGACGCAGCATTGCAGCACGGTCACTTGCAGACGCAATTGGTTGAATCTTTAGCGGAGGTGTTGCAGCGGGGATAAAGCGCACTTCACTTAATTTGAGCGACTCCGCCAGTTCCTGCGCCATACGCAGATGACCGAAGTGGATGGGGTCGAAGGTGCCGCCCAGAATACCTATCATATTGGGCTAAGCCCTTACTTGGCCGTCGCCCAGCACAATGTATTTTACGCTGGTGAGTCCTTCCAGTCCCACGGGGCCGCGTGCATGCAGCTTGTCAGTCGAGATGCCGATTTCAGCGCCCAAGCCGTATTCAAAGCCATCGGCAAAACGGGTAGAGGCATTCACCATGACCGAGCTGGAATCCACTTCGCGCAAAAACTGGCGCGCCTTGGTGTAATTCTCGGTCACGATAGCATCGGTATGCTGCGAGGAATACTGGTTGATGTGGGTGATAGCTTCGTCCACGCCAGCGACCACCTTGCACGAGATAATCGCGGCTAGGTATTCGGTGTAATAATCATCCTCGGTCGCCGCCTTGGCCTCTTTCACCAGCTTCATCGTTTCGGCGCAACCGCGAATCTCCACGCCTTTGGCAATGAGCATGGCAGCGATTTTAGGCAGCATGGTTTTAGCCACGCTACGCGCAATCAGCAGCGATTCTGCGGTATTGCAAGTGCCCAGGCGCTGCGTCTTGGCGTTTTCCACGATACGTAAAGCTTTGTCAAAATCGGCTTCATCATCCACATACACATGACAGTTGCCATCCAGGTGTTTGATAACAGGGATGCGCGCCTCAGCAGAAATGCGCTCAATCAGGCCCTTGCCGCCGCGTGGCACGATGACATCGACATATTGTTTCATGGTAATGAGTTCGCCCACGGCGGCGCGGTCAGTCGTTTTGACGACTTGCACCGCATTGGCAGGTAAGCCGGCTTTGTTCAGGCCTTCATGTACTAGTTTTGCCAGCGCCTGATTGCAGTGGATAGCTTCAGAGCCCCCACGCAGGATCGTTGCATTACCGGATTTAATGCAAAGCCCGGCAGCATCCACTGTGACATTAGGCCGCGCCTCATAAATAATGCCAATCACGCCCAGCGGCACGCGCATATTGCCGACCTGGATGCCGGAAGGGCGATATTTAAGATTAGTGATTTCGCCGATAGGGTCGGCGAGCGCCACGATCTGCTCCAGACCTTCTGCCATGGCGGTGATGGATTTTTCGGAGAGGGCGAGCCTGTCCAACATGGCGGCATCCATACCAGCTGCGCGCGCGGCATCCATATCCAGCTTGTTAGCAGCCAGCAGTGCAGATTTTTCGCGGCGGATCGCCTGTGCGATGGTGGTAAGCGCAAGATTCCTAGCATTAGTGTCAGCCTTTGCCATCAGGCGTGAAGCGGCGCGGGCCTCTACCCCTACTTGCTGCATGTATTTTTTTACATCCATCTCAATTCCTAACGTGTTCTGGCACGATGGCCAATTTTAGCGAGACCGAAACATAAACGCGAAATCTCAAGCCACGCATCACCTTTTAACAAGCCTTTGGCGGTTCTGTCTATCTCTGCCAGCTTGAATAATGCAGCCTGTAATTGCCGCATGCTCAGGCGTGCAATTGCGCGCTTTACCAGGTTTTGCCTGTCACCATAAATTCTCGCCTGCTGCATGACGCTGGACAGATTTTCGCCGCGCGCCTCAGCCTGCTTGATTCTTACCAGTGGCCGCAAAACCCACATCAACGGGTTCATCACCGCAACCGGTTGCGCGCCTTCATCCTGCAAGCCCTGCAAAATCCTTACTGTGCGTTCACTGTCGCCAGCCAGTACGGCCTCGCCCAGTTGAAAAGCATCATAACGCGACACATTTAAAACTGCTTCACGAACGGCCTCGCCAGTCAAGGCGCCTGCAGGATAAAGCAACCCCAGTTTCTGGATTTCCTGATGCGCTGCCAGCATATTGCCTTCAACCTGATGGGCAATGAATTCCAGCGTTGCCGTATCAGTCTGTTGGCCTTGTGCCGCCAAACGTTTGGCGATCCATTGTGGCAGTTGCCGCACTTCAATTTCCTGCAGCACCAGGAATACGCTGGATTGTTCGAGGCTTGAATACCAGGCACTTTTCTGGTCTTTCCAATCTATCTTGGGCAGGATGATAATGACCACCGTATCTGCCATTGGTTTCGTAGCGAGTTCCTGTAGTACCTTGCTACCCTCTGTACCGGGCTTGCCACTGGGGAGATTGATTTCCAGTAAGCGCCTGCTCGCAAACAATGAAATGGATTGACCGAAAGCCGAGATTTGCTGCCAGTTAAAATAGCGGTCTACCGTCAGGCTCGTGCGTTCATCTATGCCACTATTACGGCCTGCTAGGCGTAATTCATCGAGACATTCGCGCTGGGCTAATGGCTCGTCACCAGTCAGAACGTAGAGCTGCTTCAGGTCCTGTTCCAAGTGCTGCTTGAGTTGCTGCGGTTGCAGGCGCATGAATAAACTAGCTTAGTTAGTAGCTTTGGGGGTTGGTTTTTGCACTACCAGTTTGCGCATAATCTCCTGCACAGCAAAAGATCTCATATCATCGAACAGTCGCACCTCTTCAAATTGTTTGGCGAGCAATTCACTATCGTCATAAGAGAAATCGCGCCGCTTTTCAACCGTTTGTGTTTCACCCCAAAGCTCACTGGAGGGGTGACGCATGCGGAAATTTACCCGATAAGTGAGCTCGAATTCCTTTACTTTACCGCCACCACTGAGCGAAAGAATCTTCTTATCGCTTTCTTCACTTAACAATTCCAGCATCAAGTCAGCTTTTTGCTGATCGGTAACAATGGTGACACCATTGACTGCCAGCGATTTCTTAAGCTCTTTTGTAATGGATAGGTTATGACTTTGCATATACAAATACTTAAATGAGAGATTGGTCAATCCGCGCATTTGAAAGCCACAAGCGGAGAGCGTCAAGGCGCCTATCAGCGCAAATATCAGTACTAATATCAAACTATGCAAACGATGGATGCTGAAAATTGACATGAGCTTTATCCCGCCATTTATCTGACTGTTTATCCGGCCACGATATTAATGAGTTTGTTTGGTACTACGATTATTTTACGCACGCTAACGCCATCTGCCAGATATTTTTGCACGCATGGCTCTGTTATGACGAGTTTTTCCAGCGCATCTTTATCCAGCGAGCGAGCAACCGTCATGTTGCCGCGCAGTTTGCCATTGACTTGAATGACCAATGTGACTTCATCTTGTACTAGCGCGGCTTTATCGGTTGTTGGCCAATTGGCCTGCGAGATGGAATGCTGCGGCCGTAACTCTGACCAGATGGCTTCGCAGATATGCGGCACGATGGGCAAGAGCAGAAGCGCTACTGCTTCAAGCACCTCCTGTTTGACTGCACGAATAGTTATGTCGTTGCTTTCAACTTTTGCCAACGCATTCATCAATTCCATTACGGAGGAAATTGCAGTGTTAAAGCTATGGCGGCGGCCATAGTCATCGGTTACTTTTTCTATGGTTTGATGCAACTGGCGGCGGAGTTTTTGTAGCTCCGGAATTAGCTCGCCTTTGCTGTAAGCGGTTACCACACCTTGCTCAACATGCTCAAATACGGCTTTCCACAAGCGCTTGAGAAAGCGATGCGCACCCTCAACCCCGGCATCCGACCATTCCAGGCTTTGATCTGGTGGTGAGGCGAACATCATGAATAAGCGCGCGGTGTCGGCACCATATTCATCAATCAGTGCTTGCGGGTCTACCGTGTTGCCCTTGGATTTGGACATCTTGCTGCCGTCTTTCAACACCATGCCTTGCGTCAGCAAATTGGTAAATGGCTCGTCGTTCTTGATCAGGCCAGCGTCGCGCATCAGTTTGTTAAAAAAGCGCGCATAAAGCAGATGCAAAATCGCATGTTCGATACCGCCTACATACTGGTCTACCGGCAACCAGTAATTGGCGCGCTCGTCCACCATGGCGGCGTTGCAGTCATAGCTGGCATAACGTGCAAAATACCAGGAAGACTCAAAGAAGGTATCCAGCGTATCGGTCTCACGCGTGGCTTTGCCGCCACAAGCCGGGCAGGTAGTTTCGTAAAAAGACGAGTCTTTTTTGATGGGCGAACCAATGCCATCCATCACTACATCTTCCGGCAACACCACTGGCAGTTGCTCGGCTGGTACGGGTACTTCGCCGCACTTGGCGCAGTGGATGATGGGAATAGGGCAACCCCAATAGCGTTGGCGCGAGATACCCCAGTCACGCAGGCGGTATTGGGTGCGTTTTTGGCCCAAGCCTTTTGCTTCTAAATCTATGGCAATGGCATCAAACGCCATTTGATGGCTCATCCCGAAATATTTTCCTTGCATCGATACCCTAACCTCATCTACCGATTTAGACGCATACCATTTCTTCCAGATATTTTTATTAAAATAGTAACAAGCGTATTCTGATTCAGGGCGAGCGTTTCTAAATTCATCGGTGAAGGTGATTACATGATTAAAAACTTGCTCAATTGGCAAATTGTATTTATTCGCAAACTCGAAATCGCGTTCGTCATGCGCCGGTACAGCCATCACTGCGCCTTCGCCATAACCCATCAGCACATAGTTGGCGACCCAGATTGGCAGTTGTTCGCCATTGAGTGGATGCGTAACGAATAGGCCAGTATCCATGCCTTTTTTCTCGGCAGTAGCAACGTCCGCTTCAGCGACGCTACCACGCTTACATTCGGCTATAAACTCAGCAAGTTTTGGGTTGTTTTGTGCAGCCTGTGTAGCAAGTGGATGCTCGGCAGCTACTGCTATGTAAGTCGCACCCATCAAAGTGTCAGGACGCGTGGTATAGACCTTCAGATTACCTGCACTACCTAGAATCGGGAACTCGATCTCGCAGCCATAACTTTTGCCTATCCAGTTACGCTGCATGGTCTTGACCTGTTCAGGCCAGCCTTCCAGTTTGTCCAGGTCATCCAGCAGTTCGTCAGCGTAGGCGGTGATTTTCATGAAATACTGCGGAATATCGCGTTTTTCAACCAGTTCGCCTGAGCGCCAACCGCGGCCATCAATTACTTGCTCGTTAGCAAGTACGGTCTGGTCAACCGGGTCCCAATTCACTGTCGCGGTTTTTTTGTAGATCAAGCCTTTTTTGAAGAGCTCGGTAAACAGCCACTGCTCCCAGCGGTAATACTTGGGATCGCAGGTGGCCAGCTCACGTTTCCAATCGATTGCCAGACCCAGGCTTTTAAGCTGGGTTTTCATGTGCTCGATATTGCTGTAAGTCCAGGCAGCTGGCGCGGTTTTGTTCTGGATTGCGGCGTTTTCAGCGGGCAGGCCAAAGGCAT
>Ga0315912_10006974_pt1 | contig 10017 bp, 5 predicted proteins | sample VfabasoilMG_FD_204469 | JGI IMG/M metagenome (GOLD analysis project Ga0315912, IMG submission 204469) | Garden soil microbial communities collected in Santa Monica, California, United States - V. faba soil | ecosystem: Environmental > Terrestrial > Soil > Garden | place: USA: California... | reverse complement strand
TTCGCGTTCACCAGCATCGCCGTGTGGACGATGCGTTCCGGGTCGAATGACACGAGGCCGAGCGAGACACAAGCTGTCGCTCAGCCGAAGCCTCCCGCAATCGCCGCGCCTGCTCCTGCAGCACCCATCACGACACCTGAGAAACCACCAGAGCTCGCAGTCGCGCCTGCACCCCCTCCCGCGCAAAAAGCCGAGGCTCCTCAGCCCGTAACAGAGAAGGTCGTGCCGGCTGATGTGACTGAGCCAGCCGACGTGGCCGGAACAGACGGCAGTGTCATCGTCCGCGGCGGACGACAGTCGAATCGTCGCGTGATGTGGCGCGCGCGCGATGTGGTCATCGAGTACTCAACCGATGGCGGTACGACGTGGGCAACCGAGTACAAGACGGACCGTCCTGTGCGATCGGGCGCGTTTGTGAGTGCAGACGTCGTGTGGCTCGCCGGCGACAGCGGATTGGTGCTGCGCCGCACGACGAACGGCTGGTTCGGTACGACCCCGCCCGCCGAAGGCAACATCAAGAGCATCCGCGCGTCGAGCGCGATCCAGGCGAGCGTGACGTTCGACGATGGCCGCGTGTTCAGCACCGAGAACGGTGGCGCGACTTGGTCCCTGGGTCCTTAGTCCTTGGTCCTTAGTCCGACATCAGGAAGATCAGCGGCCGCACGTCCTCCTCGGGCGTCCACTCCCAGTAGCGCAGCAGGATGGCGTAGACCATCAACCCGGTTTCGCCTTCCCCGAACAGCAAATAGTTGACCGCCTGCTGCATCAGCCCCAGCCGCGTGAGGCTGATGAAAATCGAAATGGGATCGATGGCTTCGCTGATGAACGCGATGGTGTTGGCGATGGCCACGGCGCCGTAGATTTCTGCGATGTAGTCGCCGTCTTCCTTCCAGATCTTGACGTCGAGCGGGGCGGTGAACTCGCTGCGATTGTCGACGAGATGGACGTGGAGGAAGAGAAACGGGCCGCCGACCTTGAAGTGGCGAGCGATCTCGGCTTTCTTCTTGTGGCGGTCCTCATGTGATGAGGTCTTCATCGGAACCATGTGGACTTTCTTGCCGCGCAGCTCCGGGCCCAGCTTCCAGCTCTCGACGTCGACGAAGAAGCCGTACGGAATGCGAAACTCCATCGATCGCATGGAGCGGCTGATGCCGCAGACGAGCATCAGAATCAGCGTGAAGATGGTGCCGATGATCAGGCCGTCAGGCCGTTCGATGCAGTTGTCGATCAGGGTGTAGGCGAAGACCAGCGTGAGGAAGCCGCTGTAGATTGCGAGCGGATATCGCCGTTCGTGCCACAGCGAGAGCGTGGCAGCGAAGGCGGCAGAGAGGATCAGCACCAGCACGCCAGTCGCGTACGCGCCGCTCTGGGCCTCGACGTCGGCGCTGAAGATCAGGGTGATGACGACGTTCACACCGAGCAGAATCAGGATGAGCGGACGCGAGAGCGCTGCCCAGCGAGGAGCCATCCCGTAACGGGGCAGGTAGCGCGGTATGAGGTGCAGGAGTCCCGCCATGGCCGATGCGCCGGCGAGGCCGAGGATGAAGATCGTCGAGAGGTCGTAGATCGTCCCGAAGATCGACCCGAGATACTGATGCGCGAGGAACGCGATTGCGCGTCCAGCCGCCTTGCCACCTTCCTGATAGTCGGCAGGTTGTATCAGGAGCGTCGTCACCATGCTCGAGGCGATGAGCATCACGCTCATGATCGCGGCCGCGGTCAAGAGCAGCTTGCGTGTATTCGCGATGCGTCCCTTCGGCTTGTCGTCGGTTCGCGGGTTGTAGCCCTTGTCCTGCTCGCCGCCGCTGATGAGCGGCATCACCGACACGCCGGTCTCGAATCCGCTCAAGCCCAGCGCCAGCTTCGGGAACACGAGCACCGCGCCCGCGATGAGCATCGTCGTGTCGCCCTGAGCCTGGAGTGCCATGCGCCAGTTTGGGAGCAGTGTTGGATGGGTGATGATCTCGAAAATCCCTCGCCCGAGGACGATCACGTTCAACGCCAGGTATGGGATCGCGGCAACGGCTGCGAGCCCGATCGCCTCAGAGAAGCCTTTCAGGAAGACCGCAGCAAGGACGACGAGGATCGCGAGCGTGACGAGAATCTGGTGCTCGCCAATCGCATCATGAAGAAACGGATTCTCGATCGCGTGCTTGGCAGCGTCCGCGGCCGACAGCGTCATCGTGATCACGAAGTCGGTGGCAGCAAAGCCGAGGAGGATGAGCACGAGCGACTTGCCCTTCCATCCCGTCAGGATATTTTCGAGCAGGGCGATCGAGCCCTGGCCCGCGAAGCTGCGTCCGGCGACCTGCGCGTATACGGGTAAGGCGCCAAGGAGCGTGACGAGGACGAGGATGACGGTGGCGATCGGCGCAACGGCACCGGCGGCAAGCAACGCGATGCCGGGCTGGTAGCCGAGCGTGGAGAAGTAGTCGACGCCGGTCAGCCAGATCACCTTCCGCCATGGATGCGTGCCGACGATCGCGCCCTTGTGATCCTCCAGCGGCTCGCCACGAGCGCACCACCGTCCGATGGTGGACTTGTATTCGGACGGGTCGTGCATCTGCTGACGGAATGGAATGCGTGCCGGAATCTTCTTTGAAACCGGCGGGGCGGGAGCGGCAGTCGCAGTGTGATCAGGCATGTTGATTTTCGTTACGTCACCCCGCGAGATGTCGCGGGCGGTGATCGAACACGTCAGTACAAAGGCTACGCCTGAATCGTTCTTCCACACACGAGGTCAAACCATGCGACATCTGACCGTGATTGCTCTGGCAGTGTGTGTTCTCGGAATGACGCCGCTCGCATCTGCCGATCCGGTCATCGACTGCAGTCGGCGATCGCTTGCCAACGTCGTGGACAACGTCCACGTGCGAGATGTCGTCATCAGGTTTACAGGGACATGCGGGCCGGTCGTCATCACGACGGACGGCATCACACTCCAGGGTGTCGGCAAGGCCGTTATCGATGGCGGGGGAGTGGCGGACGCCGTCACTGTTGCGGGCTCGAGCCGCGTGTCGCTGGAAGGCGTCGAGGTCACGAACGGCGTCAACGGCATCGTGGCCGTCAACGGCGCCCACATATCGTTGACAGCCGTCGACGTGCGTCAGAACGCGGTCCTTGGCATCTCTATCCAGACGGCATCGAGTGCCATCCTCAGCGACGTCACGTCCAGCCAGAACGGTGTTCACGGTCTCGATGTGCAGACCGGATCGGCAGCCACGGTCATCGGCACGCTGACCGTGAGCAGCAACCGTGTCTTCGGCATCAACGTCAACGGCAGCTCGTTCACGCTGTCACATGCGACGGTGACAGCAAGCGGCAATGCGCTGGGCATCCAGATCGCGACGAGCGCCAACGCTTTCATCAACGACGCGTCGAGCGTCATCAACGTGACGAATAACTTCGCGGTTGGCCTCACCGTGGTCTCTGGTGCGCACCTTGTGTCGTTCGGCGGCACGATCAACGCATCGGGAAATCCCGTGGCGGGCGTAACAGTCAACTCGAAAGCCGGCCTCGATCTCGATGCCGGGTCACAGCTGAACAGCTCGAACAACGGCGATGGTCTGCTGGTGCAGGACGACTCCGTGATGACGGTGTTCAACACGCCGCAGTTCTCTGGCGCGCCGGGTTTCAGCACTATCAACGCGCACCACAACTCCCGAAGCGGTGTGCGTGTGCTCACCGGCTCTACCCTGACGCTCGTGAATCAAGCGCGGGTGATCAGTGTTCAGAACGGAACCCTGGGGTTGGTTGCCGACAACGGCGCGGGTCTCACGCTCCGGAATTCCACACTGACGGGCAACCCCGTGTCCGACCTTCAGCTGACCTTCGGTACGCGGGCGGATGTTCAGACGACGACCGTCGGTACCTATACATGCGATTTGACGGTCCTCGTGCGCGGCACGAACAGCATCACCTGTCCGCACTAGGCCGCTTTCTAGATTTGGGAAGCCCGGCTCACTAAAGCGAGGCGACGTTGGCCGACAGCGACGGCGGTATGCCTGGGCCTCCGCTCCGGTTCGACGCCGCGGAAAAACGACTCGTCCGCGCCGTGCTGACGGGTTCGGCCGCGGCTGAATGGTCCGTGCGCCCGTGAACATCGCGTCGATATCGAGCTGTCCCGTACGCCAGTGGCGAATCACCGCCGCGGCCGCAGGGAACGCTCCCGAGCCGTTTTCTTCTCTCTCGCTGATCGCGGCGCGAACAGTCGCTCGGCCGCAGCCACACCGCCGTCGCTCGGACCCTGGCCGGCGGCTCACCGGGCAGTCTGTGGGACGGCGACCTGTTCTCGGCGTGATTGGCGAAGTGGGTAAATCGGGTTGGAGGCGCAGCCAGCGCTGTCGCCCTTGATTCGCCACCGCCGTACGAGCCAGTTGGTTATCGACACGATTCTTGATCGTCGCCCGGATCATTCCAGGCGACAGCGTTATCGTCAGCGCACTCGCCGTAAACCCGATTTTCCACGCCGACGAACGGGAGCCGTCCCCAGACTCGTCCGGTGAGCTGCCGGTACTGAGGTATTAAAAGCGCCGCAGAGATCGTTCGGCGCTCTCGACGCACCCTACCCGTACGGCCGTTGTCAATCGCCGGTTGAGCGGACTAGTGTGTGCGAATGTCTTCGAGTGCATCTGAAACGTTCCGTCTCGAGGCGTTTGCCGCCGCCCTCTTCGCGATCGCCATCACGCTGCTGGTGATTGAGATTCACCTTCCTCCGCACGCCGAGGTGCTGCACCTCGGCGGCGTCGCCGCAGCGCTCGCCAGCCTCTGGCCGTCCTACGTCGGCTACGCCATCAGCTTCATCGTGATCGGCATCATGTGGGCGAACCATCACAACCTGATGAAGCTTGTGGCGCGAGTGGACCACGGCTTCATCACGCTCACCCTGCTCCTGCTGATGTGCGTCGCGTTCCTGCCGTTTCCAACCGCTGTCATGGCAGAGCATCTGGTGGATCCCGATGCTCATGAACGCGCGGTAGCCGTGGCGTTCTACTGCGGCTGTTTTACGGTGACGGCGCTCTTCTATTTCCTGATGTGGTTGCATGCAGCGCGAGGGCGGCGCCTCATCGCCGATCACATCTCTAACGATGCCGTGCGCGCGATCACGCGTGCGTACGCACCGGGCTGGATGTTGTATTTCCTCGCCACACTGCTCGCATTTGTGCACGTCGGCGTCAGTCTGGCGATTGTGGTTGGACTCGCGATTCTCTACATGCTTCCGAAGGCGGGCGCGCACGCCGCGATTCGCTAGTTGCATGCAATGATGCCATCGCCATCTCATTGAATGATTGGGGGTTACCAGTTTTTGGGTATTACTGGCATTTCAGGATGAGGCTAGCATTTCTCCCTTGTTCGCCCAGCGAAATTTTGACTGGGTACCGGTCTTCCAGACGGAGGGTAGAGCTTCATGCGCATGCTCAGTGGATTCGTGGTCGCCGCGGTGGTGGTGCTGTTCCCCACCCTGGCCAGTGCACAGGCCACGATCGCAGGAACTGTTCGTGATACTTCGGGCGCCGTTCTTCCCGGCGTCACTGTTGAGGCGTCGAGCCCGGCGCTCATCGAAAAAGTTCGGACTGCTGTCAGCGACAGCAGCGGGCAATATCAGGTCGTCAATCTCCGCCCTGGCACTTACACCCTGACGTTCTCGTTATCCGGCTTCAGCACCGTCAAACGTGAGGGCGTCGAGCTGACGGCTGCATCGGTTGCCAATATCAACGCCGACCTCCGCGTCGGCACGCTCGAAGAGACGATCACGGTCACCGGCGAGTCGCCGATCGTGGACGTCCAGAGCACGAGCCGCAACCAGACTCTAAGCTCGGAAGTTCTCAGCGCGGTTCCTGCGACGCGCGGCTACAACGCGCTTGTCTTTCTCGTGCCGTCGGTCACCGGTGGCAGCAATCAGGTGGACCTCAGTCCACTGATGCGCATCTTCTACAGTCACGGCGGCCGCGCGAACGAAGGACGCGTGATGGTGGACGGCCTGAGCGTCGGCGCTGCGCTGAATGGCGGTGGTGTCTCGTTGTACGTGCCGGACACGACCAACAGTCAGGAAATGACCCTGAATCTGTCCGGTGGCCTCGGTGAAGCCGAAACCGGAGGGGCCGTCGTCAACATCATCCCCAAGACCGGCGGCAACAGGTTCAGCGGAACTGGATTCCTGAGCACAGCAGGAAGTTGGTCGATGGGCAGCAACCTCGATGAGCGGCTCCAAAGCTTCGGGCTACAGGACCCGCCCGAGCTGCTCAAGAACTGGGATTCGAGTTTCTCGATGGGTGGGCCGATCAAGCGCGATCGCGTGTGGTTCTACGGTGTGGCGCGCAGCTTTGGTCAGCAGGACACGATCGCCGGAATGTATGCCAACCAGAACGCTGGTGATGCAACGAAGTGGGCCTACCTGAAAAACACCAACGTCAAGGCGATCAACGCGACACGACGGACGATCACGGCGATTCGTGTCACCTCGCAAATCACACCGCGAAACAAGCTCGGGTTCTACTTCGACAACCAGCTGTGGTGCGACGGGTCCTCGATGCTCACGTCAGGCGAGGGGTGCCGCCTTGCCACCAACGAGTGGGTGGCGAGCGGTCAGGCGACTCTTGCACCCGAAGCCTCGAGCGGCTCAAACGGTCTGCTCAGCGCCGCCGGCTATCACGACAAGTTCACGCGCATGGGCCAGGTAACGTGGACCTCTCCGGTCTCCGATCGACTGTTGCTCGAAGCGGGTCTCTCGTCGTTCTCGAACATCTGGGGCTTTCTCGAGCCGCCAGGCGCCATTCGGAATCTCGTTCCGGTTGTAGAGCAATCTGCCCTCGACGGCATGCCGGCAGGATTGAGGTACCGCGGACTGGGCCTCACGCAGTCGAACCTGCAGAATCCAAACGTGTGGCGGGCAACGGCGTCCTACGTCACCGGCTCCAATGGCCTGAAGGTCGGATATCAGGGCGGGTACCACGTCTCGAACACGGAAAGCACCGGTGATCAGACCAGCCTCGAGTATCAACTCAATCGCGGCGTGCCGAACCGGTTGACGATGTTCATCCGCGATTGGGACACATCCGACAAAACGCGTTATGACGCGCTCTATGTGCAGGATCAGTGGACCGTCAATCGAATCACACTGCAGGGCGCACTGCGCTACGACCGTGCCTGGAGTTGGCATCCGGCCGACGGAAACGGTTCGCACGACGCACAACCGTTTTATCCGACGCCGTATGTGTTCCCGGACACCAAGGGCGTCAACAGTTTCAACGACATCACCATGCGAGGCGGAGCAGCGTGGGACGTGACCGGCGATGGGAAGACGTCGCTCAAGTTCAATATCGGAAAGTATCTCCAGAGCGCCAACAACCAGGATCGATACGTCATCAACAACCCTGCGCAGGGCACCCGCTTCCCGCGTCAGACGAACCGCAGCTGGAACGACATCGATGGCGACTACGTGCCGGATTGCAATCTGATGAATCCTGCTCTCAACGGTGAGTGCGGTGCGTGGTCGAACCCGGCCTTCGGCAGCCCGATTGGTTCGGCAGTCGATCAGGACATCCTTCATGGGTGGGGCGTTCGTCCCTCAGACTGGCAGTTCGGTGTGTCGGTTCAACGCGAAATCCTGCCACGTACCTCCCTGGAGGCCAGCTACAACCGCCGCTGGTTCCAGAACTTCCTGGTGACCGACAATCTCGCGCTCGGTCCCAACGACGTCGACTCGTTCACGATTACGGCGCCACAGCACCCGGATCTGCCGGGAGGTGGTGGCTATGCGGCCACGTATCTCGATCCACGAACGCTCGCTGTGAACAACTACACGACGTTCGAGTCCGACTACGGCGACCGGACGCTGTACTGGCACGGGTTCGACATCAACGTGAACGCTCGCCTGAACAACGGGCTGGTGCTCCAGGGTGGTACGAGCACCGGACGCGGCGTGCAGGAGTTCTGCGATGTCGCGGCCAAGCTCCCGGAGTTATTCCTCACGGGCAACCGTGCGCAGACCACGTCGTGCGACGTGGCGGAGCCGTGGCTGACGCAGTTCCGCGGCCTTGCCTCCTACACTGTGCCGAAGATCGACGTGCAAGTCAGCGCGACCCTTCAAGCCAAGCCAGGAACGCTTGGCATTGCCGGCAACACGTCTGGCACCAACGGCGCCTCGATCAACGCCAACTACGCGGCGCCCAACCTCGAGATCCTGCAGTCGCTCGGCCGGCTGCCGACCGGAGGGCTGGCCAACGGCAATACCTCGGTAAACCTGCTGCTGCCCGGGGATGTCTACGGCGACCGCGTGAACCAGTTCGATCTGCGGCTGGCCAAGATCCTTCGCTTCGGGCGGACGAAGACACTAGTTGGCGTCGATCTCTACAACCTGCTCAACTCAAATCCCGGGCTGACCTACAACGAGACGTTTACTGGAACCGGGCAGACCTGGCTGCGGCCGACGTCGATCCTGTTGCCGCGGTTCGCTCGTTTCAACGTCACCGTCGATTTCTGATCGCGTCGTGAGTTTCCCAAGGAGAGGACCAATGCAAGACCGTCGATGGGGGTACGCACTGTTGGCTACCGGTGCAGGCGTTGCGCTTGCGCTCGCGGCCCATGGCCTCAGCGCGCAGTCCAAAATTCAGAAGCTGCCGGTGGGCGCCGGCGCGATCGGCAAAGGGCCGGACGCGATCGTGCTGCCCGGGTACGAAGACGTGCCTCGACCTCCCGCGTTCACTGATGCGGTGAGGAAAATCGCGCGCGAGCAGGAGCAGGCGATCGACAACTACACGCCGCAGCCGGCGTTTGCCGGGCAGACACGCGCGCCGAAGCCGTCGAAGGTCATTCCATACAGCGTGGAAGTGTTCGGCGACCCAATTGCCAATCCCTGGTCGATTGCCTTCTTGCCGGACGGCCGCCTCCTCGTCAGCGAGATGAACAAGGGGCTCAGGCTGCTCGATAAGAACGGCAAGTCTCTGTGGTACATCAGCGGGCTGCCGCTCGATTTCTCGAAACGCGGCCAGCAGATGCTCGATATCGTCCCGGACAAGGATTTCGCGAAGACGCGAACGCTCTTCTTCCTTTACCGCGTGCCGCCGAAGGAGGCCGGTGACATCGGAAAGAGCGAAGAAGACTTCCCGATTCACTATCCGCAGATCGAAATGGTCGGGCGCGGTCAGCTCTCGGCCGATGACAAGACGCTCACGGATGTGAAGGTCCTGTTGAACACGCACGGGATCGAAGGGCGCATGATTCAGGCGCCGGATGGGAGCCTCTTCATCGACTCAGGCCCGCTCGCCGGCCGCGGCATCCTGTCGCGTAACTGGACGCAATCGCAGTTGCCGGGCAGCCTCATGGGCAAGGTCCTGCACATCAACGCTGACGGCTCGATCCCGGCCGACAACCCGTTCATTGGAAAAGCCGACACGCGTCCCGAGATCTGGGCGTTCGGCGTGCGCGATGCGCAGAGCATGGCGTTCGATTCCCAGGGGCGTTTGTGGAGCGCCGAGAACGGACCGATGGGAGGAGACGAGCTCAATCTGATCGAGAAGGGCAAGAACTACGGCTTCCCGATCATCTCGTATGGCCGCGAGTACTCGGGTGAACTGATCAACGGAGGGCTGACGGCGAAAGCGGGGCTCGAGCAGCCGGTTTACTTCTGGACGCCGTCGATCGCACCGTCGGGAATGATCTTCTACTCGGGCAAGCTCGCGAAGGAGTGGGCCGGCAACCTCTTCATGGCTGCGATGTCGCCGCGGTATGGCCGGAGGGTCATGCGGCTGGAATTGAAATCCACGCCTGAAGGCATGCGAGTGGCGGGCGAGGAGTTTCTGCTAGCCGAGCTCAATGGCGTGCGCTTCAGGGACGTGAAAGAAGGACCAGACGGCGCGCTGTACGTTGCGAGCCAGGAACTGATCCACCGAGTAGTGCCAAAGAAGTAAGCGTGCCGAAGCGCTAAGCAGGCGACGCGCTTCGCACGAAATGCGCCATCGGGCTCCACATGAACCATCGTGGAAGCTGGCGCGCAAGAATCGGAGGGCCCTCGACGAC
>Ga0315912_10006973_pt1 | contig 10018 bp, 5 predicted proteins | sample VfabasoilMG_FD_204469 | JGI IMG/M metagenome (GOLD analysis project Ga0315912, IMG submission 204469) | Garden soil microbial communities collected in Santa Monica, California, United States - V. faba soil | ecosystem: Environmental > Terrestrial > Soil > Garden | place: USA: California... | reverse complement strand
CTGAGGGCTCCTGGCCTAGCTACACGCTCCTGTTCAGATCACCGTCGATGCAGATCGACTGACCGGAAATCGTCTTGCCTGCGTCCGAGGCGAGGAACAGCGCCATCGCAGCCACTTCGTGTGCCTCAGCGAAACGCTTCAGCGATTGATTGGCCATCGCGCTGGCGCGTTCCTGTTCGATGCTGCGGCCGCTCGTGGATGCTCTCCCCTCGAGCACGCGATCCATGCGTGCGCCGGCCACCGCGCCGGGCAGGATGGCATTGGCGCGAATGCCAGCGGGCCCGAGCTCCATGGCCAGCGTCTTCGTGAGTCCAATCACGCCCCACTTGCTCGCCGCGTACGGACTCCGGTTCGGGTACCCCATGCGACCCGCGGCCGAGGACATGTTGATGATGCAACCCGACGACGACTTTCTCAGGTGCGGAATCGACAGGCGCGTCACGTTGAACATGGCGCCGAGATTCACGCGCATCACTCGCTCCCAGTCCTCGGGATGAATTTTCTCCAGCGGCGCCGTCGGCCCCGCGATGCCGGCGTTGTTGATCACCACGTCCACGCCGCCCAGCGAAGCGATGCAGCGATTCACCGAGGCTTCGAGTTGCGCGAGATCGGCGAGGTCGCAGGCTTCCGCAATCACGGCAGGTAGCTCGGCTCGTAGCGCATTCAGCGCCGCCTGGTCGATGTCAATGACCGCAACCCGCGCGCCATCTTTCGCGAAGGCGCACACCATTTCGCGCCCGATGCCGGATGCACCGGCCGTGATCAGCACTTTTTTCATGGTGCGCATACTGCCGGGCGCCCCGGCGCCCGACTCGACCGTGGGTTCTCGGCATTCCTTTCTCTCAGGGGCGGGCCGCCCGCCCGGCAGCGGGTACCCTTGGCGCAACTCATTACGGAGCCCAAATGGCCACCATCGTTGGCGGTATCGCCACTTCGCACACCCCCACCATCGGCTTTGCGCTCGACGCAAAGAAGCACCAGGACCCCGTGTGGGCGCCGATTTTCGCGGGCTACCAGCCCGTGAAGGACTGGCTGGCCGCGAAGAAGCCGGACGTTCTCTTCTTCATCTACAACGACCACATCACCTCGTTCTTCTTCGATCACTACTCGCACTTCACGCTCGGCGTGGGCGCGAAGTACTGGGTGGCCGACGAAGGCGGCGGCCCCCGCAAGCTGCCGCCCATCAAGGGGCACCCGGGACTGGCGAAACACGTCGCCACCGGCCTCGTGGCCGATGAATTCGATCTCTCCTTCTTCCAGGAGAAAGGCCTCGACCACGGCTGCTTCTCGCCGTTGTCGCTGCTCTGGCCGCACGAGACGGAATGGCCCGGCGCCATCGTGCCGTTGCAGGTGGGCGTGCTGCAGGTGCCGATCCCGTCCGCCAAACGATGCTTCAAGCTTGGCCGCGCGCTGCGCAAGGCCATCGAGAGTTATCCCGAAGACATCAAGGTGGCCATCGTCGGCACCGGTGGCCTCTCGCACCAGATCCAGGGCGAACGCGCGGGCTTCAACAACACCCCCTGGGACATGGAATTCCTCGACCTGCTCGAGAAGGATCCCGAGAAGCTCACCGAGCTCACGATCGCCGACTACGCCACCAAGGGTGGCATGGAAGGCTCCGAGGTCATCATGTGGCTCATCATGCGCGGCGCGCTCGCGCCAAAGGTGAAGAAGCTGCACCAGGCTTACTACCTGCCTTCGATGACACCCATCGCCACCGTCATCTTCGAGAACGACTCGGAGATCAAGGACGCCGAGTCCGACGCGGCATATCGCGCGCGTATCCAGCACCAGTGGAACGGACTGGAAAAGCTGCCGGGCACCTACCCCTTCACGCTCGATCGCAGCGTCAAGGCTTACCGGCTGAATTCCTTCCTGCATTCGCTGCTGCAGCCGGAGCGCCGCAAGCGTTTCCTCGAGGCGCCCGAAGGTCTGTTCGAAGAAGCGGGCCTCAGCGAGCAGGAACGCGCCATGCTGCGTGCACGCGACTGGCGCGCGTTGATCCAGTACGGCGTGATCTTCTTCCTGCTGGAGAAGTTAGGCGCCGCCGTGGGCACCACCAACCTGCACATCTATGCCGCCATGCGCGGCGAGTCGCTCGAGGATTTCCTCAAGACGCGCAATACCAAGGTGCTGTACTCGGTGGCGGCGCAGAAATAGCGCAACGCCGCGCTACTTCTTTCCCACGAACTGCAACCAGTTCTTTTCATTGTCCAGCACGACGAAGAATTGTTCGTCGGGACGGGTGTTGCTGTCGCGCAGCGAGATCGCGAAGGTCGCGCCTTTTTCTTTCAGCCGGTGAAACAGTCGGGCGACATCGCCGACCGCGAATGTGATCTTGGCGAATCCGGTGATGTCGGTAGCCGGCCCTGACAGCACCTGCGACCTCTTCAGCGTCCTGGCGTTTTCGACCAGTTCGAGATCGAAGTCCCCGAGCCCCAGGATGGCCAGCTTCAGTTGCTGCTCGGGGAATTCCTTCCGCACCTTCGGCTGGAAGTCGAGATAGTCCGTGTACCAGCGTGCGGTTGCCTCGAGGTTCTCCACCTGAAGCGCCACCAACGTTGGCCGCATGCTCGTGCTTTCGCCGTCCGCGAGGCTTTCGGCAATGCCGAACACGGCGAGCAGCATTGCAACGAGCACACGCATCCGGTTCATGCACCACAGAATAGACGACCGGTCTTCGGCGCCGGATTCATCCCGCCGCTGAATGTCCTCCTCGCGGCGAGACGGGCTGCATACGTATTCGTAAGCGGGCACCCGGGCATCTCGATTAGCGTCTCCTCAAACACTGGGGAGATAGAACATGCCGTCGCACTCCTGGCGCATCCGCGCCCTCTCGTCGCTCGCTTTCGTAACCCTCGGTTTCTGCAGCCTCCAGGCCTCCGGGCAAACTACCCCCGCATCGGTCGGCATCCCCGGCAACTACCAGTCCGAAGCGGGCTGCGGCGGTGACTGGGATCCGGGCTGCGCGGCCACGCAACTGGTCTACGACGCGAATGGCGACGTCTGGAAGAACACCTTCAGCATCTCTCCGGCCGGTGCCTACGAGTACAAAGTGGCGCTGAACGGCTCCTGGGACGTGAACTACGGAGCGAATGCTCAGCAGAACGGCCCGAATATTCCGCTGAGCATCACTACCCCGCAAAACGTCACGTTCTACTACGACCACAAGACCCACTGGGTCACGGAAAACGTCAGCTCCATCATCGCGACGGTGCCCGGCAGCTTCCAGAGCGAGATCGGCTGCGCCGGCGACTGGGATCCCTCCTGCTTTCGTTCCTGGCTGCAGGACATACAGGGCAGCGGCATCTACAGCTTCACCACCAACGCCATTCCGGCCGGCACCTATGAAGCCAAGGTCGCGCTCAACGGCAGCTGGGACGTGAACTATGGCGCGGGCGGCGTGCAGAACGGCCCCAACATCGTATTCACGGTGCCGGCCAGCGGCATGGACGTGGTCTTTCAGTGGGACTCGGTCAGCAAGGAACTAAAGGTCATTGTTGGCGGCATCCATGGCGACCTGTCGAAAGCCCAGGCCTACTGGCTCACCGCGGACACCATCGCCTGGAATGTGCCCACCGACACGGTGGTTAGCCTGGTGGCCGATCCGGAGGGTGCGCTCGCGCTCGACGGTCCCGGCATCGTTACGGGCCCGAATTCGAAAGCCTGGACGCTGACACACGATCCGGCCGGTCTCCCGGATGCGCTCAAGGCGCGTTATCCGCACCTCGCCAATCTCGCGGCATTCAAACTGCCGCCCGATGCCGTGGCGGCCGCAAAGCAAAGCCTCAAAGGGCAACTCGCGGTCGGAGCGGTGCGCGGAGCGCAGGGCGTCGACGCCACGAGCCTCCAGCTACCCGGCGTGCTCGATGACCTTTACTACGCCAAGGCGGGTCCCGTGACGCTCGGGCCCAGCTCGCGGAACGGCACGACCACGCTGCGCGTGTGGGCGCCCACCGCGCGCAATCTGAAGCTGCGCGTGTTCGCGGATTCAAACCCGGCGACGACGTATGTCACCTATCCGATGACGCTCGATCCAGCCAGCGGCATATGGAGCTACAGCGCTTCATGCGGCGCCCTCGAAGGCAAGTACTATCTCTACGAGACACAGGTCTACGTGCGTTCGACCAACAAGGTCGAGACCAACGTGGTGACCGATCCCTATTCTGTCTCGCTGGCGCGCAACAGCACGCGCAGTCAGGTCGTGTCGCTCACGGATTCGTCATTGCAACCGCGAGGCTGGAATTCCTTGCGTAAACCCCATCTCGCCGCGCCCGAAGACATCGTGCTGTACGAACTGCACGTGCGTGACTTCAGCGCGACCGATGAGTCGGTGCCCGCCAACCTGCGCGGCACGTTTGCCGCGTTCACGCAGAAGCGTTCCGAGGGCATGAAACACCTGTCTCTGCTGGGCCTCGCCGGCGTGACACACGTGCACCTGCTGCCGGCCTTCGACTTCGCGACCACCAACGAAGACAAGTCGCAATGGCAGGCGCCGTCGTTCGACGCGCTCGCGGCCCTGCCGCCGGATTCAGCCGAGCAGCAGTCGATGGTCGCAGCGACGGCCGACCGCGACGGCTTCAACTGGGGCTACGACCCGCTGCACTACAACGTGCCCGAGGGCAGCTTCGCCACGGATCCGGACGGCTCCGAACGCATCCTCGAGTTCCGCCAGATGGTGCAGTCGCTGAACCAAGCCGGCCTCCGCGTGGTGATGGACGTGGTCTACAACCACACCAACTCCGCCGGCCAGAACCCGAACTCCATTCTCGACAAGCTGGTGCCCGGCTACTACCACCGTCTCAATGGCGATGGCGTGGTCCTGGGCGAGAGCTGCTGCGCAGACACGGCCACCGAGAACGCCATGATGGAAAAGCTCATGGTCGACTCCGTGGTGCAGTGGGCCAGGCAGTACAAGGTCGATGGCTTCCGATTCGACATCATGGGCTTCCACCTCAAGTCCAACATGCTGAAGGTCCGCGCGGCGCTCGATGCGCTGACGCTCGCCCGGGACGGCGTCGACGGCCGATCCATCTACCTGTACGGCGAGGCCTGGAACTTTGGCGTCATGGCCAACAACGGCCGCGGCGAAAACGCCATCCAGGTGAACATGGCGGGCACCGGCATCGGCTCCTTCAACGATCGCATTCGCGACGCGGTGCGCGGCGGCGGGCCTTTCAGTCCGCGCCGCGACCAGGGATTCGCCACCGGCCTGTACACCGAGCCCAACGGCACCTTTGGCGGCTCGGCCGCGGACGAAAAGGCCGAACTGCTGCGGCTCGCGGACCGGGTCAAGCTCGGGCTCGCCGGCAACATCGCCAGCTACGAAATCGTCGACGCCACCGGTGTGAAGAAACCCGGCAGTGAAGTCGACTACTTCGGCATGCCGGGTGCCTATGGCCTGCGTCCCGACGACACCATCCAGTACATCGGCGTGCACGACGACCCGGACTGGTTCGACGCCATGAACCTCAAGCTGAGCAGCCTCACGCCGCGTGCCGATCGGGTGCGCATGGCACGGCTGGGCATGGACATCGTGGCCCTGTCGCAGGGTGTGCCCTTCTTCATGGCAGGCGACGAGATGCTGCGCTCCAAGTCAGCGGACCGGAACAGCTACAACTCCGGCGACTGGTTCAATCGAATTGACTGGACTATGGAGTCGAACGGCTGGGGCTCGGGCCTGCCGCCGGCCAATGGCAACCAGGGCGACTGGAACATCATCGCACCCGCGCTCGCCGATCCGAACCTCAAGCCCAATGCCGATGACATCGGTGGGACGTTCCGGCACATGCTGGAGATGCTGGCCATTCGCAAGACCAGCGGCCTGTTCCGATTGCGCTCGGCCGAGGACATCAAGAAGGCCGTGACGTTCTTCAACAACGGACCGAACCAGGTGCCCGGACTCATCGTCGAGCGCATTGCGAACACCAACAGGTCCTGCTTCCCGGTGTCGCAGGCGGTGGTGCTGGTGAACGCCACGCCGCAGGCGCAGACCTTCAGCGACCCGTCGTTCCAGCGGCAGTCATTGTTCCTGCATCCGGTGCAGGCTTTCTCGAGCGATCCGGTAGTCAGGACCTCGAGGTTCCAGGCTCAGACCGGGACGTTCACCGTTCCGGCGCGCACGACGGCGGTGTTCGTCAAGCCGTGCCTCGGGAATCACTGAGGCAATTGCGCGCGATGAACTCCGCGTGACCCGGAAGCGTCTGCGCGGCCTGGGCAAAGAGTCGCCTCAGGTCGCGTAGATAGCCCGCGCGGTCCTGCGGCGCCACGGCTTCGACGAACGGATGCGACGCCCGCGGCCGCACGCCCTGTCCCCACAATACCTGCAACCAGCTGGTGAGCTGGAACAGATCGTCGGGGCTGCAATGGATGCCGGCGTTCTCGCGAAACAACTCGATCCTGTGGCGCAACGTGTCCGGGATCGACATGTTCCGGCAGGCGTCCCAGAACGGATCACCGACCCGGTTGTTGGCGTGATAGTGCAGGATGATGAAATCCCGTATGAACTCGTACTCCGCGATGGTCGCGCGGTTGAATTCCCGGCGCCGCTCCTCGTAGTCGCCCAGGTGCGGGAACAGGAGAATGAGCCGCTGGATGGACACCTGCACGATGTGAATCGCGGTGGACTCGAGCGGCTCCACGAAGCCGCTGGCGAGCCCCAGGCTCACGACGTTTCGATTCCATTGCAGCTTGCGACGCCCCGTGGTGAAGCGGATCAGGCGCGGCTCGGCGAGCGCCGGCGCGTCGAGGTTGGCCAGCAACTGCTCCCGCGCGCGTTCGTCGGTCATCTGGGCCGAACAATAGACATGGCCATTGCCGGTGCGATGCTGCAGCGGGATGCGCCACTGCCAGCCGGCATCGAGCGCAGTCGAGCGCGTGTAGGGCAATAGCGGGCTGGTATTGGCCGACGGCACGGCAAGGGCACGATCGCAGGGCAGCCAATGCGACCAGTCCTCGAAGCCCGTGTGCAAGGCCTGCTCGATGAGCAGGCCCCGGAAGCCGGTGCAGTCGATGAACAACTCACCGGCGATCTCGCGCCCATCCTTGAGCCTCAAGGCGCGTACGTCGCCCCGCGCGGGCTCCAGCAGCACCTCGGCGATGATGCCTTCCACCTTCCGCACGCCCATGCCCTGGGCGAATCGAGACAGGTAGGCGGCATACAACGACGCATCGAAGTGAAACGCCCAAGTCAGACCGGCCAGCGGTGTATCGGCGATGCGGTCGATGCGCGAAAACCGCGCCTGCTTCGCCGCCAGCCAGTTGAAGCTGTAATCCCAGAGTGAGCCGGCCTGTTCGCCGAGCCCGCTCTCTTTCAGCCAATAGTGGTGGAACGGGATGTACGCCAGGTCGCGACCCATCGGGCCGAAGGCGTGCATGTACGAATGGCCCTTCTCCCACCAATTCACGAATTCGATGCCGAGCTTGAAGGTCCCCTGCGTCTGGCGCAGGAAATCGTTCTCGTCGATCTTGAGCAGCTTGTTGAACTGCGCGATGGCCGGGATCGTGGCTTCACCGACACCGACGATGCCGATCTCGGCGGACTCGACCAGCGTAATCGACAGCCGCGGACCCAGTACACGCGCCAGGGCGGCGGCCGCCATCCATCCGGCGGTGCCTCCGCCGGCGATGACGACAGATTTGAGTTCCTGGCTCGACACGCCCCTAGCTTCTCACAATTACAAGGGAAGGCCCCCGCCGGCTATTGCCGGCGGGGGTCGACCCCCGTTCTGCGCGGAGGGAGCGCTTAGAAAGAGTAGCTCAGTGCCAGTGCGTAGACCGCACCGTACTTCTCGTACTTGTTCAGGTGGTACGGATCGACGTCGACGTTGCTCAGCAGGAACCGCTCGTCGGTGAGATTCGTTCCCGACACGGAGATGCTGAGTCCCTTCAGCGCTCCGCCCTCGAAGTTGTAGCCGATCTGCGCATCGAGAAGCGACTCGGAGGCCACCTGCCTGAAATCGAGTGTGCCTTCGAACAGCTGAACCTCGCCGAGGAAAGTTCCACGATAACGGTTGCTTACCCGCACCGAGAAACCGTATCGCTCGTAATACAGCGTCGTGTTGAAAATCTCCTTCGACAGGCCCGGTATGGGAGTGTCCACGTCGTTGATCTTGATCGACGAATCGTTCCAGGCACCGCTGGCGATGAGACCGAAACCTTCCAGCGCATCCGCGAACAGGTCGAACGGAATCGAGGCGGTAACTTCGAAGCCTTGCACGTAGCCACCGGAACCGTTCGTCTTGAGAGTCGAGACGCCCAGGCGATTCGCGTCCGCCTGGTTGAAGGTGCTCGGGTCGCCCGGCGGCACCGTGGGCACAGGAATGCCTTCAAAACTTTCGATCACGGACTGGTTGAAGATGTAGGTCTTCAGATCCTTGTAGTAGGCCGCCGCCGAGAGATACGCCTTGGTCCCGAAGTACTTCTCGAACGACAGGTCGTACGTGTTCGCCTTCCACGGCTGGAGCTTCGGATTTCCACCGCCGCTACGGGTCCAGTAGTAAGGCGTCCCGTTGTAGTTCGGAGGCAGGGTCTGATCGCTGGTCACCGTGTAACTCGAGCCGCCACCGAGCTCATCGAGGCGCGGTCGTGCCACGGTGATGGCCGCACCGAGGCGCAGCTTCATCTCGTGCGGGAGTTCGAGCGCCAGGTTCATGCTGGGCAGGATATCGGTGTATTTGTCACCCACGACGGCGATGGTTACCGGGATGGTGGGCGGACCAGGGTTTTGCGGCAGACCTTGCGTGTTCGCGAGATGCAAATGGGAGGTCTGGTCCGCCGTGACCGACTGCACGCCGATATTGCCGCGCAGTGGCAGGTCGCCGAGCGCCGTGTCGATGCCGAGCTGCACGTAGGCCGTAGTGAGCTTTTCTTCCACCATCCAGTTGCGCTGGACGGTGTTGGCTCGATCGTTGTTGTTGGCGTTCGGATCGTCAGCCGAGTTGATGGTCTCCCAGAAATCATCGTGATACATGGCAATGGCGTTGTACCCGATGATGCCGTACGGACTGCCGAAGAAATTGGAGTCGGCGATGCCGGTGCGATACTGCTCTGGTACAGACAGGTGCGAGACGTTTCCGGGGAGCCACAGGTTGCTCTGGAAATCGCCCTTCTCTTTGGTGCGATCAGCGTAGTTCACGCCGAACGACACTTCATTGAGGAAAGGAGTGTCTTCGAACTTGCGACTCGCCGACAGGCGAATCGCCTTGATCTCGTCGTTGATCTGGGGCTCCTCGACGAAGCCTGACCGTCGTGGCCCGCCGCCCCAGGCGCCCGGATCGGCGAGGAATACCGTGCCGTAGTCGCTGTAGTTGAGCGTCGGCGCGAAATAGCTGCGGCCGTCGGGCCCGGTGGTGAAGGGAATTGTCTCCGTCTGCGGCAGGAACGACGGGTCCTGGCCCGAGCCGTTGCCGGCGGTCGATTCGAGGCGAAGGTCCTCTCGATCGACATTCGACCAGCTCAGGTCGCCATCGATGCTCCAGTTGTCGTTGACCTTGAACCCAGTGTTCAGGCCGATCGAATCCACCGTCGCATGGCGGTCTTTGTTGTAGTTCTCGATGACAAGGAACGGGACGTTGGTGAACGTGCCGGATGTCACTCGATCGTTCACGACCGGCCCTGGGTTGGTGAGCGTCCCACCTCCCCACACCGTCGTTCCGTATTCCATGCGCTGAATGGTCTCCAGCTCCTGGAAGTCGGAGTGGTAGGCGTCGAGCAACATGTGCAACTGCTCGTTCGGCTGGAACTCGAAGACACCCATGAGCGCGGTGCGCTTGTAGAAGGCGGATTTCACACCATCCTTGTCGCCGGCAACGATCATCTCGCCGCTCGGCAAATCCGGATAGCCCCACGGCTCTCTTGTCTGTGCCTGGTAAGGCGTCTTGTTGTACGCAACGCCGAGTGCCACGCCGACCTTGCCGTCGGCGAATTGGTCGATGTACGTGCCATTCACGCGGTCGCCGGCATCCGGCAGGCCCGGAATGTTGGCGTCCTGGGCGTTGATCTCGCGCTTGTAGCCGAA